>Ga0302156_10000167_pt1 | contig 60910 bp, 60 predicted proteins | sample I_Bog_N3_2_FD_193503 | JGI IMG/M metagenome (GOLD analysis project Ga0302156, IMG submission 193503) | Peat permafrost microbial communities from Stordalen Mire near Abisko, Sweden - I_Bog_N3_2 | ecosystem: Environmental > Terrestrial > Soil > Wetlands > Peat | place: Sweden: Abisko, Stordalen... | reverse complement strand
GGCTTTTCCATGAACACATGCTTGCCTGCCGACAACGCGGCATGCGCCGCCTGATAGCGGTGCTGGGGCGGCATGCACAGCGCCACGGCTGCGATCTCTGGATGCTGCGCCAGCATCGCGTCAATCGACGCGAAACCTGGCAAGCCTGCTACCGTGGCATGGCGGCTGGCCGAGGCCAGCAACTGAAAGTCGCCGTTGGCGGCGATGGCGGGCAGATGCTGGTCGGTGGCAATCTTGCCGACGCCGACGATACCCAGTTTAATGGCGGACATTGATTCTCTTTCTTGAGGTGTCATGGGGACGTGCAATCTCACCAGCGCTGATGCACGAACGGGGCGATGCGTTGCTGGTAAATGGCACGCAAGGCATCCATGGTTTCCATGGGCAGGGCGGGCAAGCTGCTGGCCGCGCTGTTGGCCGCTCCCTGCTGCGCATTGCGGGCGCCGGGGATGACGGTGCTTACGCTGTCTTCCATCAAGATCCAGCGTAGCGCAAACTGTGCCATGGTGGCGTTTGCCGGCACCAGGCGACGGATTTCTTCCACCACCTCCAGGGCCACCTCATACGGCACGCCGGAGAAGGTTTCGCCCTTGTCGAAGGCTTCGCCATTGCGATTGAAGGCGCGATGGTCGTCGGCGGCAAAGGTGGTGGTGGCGCTCATCTTGCCCGTCAACACACCGGAGGCCAGCGGCACGCGCACGATCACGCCGATCTCGCGCTTTTTTGCCTCTGCAAAAAACAACTGGTTCGGACGCTGGCGGAAAATGTTGTAGATGATCTGGATCGACGCCACGTTCGGAAATTCGATCGCCTTCAAGGCTTCCTCGACCTTTTCCACCGACACGCCGTAATGCCGGATCTTGCCGGCCGTGACCATGCGGTCCATGATGTCGAATACTTCGGGACGGTAATACACCTCGGGCGGCGGGCAGTGCAGCTGCACCAGGTCCAGGCAATCGGTGTCCAGGTTGACCAGTGAGCGCTCCACAAAGGCCAGCAGGTTTTGCGCGTTGTAGCCGTCGGCCACATGCGGCGACAGGCGGCGGCCGGCCTTGGTCGCCACATAGGGCTTGGCGCCGCCGCGCTCCTTGAGCACCTCGGCAATGAAGCGCTCGGAGCGGCCATCGCCATAGACGTCGGCGGTATCGATAAAGTTGGTGCCGGCGTCGAGCGCCGCATGCAGGGCAGCCTTGGCGTCAGCGTTGCTGACGTCGCCCCAGGCGCCGCCGATGGCCCAGGCACCAAAGCCGATGTCGGAAATGCGGTGGCCGGTGCGACCAAATGAACGTTGTTTCATGTATTTACCTTGTGATCAGGGCATCAACTGCCCGCCGTTGACTTCGATGATTTGCCCGGTGATATAGCCCGACAGCGTTTCCGAGGCGAGAAATAAAAATGCGCCCACGCATTCCTGCGGCAGACCCGCGCGGCCCATGGGGATGGTGGCGCTTTGCGCGGCCATCATGTGTTCGGGGGTATCGCGCACGTGGAAGGGCGTCAAGATCAAACCGGGCGCCACCGCGTTGACACGGATCTTGTCGGCCACGAACTCCTTGGCCTGGCCGCGTGTGAGGTTGCTGACAAAGCTTTTCGCCGCCGCATACAGCACGGCGCCATTGCCGCCGCCATTTCTGCCGGCGATCGAGCTGGTGTTGATGATGAAGCCGCCGCCGGCTGCCTTGAGGTGCGGGTGGGCCGCGCTGCTGGCCTGCCATACCGATTTCGCATTCAGGTTCAGCACATCATCGAAATGCGCATCGGTCGCTTGCGTGGTCGGCACTCGGCCCAGCATGCTGCCGGCATTGTTGATGAGGCCATCCAGTCCGCCCAGCAGGCGCGCTGCTTCGTTCACCACGCGTGCCACAGTGCCAGGTTCAGACAGGTCACCCTGCAGCAAGCTGATCTGCTCGGGATACTGCACGCGCAGTGCCTCGGCTGCCTCCGGGCTGGCGTTGTAGTGCAGCGCCAGGCGCGCACCTTGCGCCGCAAAACCCAGTGCCACGGCTGCACCGATGCCAGTCGAGCCGCCCGTGATGAGGATGCGCTTGCCGGCCAAATCACCCAGCGTCATGTTTGCGGGTACTGCCATTGCGGTCATTGCGGTCATAGCTACTCCGGTCTCAATGTTGTTGTAGACAGGATCGTACTTGGGATGCGTGGCGCCGTGATAGGATTTGAGATGAGCCTGATTCATTGAAATACTGAGTAAAATTCATCTATGTCTGTTTTTGACCGCATCGAACTTGCCGACCTCCGGATTTTTCTCACCATCCTGCGCACGCGCAGCTTCAAGGCCGCCGCCATTCAGCTGGGCCTGACGCCATCGGCCGCCAGCCATGCCATGCGGCGCCTGGAAGAACGGCTGGGTGCCAAGCTGCTAAACCGCTCCAGCCGCGCCGTGGCGCCCACCGATACCGGCCTGGCGCTGGCGGCGCGCCTGGAAAAAGGCTTTGACACCATCGGCCATGCGCTGGCCGAGATCGACGCGCCGGGAGCAGGACGCTTCGGCGAGCTGCGCATCAATGTCTTCGCCGATGCGGCCCATCTGATGGTCGCCCCGGCGCTCCCCGAATTCGCCCGTCTGTGCCCGCACGTGAAGCTGACCGTGGTGGTGGAGGACCGCCCCATCGATATTGTGGCCGGCGGCTATGACGCCGGCATCCGCTATGGCGACTACGTACCGGAAGACATGATCGCGGTGCCCTTATCAGGCCCGCAGCGCTGGGTGGTGGTGGGCTCACCCGCTTATCTGGAGCGCCATGGCGTGCCGCAACAGCTGGAGGACCTGGCTCAGCACCGCTGTTTGCAATTACTGCTGGGAGACAATTCCAGTTATCGCTGGGAGCTCACTAGTGCAGCCAGCGACCAGAAGCAGGCCAAGCGCGGCATTCGCGTGCCGGGCCTGATCACCATCAATGACACCGCCACCACGATCGCCGCCGCCAAGGCCGGCGTGGGCCTGGGCTATCTGCTGGAAAGCCGCATCGCCCAGGAATTGGCCGAAGGCAGCCTGCGCGTGGTGCTGGACGAGCACGCAGCGCGGGGCGAGCCTTTCCACATGTATTACAGCAGCCGGCGCCACAACCACCCGGCCTTGAGAACGCTGGTGGACATCATCCGGCACCAGCAGTCACTGGACGCGTTGCGCTAGTCGCTCATTGCCATGCCAATATGGCAATAATCGTTGACCTCATTTTTCTCAACAGCTATTCTTTGCGGGTCCCCGAAAAAGAGGGGGCCGGGTTTGACGACCTGTTCCATTTGGACGGTAAAAGGCCGCGAATTTTTGCGGCCTTTTGCTCTGCCTTTGCACGCCCCTATGGCGGGCCTTGGCAGGGATACCTTCGGGTATGCCGGTTTTGTCTGAATGGCCGGTTCGTCAACCCTGTCTTGTGCCCGCCACCCTCGTCTGGCGAGGAGTTTGCGGGTTTCATTCTCGCAAACTATGGAGGTTTCATGAGTGACAGCCACACCGATTCTCGTCGTGCCGGTAGCAGATCCGGGCATGCCACAACTACCCATCAAGATTTTCATTGGATCGAAGGCTCGGCGCGGCATACGCCCTATGCCGACTTTCTCGAACTCACGCTCGACATCACCGCTGGTCTGCATACCTGTCAGCAAATTGTGTACACCAGCGAGCTTGAACGCGCGGCTAATGCCGATGCTGATCCTGGTCAGATGGCGGCTGTGGCTGTGGGCATTGTTGAGACTGATCAGCTGAAGCGTTTGTGTATTGCTTCGACGCGATTGTTGCGGGCTGAGGCTAGGCGGCGGATTGAGGAGTTGAATGAGTTTTTGGAGAAGGCGAGTTAGGACGTGGAATTGTTTTCTTGATTGCGAGGAGCTGCCGCTGGGTTTGCTTGTTGTGGGGACTGTGCGGTAGCGACGAATCGCAACCAATTCCGGAAACGATTCGATCTGTTCGGAAGGGTCGGGATGAATCAGGTAAATCGAAAGAGTTTCTTGATACTGAAAACGTACTCATTTTGAAAATATGTTTGGCCGTTTGGAGAGCGTCATGTCGAAGGAAGTAATTTGTACGATGAAGCTTGAACCAGCGCTTCGTGATCCCCTAAATCCTTTATAGCCATTTTTGCGCAAAGATGTTCGCTGGCTCAGCTCGGTCAAAGTAATATCCTTGGGCCTCATCGCAACCCAGCGCCAGCAAGGCCTCTGCCTGCGCCGATTCTTCCACGCCTTCGGCAATAGATCTAAGACCAAAGCTACGCGCCATGCCAATGATGGTGGTGACGATGCTGTAGTCGTGGCGATCTCGGAGCATGTCGCGTACAAATGAGATGTCGATCTTTAATGTATCTACCGGCAGGCGTTTAAGATAAGCAAGAGATGAATAACCCGTACCGAAGTCGTCAATCGATAGTGAAAATCCTGCCGTTTTTAAGGTATGCATGATCTCGATCGCCCGCTCCACATTACCCATCAGGGCGCTTTCAGTCAGTTCCAGCTCAAAACAGGCCGGCGTTAAGCCGGCCGCGCGCACGGTCTGTTGAATCGTGTCGGCAATATCGGTTTCTTCGAGCTGTCGGGCAGAGAGATTCACTGCGAGCCGACCGGGTAAGTGTAGACCCACTTCCTGCCATGCTTGCATCTGGCGGCAAGCTTCCCGCAGCACCCACTTCCCGAGTGCTCCGATCATGCCACGGGCCTCGGCAATCGGGATGAATTGCTCTGGACTAATCAATCCGTGTTCAGGGGCGTTCCAGCGTAACAAAGCCTCGGCGCCGCTAAGGGTGCCAGTATCGAGATGCACTTTCGGTTGGTAATACAGCTCCAGGGCTCCCGTACTTATGGCACGACTTAAATTCTTCGCCATCAGCATGCTCTCGGCGATGCCCGTGCTCATTTCATGCTGATAGGCCAGATAGCCGCAGCCCAATGCCTTGGCCCGATACATGGCGATATCGGCTCGCTTAAGAAGGTCCTCGACCGTTATGCCATCCTCGGGATAGACGGCAATGCCGATACTCACTCCGATCGAGAAAGCATGCCCATTTACCACAATGGGCTCGGCAAGCGCCCGTTGCAAGCGCTCTGCGATGTGCGTCTCGACCACTTGACCAGCTGTCTGGGCGATGACGACAAACTCGTCGCCGCCCAGGCGTGCTAGCGTTTCTTCTCGGCACAATACGGACTTAAAGCGCTGCGCGACTTCAATCAACGCGCGGTCGCCGACGCCATGTCCTTGGGTATCATTGATTTCTTTGAAGCGGTCGAGGTCTAGGAAAAGGATCGCTATTTTGTGGCTACAACGTTTAGCATTGACCAAGACCCGCTTAAGGCGATTCATGAACAGCACCCGGTTAGGTAGATCCGTCATGGTGTCGTATAAGGCGAGATGGCGGATTTTTTCATCCGTCACCTTACGCTGAGTGATGTCCGTATTGATAGCGAGTATCGATAGTGGTCGCTCATTATCATCGCGCATCAGAGTCAATTGGCTGTCCACGATTAAAGTGCCGCCATCCTTGCGCCGTTGTTTGATCTCGCCGCGCCATTCGCCGTGAGTCAGGACACCGTTGGTGGCCTCGCTAAAGACTCGCGGATCGCCCAAGAGCAGCAATTCTGGCGACTTGCCAATGGCTTCTTCCGATGCCCATCCGTAAAGACGTTCCGCCCCTTTGTTCCAGAACAGAATCTGATGATCAATCCCACGAATGATAATCGCGTCAGTCGCTTTGTCGAGCAACGACACCTGATCGCGGTAACGCGTCCCAAATGTCCGTGCCTCTTCACGCAGCCGAAGCTCCTCTGTCACGTCCTCGACAACCACGAGCAGGCGGCGCTCCTCTTCCGAAAAACGGATTCTAGTCATGCTGATGCGCAGCCGTTTTTCGCCTATGACGACGTCAATACCGCGCAGGGTTCCCCCTTCGGAAAAGATATCGTACGCCTGCTCGCGCAGTCTGGGTTGCCGCAGGATCGCGTCGAATTGAACCCCGATAATCTCATCTTCACCAGCCAAGCCGAAAATCTCGCGGAAGGCGCTATTGACATTGAGTACGCGCAAAGTGGCGTCCGCCACGATCAGGCCCGTCGGAAGGCTCGAAATGATATCCCCGGCATAGCGCTTCATGCTAAGAATGGCGCTCCGATCTGTGAAGTCTGTAAGCGAGCCGGTCACTCGCAGCGCGCTTCCATCAGATGCGCGCAAGGTCTGTCCACGGGCCCTGAACCATCGATAATCGCCGTTTCGATGCCGTAGCCGATACGTCACGTCGTAAGGTGTGCAACCCGATCGATCATTGATGTGGGTTGTAAAGGCCGCCAGTGTTGTCGCCAAGTCTTCGGGATGGAGCCGGGATGACCAACTGCCGAGCACGTTGGGAAAATCTTGTTCATCGTGAAAGCCGAGTAAGCGGCGGAACTGGGCTGACCACCAGATCGGATTGTCTGCATCGGTGTGATTCGACTGATTGCTCTCCATTTCCCACAATCCGTCGCTTGTTGCTTGGCGTATCAAATCGACACGAGCTTTCAGCCGCTCGTTCTCCTCGCAGAATGCGGCCAATTTTTCTTCTGCCTGCGCTGCGCCGCGACGAGCGAGGAACAATTCCCGTTCGATCTTCGGCAAGTCAGCGCCAATTGGTTCTTTAAGCAGTTCAAAATTCATTCTGATTCCCGCAAGGTAGCGTTACAACGAGTCATTGATGGCCGGGTTTCCACGTTTCTGAAGATACTCTCCGACTGGCATCACGAGTCGTGATAGGAGCGTGGCTTGTCACGGGGGATGCCTCTTTAAAGCAAAGCCGATAAAAAACGGTGCCATGCGGTATAACTCGCTGGCCGCGCACCAGCACTGATCAGGTCACGACAGCGCCAACCGTTCAATTTCAGCAATATCCAAGAAACTGTTGTCGCTGGCGGAAGCCAACTGCTCAATGTCGACAAGAATCAGCATGCGCTCTTGATCTTCCGACAGGGCAGAGCCCATCCCTGTGATGAATCCTGTTTTTGCTGCCGCGCCGAGCTGAGGCACCGGCCGGATATGCTCACCGCTCAGCGCGAGCACGTCGCTCACTGCATCGACTACGATGCCGACAATGCGTTGCTTCAAGTTGAGCACGATGACGACGGTGGAATTATCGTAGTCTGATCTCAACCCGAACTTTAACCGCAGATCGAGGATCGGGACGATGATGCCCCGTAGATTGATCACCCCCTTGATGCAATCCGGTGCATTGGCGATCAACGTAGGAGGCTCGTAGGAGCGGATTTCTTGAACACACAGAATATCAATGCCATATTCCTCGCCGTCCAGGCGAAAAATAAGGAATTCCCCAGCGGCTTGGAGCCGCGCCTCTTGATTGCCGAAAGCTGCAGGCCGAGTCTGCCTAGACGTCGGATGGCTGGTACTACCGGTTTCTTGCATCGTCGCCATAAATAGCTCCTTTAAAGCACAAGGTGTTTCAATCGCCGAGGCGAGGGCGTCTATACCGTCATAAGCATCACGACGATTGTCAGGTGTTGGCACAGGACCATTGATTGACATCGTCGGAGTACCTGCGCACTTAAAAGTGGTCCCATTCGCCGGCTTCGGCGATTTGCGTTACCCGCCGGAGCTGCGATGTGGTCCGTTTCAGGGCTGGCGTAGTTGCTACCCGGGTGCGCGCGGGAGCCACCGTCGTGTGTGTTTGCGCGACAGGACGGTTGACGTAGGCTTCGCGTGATTCGTTCAGCTTGAACATCGAAACCGCGGCTTTCAAATCGCCCGCTTGCGACTCGAGCGAGCCGGCAGCGGCCGCTGCCTGTTCGACCAAGGCTGCGTTCTGTTGCGTGACTTCGTCCATCTGCGTGACGGCCTGATTGATCTGGCCGATGCCTTTGCTCTGTTCCTGCGATGCAGTGGTGATTTCACCCATGATGTCGGTCACGCGGCGAATCTCATGAGTAATTTCACGCATCTTCGTTCCGGCTTCCTGCACGTGGCTGGCACCAGCCCGAACCCGCCCCACGGAATCGTGGATCAGATCCTTGATTTCCTTGGCCGCCGCCGAGGCGCGCTGCGCGAGCGAGCGCACTTCCGAGGCCACCACCGCAAAACCCCGCCCCTGTTCGCCTGCCCGGGCGGCTTCAACGGCCGCATTCAGCGCCAGGATATTGGTCTGGAAAGCGATGCCCTCGATGACGCCGACAATGCTGGCAATCCGGTCCGAACTGGCGTTAATACCCTCCATGGTTTCCACCACGCGAGATACCACGGCGCCGCCTTGCTCCGCCACCTCGGCGGCTTGCGCGGCAAGCTGGTTGGCCTGCGCGGCATTATCGGCATTCTGAGTGACCGTAGCGGTTAGTTGCTCCATGCTGGACGCCGTTTCCTCGAGCGAAGCGGCTTGCTCTTCGGTACGCTGCGATAGGTCCTGGTTGCCTGCCGCAATCTGATGCGTGGCGGTGGCAATCGACTCGGCCGAAGTCTTGATCGTGCCAATCGTTTGCGTGAGCTGGTCCTGCATGCGTTTCATCGAAAATAGAAGACTCGAGCGATCATTCGGCGCTGTCTTCACTACGGCACTCAGATCGTTGTCGGCAATCTGGTTGGCAATTTCAGCGGCATAGGACGGCTCGCCGCCCAGTGAGCGGAAGATGCCGCGGTTGAGCAATACCACAACAGCCGACAAGGCGCCGGCTAGTATCACCAGGATCCCGAGGCTCTGGTACAACGACGAGCGGAATGCCGCATCGAGATCGTCAACGTAGAGCCCAGTCGAGAGAATCCAGTCCCACGGCTGATAAGTCAAATTGTAGGCAATTTTCGGCGAAGCTTCGGCGGTGCCCGGCTTGACGGTGGAATACGCGGTAAAGCCCTTGCCGTCGCGTTTGACGATAGCGACGATATCCCTGAAGACGTAAACACCGTTCGGATCCTTGAAGTCGCTAAGGTCCTGACCATTCATCGCCGGGTTTATGGGATGCATCAGGACCGTCGGCCGCGAATTAATGATCTGGAAATAGCCGTCTTCACCATAGCGCATGTTGCGGATGGCATCCATGGCCCGTTTCTGCGCTTCCGCTACGGGCATGGTGCCGGCGGCCGCTTGGTCGGCAAATGTCTTCACGACACTCAGGGCGTTTTCCGATACATGTGTCAGGTCCGCCTTGCGCTCGCCCAGCCGCATTGCTCTTGTCTGATAAGCGTCGTAGATCGATATTCCGACGAGGCACAGCAGGCTCAGGATCAATGGCAACCAGAGTTTCTGGACAAAGGATAGTTTCATAGTTTTGCGAACCTTTCAGCGCGATCAATGGATAGAAAAGGGCGCGAACAGGATTGACCTCGCGAACGCGAGCAACATTCCTATTCCCGCTCCAATACCGAGCCAGCGTTGACGCACGATTTTTCGATTTTCGTAGATTGGTATGGGAAGCTCTGGGAAGCCCCGAGCCATTCTTGATGACCCTAGGACCAAAGAGAATGCCTGGCACCAACCACGCGTATATTATTGACGCTATTTTTGTGCAACGAAATGCAAGAAACTCCCAGCCGTTGTGCAAAAAAGATCGGACGAGTGCTTATTCTGCTAGCCAACGCATTGTTATCTGCGTCGCAATGCAGGCGATGCATGACCGCAGCACATCAGGATGCCGTGGTTGCAGACCACTCAACACATCGTCGTAAGGCGGTGCTGGTCCGACTAATTAGTAAAGAGAGCGCGATCTTGCTCGACCTGAGCCGCGATAAAGTTCATCACTGCTCGTACGTGAGCCGTTTTGCGGTGGTCCTGATGTACGTGCATGTGAAAAGAACGTGTGAACGATACCTGATCTGACAGGACCCGCACTAAGTTTGGAAATGGTGCTGCGATATAGGCTGGCAAGATGGCCAGGGTGTGGCCCGCAAGCGTTGCATGAAGCCGAGTCAGTACGTTTGTACACCTGATTCGCGGTTCGATATTGACGCCTATCGCTCCGATGACATTGAGCTCGGGTGCGAAAAGCAAGCCCTCGGCATAACCGACGAATGGATGTTTCTCGAGATCGTCCTTTTCGTAAATTGGCTTCGACGCCTCGAGATAAGACTTGGACGCATAGGCAAACATGCTGTAGTCAGTTAAACGCCGGGAGGCGACACGCATGTGGTTCGCGCAGGACAGTCCAATCGCAATTTCCGCTTCGCGCTTAGAAAGACTAAATATTCGCGAAGCCGCAAAAATCTCGATTTCCAACCCAGGATATCGGTCGGTAAGCTCATGTATTCGGGGTGCGAGAAATATACTTCCGAAGCCCTCGGGAGCACCAATCCTCACCGTTCCCACGATGTCTTGCCCGGTGTTTCCAGCGCTCGCTTTCGACAATAGCATGGCGCTTTCGATCGACTCTGCCGTCGCAAGCAAACGCTCACCCGAGGGACTGAGCGCATACCCAAGATTGCTTTTGTGAAAGAGGCGGTGATTCAGATTGCTTTCCAGCGATTCGATGTGCCGCGCGACAGTCGTGTGCTCGGTTCCGAGACGCTCCGCCGCAGCAGACAACGTGCCCGTTCGCGCTACGGCGAGAAAGTAACGGAGGTCGTCCCAATTCTCATTTGATTTTCGTGTGCCCATCTTAGTGAAATTCCTTAGCCCACTAATGCAAAAAAATTGCTGATAGATTCAGTCACGGTGCGCCTTGACGGCACACCCTGGCATTCAGGGGTTCCGAAGTTTTGGATTGAGCGAGTAGATGCCATTTAACACTCTCGTTCGTCGGTGGCACATTTACTTTTGTTGACAGCCGCGGCCATGAGCGCACAGAGCAGCCCAATCGCACTCCCGGCGGCCACATTCACCAAACGCTCACCTCCCGATATCCATGGCTGTCCGGCCAAGACAATCGCTGTGGCGACACAAGCGCAACGGGTGCCAAACGCGAGCGTGTAGGGACGGATACATATGAGCGTTAGCAGGGCACCGAACGTGACCAGTACAAGTATCGGCATCGCATGCGGAATCAACAATCCGACGATCATCCCAATGACGACACCTACAACGGCACCGGTAATTCGGTTACGGAACTTCTCCCGGGCACTCGTCGCATTTCCAGTAACGACACTGGCGGCAGACCAGATTACCCACTGACCATGGTCGATGTGCCGCCACTCAACCAATGTAGCCGCACAAGCAACGGCGAGGGCCACCGTGATCATTTGCTCTTTGTATGAGCCGCGTTCGGTATTGGGGGGGAGCCTGGTCCATTTTCCGAAGTACGCAAGCGAAGGAACTTCCGCTCTACGGGAACCAAAATGCTCAACCGACGCAACAAGCAGGATTGGCAACGCGGCCACTATCAGCAAGGGAATGACTTCGATGGCCTTGGTGACGAGCGCTTGCTTAGCGATTCCTTCCGCGTTCTCGCAGGCGAGGTAAAGCGCTGGAATAAAGGTGAAGCTTCCAAGCGATTGCAACGTCTTACTGCCTGCGGTCACCAATACGGACCCCATGCCTAATAAGGACGTGGCCATTATGAAGAGTAACGGGTGTGCGAGCGACGCCATCAAAATGACAAAGCCCGCAGTGATTGCTATGGCGTGAGCAAGGACTCCGAGCGGTGCGAGCTGTGACCGATCAAGTGCGATGAGCATCGAGACCGGTATGATCGCAACCGAAAACCACTCGGACTTCCCGGACACGAACGCTAGTAGAAGCAGCGGGACAAAGGCGAACATGGCGCGTCCGAGCGCACGAGTGTCGATTACAGTTTCGAGGCGCCGCAAGAGCGGCGATATCGTCAATTGAACCTTTTCGTTCACAATTGTTCTCCCGCTATGTTCGTTTTCCGGTCGGTCGAATCAGTCTGCGAGGGCCAGCAATATGTCGGCAGATTGCCGTACAAGCCCCAGCCTAGGGAAGATGTAATTCAGCGATGCCTGATGATGTTCCAGCGCCGAGCAGCTCATCGCGTCTTCGACAAGCACGAGGGAGTAGCCGAGTTCGTATGCGGCACGGGCGGTCGACTCGACGCCGATGTTCGTCGAGATGCCGCCGAGCACGATCGTCTCAATGCCGCGACGGCGCAACTGCAGGTCAAGTTCGGTACCGAAAAAGGCATTCCATTGGCGCTTCGTGATCTTGAGATCATGCTCGGCGGCTTCGAGCGCTTCGGGGAAGTCCCACCATGTCGATGGAAGTCCGCCGGCAGGAAGCGTCAGGGGCTGGTCGACAGGTTGCTTCAGCGCGTCGCCGAAATCGTCGCTCCAGCCTACGCGCACCAGCACGACTGGCGCATTGAGTTCCCGAAAGCGCTTCGCGAGCTTCGCTGAGGCCGCCAGCACGGACTCGGCGCTGCGAGGGGCCGTCCCAAAACCAAGGATGCCCTGTTGGAGGTCGATCAGAACGAGTGCCGTAGTTTTGGAGTCAAGTTTCTGTAACATTTTTTGCCTTCCGTTGAAGTTAATGAGTCAAAGGTGTATTGTGAGGCTTGTCTCACAATTCTATTTTATGAGTATGTCCTCACAAAAGTCAACTACAACATTGCCTGCCGAAAGCGGACAAGCGAAAGCCCCACAGCGTGCGCGCGGTCACGCACGGGTCGCAGCGCTGCTGGAGGCAGCCGGTACCGAATTCGCAGACAAGGGATACGACGCAGCAACCATGACGGCGATTGCCTCCCGCGCGGGCGCATCGATTGGCTCGCTGTATCAGTTTTTTCCCACCAAGGACCGGATCGCGGCTGCGTTGCTCGAAAGCTATCTGAACATACTCGCAGAGACGTTCCACAAGCTGCGCGAGGATGCGCCGTCTCTGGACGTATCGCTGCTTGCGAGCCGGTTGACGAGAACATTCGTGAAGTTCCGTGCGACCCATCCTGCGTTTGGGCTCCTGGTCGAGAGCTACAGCTACGCTCTGCCCGGCACCATGAGCATCCGTGAAAGTCTGCGTAGAGAGATCGAATCCGTGCTGGCCGAAGTGGCGCCCCATCTGGCACCGGCAGAGACCGCCGTTCGTGCCGCCGTGATCCAGCAGATCATGAAGGCGGCCGTCGCGGTTAATGGCGATACCTCCATAGCCAGTCATAAAGCCGTGATGGACGAACTGGAAGGCCTCATGCGGCACTATCTGCACAACATGATCACCGTCGTCGGATAGCGCGTCGAAAAAACGACCTTGCAGTCGGTATATCGACGCGTTTTAGAGCAGCGAGAAGAGAACGTTGGAGATGAACTGTTCTTTAGAGAAAAGAGTGGGCGACAGTGGGCGTGTGAACCTGAATAGCTTCACCAATATCGTGATCGGCGGTAAGACGCCGGAGCAATCTCGTGAAGCGCTCGCCAAGCTCAGCTAGGGCATGGTGTTGTACGCAAATCCGTGCACTTGCAGTCGGTTTGCCTTACGCGTTGACGACGGCGATTCTCGGAAGGACAACAGAATTCGTCGCGTTGCGCTTCAAGACGAGCGATCATGAGTAGTATTTTTACCGGTATGTCGCTGCGTGGGCGGCTGTGTTGCTTCTTGTCTATATACGGATGCCGGAAACCCATTGTCGAAAAACCAGAGCAATTGCAGGCGCGAGATAGCCCGACAAAACGGACCCAGTTAAAACGACCGCAACCACTGGGGCCACTTTACTTAGGAAGAGAAGACCAATGAAAATTGCAATACTTGATGACTATCACGACACCATACGCACGCTACCTTGTTTCAAAAAATTAATAGGCCACGACATCATGATTTGGAACGATCATGTACAAAATGTTGATGTGCTAGCTGAACGATTACAAGAGATCGAAGTGCTGGTATTGAATCGCGAGCGCACCAAAATTCAGGCTGCATTATTAGAGCGTCTTCCCAATCTCAAACTGATCAGCCAACGTAGTGTTTATCCACACATCGACGTTGTCGCCTGCACACGACTGGGCGTGATCGTCTCGTCCAGCCAGCACGCCGATACCCCTAACTATGCCGCGGCAGAAATGACGTGGGGCTTGGTGCTTGCCGCTGTACGCCAGATCCCGCAGCAAATGTCGGCTCTCAAGGTAGGGAAGTGGCAAATCGGTGCTGGTAGTACTTTGCGGGAGAAGACCTTAGGTATTTATGGTTATGGGCGGATCGGGCGCGTGGTTGCTGGATATGGCAAAGCCTTTGGTATGAAAGTGTTGATATGGGCGCGTGCGGAATCGCTCAAGAAAGCAATCGAGGATGGTTACGAAATTGCTGATAACAAACAGGTTTTTTTTGAAAAGTCTGACGTCATTTCTCTGCATATGCGATTGTACGAGGCAACGCGCGGCATTGTCACCGCTGAAGATCTCGCTCACATGAAAACGACTGCATTGATCGTCAACACCAGTCGAGCAGCACTTATAGCACCAGGCGCATTGGTACAGGCTCTACAAGCAGGGCGCCCAGGAATGGCTGCAGTGGATGTGTTCGAAGATGAGCCGGTATTGGACATTAAACATCCTTTACTCAATCTGGATAATGTCGTTTGTACGCCGCACCTCGGCTATGTATCGCGTGATGAATTTGAAATCCAATTTATCGATATTTTTGATCAGATTGTTGCCTATGCAAACGGCCATCCAACGCATGTTGTGAATCCAGAAGTGTTAAAAAATCGTCGTTAGTCTACAACCACAGATCATCCATGGCGTCATCACTGGCGCAATGCGCGGATACTTCTGTGCCTAGTTCAACTCATAAGCCGTCGCCGTGCGCGATCTTTTGCGGATGATCTGACGGCTTAATTGCTTGAATTTTCAAGTCCGTGAGTCGCATAACGGTACGTCTTCTTTTTGATGGAAGTGCACCGTAATTGCGACGGTATTTTGTGAGATGACTTGATATTGTCTGAGATTGAGTTGTGTAATAAGTTATTGATTTTAAATAAATCTATTTTTTATTTTGATGCTGAAAGCATCCGCTCCACATACCGCGCAATCAAATCAATCTCCAAATTAACCTGCCCACCCACGCGCAAATGCTTGAGCGTTGTAACCTGGATCGTATGCGGAATCAGGTTGATCGAAAATTGGCAGCCGGCGTCCAGATCTTCCACCCGATTGACCGTCAGCGACACCCCATTGACCACAATCGAACCCTTGTAAGCCAGATACTTGGCGAGCGATTTAGGCGCCTCGACAATCAGCTCCCACGATTCCCCAACCGGTTCAAACTTGCGCACCGTGCCGAGGCCGTCAACGTGGCCTGAGACCAGATGGCCGCCGAGCCGCTCGGCCAGGGTCAGCGCTTTTTCCAGATTGACTTCGCCGGGCTCGGCCAGGCCGGCGGTGAGGCTGAGGCTTTCACGCGAGACGTCTACCGCAAAGCCGTGCTCGGTCTTTTCCACTACCGTCATGCAGGCGCCGTTGAGGGCAATCGAGTCGCCCAGCGCGACGTCGCCCAGCGGCAGGTCGCCGGCGTCGATGGACAGGCGCACGCCAGCATCGGCGCTGTTGCCCAGAGGTTGAACGGTGGTAATGCGGCCGACGGCGGCGACGATGCCTGTGAACATGAGAATCTCCGACAAAAATGAATTAACTGAAGCGGGCAAGGATACGCAAATCTTCTCCGATCTGCTTGACCTCATGTAAACGCAAGCGGTACTTACCCGATAAATCTTCTAGCGCCGGCAGCGCAAACATGCCGCGTCCGTCACCGATTAACGAGGGGGCGAAATACAGCAAAAGTTCATCGACACAGCCTTCGCGAATCAAGGAGCCGCCCAGTTTGGCGCCGGCTTCGATGTGCACTTCGTTGAGCTGGCGGCGACCTAGCTCGGCGATCACGGCGGGCAGGTCGACCTTGCTGTCGGCGTTGGCTAGCACGATCACTTCGGCGCCTTGATCTTCGAGTGCCGCGATCTTTTCGCGCGCCTGGGTGGCAGTGAAAATCCAGGTGCCGCCGCCGGCCAGTATCTTGGCGCTGGGGGCGATGGTCAGCTTGCTGTCGATCACGATGCGGCGCGGTTGGCGCGGGGTGGCGACGGCACGCACATTGAGCTGGGGGTCGTCGTCCTTGACGGTGCCGATGCCGGTGACGATGGCGCAGGCGCGGGCGCGCCAGAGATGACCGTCGTCGCGCGCGGCAGGGCCGGTGATCCATTGGCTTTTGCCGTTGTGCAAGGCGGTTTTGCCGTCCAGGCTGGCGGCTGATTTGAGGCGTATCCAGGGGCTGCCGTGTTGCATCCGTTTGAAAAAGCCGATGTTCATTTCCTGCGCCTGCTCGCTCAGGATGCCGGCGCGCACGTTGATGCCGGCCGCTTGCAGTCTGGCCATGCCTTGGCCGGCTACCAGCGGGTTAGGGTCGGTCATGGCGGCCACCACGGTGGCGAGGCCGGCCTTGATCAGGGCGTCGGCGCAGGGTGGCGTGCGGCCGAAGTGGCTGCAGGGTTCCAGCGTCACGTAGGCGGTGGCGCCGCGCACATCGTGGCCGCGTGCGGCGGCATCTTGCAGGGCTTGTATCTCGGCGTGGTTGCCGCCGGGCGGCTGGGTGTAGCCGGCGCCGATGACGCGGCCCTGGCTGACGATGACGCAGCCTACCCGTGGATTCGGGGTGGTAGTAAACAGACCGTGCTCGGCCTGTTGCAGCGCCAGCGCCATGGCTTGCTGGTCGTCGGTAATGGCGATGTCGTAGAGGGAGGCAATAGCGTCTGTCATGGGTTGTCTGCGGTTTCGGTGATGTCGGAAAAGCTGCAGCTGCTGTCGTCGGCTGGATTACACATCCGTACGCGGCCGGCTAGCGTGATCCGGACCAGGCGCACGTGTTCGTGCAGCGCAAACTGCCAGCTTCCCCATTGCCTGGCCAAAGCGCTGGCGTGTTGACGGGGTCTGCCGTTGCCATTGTAAGCGATGTAGGCGGCCGAGCGGTCGCTGAGGCGGCTGGCGACCTTGAGCGCGGGCGGCAGCGCCGGGTGGCTGTAGATGAGGCTGTCGCCGTCGCGCCAGCGCGGTGCTGCGCTGGCGTTGTCGGGTTGGTAGACCACCCAGCCCTTGTGCCAGTTGCTGCCGTCGCGCGGTACCAGATCGACCCGGGTGCCGCGTTGTATGGCTTCGCTGCGTGCCAGGTTGAGGGCAAACAGAAATTCGCTGGCGGCGCTCACCACTTGCTGGGCTTGCAGGTAGCTGCGAAAGCTTGGTATGCCGGTGGCCAGCAGCACGCCGACGATGCTCAGCACGATCAGTAACTCTGGCAGGGTGAAGCCGGCTGCGCTGCGCTGCTTAGCGGCAGACATCGGGGGCTTGCTCCAGGGGGGCGCCGGCAGCGGTTTTTTCTCCTCGGCTGTTGAGGCTCAGGGTGCCGCACAGGGGATCTTGATAGCTGCTGTCGACCAGCGCGCCGCCGGGCGTGGCACTGAGCTCGACGCATTGCTCCAGGCTTTGTCCGCGGCAGGCGGCGGCACTGATTTGGTAGGCGCTGGCGGCGGCACTATCGGCGGAAAACCAGATCAAGCCGCGGTCGTCGCCCGCGCTGGGTCCTTGGTAGGCGCGGTAACGATTGTGCTGCGAATAGTAGCGCTCTTGCTGTTGCATGGCGCGTAGCAGTGCGGTCTTGGCTTCGGCGCGTTTGGCCTTGAGTACGGTTGTGTAGTAGAGCGGGTAGGCGCTCAGTGCCAGGATGCCGATAATGCAGAGCGTCACGAGTAGTTCGATCAGGGTGAAACCTGGGTTGCGATGTGCAGGCGGGGACGAAACTGGCATGGCGCAAACTCCTAAGGGCTGAGGTCGGACAGGTCGCGCCAGCTGAGACGCTGGCCGGGGCTTAATAGCGGGGATGGACCCGCCGTGACGTCAATGGCATGGATGGTTTGCAGCAGTACCCGGTTGTGCGGTTGCGGGCCGTAGCCGATGGCAGTGATGCGGTAGCGCAGCGGCGGCGGGGTCTCGTTTGACTTGCCGGCGCTGGCTATGCGCAGCAATTCAATCAGATAGCGCGGCGCTTGGCTTGCCAGTGTGCCGCTGCCATGGGCGAAGCGACGCGCGCTGATGCTGCCGTAGGTAATCGTGATCTCGTCGAGCTTGGCCAGGGTCCATGCCGGGGGGCCGTCGCTCAGGCATAAGCCCTTGTCGCATGTGCCTGGCTGTTGGGGGAAATCACTGGCCTGGCCGCGTGCGCTGCGCAGATCTTGTAGGGCGTCGGCCAGGGCGGCTTCGGCAGCCTGGAAGGCGATTTCATGGTCGCGGTTGTTGCGTGCGGCTTTTTCATTCATCAGCGTCATGTTGGCGGTCGCAGCACCCAGCAGCATGCAGATGCTTAGCAGCATCAGGGTGCAGAGCAGGGCGGCGCCGCTTTGACGTTGCGCTCGGCGGCGGCTCATGCGGGCGGGTTGCGCAGGCGCACCGTCATGCGGAAGATGCTGCGCAGTTTGCGCGCCTGGGCGCGGGCGCTGATGGTGACTTGGGCGTCGCCCTGGTTCTGGTAGGCGGGACCGAATAATTGGTAGACATTTTGGCTGTCGTCGCGGCTGAGGTGTTCGCCGCGCACCAGCAGCGCAAATTCTACGGCGACGATGTGACGCCATTGCGGCTGCGTGAGTTGTTGTGCCGGCAGGTATTGGATGATATTGCCGTCGTTGTCGGCAATGCCGTAGAGCACATGGAAGGCTTCGACGCCACGGGCGATGGCGGCGCTGTTCCAGCCGCCGGCAAGGGTGGCGTACTTGCAGCGCAACTCGGGGATGCCGGCGCTGTCGGCGGCGACAAAGAAGATGCTCCAGCCACGCTGGGCGTCGATATGGGCGGCTGTTGCTATTGCTATTGCTGTTGTGGATGGTGCTGCCACGGTAAAGCCGGCGCAATTTTGCATGCTGTTGTCGGCACTGCCGAAATAGCGCACCGCCAGCACATCGCTGCCGTAGTTGGCGCTGTTGCTCTGGGGATTACTGAGCGCGGCGGCGGTGGCGCCGAGGCGGCTGTTGTCCAGTCCGGTCACGCCGGGGGCGAGGCTGTTGAGGTCGAGTTCGGCCAACGCAGGATTGTCACGCGGTACGAAGTTGGCTTGCCGCAGTGCTTGCGCAATCACTTGTAGTGCATAGTGTCCGCTGTCCTGGATCAGGGCGTGGTCGTGAACGGCGAGGTAGCTGCTCTTGACGGCGCCGAGCAGGGCGCTGGCGGCCAGTATCACGCCCATGCCGAGCGTGATGGCCAGCAGCAGTTCGATCAGGGTCAGACCGTGCTGGCGGCGCATTGGCGCGGGCATTTATAAGCCTGTCACCAGCACCACGCCGGGTGCTTCGCTGTGCTGGGTTCTGCCGCTCCAGCCTATCTTGATGACTACCGCGCTACTGCCTTGTTGATCGCATTCCCAGCGCTGAGTGTCGGCCGGATTGTCGCGGCACACGGTGGCGCGTGCCTGCGGCAGCTGTTGTTGCAGTTGCTGTTGCCAGTCGCTGAGCACGAAGCTAGCCATGCTCGCCGGATCGCAGGCGTTGCGGTGGCAATCTGCGGCAGGAGTGCTGCTGCCCTCGCTTACAGCCTGGAAGCTAAACAGGTAGGCGTCGGCCGGCTGCTCGCGCATGCGCTCGGCCAGTTCTGCTGCCAGTTGTGTCGCACTGGTCTGGAAGCCGCTTTCTTGTGTCATGCGCTGTGCATGCACTTGCATGGTGACGATGCCGCCGGCGCCCAAGGTCAGGATCAGGATGGCTGTCAGCACTTCGATCAGGGTGAAACCGCGAGTGCACGCACGTGCTTGAGGCGCGGCGGGAAAAATGCGCGGGTGTTTGCTCTGAGTGGTTTGCATGGCGCCCTGACATCCGGGGAGGAGCTAGGATGTTAGGACGCGGGCACCGCCATTGCCATAGGATGGGTACGGAAATCTTGCCGATAAAAATCGGGATGGCTGTTCAGAATGAGGAGCCGGGTTCTCGCAAAAATGCGACTTCTTCTGCCGTCGATGGGCGTGCCAGAATGAGGTTGCGATGCGGGAAGCGTCCGAAGCGCTGGATGATGTGTTGATGGCGTCGGCCGTAGTTGGCAAAGTTGTCGAAGATCGCTTTGGCGGCTGGCTCTTGTTTGGCCACGTTGCTGGCCAGTGTATCGAGCAGATGCACTGCGAGGTCTTGGTCGTCGGGGTCTTCCGCATGTTCCAGCGGCAGATAAAAGAACACGCGTTGCAGCAGCGACAGTTGCTGGTCAAAACCCAGCGCCAGGCCAAGGTGGCAGCATTGCTGGGCCAGTGCGTCGAAGACGAATGCTTGCGGGGTGTCGCGGTAGCTGTTGCGGGGCAATTGATCGAACAGCAGGATCAGCGCCAGCATGCCTTCAGGCGTGTCGGCCCAGTCATCGAGCTGGTTGCTGCTGGCTGCGGCAATGGTGGCGCCGAAGCGGGTTTTGACGTCGGCGTCGAGGCTGCTGTTTTTACTCCACCACAGCGCCGACTGGCGAGCGGCAACGGTGGTGCTGTCACCGGCGGCGCCGAACCAGAACGCGAGCACGTCGTCAATGCTGGCCAGCGCGCTCATGCTGCTTGTGCCACCACGCGAATGCGCACATCGCCTAGCGCCACGGTTTGGCCGGCGCAGATCTTGCAGGTCTTGCGCAGCTCGGTCTTGCCGTCAACCTTGACCTGGCCGTCGGCGACGATGGCCTTGCCGGCGCCGCCGCTGTCGCACAGCCCGACCAGCTTGAGCAATTGGTTCAGTTCGACGTAAGGGCCTTGCAGTTCAAATTCCACGTGTTGCATAGTTACTTTCAAATTCAGGGAAAAATTGTATTTAATTCAGGGTGCGTTCGGCTTTGTCCAGCCACAGGGCCAGACTGTTCAACAGGTCTTCCTGGCTGAACGAGCAGCTTTCTTCGGTAAACAGGCGTCCGGCTTCGAGGCGGCCGAGCAAGTCTTCGGCTACCACCGCATAGCGTGGCGGCAGGCGTTGCAGCAGAGCGTCCTGGGCGCGCCAGGTGCTGCAAAAGGCGGTGATGTCGATGTGCTCATCGCGCAAATCGTTGAGGGCGTCGTGCAGGATTTGTATGCTGGGATGGGACATGGTGTGCGTGCGGTAAAGATCAGGAATGCAGGGCGGTGACGACGAACAGTCCCAGCACACAGGCGTAGCCGGCGGTCCAGGACAATGAGCGCAGGCTGGGCAGGTCGCGCAGATACAATGCCGTGTAGATCACGCGGATGACGATGAAGGCCACGGCCAGAGCATCGATGCGGCCTTGCGCTACGCCGGCCTGTTGCGCCACCAGCACGGCGGCGGCAAAAAACGGGAAGGCTTCAAAATGATTGCGGTGGGCGTAATCGGCGCGCCGCCGCAAGCCGGTCAACTGTTCCATCCAGGCGCGCGGCGCGTGGTTGTCGAAGTCGGCTTTGCCATTTTTAGCGAAAGAGACCGTCAGAATCGGCAGCAGGCCGGCGAACAGGATGCACCAGTAAGAGATATGCATAGGATTCCTATTGGAGAGTAGGGCGCAATTGTAATGGACCGCAAGCAATAGCACAGGCGGGCGCATCGCCATCGTTGCGGGGGATGACGCTGGTTGGTAGCGATTTGGTTGACAATCTGTACATGGGCATGGGCTTTTTCTACTGCTGGGAAAGGCTTATAATCCAAATCATTGCTGCCTACCTGCGCTCGCTGCGCCTATTCTGCCATGTCTTCATCGTCTAATAGTCACTTCAATAGCCAGATCCCGCGTTTCCAATGGCTCAATCCCTTGCGCCCGACCACTTTCCGGGTGATTGTCGGTCTCGGCTTTGGCGCTATCGTGCTGCTGCTGATCAATTTGTTCACGCCAGGCACCTTGGGTGCATCGGCCTATGTGTGGAGTGTGGTGACGGCGGTGGCGTCTTATTTGCTGGCCGAAGTGCTGCTGCTGCTCTTCGTGGCGCTGGGGCCTCTGGTCGGCTTCACCTATGGCGTGATTGCCTATTTTTCACACTGAGCTTGCGCGCTGCGTATCTGCTATCTGCATAGAAAGAGGCCGGTTTAAACCGGCCTCTTTTTTTACGCTGTCACCATGGCCCTGCGCGGGCCTGGTCTATCGCTTGAAGATTTACAGCTTGAAGACGCCGACCACTTGCACCAGATTATCGCTTTGCATCTGCATGGACTTCGAGGCGGCAGCCGCTTCTTCGACCAGGGCAGCATTTTGCTGGGTGACTTCATCCATCTCGGTGATGGCCAGGCCGATCTGATCGATGCCCTGGCTTTGTTCGTGGCTGGCAACGGCGATTTCCTTGATCATGTCGCTGACCTTGCGGATGCTCTCGACCACATCACTCATGGTGGTGCCGGCTTGGCCGACCAGTTCGGCACCGCTGCGTACTTCCTGCACCGAGCCGTCGATGAGTGCCTTGATTTCCTTGGCAGCCGCCGCTGAACGTTGCGCCAGACTGCGCACTTCCGAGGCCACGACCGCAAAGCCGCGTCCTTGTTCACCGGCGCGGGCTGCTTCTACGGCGGCGTTCAGGGCCAGGATATTGGTCTGAAAGGCAATACCGTCGATGACGCTGATGATGTCGACAATCTTGCGCGAAGAAGTGTTGATGGAGTCCATCGTCTGCACCACGCGCTGCACGACGTCGCCGCCTTGCTGTGCCACGCTGGAAGCGGACACTGCCAGTTCGCTGGCCTGCTGGGCGTTGGCCGCGTTTTGCTTGACGGTCGAGGTCAGTTGTTCCATGGCCGAGGCGGTTTCTTCCAGCGAGCTGGCCTGGTGCTCGGTACGGCTAGACAGATCCATGTTGCCGCTGGCGATTTCGTCGACCGATTGCTTGATCGAATCGGTGGCGCTGAGGATGTTGTTGACCGTGTCGACCATGCGGTCGCGGGTGTAGGCGATGGAGGAGACCAGGCTGGTCTGGTCACCCTGGCGCACGCTAATGGCGCCGGTGAGGTCGCCTTCGGCAATCTTGCGGGCGATTTGCGAAGCCTGACTCGGCTCGCCGCCGATCGATTGATAGATATTGCGCACCACCGCCAGCGCAATCGCCGACATGATTGCACCGAGGATCAGCAGCACCACGCCTGCCTTGATCAGTGAGCGGTAGAAGTCGGCCTGAATATCGTCCTGATAGACGCTGGCGATCAAATCCCAGTTCCATGGCTTGAAGCGCTTGACGAAGCCCATCTTGAGACTGGGCTTGTCTTCATTGGGGCGCGGCCACCAGTATTCGAGGAAGCCTTCACCGGTGGCCGAGGCGCCGGTGGCGGCGATCATCTGGTACAGCGCATTGCCCTTGGCATCCTTGAAGTCGATCATGTTCTTGCCGTTGATCTTGGGACTCATTGGATGCATCACCACCACCGAATCGGCGCCGACTAGGGTGATGTAGCCGCTGCCGGTGTAGCGCTGGTCAGCGACGCGGGCGATGGCGGCTTTTTTGGCATCATCGACGCTCATCTTGCCGTCGGCGGCCTGGTGCTCCAGGCCGGTAATGACGGAGTAGGACATTTCGGTGATGTCGATCAGGGCATGCTGGCGATCGGTGATTTGCAGATTGCGCGTTTCGTAGATATTCCACAGCGATAAGGCCAGCAGCGCGATCCAGGAAAAAATCAAAGGTAACCACAGCTTTTGTTTCAACGACATATTTCGCACTGGAAATTTCCTTATTTTGGAGTCTCGGCTGATGCTGTATCGCTAACCAATATTACTCGTAGGTCGCGGCCATTTTATCCGGTAACGGCACGTGCAGCCATTTCTTGACGATGGCATTGATTTCGCCGGATTTCTTGGCCTGCGTCAGCACTGCATTGACCTTGGCCTGCAGGGCGGTTTCGCCTTTGTTGATACCAATGGCACAGCTCGACTCTTGAATCACATATTTGAATACCGGTTTGCGGCTGGGATTTTGCTCGCCCAGTGTGATGGCAACAAAGTCGCCGGTGCCGATCAGTTTGACCTGGCCGGAGGAGTAGGCGGAAATGAGTGTGTTGTTGTCTTCGTAACGTTTGATGATGGTGCTGGGCGGTACGGTCTTGGTCAGCAGAATGTCTTCAAAGGTGCCGCGCGCCACGCCCACGGTCTGACCCGCCAGGTCGGCCGGGCCACCGACTTTGATGTCGGCAACGCCAAACAGGCTGTTGTTGTAAGGGGAATAGGGTTGTGAAAAATCCATCACTTTTTCACGTTCGGCATTTCTGCCCAAGGTGGAAATGATCAGGTCGACGCGGTTCGATTGCAGGTAGGGAATGCGGTTGGCGCTGGCCACCGGGACCAGGACCACTTTGAGGCCCAGTTTTTTGCCCACCAATTGCGCTACCTCGATGTCGAGCCCTTGCAATTGCATGTCGGCAGTGACGGAACCGTAGGGCGGGAAATCCTGCGGAACGGCAATACGGACGATGCCGTTCTTCGTTATATCGGCCAACGTGTCGGCATGCGATACCGTGGCGACTAGGCTAGTGAGGCTGAGACTGCAAACTGCCAAGAATTGCGTAAATTTCATAATTTCTCCCGGACGGCATGTTGAGTGAGTGCGACGGCAATACTTGAAGCCGGCACAATGTAGAAGCGAGGGCGTTTCTATGGTTTCAGAGTAAGCAAGCCTTGTGCCGAGAATCTCTGCTAAGCAGAACTATGCCTGAAAATGCATTAAATCAAGCGATTTAATTGCAGGTATCGCTTCCCCTTGCACCCGCGACATAGCCGCAGCGCCTACGTGAGTAAGGCCTGGATACGTGCGGCCAGCCGCGCTGCCGTGGCGGGCGAATCAACATTGGTGAAACCGAGCAGCAGACCGGCGTCGGTGCTAGCGCCGCTGCTGCGCTCCGACAACGCGTGCACTGCCATGCCGGCGGCGCGCATGCGCTGGGCCAAGATGCGGTCAGAACGGCGCCCATGCAGACGCAGGATCAGATGCATGCCGCCCGGTTGCGGTTCTACGTGCAGATGCTTGCCCAACAGTTGCTCCAGCACCTGTGCGGCGATCTGGCGGCGTTCGCCATATAGCTTGCGCATGCGCTGCAGGTGGCGGCCGAAATGACCTTCGGCCATGAACGCGCTGACGATCTGCTGGGTGAGCACTGGCGCGCCGCTGTGGATGGCCTTGTCGGCTGCCAGGAAGGCCGGCAACTGCTGTATTGGTACGACGAGATAGGCCAGTCGCACACCGGGGAACAGGACCTTGCTGAAGGTCCCGGCGTAGAGCACGCGCTCGGCGCGATCCAGACTTTTGAGTGCGGGCAGCGGGCGGCCTTGGTAGCGGTATTCGCCATCGTAGTCGTCTTCGATGATCCAGGCTTGCGTGTGTGCCGCCCAGTCGAGCAGGGCCAGGCGCCGTTGCAGCGAGAGCGCCACGCATAGCGGGCTTTGATGCGCCGGTGTGACGACGGCAGCGGCTGCCTGCGGTGCCAGCGCAACGCCTTGCGCGACCTGCAAGCCGTCGGCATCGACCGCGACCGGTACGGCTCGCATACCAGCCTGCGCCAGCAACTGCGTGGTCGGCGGGTAGCCGGGATCTTCCACCCAGACTTGCTGGCCCGGTTGGAGCAGGGCGGCACTGATCAGTTGCAGGGTTTCACGGTAGCCGCTGGTGATGAGCACTTGCTCCGGCGCGCAGTGCACGCCGCGCGACAGTTGCAGATAGGTAGCAATTTCGCGGCGCAAGCTGGGCAGCCCGGCCGGTGGCGGATAGAGCATGTCTTCCTGGCTGGTGGCGCGCGCCGCGCGTGCGGCCAGGCGTGCCCAGATTTTGCGTGGAAAGGCGTCCAACGCCGGCAAGCCCATCTGGAATGGTAGCGGTCCTGTCGCGTTGATCTGCTGTGGCGCTTGCGTCCCGTGCCGGTTGGCGCTGCTACTTCCTGCTGCATGGGCTTGCAGATCGGGCGCGACGATAGTGCCGGCCGGGCCGCGCGGCTGCAGGTAGCCTTCGGCGGTGAGCAGTGCGTAAGCCGCATCGACGGTGCCGCGCGCGACGCCGAGTTCCAGCGCCAGTGCGCGCGCAGCTGGAATGCGGTCGCCGGGCTTGAGCATTTGCGCGGCGATCGCGTGGCGAAAGCGCACATAAATCTGGCGGTAGATCGGTTCCTGGCCATGTGGCTGGAGAGCGGGAAAGGATGGCTTGGGCACGGGCATGGGAGTGGGTGATATGGTCCAGTTAATTTGTGCATTCTTGGTCCTGGGCATTATGCCATCGACTGCTTAAGATCCAGATTGCTCTATCTCATCGCAACCACCACTTCTTATCCAGGAAACCTGTCCATGACAACACACTCTTCCTCTGAATCAGGCCTGCAGGCGACTGCGGCGCAATGGCAGCAGCCGCAGTCGGCACAGGATCTGCGCGCCTGCTACCCACTCATGCAGCAATTACGCCCGCATTTGCACAGTGAAGCTGAATTTGTGACGCGCATACAGCGCCAGTGGCAGGACGGTTATCGCCTGCTGACGCTGGTGCAAGACGAGCTTGTGCTTGCCCTGGCTGGCTATCGCCTGCAAGAAAACCTGGTGTACGGCAAATTTCTCTACGTTGATGATCTTGTCACCGCACCGGCGGTACGCAGCAACGGCTATGGCGCGCGTTTGCTGGAGCAACTGAGCTTATTGGCGCAGCAATCCGCCTGTCAGCGCCTGGTCCTGGATACCGGACTGGCCAATGCGTTGGCACAACGCTTCTATTTCCGCCAGGGCTTGTTGAGCAGTTCCATGCGCTTTGGCAAGCCTATCGATGCGATGACTTGAGTTTGCTTGGCGCAGAGTTGCCATTAGGTATTTTCAAATCCCTTCTTGACTTAGTAGTTTCTAAGATATATCTTAGAAGCGTCTTAACCAAGAAAGGACAAGCATGTTTACACGTTTTATTGGCGGCCACCATGGCCCCACCCATCATCGCGCCGAGCGGCCTCATCACGGCGGTGGTTTGTTTGAAGAGCGCGGACGCGGTGCCGGCGGCGGTCGCGGCGCCCGCATGTTCGAGCAAGGCAGCCTGCGGTTGGTGATTCTGCATCTGCTGCAAGAAAAGCCGCGTCATGGCTACGAAGTCATCAAGGCCATCGAGCAACTGGTTGGCGGCGATTACAGCCCGAGCCCGGGCGTCATCTATCCAACGCTGACCTTACTGGAAGAGTTGGCCTACGCTGCAGTGGAGGCGGAAAACGGCGGCAAGAAGCTGTACCGCGTCACCGCAGAAGGACTGGTTTTTCTGGAGGAGCACCGTGCTGGGCTGGAGTTGGTGCTAAAGCGCATGGAACTGAAGCAACGCGCCAGTGGCAGCGAGTCGCCGGAGCTGCGTCGCGCCATCCAGAATTTCAAGCTGGCGTTGCATACCCGGCTGGGCAAGGGTGAGCTGGATCAACAGCAATTGCACGCCATCATCGACATCATCGATCACGCTGCGGTGGCGATCGAGCGCAGCTGAAACCGGATCGGTTTCAGTGGTTCCGTTCGCCGTGCACAGCCACTTAAAGGAAACATCATGAGAGAACATCGTTACCGCATCACCCTGGAGCATCTGGAGAGTGCCTCGGAAGGCCAGCCGCAACACGCGCCGTTGCAATTTGAGACGGGTAACCACGACGATATCTTCAGCATCGTCGCCAAATCGCGCAGCAAGGGGCATTTTGATGATGACACCAGCGCCGCACTGGCGCTGGGATTGAAGCTGTTTTCCGAGGTCATGCTCAAACAACGCAAGCATCCCTTGTTTGCCGACATCGAGCTGCCGTTGCGAGCATTCATCGGCAAGCTCAAGAGCTTGGAGCCGATAGTGCCGGCCATGCCGGCAGCGCAGGATTAATTGCGGCTAGGGGCAATCATTTCAGCATAGTCATAGAGCGCGCCGAGGATGTCCTCGCCGCGCTCGTCAACACTCTCCGACAAGTCATCGATCTGCTCGAATAGCGCATCCAGCGTACGGGCGCCGCCTTCACCATCAAACAGACGGGCCGCCCGGTGGGCTTCCCAACGCTGCATTTCTTCGGCGCTCAGGGTGTCGTGGAAATTGCGTGCGCGGTAGCGAAACAGCAGCTCCTCCAGGCGCAGGTCGTCAAAGCTGACGGGAGTTTGCGCCAGTTGCTGTGGCGTGAGGGTGCGCAGGTGCGTCAGCTGGCGCCGATCGTTGCTGCCAATAAAGCCGCCGTACAAATCTTCGTCGACATCGAGCGGGGCTTCCTTGGGACGTTGGAATACCTTGTCCCAGACAGGGCCGAGTGCGGGTAGGCTGGCGGCAATCTCGGCATGGCGCAATGCGGTGTCGATATCCAGACCGAGTTCGGCGGCGCGCGCCGGTGTGAGCGTCTTGAGGCTGGCGATGACCATCGGCGATTTGTTCAGATGGATGGATTTCACCGGCAGCCGGGTCACTCCTTCGGGCAAGGCATCGTTTTTACTGAACATGCGGGTGCGAATGGTGTCGGCGTCCAGTCCTTGCAGTTCGCTCGGATCGCGGCTGAGGTCCCAGGCCAGGATTTCATTTTTGTTGGTCGGATGGGTGCCGAGCGGCCACATCACTGCCAGGCAGCCTTGGGTGGCCGGAAACATGCCGGAAATATGCAGGAAGGGTTTGGGTGTGGCCAAGCCGATTTCAGTGGCGACGCGGTCTTTCTTGTGCAATGCCAGGCAAAAATCGAAGAGTCGCGGCTGTTGTTGGCGAATCAATCTGGCGAAGGCGATGGTGGCGCGTACATCCGACAAGGCATCATGCGCGGCTTCATGCAGCAAGCCATTGGCGCGGCTGAGATGCTCCAGTTTGAAGCTGGGCACGCCGTCTTCTTTCAGCGGCCAAGTGATGCCGTCCGGGCGCAGCGCATAGGTGGTGCGCACCACATCAAGCAAGTCCCAGCGGCCGCATTGATTTTGCCATTCGCGCGCATAGGGATCGATCAGATTGCGCCAGAACATGAAGCGGGTGATTTCGTCATCGAAGCGGATCGTGTTGTAGCCCACGCCGATGGTGCCGGGTTCGGCCAGCGCTTGCTCGATGGCGGCAGCGAATTGATATTCGGGAATGCCGCGTTCAAGACAGATTTGCGGCGTGATGCCGGTGATCAGGCAGGATTGCGGATCGGGCGCAAAATCGGGCGCCGGTTTGCAGTAGATCATGATCGGCTCGCCGATCTCGTTGAGTTCGGCGTCGGTGCGAATGGCGGCGAATTGGGCCGGTCGGTCGCGCCGCGCTTGCGCGCCAAAGGTTTCGTAGTCGTGCCAGAGGAAGGTGTGATTGGACATCGAAATTGCGAAATAGCGAAATAGTGAAAGAAACAGGATGACAGATTATAGGCGTCTACCATCCTTTCTCCGCAACGCAATGTTATTTTCTCAAGAGAGGATCATTTAACAAGGTATCTTGCATTTTCAACAGCGCATCGATGCTGGCACGGCGGCCACTGAGTCCAGCGTCGCGTTTGAACTCGCTGAACGCGGCCTTGCCTTCACCATGAACCGTTGGCGTGACAATGATGGCGCCATTGATGTCGGTAATTTTACAGGTCAACTCAAGGTTAAAAGAAGTCGGCGGCCAAGTGAGGGTATTGGACGAAGACGAGTTGGTCGCAATCTCCGGAAGGACGATGAAACTTACCTTGTTTTGGGTCAGTAAATCGATGTCTTTGGGAGAGTGAATTTTCACTACCTTGCTAAAGACATTGCTCAGCATTTTGTAAAACCCCATCTCAATATCATTGTATGGTGCGTACCTCACTTTGTCGTTGCCACCACCGGGAGTGATGACCTGTTTGAATTGCAATTCTTGCGGTATGTAGTAAGCAACCGTCTTGTCGATGCGTGGTGGCTTTGCAGTCTGCTGGATACGATCCATGCCAGGATCAATCGAGACGGTGTGGGCGCAACCGACAATGATGAGCGTGATGATCGCCGTGGCGATCCAGTTCAGGATTCTCATTGGCGTATCTCCTTGCTGAAAGTTGATTTGAGCACTTCGATAAAGGTGCTTTCAGCATAGAAGGCGACTAAGATTTTTTGTATCAAAGTCGGATATTGTTGTACGCCGTGTGGGATGGCGATCACGTCCACGAAGGAGAATGCGAATTCATAGTGGGCGGATTCACTTGGTCGTAGCGCGGCTCTTGTTGTGCGCCAAGAGTGGGACTTCGATAGTGGGACGTCGAGAGCTGCGCCGCCGCTAGAAAATAGATATTCATTCCTATCGTTCTTGTGCCGAGAGCCAGAGATGTCCAGGGGTGTTTCGCGGGGTCCTGTTGGCCGTCCTTAATTCTTGCCGAGGATTTTTTGCAGCTCCGATTTCAGGTTCCCATGATGCATGCCGCTGTCGGCAGCGCTGCCGTAGGTGATGTTGTCGATGACCCAGCCGCGGGTGTCGCGACTGAGCGCTACACGGTCGATCGATTTGTAAGGTGTTTGCAGTTGAGCGTCGCTATAAATGACTTCGGTCGAACAGTTGGCACCGCTTTCTTCAATCTGGCAAGTGAGCAATCGATAGGCCGATGCACCTTTGGGATTGCTGGTGAAGAGGTCGCCGTTGACCAGCGCTGGTGCGTCGTTATTGCCTTGTGCCAGGCGCGCTTCTTGGGCAACCGATACATCCTTGAGCAGATCAAATAGCTGTACTGACAGGAAATGGCGCATGGTGATCAATTGTTGCAGCGACAAGGCGCCATTGGGATGCATCGACTGATGGGTCTGATAAAAGCCGTTGACCAGATTACGCGCCTCCCGATCGCTATTGTCGTCACAGCCGACCAAGCCGATGAGCATGATCAGTGTCAGTGTTTTCGCCAATTGCGTCACGATCTTTCTCTCCTTTGTTGGTTTGCGCGCGGTATTTTTATGTTGTCATTTTCCTTCGATTCGTCAGGAAAAGGGACAAAAACCGTCAAGCAATCCGCGCGGTGCAGCAACGATGCTACCGCAAGCGGTGCCCAAGCTGTGCATGGAGCTCTGCGCAAGAAAGAGTGTATTTCTTCAATATGCGCCGGGCGCTATTGGTAATCGTTGACGATGCTGTTGAGCGTGTCGGTCAGATATTCGGTTTGTGAAGACTGGCTGTTGCCGACGAATTCGATATCGTCAATGCGCCATTGTTGTTTATCCTTGACCAACAGCAGCTTGTCGCGCCAGCTTTCGTCGCTGGCGCCATTGTTGCCCTTGTCGTCGGCCTGGTAACGGAAGCGGACCGTGCAAGAAGCCCGGGCGTTTGCACTTTCGCAACTGTCCAAGGCGAACGAAGTGGCGCCTTCAAACAAGGACGTAAACAAGTCGCCATCCACCAATGGCGGCAGCGCATGATCGGTGGCGCCGGCGTGGTATCGGGCTTCGGCATCAGAGGCTTTGCTCAATAATGCAAAAAGCACTGGCGACAGGAAGGGCTGCAACTGTCTCAATTCATCGGGGCCAGGAATGCCGAGACTGTGTGTTTTGATATGTTGCTGGTAAAACCCGTTAATGACTTTTTCTTGCAGATGGCTATCGTCGGGTGTTTCGCCGCAGGCAGTCACTAGAGCGACTGCCAAGAGCGCGGCGAGGCTGGTAAAAATTTTCATTCAATCATATCCGGATAAATCGGCGCCGGTCGGAAATAATGCTGCACGGAAATTATTATATCGATAGCATCGTCTGTCGTCGTGACCAGATGATGACAGTCGCTACAGCGATTCGGTGAGCAGCGAAAAATGCTCGACATTGGGCGCACTGGCGAAATAGGGGCCAACGATGCCGCGCCATGTCGCGAAGGCGGGAGATTCACGAAAATCCACCGTGTGGTTTTCCAGCGTATTCCAGTAAATCATCAGCACGTAGCGCTCAGGTGATTCAATGCCTTTTTGCACCTTGTGGCCGAGGTAGCCGACGGCCTTGACGATGACCTGTTCAATGCCGTGCTGGATGGCGGCTTCGAATTCGGCCTGTTTGCCTGGTGCGATGCGGATATCGGCAAGTTCCAGAATCATGGTTGTCTCCGTAGGGCGGGTATCGGGGCCTAGATTATTACATTTTCCTAACGACATTGCTGATGTCCGCCTCGCCCAAAATGGTGAAGTGCTGCACCGTCACGAAGCATGCAGCGCATGCAGCAGATTTTTTGGCAATTAATAGGCCTCTAGCGCTCTTGGCTAATTGTTATTTTGATCTTGCCTTACTACACTAGCCCTCGGTCAACCAATAACAAGCCGCGCGATCTTGCGGTCTGCGGCAAATAAACTCTGGAAGGGCATTCATGGCTGGTTCTTATTTTCCTCAATGGCGTCTACGCAGCAGCATCGACGACGGCCAAGCGCAGGTAATTTCTACGGATGAACGTTTGCCGATACCGCAGACGGTCGCCATGGGCGTGCAGCATGTGGTGGCAATGTTTGGTTCGACAGTGCTGGCACCCTTGCTCATGGGGTTTGATCCTAATCTGGCTATTTTGATGTCGGGCGTGGGCACCTTGCTGTTTTTCTTGTTGGTGGGTGGCCGCGTACCGAGTTATCTGGGCTCCAGTTTTTCCTTCATCGGTCTGGTGATTGCGGTCACCGGCTATGCCGGTCATGGCGCCAATGGCAATCTGGGCATTGCCTTGGGCGGTATCGTTGCGTGCGGCGTGGTGTACACCCTCATCGGTGTGCTGGTCAGCGCGATTGGTACGCGCTGGATCGAGAGCCTGATGCCGCCGGTGGTTACCGGTGCGGTGGTGGCGGTGATCGGCCTGAATCTGGCGCCGATTGCCGTCAAGGGTGTGACAGGCAATAGTTTCGATGCATGGATGGCGCTTGGAACGGTGTTGTGCGTGGGACTGGTGGCGGTATTTACGCGTGGCATGGTACAGCGTTTGCTGATTCTCATCGGCCTCCTATTGGCCTATGCTATCTATGCGATGTTGACCAATGGCGCCGGGCTGGGCAAGCCGATTGATTTCTCTGGCGTGGCCAATGCGGCCTGGATTGGTCTGCCGGTATTTGCAGCACCGATCTTCAAGACCGGCGCCATGGCTTTGCTGGCACCGATTGCCGTCATTTTAGTGGCCGAGAACTTGGGGCATATCAAGGCCGTTAGTGCCATGACAGGTCAGAACCTTGACAAGTACATCGGTCGCGCGTTCATCGGTGACGGTTTGGCAACGATTGTCTCTGGCAGTGTCGGCGGTACCGGTGTGACCACTTATGCCGAGAACATCGGAGTGATGGCGGTGACCAAGATTTATTCGACGCTGGTGTTTGTGGTGGCGGCCTTGATTGCGATTGTGCTTGGTTTCTCACCAAAATTTGGCGCAGTGATTCTGACCATTCCAGGCGCTGTACTGGGCGGCGTGTCGATTGTGGTGTTTGGTCTGATCACGATATCGGGCGCGCGCATTTGGGTTGAAAACAAGGTGAATTTTTCCGATAATAGAAACCTGATCGTGGCCGCAGTTACGCTGGTGCTGGGCGCAGGTGACTTCACCTTGAAACTGGGTGGTTTTGCTCTGGGCGGTATCGGTACGGCTACTTTCGGGTCTATCATTTTGTATGCCTTGCTCAGAAAGCGAAGCGCCTGAACATTGCAGAAATGCAAACGCGGCCGCTGGCCGCGATTTTTATTTTTGCAATCTGCTCAAAACTTGTCTAATTTCCATTGAGCAATGGTCGCCGACTTACTATACTTGTGCGGCTCGGAGGATCAATAGTCTGCAATTGGACCAATAAGTTTTCGAACATATATCTGCGGTTGCTCTGGCCGCCAATCAAAGAACAGGAACACCCAGTATGAACACCGTTTTTAAACACTATGTTGTTTTGTTGTGTTTTGCCGGGCCCTTGTTGGCGGGCTGCGATGCCATGGCGGGCAAGAAGGATTATGCTTATTTTCGTGCTCATCTGGACGAGGCAAAATCAGTGGCCGACGAATGCCAGTTGAATGGGACGTCGGGCATGGATCAGGACAAGATTTCACAATGTGATAGTGCGCGCCAAGCCTATGGCAATCGTAAGCTGACCTATTGAATTTGTTGCCGTTGGCCCGTCAAGGACAACGCGCCACAACAAAAAACGCCCGGCATGCCGGGCGTTTTGCTGTCTGCGGGGATGAGCGCGACGCTTAGTATGTGCCGACGAAGTCGGCCTTGCCGATTTCCACACCGTTATGGCGCAGGATGTCATAGGCAGTGGTGAGGTGGAAGAAGAAATGTTGCAGGCCGTAATGCAGCAGATAGGCTTGGCCGGTGAAACGCTTTTCCTTCGGTGTACCTGGACGCAGCACGATCTCGCGCTCTGCCGCGCCTTCAAATTGTTGCGCTTCAATGGTATCGATAAATGCCAGTGTCTTGTCCAGGCGTGCGTGCAGATCGGCGAAGCTGACTTCATTGTCGTCGTAGGGCGGCACTTCGAGGCCAGCCAGACGTGCGGGGACGCCCTTGGCGAAATCGGCGGCGATCTGCACTTGGCGGATCAGATTGAGCATGTCCGGGAACAGGCGCGCGGTCAGCAGTGCGTCAGCTTCGATGCTCTTGGCCGCAGCATGCGCTTCGGCTTTGCTCAGGATTGCTTTGAGGCTGTTGATGCCTTGCTTGAAGACCGGCACGGAAGCCGAGTAAAAAGAGATGGTCATAATTTTCCTTTGAAATGATGCAGCAATGGCGTCATGTGATGACGCCGGAATTATTTTTGGTATTCGATTTCCAGTGAACCGAATTTGGAGTACAGCCACAGGCCGCAGGCAAACAGGGTGCCGAGAAATCCGGTAAAAATCAACGCCAGCATGATGCCGACGAAGGGGGAGGCGATGAGACCCATGAGACCAGTCAAGTGCTGGCCGTTCCAGACGATGGTCGGCGCTCCGAAAAAGGCAAACAAGCCCATCAGGACCGCCACAGGCACCAAAGAACAACCGGAGGCGATGACCAGGATTTTGTACACGGTGCCAAAGGAAAAACGCCTGATTTCAATTGTTTCAAACATCATGTTTCCAGAAAATAAACATGGCCGACTAGCGGCCGGTTAGCTGAGCCGGTTCATTGAGCCGATGAATGCAGCCAATTAATGCAGCCGGTTGCGCATGCCGGCCGTCGCCCGGGTTATTTTGCTACCCAACTGTCTTTGAGGGTAACTGCGCGATTGAATACCGGCTTGCCTGGCAGCGAGTCGAGCCGATCGGCGACAAAGTAGCCGTGACGCTCGAATTGGTAAATTGCACCTGCTGCAGCGTCTTTGAGGGACGGTTCGAGATAGGCGCTGATGACTTCTTTGGAGTGCGCATTGAGTGCCAGCTTAAAATCCTTGCCGCCGGCGTCCGGATGCGCATCGCTGAAGAGCCGGTCGTACAGGCGGATCTCTGCGGCCAGGGCATGTTCTGCGCTGACCCAGTGCAGATTGCCCTTGACCTTATAGTTGGCGCTGCCTTCGGTGCCGCTTTTGCTGTCAGGGAAATAGGTGCAATGGACCGCGACGACGTTGCCGTTTTCGTCCTTGTCGCAGCCGGTGCATTCGACCACGTAACCGTAGCGCAGGCGCACCTTGTTGCCAGGAAAAAGGCGGAAGTAGCCTTTGGTCGGCACTTCCATGAAGTCTTCTTTTTCAATCCATAAATGCTTGCTGATCGGGAAGCGGCGATGTTCGCTGTCGTGCAATGGATGCGCAGGAGGGTATACCGGTGCACTGCATTCAACGCTTTCGTTTTCGGGGAAATTGTCGATGATCAGCTTGAGTGGACGCAGTACCGCCACGGCGCGTGGCGCCTTGGGGTCGAGGTCGTCACGCAGGGCGCCTTCGAGGATGCTGTAATCGATCCAGCTATTGTTCTTGGAGGCGCCGGTGCGTTCGCACATCAGGCGGATGGCTTCAGGCGTATAGCCGCGCCGACGCAGGCCAACAATGGTTGGCATGCGCGGATCGTCCCAGCCGGCCACGATGTTTTCGTCAACCAGTTGCTTGAGCTTGCGCTTGCTGGTGATGATGTAGGTCAGGTTGAGCCGGGCGAATTCATACTGATGCGGTAAAGGTTTCTTGAACAGACCTTCAGCGGCCAGGCGCTCCAGCACCCAGTCGTAGAACGGGCGCTGGTCTTCGAACTCCAGTGTACAGATTGAGTGCGTGATGTTTTCCAGCGCGTCTTCGATCGGATGCGCGTAGCTGTACATGGGGTAGACGCACCATTTGTCGCCGGTGTTGTGATGGGTCGCGTGGCGGATGCGGTAGATGGCTGGATCGCGCAGATTGATGTTGGGGCTGGCCATGTCAATCTTGGCGCGCAGGATCAGGCTGCCGTCGGCATGCTTGCCATCGCGCATTTCTTCGAACAGACGCAAAGATTCATCGGCTGCGCGATTGCGCCAGGGAGAGTCGGTGCCAGGCTCGGTCAACGTGCCGCGCGTGGCGCGCATTTCGTCGGCGCTTTGTTGGTCCACGTAGGCGTGGCCGGAGCGAATCAAGGCTTGGGCGCCGGCATACATCACGTCGAAATAATTGCTGGCGTAGTACAGGTGTTGGTTACCCTCGTGCTGCCAGTCGAAGCCCAACCATTGCACCGAGTCGATGATGGTGTCGACGTATTCCTGATCTTCCTTCTCTGGATTGGTGTCATCGAAGCGCAAGTGACAGCGCCCGTTGTAATCGCGCGCCAGGCCAAAATTGATATAGATCGATTTGGCGTGGCCGATGTGCAGATAGCCATTGGGTTCAGGTGGAAAACGTGTCACGACTTGCGGCAGTGGCTGGCCCTGGCTGTCATTGCGGTTGCCGTAGGTGCCGGAAACCAGGTCGGCTTCGATGATGCCACGCAAGAAATTGGTGGAAGGGGTGGGGCTGTGACCGTTTTTCAGTTCGTTGCTCATGGATGGCGGATAGTTGCTTATTTGGTTTAGACCGGCATTTTACCGCAGCAAGCTGGAACGGAAGCGGTTTCACGCCATTTTGGTGACGCCCCGCGAGTCCGCTGAGAGGAAATATTTGATTACACTTGATACGGCTAGGAATTACCTCGATTTGCACTTTGTCGGCAAGCTGTGCTCCATTGTCTAGCTCAAGGAGCCTAAATGAAGAAGTTGATCAAACTTGCCGTCGCCGGCGTTTTGCTGGTAAGCGCGCTGTCTGGCTGCATCATGGTGCCGGTCGGCCCTGGCCCTGGTTACTATCACTCCTACAATGGCGGATATTATCGCTGAGCAAAATTGCCGCGCATGGTACCGGTTCAACCGTTAGAATGCCACGGTTTACTTTTATTTACAGGGAGTCATTCAAATGAAAAACATAAATACCCGCCTCAAACATTTGTCCTTGCTGGCACTCTTGGTTCCAGTATTGGCCGCAGTGACAGCGATGTCGGCACATGCTGACGAACCCGGCCGTCATCCTTTTTACGCCCATGCAGAAGCGGATCTGGGTCAAGCTAAATGGCTCATCGATCATCGTCCAGGCGACAACTGGGAAATGGGTCGCAACGAGCAACGCGCACTGGAAGAAATCGGTCGCGCAGAGCAGATCGTGATGCAGCTGGGACTGGATGTGGGCAAGGACATGTACCACCCGGAACATAGCGATATTCATCCTGACCGCCGCGGCCGTCTGCATGATGCCATCGATACCTTGCAAAAGGCGCACGACGATCTGGCACATGAAGAAGATGATCCACGCGTGCGCGGTTTGCAACGCGACGCCTTGCATCATATCGATGGTGCCATCGATGCCGTGCGCCACGCCATGCACGACGCCGGTTACTGATCGTCGTTGTCGGCTCTGAACCGCTGTTTGTCCGCTTGCGGCGGCGATCAGCGGTTTTTTATTGCCTATCCGGCTGCGGCCTTTGGTTCTAGTGCGGTTTGAACAAGTGGGCAAACAGTCGGCTTACCGCCAGTTTCTCGGGTCGCTGGTACAAATTGAGGATGAGCTTGCCGTTGGGTTCGCGCTGCGCCGAGCGCACTGCCTTGATTTGCACAATCGTGCCGCGATGAATTTGCCAGAACTGTTGCGCATCCAGTTGCATCAATAATTCCTTGAGGCTGGTGCGTATCAACACTTCGCTATCGGCCGTGACGACATTGAGATATTTGTCGGTCGCGGCAAAATAAATGACTTCATCGATCGGAATCAATCTGATCTGGTTGCCTACCGTGGCGCGGATCGTGCGCAGACGCTCTGGCGCCATTGGCACAGGTGCGGCATCTAGTGTCAACGCGCGCAGTTGCGTCATTGTGTGCGCTGAGAGTTGCTCTGCATTCGCTGCCGTGGCGCGGCTTTGCAGGTGCAACTGCAGGCGTGTGATGGTCTGACGCAAGCGCTCATCGTTGATCGGCTTAAGCACGTAGTCAACCGCAGCTTGTTCAAATGCCTGTATGGCATAGTTGTCGTAGGCAGTGACAAACACCAGTAGCGGCAAGGCTTGATCTGACGGCCATTGATCGGCCAGCTCGCATGCCGCATCGAGGCCGCTCTGGCCGGGCATCTTGATATCGAAGAAAAGCACATCGGGTTGCAGCGCCAGTGCCAGGGTCACCGCTTCGATGCCGTTACTGGCGATGGCTGCCAGTTGCATTTGCGGCCACAGCCGCTGCAAGCTGTCGGCTAGCGCGCGTGCCAGCAGGGCTTCATCTTCTGCGATCAATATGCGGATCGGCATGGCTGCTTTCCTGTCTATGGCTCTTGGCAGCGTACTGGCTTTAGTCCGCCAGCAGCGCCCGCATCGGGATCGTGATCTGTGCCATCGCTCCGGACGGAATATTGTGCGTCAAGGTCAGTTCGGCCAGTGAACCGTACAAGGCATCGATGCGCGAACGGATATTTTCCAGACCGAGATGGGTGCTGGTGGGCTTGTTGTAGGCGGCGTCGCTGTCGAGACCCATGCCGGTATCGATGACGCTGATGACTAGCATGCTCTGTTGTTGTGTTACCCGCACGGTGCAGTCACCGCCGCCGATTTTGGGTTCGAGACCGTGGCGAATGGCATTTTCGATTAGTGGTTGCAGCAGCATTGGTGCAATCGGTGTTTGCTGCAGCTCGTCGGGCAAGTGCAGCGCATAGGTCAGGCGCAGCCCCATGCGCAGCGACATCAGGCCGAGATAGGCTTCGATCAACTGGAACTCTTGTCCCAGCGTGGTCTGTTCGCTACGCGAGGTCGACAGCGTGGCGCGTAGGTAGTGGATTAACTGGTCGAGCATGTGCTGGGCCCGTAGCGGTTCGCTGGAGATCAGTGTTTGCAAGGTCGCCAGCGTGTTAAACAGCATGTGCGGTTCGATCTGCGCCTGCAGCATTTGCAGTTGCGCCATCACCGCCTGCTTTTCAATGACGGCGTTGCGTGCTTGCAGGCTGGCCATTTTTTGTCGATTCCAATAGAACAGCGTGGCACCGACGCAGGCCAGCAGCGTCAATACGATGAAGCCGGTGATATTGGGTGTCTGACGTAGCGCCGATAGCGGCGTCGGGTGTCCTTGTAGGGCAAGCGCAATCAGGCTGCCGATAAAAAACGACAACGGTGCCAGGATGGCGACCATCAGCAGGAAGCCGATTTCGTGGGGATTGTCTTCGCCCCATAGCAGCAAGCGAGCGCCATTGATGAGTAGCATTGCGACGAGGCCAATGCACATCGAAAACAGCAGGTTTTCGCCGAAACCGGCACCGACGTGCATCAGGTAGGTCACCAGCAAGGCGCAGAGCAGATTGATAATGAGCGTTTGCAGCAGGCTGCGCGGCAGACCCTGGAAGAACAGTTGCAAGCGTGAGGCGGAGAGGGTCATGACTTCTTGGTTTTTCGATTCTGTTCCGATCAGGTGCCGTCTTCATCGAGAAGGTAGGCGCACGTACACTTTCAAACCGTGAAATAGTAACCCGATTCCCTTGTAGCGTAATAGTTTGGAAGCGAGATGCCGCAGGTGTTCGCTGATGCGTTGCTGATGGAGAAGTGGATTTCTGCAAAAAAGTTGCATTTCGGAATTTTTTTATTGTGAGGCCGAATGCCTGGAGAGTGATGTACTTTTAAGTATGTTGTTTAAATCCTTTTCGGGGCTGTTAATGAATGCGCGTCCGACATAGAATGTCGCCAGTAAAAATCGTACGGGATCAAAACATGTGGCCTTATCCGAAAGTTGCCGCTCATCGTGGCGGTGGCACACTGGCGCCGGAAAATACCTTGGCGGCATTTCGTTGCGGTCTGGAATATGGCTTCAGGGCGGTCGAATTTGATGTCATGCTGAGTGCCGACGAGCAGGCCATTTTGATGCATGACGCGCAGTTCGGCCGGACTTTGCCAGGTGTCGGCAAAGTGGCCGAGCACAGCTTGCAGCAGTTGCAGCAGCTCGACGCCGGTGCCTGGCACAGCGAACGTTTCGCCGGCGAGCGTATCTGTACGCTCGACCAGGCACTGCACTTGTGCCGCGATAATGGCATCTGGATGAATATTGAAATCAAGCCAGCCGACGATATCTATGCCGAGCGTACTGGTGAAGTGGCCGCGGCGCAGGTGGCCGCATTTTTTGCCGATGCTTTGGCTGCCTATGTGCCGGGCCAGAATGAGCGCAGCCTGCCCTTGTTCTCCTCGTTTTCGTTTGCCGCCTTGATGGCAGCAAAACGCACGGCACCAGGTATTGCACGCGGCTTTTTGCTTGACAAAATCGATGGTGACTGGCTGGCACAGATGCAGGCGTTGGAAGCCATTGCGCTGCATACCAACCACAAAAATTTAACGCCGGCGCTGGCGCGGGCAGTTAAACAGGCAGGTTATGGTTTATTCTGCTATACCGTCAATGACTTGGCGCGCGCCACGGAAATTCTTGGTTGGGGTGTTGACGGATATTGTACTGACCGGATTGATTTAATCGGTCCTGCGTAAGAAAATTTTAAAAATAGATTGATCAGGGAAGCAGGGAAAAGCATCATGAAAATCCGCCGCATGCACCGCATGCTTGGCGCGCTATTAGCAGTAGTCGCCGTTACCATTGTTATCACCGCCACGCCAGTTGTGCTGGCTCAGGGAAGTCAGCAAAAATATGCGGATGACGCTATTGTTCGTGACCTCAAAGCCGGCAAGCTGAACGTACGTCAGGCGCAATCATTACAAGCGCGGCGTGATCGCGCCGCGACCAATGCCGCCGTTTCAACACCTCGGCGCAACAAGGCGCATCCTGCTGTATCGCGTGCCGCAGGTGGTAAGAGCAAAGCGATGCGGGGCGCGAAGTCAAGAAATAAGACCAGCGGCGCGCCAATTCGCCATCTGACCGTGCCACATGGCAAGCGGCAGCCGGCTCGGCACGTGAAGACCGAACATAAACGTGTATCGCAGTCGCTCAGTCACAGGCATGGCAAGCTGGTAAAAGCCAGAAAAACAGAGAAAAAACGCCAGGCTAAATCGGTTCGAAAGCAGCCGCACGGCAGCACAATGCCTGGATAAATCCTGATGCCATTGAGCGCCGATACCGTTAAAATGTGTCAACGCGATCTGAATTCAGAGCGTTAAAATGGGCATAGCGCGTAGGTAATAACCGCCCCGTCGACATGACGTCATGGATTTGCACAAATGTCAGCGTACTTGAGATGAATTGAACTAACTAGAGAGGAAAACGATGAAACTGAATAAACTCTTGGCGGCTGTACTTGTTGCTGCTTTCGCTATGCCGGTGCTGGCTCAGAACGCGCCTGCGTCTGCTCCGACTGCAGATTCGGCACCGGCTGCCACGCCACATGCCAAGCATAAGAAACACCATAAGCACAAAAAGCACAAAAAACATCACAAGCATCACGGCAAGAAAAAAGCAGCCGACAAGACCTATCAAGGCGCTTGATTTACCGGTGGGGATTTAACCATGCAAAGCCTCTGTACTGCCGCCCGGCGAAAGCGGGGCGGGCAGCTTTAGCTGAGGCAGGTTGAGATCACCATTAACCCGCTGGGAGCAATCCGAGCGGGTTTTTTTGCGTCTGCGCTAGCCTGTGGGCGCGCAGACGCGTGCAGACCATGATTGCAATGGGGCTTCTCACGTATAATCACCGGTTCACAGCATCTTTTTTTTGCCCCGTTTTCTTTCTACCCACGAACATGAACTCAGCCGAAATCCGCGACAAGTTTCTGAAATTCTTTGAATCCAAGGGACATACCATTGTCCGTTCCTCTAGCCTGGTGCCGGGCAACGATCCAACCTTGCTCTTTACCAACTCCGGCATGGTGCAGTTCAAGGATGTGTTCCTGGGTACGGATAAGCGCAATTATGTGCGCGCGACTTCGGTGCAGCGCTGTCTGCGCGCCGGCGGCAAGCACAACGATCTGGAAAACGTCGGTTATACGGCGCGTCACCATACCTTCTTTGAAATGTTGGGCAACTGGTCCTTCGGCGACTATTTCAAGCGAGATTCGCTTAAATGGGCCTGGGAGTTGCTGACCAAGGTCTATGGTTTGCCGGCAGACAAACTGTGGGCGACCGTCTATGAAACCGATGACGAAGCCTACGATATCTGGGTGAATGAAATCGGTTTGCCGAAAGAGCGCGTGGTACGCATTGGCGACAACAAGGGCGCGCCTTACGCGTCCGACAATTTTTGGCAGATGGCTGACACCGGCCCTTGCGGCCCTTGTTCGGAAATTTTCTTCGACCACGGTCCTGATGTCTGGGGCGGTCCTCCTGGCAGCCCGGAAGCAGATGGCGATCGTTACATCGAAATCTGGAACAACGTGTTCATGCAGTTTGATCGTCAGATCGATCCGCTCACCGGAGTCGCTACGCTCACACCATTGCCGGCGCCATGCGTCGATACCGGCATGGGACTCGAGCGTCTGGCTGCGATCTTGCAACACGTGCACAGCAACTACGAAATCGATCTATTCGGGCGCCTGATCAAGGCTGCTGCGCGTGAAACCAATACTACGGATCTGGCCAACAATTCGCTCAAGGTGATTGCCGACCATATTCGCGCCACCTCGTTCCTGATCGTTGACGGTGTGATCCCGGGTAACGAAGGTCGCGGCTACGTGCTGCGCCGTATCATCCGCCGCGCTTTGCGTCATGGCCACAAGTTGGGCCAGACTCAGCCGTTCTTCTACAAGCTGGTCAAGGATCTGGTGAGCGAAATGGGTGCCGCCTACCCGGAACTGCCGGAAGCTGCTGCACGGGTGGAGCAAGTACTCAAACAGGAAGAAGAACGTTTCGGTGAAACCCTGGAACATGGCATGAAAATTCTCGAGGCTGCACTGGCCAAGAATGCCAGCAAACTCGATGGCGAAACTGCCTTTACGCTGTACGATACCTTCGGTTTCCCGCTGGATCTGACTGCCGACATCTGCCGCGAACGTAAGGTCGAGCTTGACGAAGCCGGCTTTGCCACTGCCATGGAACGTCAGAAGACCACTGCTCGCGCCGCCGGTAAATTCAAGATGGCCACGGCCATTGACTACAGTGGCGACAAGACCAAATTCGTCGGTTATGACGCCTTGACCGAGCAAGCCAAGGTGCTGGCGCTCTATGTCGAGGGTAGCGCAGTGGCGAAAATCGAAGCCGGGCAAGATGCCATCGTGGTGCTCGATACCACGCCGTTCTATGCAGAATCGGGCGGCCAGGCGGGTGATGCTGGTGTACTCGAAACTACGGCGGCACTGTTTGCCGTGGCCGATACGCAAAAAATTCAAGCCGATGTATTCGGTCATCACGGTAGCCTGATCAAGGGCGTACTGGCAGTGGGCGACAGCATTGCGGCCAAGGTTGATGCCGACCAGCGAGGCCGCACGGTGCGCAATCACTCGGCCACACACTTGATGCACAAAGCCTTGCGTGAGGTATTGGGTAGCCACGTGGCGCAAAAGGGTTCGCTGGTCGATGCGGATAAAACGCGTTTCGACTTTAGTCATAACGCCCCGGTCACGGCTGAGGAAATTCGCCGCGTGGAACAAATCGTCAACCTCGAAATTCTTGCCAATGCCGCCACCGAAGCACGTGTAATGGGCTTTGACGATGCCGTGAGCGCTGGCGCCATGGCCTTGTTCGGTGAAAAATATGGTGACGAGGTGCGGGTATTGTCGATCGGCTCCTCGCGTGAACTGTGCGGCGGCACTCACGTCAGCCGCACTGGTGACATCGGTCTGTTCAAGATCGTTGCCGAAGGCGGCGTTGCCGCCGGCATCCGTCGCATCGAAGCCGTCACCGGCGTTGGTGCATTGGCGCTGGTACAGTCCCTGAGCAATCTGGTCAATGAAGCCGCCGCGGCCCTCAAGGCGCAACCGGAAGAACTGACGCAACGCATTGTCCAGGTGCAAGATCATGTCAAGGCGCTGGAAAAGGAATTGTCGTCGCTGAAATCCAAACTGGCCTCCAGCCAAGGCGATGAATTGTTGTCGCAAGCGGTCGATGTCAACGGCATCAAGGTGCTGGCGGCAACGCTGGAAGGCGCTGACGTTGCCACCCTGCGCGAAGCCATGGACAAGCTCAAGGACAAGCTCAAGACGGCCGCTATCGTGCTGGCCTCGGTCAAGGATGGCAAGGTTAGTCTGATTGCCGGCGTGACGGCCGATGCAACTGCCAATGTCAAGGCCGGCGAATTGGTCAATTTCGTGGCGCAGCAGGTGGGCGGTAAAGGTGGCGGTCGTGCCGATATGGCGCAAGCCGGCGGCACCGATCCGAGTGGCTTGGCGAACGCTCTGCAAGGGGTGCCGGCTTGGGTCGGCAGCAAGTTCTGAGGTGATCGTGAGCGATTTCAAGTTCTGCCCTGTCTGTGCTGCCGCGTTGGTGTTGCGTGCGGATGAGGAAGGCTCGGCCAAACTCAGGCAGGCTTGTCCCGATGGTCACTGGACGCATTGGGACAATCCTTTGCCAGTGTTGGCCGCATTGGTTGAAATCGACGGCCAAATGTTGTTGGCGCGCAATGCGGCTTGGGCCGAGGGCCGTTTCGCCTTGATCACCGGCTTCATGGAGCGCGACGAAACGCCGGAACAAGGTATCGCGCGCGAAATCAAGGAGGAAACCAATCTGGACGCTGGCACCATCAGCTTGATCGGTGTCTACGAGTTCATGCGTAAGAATGAGCTAATCATCGCCTACCACGTCAAGGCCACTGGCAGCATCAGTTTATCTCCCGAGTTATTGGAATACCGCCTGGTGGCACCAGTGGATTTGCGGCCCTGGCCAATGGGGACTGGCTATGCAGTGGCAGACTGGATGCGGCGCCAGAACCTAGAGGTGCAATTTGTTGAGTTTGCCGGTGCGGGATGGGTTGCTCCTGCACAACCGTAGTGCGCGAAATACAACACAGTATGTTGCGACGCACCAAGGCGGTTCATGTTGGAGTAGAATTCTTTCATGATTACTAGGAATTTAAGATTCGCGGTATGGTTATTGAATTTCACAGAGAGTTGGACGCGCGGGGCCTGAACTGCCCGTTGCCGATATTGAAGACCAAGAAAGCGTTAGCTGATATGGCCAGTGGACAGGTATTGCGGGTCACCGCAACCGACACGGGTTCGGTGCGCGATTTTCAGGCATTTGCCAAGCAGACTGGCAATGATCTTCTGTCCCAGTCGCAGGAAAATCAGGAATTCGTTTTTTTCATGAAACGTAAATGATTTAAGTGCGTTGGCAAGACCGCATTGCCAATACAAGCAAAAACGCCCGCAGATAGCGGGCGTTTTTGTTTCAAGCCAGACGACAATCAAAAATGATTGCTGATTTCCGGATGGAAGCTGGCTGCGCGCGCGATAGGCCAATATTTCTCATAGACTTGATAGCGGTAATTGCCGTTGAGCAGATCGCCAGGTTTCAGAAATTCGAGCATATCCGACATCAAGCTGACCTGATGGTCGTTGAGTCGATGGACAATGTGAAACGGCCGCAGTGCCGAGGTATGCGGCAAGCCGGCCGCCTGCACTAGCTCTTGCAGGGCATGCAGGGTGCTTTGATGGAAACGGAAGACGCGTTCGGCTTTGTCTGGCACCACCAAGGCTCGTGCACGATTTGGATTTTGCGTTGCTACACCAGTGGGGCAGCGGTCGGTATGGCAGTTTTGTGACTGGATGCAGCCGAGTGCAAACATAAAGCCGCGCGCCGAATTGCACCAGTCTGCGCCTAGCGCCAATGTACGCGCGACATCGAAGGCGGTAATGATCTTGCCGCTGGCGCCGATTTTGACGCGCTCGCGCACACCGATGCCGGTCAGCGTGTTGTGCACCATCAGCAAGCCTTCTTGCAGTGGCATGCCGACGTGATCGGTAAATTCCAATGGCGCCGCGCCGGTGCCGCCTTCGGCGCCGTCGACGGTAATGAAGTCGGGCACGATGCCGGTTTCCAGCATGGCTTTGGCGATACCGAAAAACTCCCAGGGATGGCCGATGCACAGCTTGATGCCGGTCGGTTTGCCTCCAGACAGATGGCGCAGTCGCTCGATGAATTGCAGCAAGCCTATCGGTGTCGAGAACGACGAATGTACTGCCGGTGAAATGCAGTCGACTCCCATCGGGATGCCACGTGTGGCGGCAATTTCGGATGTGATTTTCGCCGATGGCAAGACCCCGCCGTGGCCAGGTTTGGCACCTTGCGAGAGTTTTATTTCGATCATTTTCACTTGCGGCGCTTGCGCCTGAGTGACGAATTTTTCTTCATCGAAACTGCCGTCAGGATGGCGGCAGCCGAAATAGCCGGAGGCAATTTGCCACACCAGATCGCCACCGAATTCGCGGTGATAAGCCGAAATCGACCCTTCGCCGGTATCGTGCGCGAAGTTGCCCTTTTTTGCTCCCTGGTTCAGGGCGCGGATGGCATTGGCCGAGAGTGCGCCGAAACTCATGGCCGAGACATTGAATACCGACATTGCATAGGGCTGTGCCCGGTCGGCGCCGACGGTGACGCGAAAGTCGTGGCTGGCCAACTTGGTGGGGGAGAGTGAGTGACCTATCCATTCATAGCCGGCCAGTTTGACATCGAGCTCGGTGCCGAAAGGTCTGCTATCGACGTCGGCTTTGGCGCGCTGGTAAACCAAGCTACGTTTTTTACGCGTAAAGGGGGCGCCGTCGTTTTCGCCCTCGAAGAAGTATTGGCGCAGTTCCGGGCGGATTGCTTCAAACAGGAAGCGGAAATGACCCATCAATGGATAGTTGCGCAAAACTGCATGGCGTGACTGTATTAAGTCGCGTACGCCAATGCCGGTCAACGCCAGCGGGATCGCGGCCCACCACCAACTGGCCAGATGGCCGGCGGCCAGCGCCGCTAGCGCGATTGTCAAAAACAGCACGATCCACAAAATCAGGTAACGAGTGGCCCACATACCAGCATCCTCTTTGTTGTTTGTCAGGGTGTTGCGATTCTACTGCGGTCGGTATGGCGGCATTGGTGGAAAAGAGCGCCTTTTAGGTTGGTTGGCAGATGTTTAATCGTGCACTGTGATAGTCTATTTTCAGACTTTTCGACCTGCCCGTTCACACAATGGCATTGATATTGCTTATTGTGTGGCCTAATTGTTATCAAAAAATATGCGTGCGGCCGCGTATTATTATTTGTTTGTCGGATGGCGTCATTTCTGCCTGTCTTTATTAGTTGTCATTGGGTATGTTTAAATATTGTTATTTATGAAAATCGTCGCCTCCTCAATGTCGTCCGATTGTGCAGCGGCAATTAGTTCTATTGCCCGACCGCCGCGTCTGCTCGAAACGTTGTTGGCTCATCTGGATGGCATGGTGTATCGCTGCCGCGACGATGATGACTGGACCATGGAGTTCGTCAGCGAAGGCTGCATTGCATTGACCGGTTACGAGCCGAAGGCACTGCTGTTTAATCAGCGCATTTCCTACGAGCAAATCACGCATCCCGAAGACCGAGCCATAGTGCGTCAGAAGGTGCGGGACAGTATTGTTGCCAAGCAACGATTTGATGTTGAGTATCGCATCGTACGTGCTGATGGCGAGGTGCGTTGGGTATGGGAGCGTGGCGTCGCTATCTACAACGCCAGCGGGGGTGTCGATGGCCTGGAGGGGTATGTGCAGGACGTGACGGCACGCAAGGAGGCGGAACAGGGTTTGCTGGAGGCTGAGCGGCGTTACCGGAGTATTTTTGAAAATGCCATCGAAGGGGTGTTTCAGTCGACTACCGATGGCGGTTACATCGCGGTCAATCCGGCGCTGGCGCGTATCTATGGCTACGCGTCGGCAGAGGAGTTGATTGTTAGCCTGCGCGATATCAAGCATCAGTTGTATGTCGAACCTGAGCGGCGCACTGAATTCATGCGCATGATGGCTGAGGTCGGCTTGGTGTCCAATTTTGAATCGCGCGTCTATCGGCGCGATGGCGAAATCATCTGGATTTCCGAGAACGCCCGTGCGGTGCGTGACGAGACCGGCAATTTGATGTTTTATGAAGGCACGGTAGAAGCGATTACCGAGCGCAAGCTCTACGAGGCAGAGATTCGTCATCAGGCCGACCACGATGCTTTGACCAGCTTGCCTAACCGCACCATGCTGCACAACTATTTGCAGCGCGTAGTGCAAGACGTGCGGCAGAAAGAAGGTGGCAGTCTGACGGCGGTGGCGTTTGTCGATCTGGATCAGTTCAAATTCATCAACGACAGCCTCGGTCATCAAGTGGGCGATGAATTGTTGAAAACGATTGCACAGCGGCTGGTGTCTTGTGTGCGCGATACCGATTTGGTGGCCCGCCAGGGCGGTGATGAGTTCGTGTTGGTGTTACGTAATCAGGCCGACGAAGCCAGTGTCACAGAAGTATTGCAGCGCATCCTTACAGAAGTGTCGCGGCCCTGGGTGACAGGCGATAGGGAGTTTCACATTACCTGCAGCATCGGTGTCAGTCGCTGCCCCGGCGATGGGATGGATGTCGAGACCTTGCTCAAGAATGCCGATTCAGCCATGTACAAGGCCAAGGAGTTAGGGCGCAACAACTTCCAGTTCTTTGCGGGCTGGATGGATGAACAGGTGAGCAATCGTCTGGAAATGTTGGTCAGTCTGCGGCTGGCGCTCGAGCGCAGTGAATTCATGCTGTATTACCAGCCCAAGATCAGTCTGGCCAGTGGTCGTATCATTGGGGCCGAGGCCTTGATACGCTGGAATGCGCCGGAGCATGGCTTGGTGGCGCCGGATCGTTTCATTCCATTCGCGGAAGAAACCGGCCTGATCGTGCCGATCGGCGAATGGGTGCTGCGTACTGCATGCGCGCACAACAAAGCCTGGCAAAATGCCGGGCTGGCGCTCATTCCGGTGGCTGTCAATCTATCGCCGCGCCAGCTCGATCGCAATTTGCCGGAGTTTGTCCGCCAAGTGCTGAGTGAAAGCGGCATGGCGGCATCCTGGCTGGAGTTGGAGATTACGGAAAACGTGGTCATGAAAGACGCCGAAAAAACGGTCGCCACACTCAATGCGCTCAAGCGCCTGGGTCTGCAGATATCGGTGGATGACTTTGGTACTGGCTATTCCAGCCTCAGCTATCTGCGCCGTTTTCCGGTGGACGCCCTGAAAATCGATAAGTCCTTCGTGCGCGACATCGCCCGCGATAGTGATAGCGCCGCCATTGTCAAGGCGGTTATCTCGTTGGGGCACACGCTCAATCTGCGCGTGATTGCAGAAGGTGTTGAGAATATCGAGCAATACAATTTCCTGCTGGACAATGATTGTGACGAAGTGCAGGGTTATTTTCTTGGCAAGCCTATGCCGATGGAGGACTTTACTCGGCGTCTTGAACAGGAAAAGCTGGCAGTGAACTGAGTCCGAGGTATTTGGTGGCAGACGTAAATTAATGTGTGCTCGCTACAACGAAGCGCCAATCGAGCAAGGCTTTATGCTACACTCTGCGCAGTATATTTTGCATTTTGCCTGTGGTCACGCGAGTATCAGTGCGGCGCCGCTTGCAAGGTCAGCAGTTAAATGGTGCGAGAATCTGGGAGCGCAAGATTCTGGTTTCGCAACCAAGCCTTATTTCCCGCTCATATTAACCTCCTATAAACGAGCGCCGGGAAGCTGCACCAACAGCATCAAAGCGATTTCAGGTTCAGCAACCTGTAGGCACCGTTGGCGCAGTGATGTAACTCAACCCGTGCAGCCAGGCTTCGTATTGGTCAAGCCGCTTTTGTTAAACAAGTCGCACAAGAGTCGTACATGAATACTATTGAGGCTAAGAAAGTCCTCGAAACAGCATTGCTATGTGCCCAAGAGCCGTTATCAATCAACGATCTCAAGAAGCTTTACGTGTCCGAGGAGGGTGCGGAAGGTGCGATCACTGCCGATATCATCCGGCACATGCTCGGCGAGCTGAGTGAGGATTGGATTGATAAAGGTGTAGAGGTTGTCAGTTTGTCGACTGGCTGGCGATTCCAGAGCAGAGCTGAAATGAAGGTCTATCTGGATCGTCTGAATCCAGAGCGGCCGCCGAAATACACGCGTGCTACCCTGGAAACACTGGCCATCATTGCTTATCGGCAACCTGTTACCCGTGGCGATATCGAAGAAATTCGCGGCGTCACGGTCAGTTCGCAGACGGTCAAGTTGCTGGAAGATCGTCATTGGATTGAGGCTATTGGCCATCGCGACGTGCCTGGGCGCCCGGCGTTGTTTGCAACGACCAAGCGCTTTCTCGACGATCTCGGTCTGACTTCACTGGATCAGTTGCCGCCGCTGCAAACGGTGACCAAGGATGTTGTCAGTCCAGGTGCGTTACTGGAGTTGCAGGCGCTGGAGGCCGAGATGCAAGTCAGTCTGCTTGCAGATGCGATGGTCGAAGAGCTTGCTGTGCCGGAAGAGACTGAGATCTCGGAAGAAGCCGGTCTCGGTGCAGTCACCGTAGCAATGTCTGATGATGCGGTTGTGATGACAAATGTCGTCGCGGCAGTTGATCATGAAAATGGCGGGAAATACATTGAGAACGACGCGGATGTCATCGTACCAAGCGTCGCCAACTACGAAGAAGTGCAGGCCGAAAGCCCTGCTTCTGCTGAAGCAATTCACACCAAGGACCTCGTCTCCGGCCATGCAAATGACGCCGCGCCTGGTCTGAACAACCAAGATTCAAACAATGAAACCATCTAGTCCGAATGATGATCAGCAGATTGATCCGTTCAATGCTGCTGTTGACAATGCCGATACTGTTGCCAAGACGGTTCGCAAGCGCACCAAAAAAGTCGTAGTTGACGCGCCGGCGACCGAGCTTTCCACGCAAGAGGAGGCGCCCGCCAAAACTGTCAAGCCCAGGGCAACCAGAGTCGCCAAGGCTGATGTGGTTGCGGTGGTTGCGTCCGGTGACGCTCCCGATGCTCCCAAGAAGCGCGCGCCGCGTGCCAAGAAGGCGCCAGTCGATGTGGTGGTGGCTGCGCCGCAAGCGGTGGTGCCAGCCGTTGCTGTCGAGGCTCCGAAAATCATTGTTACTATCGGCGAAGAAGTGACGGCTGCACCGGTCTTGCTGGATGCGCCAGCTGATGGCTCGCAGCGTACCAAGCCGGCTCGTCGTGGTGTGCGTGGCCCACGCGCCTTGCGCAATAATCGTGCGGCGCAGCGCGCTGCCGACGGTGGCGAGGTAGGTAATCAGCCAGTGCCGGTCGTCGAGGAGGATGGTGGCAATGCAGCCAATGCAGCCAATGCACCAATTCCGGTGGCCGATCAGGCAATGGCAGAGGCGCGCCGCGATGGTCAGGATCGGCATCGTCAGCAAAAGGGTAAGAAGCCTTTCGTCAAGGGTGGCGGCAAGCCTAAGGCGCCGCAACTGGGCTTGCGTTCGCAGGATGCTGGCGATGATGTGTTCTCTTTCGTCACTTCGGATGCGTACGACAAGGAAGATGGCGCCCGCGGCGGTTCGCGCGGGCATCAGCTGCGCGGCAAGAATGGCCGTCGCGATCTGACCTCGGAAGACGACGCCCCCAAGCTGCATAAGGTGCTGGCTGATTCGGGTCTGGGTTCGCGTCGCGATATGGAAGAGCTGATCGTGGCTGGCCGGGTTTCGGTCAACGGCGAGCCGGCGCATATTGGTCAGCGCATTTTGCCAACCGATCAGGTGCGCATTAACGGTAAGTTGATACAGCGCAAGGTGAGTAACAAGCCGCCGCGCGTGCTGGTCTATCACAAGCCGGCAGGCGAAATCGTCAGTCACAATGATCCTGAGGGTCGCGCCTCGGTGTTTGATCGTTTGCCCACGATGAAGGCCGCCAAATGGCTGGCAGTCGGTCGTCTCGATTTCAATACAGAAGGTTTGCTGTTGTTTACTACGTCGGGTGATCTGGCCAACCGCTTGATGCATCCGCGCTACAACATCGAACGCGAGTATGCGGTGCGCACGTTGGGTGAGCTGGAAGAGGGTATGCGTCAGAAGTTGTTGCATGGCGTTGAGCTCGATGATGGTGTGGCGCAATTTTCGAAAATTGCCGATGGTGGCGGCGAAGGCGTCAACAAGTGGTATCGCGTGACCATCGGTGAAGGTCGTAATCGCGAAGTGCGCCGCATGTTTGAGGCCATTGGATTGACCGTCTCGCGTCTGATTCGTACGCGTTATGGTGCTATGGCCTTGCCGCAAGGTCTCAAGCGCGGTCGCTGGGAAGAGATGGAAGAAAACGCCGTGCGTAATTTGCTGGCTGCTTGCGGCATGGAAAAACCGGCTGGGCAAGAGTCGTCCGGTAAAGGCAGGCCTGGTGCCAATAATAATGGCCAGCCGCGCAGCAATGCCAATGCCAATCCGATGCATTCGAATGGGCCGCGTCGTGAGCCATGGCAGGGTCAAGGTCAAGGGCAGGGGGCGCGTCAAGGCCAGGGTCAAGGCCAAGGTGGTGGGCGGCCGCAGAACAAGAGCCGTCAGCCGGATCCTTTGCAAACTGCGCTGGGCTTCCCGGATGCCGGTCAGCGCAGGCACAACCGCCCGCAACGTAGCGGCATGGCGGGCCCGGGGCAAGGTCAGGGCACTGGTGCGGGCGGTATGCCGCGTCGTCGTCGCGGATAAGTCATTGATTGCTCGGTAATTTCTTTGCTGAAACATCGTCTCATTTGCGGTATGCGCGGCAATCTTGAATTGCTGTGCATACCGTAATCGGTTATAATGCGCAAGTTATCGGAGCAGCCCGTCGCAAATGTTGCGGCCGCTCGGTTGAAATAAACGATAAGAAAGATGGGCAGATGCCCATTTTTTTTTTGCTGAACAAATTGACGTGTTCACGTCAACAGTACGGAGAATTTTCCTTGCAATTGCTGGATTTGATTGAAGCCACCTTGTCTGGGATGGGGTACGAACTGGTCGACTTCGAGAAGGCAGCGCGCGGTCTGATGCGTGTGTTTATCGATTTCCCGTTTGAGGATGCAGACAAGGGGCCGATCAGAGTCGAGGATTGCGAGAAGGTGACGCATCAGTTGTTGCACGTATTTACGGTAGAAAACGTCGATTACGAGCGGCTCGAAGTGTCTTCGCCAGGCTTGGATCGCCCCTTGAAGAAGCTCAGCGACTATGTGCGCTTTGTCGATCAGGAAGCGATCATTAAGCTGCGCATGCCAATGCCGGGAGCAGCCAATCGCAAGTCCTTCCAAGGGATATTGCGGGTCCCCGAAGGCGAAAACTTGAAGCTGGAATTTGAAGCAAACGATGGGTCGGCAGCGGTGTTGGATTTCACACTGGCCGATGTGGACAAGGCACGCCTGGTGCCGAAAGTGGATTTTAGGAGTCGCAAAGCATGAGTCGCGAAGTTTTATTGTTGGTCGATGCGCTGGCGCGCGAAAAGAATGTCGATAAGGATGTGGTCTTCGGAGCACTGGAGCATGCGCTCGCGCAAGCTACCAAGAAACGCTATGAAGGCGAAGTCGACATCCGCGTGTCTATCGACCGTGAAAGCGGCGAATTTGAATCGTTCCGTCGTTGGCACGTGGTGCCGGACGAAGCGGGCCTACAATTGCCTGACCAGGAAGTGCTCCACTTCGAAGCCCTTGAGCAGATTCCCGACATCGTTGTGGATGAATACATCGAAGAAGTGATCGAGTCGGTCGAGTTCGGCCGTCGCTTTGCGCAAGACACCAAGCAAGTTGTGCTGCAACGCATTCGCGATGCTGAGCGCGAGCAGATTCTGGCCGACTTCCTGGAGCGCGGTGATTCGCTGGTAACTGGTACGATCAAGCGCATGGAGCGTGGTGACGCGATTGTCGAGTCAGGCAAGATTGAAGCGCGTCTGCCACGCGATCAAACCATTCCTAAAGAAAATCTGCGTATCGGCGACCGCGTACGTGCCTATATTTTGCGCATCGATCGCAATGCACGTGGTCCGCAAGTGATCCTCTCGCGCACTGCGCCAGAGTTCATCATGAAGCTGTTTGAGCTGGAAGTGCCGGAAATCGAACAAGGCTCGCTGGAAATCAAATCGGCTGCACGGGACCCAGGCGTGCGCGCCAAGATCGCCGTCTATACAGCAGACAAACGTATCGATCCTATCGGTACCTGCGTCGGCATGCGCGGTTCGCGCGTGCAAGCTGTTACTGGCGAATTGGGTGGCGAGCGCGTTGATATCGTGTTGTGGTCGGATGATCCGGCGCAATTCGTTATTGGTGCACTGGCCCCGGCCAACGTCAGTTCGATCGTCGTGGATGAAGAAAAGCACGCCATGGATGTCGTCGTTGACGAAGAAAATCTAGCGATTGCTATCGGTCGCGGCGGTCAGAACGTGCGCCTGGCAGCAGAGCTGACCAACTGGCAGATCAATATCATGACGGCAGAAGAATCGGCCGACAAATCGGCGCAGGAAACTGCGGCAATCCGTGTGCTGTTCATGGAAAAGCTGGATGTCGATCAGGAAGTCGCCGACATTCTGGTGGAAGAAGGTTTTGCCAGCCTGGAAGAAATTGCTTACGTGCCCATCAACGAAATGCTGGAAATCGAGTCGTTTGACGAAGATACCGTCAATGAGCTGCGCAATCGCGCTCGCGATGCACTGGTCACTGAAGCGATTGCTTCGGAAGAGGGACTTGAGGGCATGGATGAAAGCCTGATCAATTTTGAAGCCATGGATCGTGTTGTCGCCGGCAAGCTCGGTTTGGCAGGCATCAAAACGGTGCCCGCTTTTGCCGCTCTGGCGTATGACGAATTTGGTGCCATCCTGGCCTTGCCGGCAGACCGTGCGCGCCAGCTGATTGAGAATGAATTTGACGATGTGACCGACGATGAAATGAAGCTCATCGATGCAAAATACGACGAGCGTGCCAAGGCATTGCAAGCCAAAGCATGGAGTACGGTGGAAGCGAAACAATGAGCTTGCTGACCGACCCCACATCATCTGCCGAGCCACATAGAAAAGAGGACTGAATGGCAAGTAACAACGTAGCCCAATTTGCCACCGAGCTGAAAATGCCGGCGGATTTGCTACTGACCCAGCTGCAATCTGCCGGAGTGCAAAAGAGCTCTGAGTCCGATCCTTTGTCAAAAGAAGACAAGGACCGTCTCCTGGAACACTTGCGCCGCGTGCGTGGCGCAGCACCAGATGGCGACAAGAAAAAAATCACGCTCACGCGCAAGGAAACGACTGAAATCAAACAGGCTGATTCTTCAGGCAAGTCGCGCACAATTCAAGTGGAAGTGCGCAAGAAGCGTACCTTCGTCAAACGCGATGAACCAGGTGCTGAAGATGCACCAGCCAAACCGGATGCGGTTACTGCAGCGCCTGAGTCGGATGCCAGCGAAATTGAACGACGTGCTGAAGAAGCGCGTCATCAGACCGAGCTGATTGCCCGTCAGGAAGCGGATTTGCGCGAAAAGCAAGAACGTCTGGCGCAACTGGAAGCGGAAAAAATCGCCCAGGCCAAGGCAGCGGAAGAAGAGGCCAAGCGCGCTGCTCAAGAGGCCAAGCAGGCCGCTGAAGAGGAAGCTCGTCAGGCGGCGGCTGCGAAAGTCAGCGAGAAAACCAAGGTCAGTGCTGTCGTGGGTGCGCCTGCACCGGCGCCGGTGCAGGCGGCTGAAGATGCGGCAGAGGAAGAGAAGAAACGCGCTGCCGCTGAAGAAGCCAAGAAAAAGGTTGCTCAGGTAGCCAAGGAAGCCGGCGACCGCGCTGCTGCTGCGGAGCGCGCGCGCAAAGCAGTAGAAGATGAAGTCGCTCAGATCAAGGCCATGATGAATGCGCCGCGTCGCGTGATCAAGGCACCGGAGCCGGTAGCTGCACCTGTTGTGGCCAAGACGTCTGAAGGTACTTTGCACAAGCCAGCGGACAAGAAGCCGGGCGAAAAGAAAGACGAGAAGAAGGCGCCAGTGGCGGTCGACAAGAAGTCGATCAAGTCCGCTAATGTGTCCTCGACATGGCAAGACGACGCTAAAAAGCGCGGCACTGGCATGAAGACGCGCGGCAATACCGGTACCGGTGGTCGCGATGGCTGGCGTGCTGGTCCGAAGGGACGCCGCAATACGCATCACGACGATCACGAAAGCAATTTCCAGGCGCCGACCGAAGCTGTCGTCAAGGATGTGCACGTGCCGGAAACCATCACGGTTGCTGAAATTGCACACAAGATGTCGGTCAAGGCATCAGAAGTCATCAAGCATTTGATGAAGCTGGGGCAGATGGTCACCATCAACCAGGTGCTGGATCAGGAAACCGCGATGATCGTGGTGGAAGAAATGGGCCATCGTGCGCATGCTGCCAAGTTGGACGATCCGGAAGCATTGTTGGAAGAAGGCGCCGAGCATATCGATGCAGAATTGCTGCCGCGTGCTCCGGTGGTTACCGTCATGGGTCACGTCGACCACGGCAAGACCTCGTTGCTGGATTACATCCGTCGCACCAAGGTGGCTTCGGGTGAAGCTGGTGGCATTACTCAGCACATTGGCGCGTACCACGTGGAAACGCCGCGCGGCATGATTACCTTCCTCGATACCCCGGGCCACGAAGCGTTTACGGCGATGCGTGCACGTGGCGCCAAGGCGACTGACATCGTGATTCTGGTGGTAGCTGCCGACGATGGCGTGATGCCGCAAACCAAGGAAGCGATCGCCCATGCCAAGGCTGGTGGCGTACCGCTGGTGGTGGCGATCAACAAGATCGACAAGCCGGGCTCCAATCTGGATCGCGTCAAGCAAGAACTGGTAGCTGAAGGCGTTGTGCCGGAAGAATACGGTGGCGAGTCGCCCTTCATTGCGGTATCGGCCAAGACCGGCGAAGGCATCGATAGTTTGTTGGAACAGGTGTTGTTGCAAGCTGAAGTGTTGGAATTGACGGCGCCGATTGATGTCCCGGCCAAGGGGCTGGTGATTGAAGCCAAGCTCGACAAGGGCCGCGGTCCGGTGGCAACGATACTGGTGCAATCCGGGACGCTCAAGCGCGGTGATGTGGTGCTGGCAGGTTCGGCTTATGGTCGTGTGCGTGCCATGCTTGACGAAAGCGGCAAGAGCATTACTGAAGCAGGCCCGTCTATCCCTGTAGAAATTCAGGGTTTGACTGAAGTGCCGAGTGCCGGTGAAGAAGTTCTGGTCATGAGTGACGAACGCAAGGCGCGTGAAATTGGTCTGTTCCGTCAAGGCAAGTTCCGTGACGTCAAGCTGGCTAAGCAACAGGCTGCCAAGCTGGAAAACATGTTCGAGCAGATGGCCGAAGGCGAGGTCAAGAACCTGCCGATGATCATCAAGACCGACGTGCAAGGTTCCCAGGAAGCGTTGGTGCAATCGCTGCAAAAACTGTCCAATGCCGAAGTGCGTGTGCAAGTGGTACATGCGGCAGTGGGCGGCATCAGCGAAAACGACGTCAACCTGGCGGTGGCTTCGAAGGCCGTCATCATTGGCTTCAACACGCGTGCCGATGCTTCGGCGCGCAAGCTGGCCGAATCCAGCGGCGTCGATATCCGTTACTACAACATCATTTACGATGCGGTGGACGAGGTGAAGGCTGCGATGTCCGGTATGCTGGCGCCAGAGAAGCGCGAACAGTCCTTGGGTCTGGTCGAGATTCGTCAGGTGTTCCATGTCAGCAAGGTGGGATCGATTGCCGGTTGCTACGTGCTCGAAGGTCTGGTCAAGCGCGGCTCCTCGGTACGTCTGTTGCGCAGCAACGTGGTACTGTGGACCGGCGAGCTGGATTCGCTCAAGCGCTTCAAAGATGACGTCAAGGAAGTCAAGTCGGGCTTCGAGTGCGGTCTGTCGTTGAAGAACTACAACGATATCCAAGAAGGCGATCAGCTCGAGATTTTCGAAGTCCAGGAAATCGCGCGTACACTGTAATCGCACCAAGGAAGCCTGGGGCCCGCCGCCGCAGGTTTCCTATCGACAAGAAGGGTCGACGTCTGCTGCAAACCTTGCAGACGTCGGCTCGGTTTCATTCAGGTTTTCATTAATTCACCAGCAGTTCAATGCCGTATGCGTTCAGGTTTGACGACACGGCCGAGGTCAGTTTCCCAGCATGGCAAAACATAGCAAATCCATTCCCGGACGCGGCTTGCGCGTTGCCGATCAGATCCAGAAGGACTTGTCGGAAATTATTGCATTCGAGTTGAAAGACCCGCGTGTGGGAATGGTCACGATCACCGAAGTGCAAGTAACCCCCGACTATGCACATGCAAAGGTTTTTTTCACGACCTTGAAAGATGACAAGCAGGCCATTGCAGACACCGTCACTGGTTTATCAAAGGCGTCCGGCTTCCTGCGCGGTCAGTTGGGGCGTCGCCTGTCTATTCACACTTTGCCTGAGTTGCATTTTGTGCACGACAATTCGACCGTGCGTGGCATTGAGATGTCGCGTCTGATTGACGAGGCAAATGCAACTCGCGCCAAGGATGCGGATGAAAACTGACCGCATGGTGCGGTTGTTTGCATTTTCTGATTTTTCTGATTTTTCTGTTCTGTAGCGTGTGACGTGCAATGACAAGGCATGCTGGCCATTGCCGTCTCCCCCAAGATATTCTGGACCCCTCATTCATGGCGCCTTCTTCGCCTTTGCAATCACGGCCCCCTAAGGTCCCGCGCGTGCCGGTGCACGGCGTGCTGCTGTTGGACAAGCCGGTCGGCTGGTCCAGCAACGACGCGCTGATCAAGGCCAAGCGCTTGCTGTTGGCACAAAAGGCCGGGCATACCGGTACCCTCGATCCGTTCGCCACGGGGCTGTTGCCACTGTGCTTTGGCGAAGCCACCAAGTTCTCTCAGGATTTACTGGAAGCCGACAAGACCTATGAGGCGCTGGTTCATCTTGGGATCGCCACCAATACCGGTGATACTGAAGGTGAGGTGATTGCCACCAAACCGGTTGATGTCAGCGTGCAGCAAATCGAGCAAGCCCTGCAAGCATTTCGCGGCGAAATTTCTCAGGTGCCACCGATGTATTCGGCGCTCAAGCGCGACGGCAAACCGCTCTACGAATATGCCCGGGCAGGAATTACGCTGGAACGCGAAGCGCGTCGCGTGACCATTCACCAGCTTGAGATGCTCGATTATCAGGCGCCGCTGCTACGCATCCGTGTGGTTTGTAGTAAAGGCACCTACATCCGGGTGCTGGGTGAAGATATTGGTGACATGCTAGGTTGCGGCGCGCATTTGCAGCAACTACGGCGCACCGGCGTGGGACCATTGAGTCTGGCCGGCAGCGTTACATTGGATCAGTTCATGGCGCTGGAGGATACGCAGCGGTCGCAGACATTGTTGCCGGTCGACGGTTTGCTGCTGAGTTTTCCAGCGGTGTCACTGAGCGATGTGCTCACCGAGCGCTTTCTGCATGGTCAGCGTTTGGCGCTGGGCAAAGAAGGCGTAGAGGTGCCGGCCACGGCAGGGCGGGCGCGGGTGTACCAGCAAAGCAACGGACGTCTGCTGGGCACGGGTTTATTGCAGGAATTCGGCATACTGGCGCCGGAAAGGCTGATTTCGACCTTGTCGAACTAGCGGGTTTATTGCGGTACTGGCCAGTGAGCACGAAACGTACAGCAACTCTTTGAAATTATTAGGCTTTTTAAAATTCATGCATCGCAACATGCTATAATGCGGGCCTCCCCGGATTCGGCAGACCAACTCACATCAATCATGTCAAACAACAAACGCGCTATTCGCAACATCGCCATCATCGCCCACGTTGACCACGGCAAAACTACGCTCGTCGACCAATTGCTCCGCCAGTCCGGCACTTTCCGCGACAACCAGCAGGTTGACGCGCGCGTGATGGACTCGAACGACATCGAAAAAGAACGTGGTATCACCATTCTGTCGAAGAACTGTGCGGTTGAGTACAAGGGCACGCACATCAACATCGTCGATACCCCAGGCCACGCCGATTTCGGCGGTGAAGTCGAGCGCGTGCTGTCGATGGTTGACAGCGTGCTGTTGCTGGTCGATGCGCAAGAAGGTCCGATGCCGCAGACGCGTTTCGTGACGCGCAAGGCTCTGGCTCTGGGTTTGAAGCCTATCGTCGTGGTCAACAAGATCGACCGCGAAAATGCTGACCCGCAAAAAGCGGTCAACGCAACTTTTGAATTGTTCGACAAACTCGGCGCGACCGATGAGCAGTTGGACTTCCCTATCGTCTACGCCTCTGGCTTCAAGGGCTACGCCGGCCTCGAAGACAGCGTGCGCGAAGGCAATATGGAGCCCCTGTTCGACGCCATCCTCGAACACGTTCCTGCGCGTGAAGATGACCCAGACGGTCCACTGCAATTGCAAATCACGTCGTTGGAATACTCCTCTTACGTCGGCAAGATCGGCGTCGGCCGTATCCTGCGTGGTCGCGTGCGCGGCTTGCAAGACGTCATCTGGATGAATGGTCCTGATGACAAGCCAACCAAGGCCCGTATCAACCAGGTGTTGACCTTCCGCGGCCTCGATCGCGTCCAGGTTGAAGAAGCACTGGCAGGCGATATCGTGCTGATCAATGGTATTGAAGAAATCAGCATCGGTTCCACTATTTGTGCGCCGGACACCCCGGACGGCTTGCCGATGCTGAAGATCGATGAACCGACCTTGACCATGAACTTCATGGTCAACAACTCTCCGCTGGCTGGCCGCGAAGGTAAATTCGTGACCACCCGTCAGATCCGCGACCGTCTGGACCGCGAACTGAAGGCCAATATGGCGCTGCGTGTGGTGCAGGCAGAAAACGATGATTCCACCTACGAAGTTTCGGGCCGTGGTGAATTGCATCTGACCATTCTGATTGAAAACATGCGTCGCGAAGGCTTTGAGTTGGCCGTCTCGCGTCCACGTGTGGTGTACAAGATGGTCGATGGCGTACGTCATGAGCCGTATGAAAACCTGACTGTGGATGTTGAAGAAAATAATCAGGGCGGCGTCATGGAAGAATTAGGTCGCCG
>Ga0302156_10000166_pt1 | contig 61000 bp, 54 predicted proteins | sample I_Bog_N3_2_FD_193503 | JGI IMG/M metagenome (GOLD analysis project Ga0302156, IMG submission 193503) | Peat permafrost microbial communities from Stordalen Mire near Abisko, Sweden - I_Bog_N3_2 | ecosystem: Environmental > Terrestrial > Soil > Wetlands > Peat | place: Sweden: Abisko, Stordalen... | reverse complement strand
ATGCGGCCGAGCTGGGACTGCATAATGTGATCGGCACATCAGTGGCATTCCTTAATGTCGATGCCGGTATTCTCATGAGTGATGCCATCTTCATTTTGCCCAAGCAGCATGTCGTTCTCGAAATACTGGAAACGGTGGAGCTGAGCAAGGAACTGATGGCGCGCATCGAGGTACTGGCTGCCAATGGTTATGTTTTTGCCATCGATGATGTGGTCGAGGAATCTTATCGCATTGAGTTGCTTATGCCGCTAGTCGATATTGTCAAAGTTGATGTGCTGCAGATGCCAGCGGAGAAAGTCGGGGCACTCACTGACTATGTCAAATTACGGGGCAAGAAACTACTGGCAGAAAAAGTCGAAACCATTGAACAATTCAAACTGTGTCGTGAATACGGTTTCGATTATTATCAAGGGTATTATTTCGCCAGGCCAGACGTGCTCAAGGGGAAAAAGATAAGCCAGTCTTCGCTGCATGTCATGCAGATATTGGCACTTATACTCAAAGGCGCCAATAATTTTGAAATTGTGCGTTTGATCAAACAGGATGTTGCGCTAAGTCTGACGCTGTTGCGCTTGGTTAATACACCACTTTATGGCTGCCGGCGCAATGTTGCATCATTAGGACATGCCTTGCTGATACTCGGTGATCGTCAACTGCGGCGTTGGATGCAGATTTTGCTGTATGCGAATCAGGGCTGCAAACGAGGTGAAAATTCTTCGCCATTGATGATCATGGCCGCTACCCGTGGAAAATTGTGCGAGCTGCTGGCCCAGGCGGCTAATCCCCGTCGCTTAAGCAAATCCGATACTGCATTCACGGTCGGCGTACTGTCATTGACGGATGCGCTGTTCAATATTGACGTCGCTGATATCGTTGAGCAGATAGGTGTATCACTGGAAATCCGAGAAGCATTATTGTCACGTACAGGATTTTTTGGGAACTTGTTGCGCCTGGTCGAGTACAGTGAAAATCCGGACTCGTTCGACCTGCAGTTGTTGAACCAGTTATTAGGCAAATTGCAATTGTCCCGCGAAGCCTACTATCGGGCTCAAAAAGAGGCGTTTGACTGGGGCGGTAGCATTTCTGTCAATATGAGCAACGAATCAATACCATGAATGTTTTGACGTGCAGAGCCTGAGTCAGTGGCCGCTGTAACGCGAATGAGTCCAAGCTCATCGAGCGAAATATTTTTACGACAATAGAACAAATAAGAAAAATGGTAAAACGCTATGAAGAGTCTGATGCGGCTGTCCCCAGATGAAAGTTGTCACGATAGGGGAGAGCTCTATCGCGCCTTGTTGGCAGTAAGTCCTGACGGTATCATCATGCAAGATATGGCCGGCAGAGTGTTCGAATGCAATCGTATCGCCGAAGAGCTTCTGGAACGATGCCAGGATGACATGTCAGAGATGGTCGACATGTTCAATAGCCTTCATGTGGTCAATGAAGACGGGACGCCGTTCCCGGAAACGGAATATCCCATGTCCGTGGCTGCTACTGTGCGTCGTAGCAGTGGCCCAGTGGTCATGGGCCTGATTCGCTCAGATGGATTGAGGTGCTGGCTGGAAGTGATTTCCAGTCCGATCTGGATTCATCATGAACAAGAGTTTCTGGGCGTGGCGACATTCCTGCGCGACATTACTGAGCGCAAGGACAGTGAACGGGCGCTCGAAAAACATCATGCCGAACTTGCCGCCTACCACCATAAACTTGAGCAACGCATTCTCAAGCGCAGCGCGCAACTGGAATTTACGCTGGGGCAGTTAAAGCTGGCAGTCAGCACTTCCAATACCGGATTGTGGAGCTGGGATTTACGCACCGGGCAATTGTATTTTTCGCCGGAGTGGAAAAAGCAAATTGGTTATAGCGATCAACAAATTTCCAATACCATGGATACGTGGGTCTCGCGGATACATGCAGAAGACCGTGAGCGTGCGTTGACGCAAACCAAAGACTATCTGACCACTCCCAAAGACGCCTTTCTGAGTGAATACCGCATGCAGCATCGGGATGGCAGCTTTCGCTGGATCTTGTCGCGCATGATGGCAGTACTCGATGAGCATGGCAAACCGGTGTTGCTGCAAGGCTCACATATTGATATTACCGAACGCAAGGAGTCAGAAGAAAATCTGCTCGAACTGACACGCGAACTGCGTGATGTTTCGCGTGAGCTGACGCGGGTAGAAGAAGCCGAGCGCCGGCGTTTTGCACAGGAATTGCATGACACCATCGGTGCCGCATTGGCGGTGCTGAGCATCAACATGACGATCATGACCGGGCAGCTCGCCAGTAATAGCATCACTGGCATGGCAGCGCGCCTGAAAGATTCGATCAGTCTGCTTGATGATACGACCGATGTGGTACGACGTCTGATGGCAGAATTGCGGCCGCCGGTGCTGGATGACTACGGACTCGAAGCCGCCTTGCGCTGGCAATGTGAATTGTTTGCTGAACGCTGCGATTTCAGATTTACTGTCGATGTCTATGGAATTGCTGATCGGCTCGAAGGTGAACTGGAGATTTCACTGTTTCGCATCGCTCAGGGAGCCATCACCAATATTGCCAAATATGCCCGTGCTTCGAACGTCGAAGTCATACTCAATATTCAGAAAAATACGGTGATGATGACCATCACTGATGACGGTGTCGGCTTTGTGCCGCACCAGCCCCGTGATCACAGAAAAAAACCGACCTGGGGGCTGGTGTCGATGCGCGAACGAGCACAAGCGTTGGGGGGAAGCCTGAAGATTATCGCTGAACCCGGCAAAGGAACCAGCATTGAAGTGACCGTGGCACTATGACGACGCCAATTCGTATTTATATCGCAGATGACCATACCATTGTCAGAGATGGACTTGCGGTCATGCTGCAGATTCATAGTGATATCAAGGTCGTCGGCGCCGGTAATTACGGACGGCAGGCGGTCAAGGAAGTCACCAGTCTACGACCGGATATTGTCATCATGGATGTGGCCATGCCGAATCTCAATGGTATCGAAGCCACAATGTTGCTCAGGGATACGGTACCTGAGGTCAAGACCATCATGCTCTCGATGTATGCCACCAGAGAGCATATATTTCGTGCACTGCAAGCCGGCGCCAAGGGCTATCTTCTGAAAAACTCAGCCGGCTCCGAGCTGGTCAACGCAATCCGTGTCGTGCAGAGCGGGCAGCGTTATCTCAGTCAGAAAATCGTTGATGCCATGGCTGATGGCTATTGGCAGAAAACCCACGATGCGGGGCCTCTGGAAGGCCTCAGTGCGCGCGAACGCGAAGTCTTGCAACTGGTTGGAGAAGGTCATTCTAGCGTGCAGATCGCAGTGATATTATCCTTGTCGCCGAAATCAATCGAAACCTATCGCAGCCGTCTGATGCAAAAAATCGGCGTCAATGATTTACCAGGACTGGTGAAATTTTGCATTCATCATGGCTTGATTACGCTGGATTAGCAGGTCCGCATGCGCGGTGGCAGTAGCCGCAACAGCGATGCGTTATTGCCGGCTAGCTATGTTTTCCTATGTGTAATTTGACGCATGACAAGAGGCAATCGATGGCGAGTTAAGGTAGCTGTCGTCTCGCGGCGACCAGCGATGAGTTTGTTTAGACGAGAGAGGACTCCTGACATACAATCCTCGATACTTATTTTTTCTTGCTTTTTGAATGCCCTGGTCCCGTTTTTGCTTACCAGGTTGTTTTCAGAAAGCACTGACCTGTTTGCAACGCCATGTCACCATTGCTGATGCTGTACAGATTCTAGATTGATGTCGGACGAGTAAATTATGACGAATAAGAGTAACGATATGGATTCTGCTGCGTTGGGGACGGAGATTGACGAGTTGTGTCTGGAAGACCGGGAGTTTCTGCTCTCGCGAGAGCCAATCATTGATGTGAAGCAAGAACTGGCCGGCTATCAACTGTTGTTTCGCGATCCTTACAACTATCAAGTTGGCGCTGAGGATCCGCGCAGCGTGACCCAGCACGTGGTTGATTTTTCTACTGAGTTGGCCTTGCGCAACGTCATCGGTTCGTCGATGGCATTCATTAATGTCGATGCCGGCATTCTGATGAGTGACGCCATCTTTCTGTTGCCCAGACAGCGCGTGATTCTCACCATACCCGGGTCGCTTGAGCTTACGCCGGATCTGATGGTGCTCATCGCCAAGTTTGTCACTGCCGGTTACAGCTTTGCCATGGCTGACATCACCGCCGAATCGGAACGTAGCGAGATGCTTGAACCTCTCATCGAGATCGTCAAAATCGATAGCCGCCAACTGTCCACCGCACAACTTCTTGTCCTGCGTCATAGTTTCATGAAAAAAGGAAAGAAATCATTGGTGGAGAAAATCGACACCTTTGATCAGTTTGAGCGGTGCAGCAAGCTCGGCTTTGATTTTTACCAAGGCTATTATTTTGCAAAATCTGACGCCCGTAACGGCAAGAAGGCCACCCAGCTATCTGACCACGTGATGCGCATATTGGGGCTGATTCTGAGCGGCGGCAATAATTTCGAAATCGTGCGCAGTATCGAAGAAAATGCCGTATTGAAAGAAATGCTGCTGCACCTGGTCAATACGCCGATCTTTGGTTTCAGGCGGCACATCGATACCTTGGACTATGTCTTGCTGGTGCTGGGGCATCTGCAATTGAAGCATTGGCTACAAGTCTTGTTGTATGCGGATCAGGGCCGCTTGCGTGGCGTACCGTGTTCGCCCTTGCTGATCATGGCGGCCACTCGCGGCAAGATGTGCGAGTTGCTGGCGCTGGCAATTCCAGCGAGCATTTTCAGCAATCCCGACGTGGCCTTTACGGTCGGCGTTCTCTCCTTGGCAGATGTGTTGTTCAATCGTGAATTGGTCAACATCGTTGATCAGATCGGCGAGTCGGAAGAAGTCCGTGACGCCTTGATCTCCCGCTCCGGCGGTTACGGCGACTTATTGCGTCTGGTCGAGATGAACGAACAGGCGGCAATCTTCGATACGCATCAGCTGAGTCAATTGCTGGAGCGTCTGGAATTGTCCAACGAGACCTTTTTCAATATCCAGAAAGAAGCGGTTGCCTGGGGTGGGAATATTTTCGAACATATGGGCAACGAAACCGTTCGTTGAACCATATCAGGCCTCCTGGGCCGTCAGCGCGGCCTGCGTCTCGACCAGCAGTTTCTTGATTTCCGGTACGCAGGAGCCGCAGTTGCCGCCGGCTTTGAGGCAGGCGGTGACTTCCGATACAGTCTTCAGACCCTGTGTGCGTATTGCGCCACAAATGGTATTGCGGCCCACCCCAAAGCAGGAGCACACGGTTGCTCCAGTATCGGCCTGTTTTTCCACCGGCTGTCCGATCAACAGACCGACGCGGTCGGCTTCATCCAGTTGTGGCTTGTCGAACAAGCCGGCCAGCCAGGCGCGCGAAGGTAGGTCAGGGCGCGGTGACAGGAATAAGCAGGTGTCGATACGCTCTCCCTCGATATGCACTGCACGGTAGACCCCGGCGCTGCGATCTTCATATTCGAGCCAGTCCGCATCAGGTGCGGGCACATCGAGCAGGGTGCGAGCCCAACTGCTGTAGTCGCCGATATCTTGACGGCCGGCCAGCTCGTAGCGGGCGAAATCACGGCCTTGAATACGCGTCCAGTGGGTAATTTCATCCAGGGTCAAGGTCCGTCGGCTGAGAATAAAGCCGTACCACGAGACGCCGAACTCTTCCACCTGTACCGGCGTGTGCTTGAATTCCGGCTCGCCTGAGACCGGATCGACGACCGGGTTGACCAGTGCGCCTACGCGCGCGTCGGAAGCGTTCTGGTTGTTCCAGTGAATAGGCACGAACACATTGCCGCGGGCAATGCCGCCGCTGTGCTGGACTCTTGCCACCATGGCACCCCAGCGTGAGCTGATGCGCGCCAGGCTGCCGTCGCGCACGCCATACAACAGTGCGTCCTGTGGATGCATGTCGATGAAGGATTCCGGTACATGGTCGGCCAGTCGTGCTGATTTTCCGGTGCGCGTCATGGTGTGCCATTGGTCGCGTACGCGGCCGGTGTTGAGAATAAGCGGGAACTCTTGATCCGGGAGATTGGCCGGACTGCGCGTGGCAGTGGCGACAAAATGTGCACGGCCATCGGCATGGGCGTAACGTTGATCCGCAAACAGCCGGGCAGTGCCGCTCGGCAAGCCGTCGTCGGCGTTGCGCGAGACCGGCCATTGGATTGGCGCAAGACCATCGTATTGCGCCTGGCTCATGCCGCTCAGACCCGCGATGTTGAACATGCGCATGCTATGCCCGGGCAATTGGGGCGGGCCATTGCGAAAGTTGCTCAGACGGGCATGTTCGTCAAAGATTTCTTGCACGCTCGTGAATTCAAAGCCCTGATAACCCATGCGGCGCGCCACATCGCATAGCGCTCGCCAGTCTGCGCGCGCTTCGCCGGGGGCCGGCAGGAAGGGCCGTTGGCGTGAGATACAACGCTCCGAATTGGTCACTGTGCCATCTTTTTCACCCCAGGCTAGCGCTGGCAGCAGCAGGTCGGCGTAGGCATTGGTGTCGGTGCTGCTGATCACGTCGGAGGCCACCACCAGTTCGCATTGCTGTAGCGCGCGGCGGACTTGATCGGCGTCAGGCAAGCTCACCATCGGGTTGGTGGCGATGATCCAGACTGCCTTGACGCGGCCCGCTTCGATGGCCTGAAACAGGTCCACCGCCTTCAAGCCAGGGCTTGAGGCCATCTGCGGCGCATCCCAGAAGGTTTGCACGGTGTCGCGGTGCAAACCGTTGTCCAGATCCATGTGCGCGGCCAGCATATTGGCCAGGCCGCCGACTTCCCGTCCGCCCATGGCATTGGGCTGGCCGGTGATGGAAAACGGTCCCATGCCTGGCTTGCCGATGCGCCCGCCGATGAGATGGCAATTGATGATGCTGTTGACCTTGTCGGTGCCGGCCGAGGATTGATTGACCCCCATCGAGAAGGCCGTGATGGTCTTTTCGTGATCGGCGAACAGCTGGTAAAACGCCAGCAACTGTGCCACATCGATCTTGCAGATGCGCGCCACCTCCAGCGGATCTGCGCAATCGGCGTCGGCCACCGCAAGTGCCTGGCTCAAGCCGCGCGTATGGGCATCGACAAAGGCATTGTCGCGGCCGCCGCGATGCGCCAGATAGCTCAGCAAACCATTGAACAGCCAGACATCGGTGCCGGGCTTGATCGGCAAATGCATGTCGGCCAGTTCGCAAGTAGCGGTACGGCGCGGATCGATCACCACCAGCTGCATTGCTGGACGTAGCTCTTTGGCGCGGGCAATGCGTTGAAACAAAATCGGGTGACACCAGGCCGTGTTGGAGCCGACCAAGACCACTAGATCAGCCAGCTCCAGATCGTCATAGCATAGCGGCACCAAGTCTTCGCCAAAGGCGCGCTTGTAACCGGCCACCGCCGACGACATGCACAGGCGCGAGTTGGTATCGATGTTGGCGCTGCCGATAAAACCCTTCATCAGCTTGTTGGCGATGTAATAGTCTTCCGTGAGCAACTGACCGGAGACATACAAGGCCACCGAGTCCGGACCGTGACGGGCGATGGTGCTGCGTAGACCGTCGGCGATCTGGTCCAGCGCGCTGTCCCAGTTCACGCGCTGTAGCGTGCCGTTGGCGTCGCGCCGTTGCGGAGTCAGCAGGCGACCGTCAAGGTCGATGGTCTCGCCCAGCGCCGAGCCCTTGACGCACAGACGGCCTTTGTTGGCCGGATGATCGGGGTCGCCACTGACCTTGACCAGGGGCGCTGCGCTGCCATTGTCAGTGAGGCTCACGCGCACGCCGCAGCCGACGCCGCAATAAGGGCAGGTGGTCAGTGTGATGTGACTTAGTTGAGCGGCAGGTAAGACAGGTATGACAGCGGTCACGATAGGGTTCCGTTCAGGCCAGGGCGGGCTCGGCCGGCACACACAGCGCCTGACCGAATACGAGTTGATGACGGATGGCAGCGATATCGCTGCGCTGCTGGATCAGATCAAAATACCATGGGCCATCCTTGACATCGCCATACAGTACGGCGCCGACCAGCTTGTTGCCTTGCAGTACCAGCCGTTTGTAAATGCCGCGACGCGGATCGCGCAGCACCAGGTCTTCGGTATCGGCCGCGCCGATAAAATTGCCCGCCGAATAGAGATCCACACCCGTGACCTTGAGCTTGGTGGCCGTTGCTTGTTGCACATAACGACGATGGCCGGCGCCGGCCAGGTGGGCACCGCACACCCGCGCCTGATCCCAGATCGGCGCCACCAAACCGAAGGTGGCGCTACGATGTTGCACGCATTCGCCGACGGCATAAATGCGCGGATCGTAGGTCTGCAGCGTATCGTCAACCACGATGGCGCGCTCGCAATGCAGGCCCGCCTGTTGCGCCAGGGCGATATTGGGACGCACGCCGGCGGTCATCACCACCAGATCGGCCGGGATGCTGCTGCCATCCTTAAAACTGACGGCGGTGACGCGATCGCCGCCGCTGATTGCAGCGGTCTCGGCGTTGAGCAAAAAATGTAGTCCCTTGGTTTCCAGCGCCTGCTTGAGCAAGGCTGCAGCCGGCTTGTCCAGTTGCTGATTCATCAAACTGTCGGTGACATGCACCACGGTCACTTGCATGCCCTGGCGCAACAGACCGTTGGCCGCTTCCAGACCGAGCAGGCCGCCACCGATGACAACCGCATGGCAATGGTTGCGGGCCGCCTCCAGCATGGTGTTGACATCCTGGATGTCGCGAAAGGCAATCACTCCCGGTAGTGTATGACCAGGTACCGGAATGATGAAGGGATTGGAGCCGGTGGCCAGTAGTAGACGGTCGTAATGCACTTGCACACCGCTGCGCGCGCGCACCGTACGGCAGCGGCGATCGATGTGTTCGACCGGATCGCCGGCATACAGCGTGATGTGATTCTGGGCATACCACTCTGGGGTGTTGAGCATGATGTCCGCCATGCTCTTGTCGCCTGCCAGCACAGGCGACAGCAGGATGCGATTGTAATTACCGTGCGGCTCGGCGCCAAACACGGTGATGTCGTAGAGGTCCGGCGCCAGCTTGAGCAACTCTTCGACCGTGCGCATGCCGGCCATGCCGTTGCCGATGACCACCAGCGACGGTTTTTTGCTTGCCGGCGTCGGCATGGCGTTCATGCAGCTACCCAAACCCGGCCGCCATCAATGCGCGCAGAATAGGCGCTGACCGAATGTTGTGGCGCTTCCAGGCACTCGCCGGTGTGCAGATCGAAATGCTGCTTATAGATCGGCGAGGCCACCACGATACGTTGGCCCAAACTGCCGACCAGCCCACGTGAAAGTACCGCGGCCTGGGCGTTGGGATCATAATTGTCGATCGCCAATACCTGCGTGCTGTTATAACGGCTGTCGATGACGTGAAAGACTGCTACCTGGGTGCCGTTGATCAAGGCGCAAACGCCGGTGTTGGGGACAATGTCGGCCAGTGCGCAGACCTCAATCCAGTTGTCGCTTTGCATGGTGTGTTCCTTGCTGTTGATGGCTCAGATCGCTTCGGCGACCACTGGAATATCGATCAGTTTGCGCTCGGCCAGCGTGGCCGGGCGGATCTGGCCGCGCTGGTCGACGAATTGGATGTTGTCGTCGGCCGCCTTGCTGTTGACGAAATGACGGAAGCGCTTGCGGGCTTCTGGATCCGACACGGCTTTTTTCCATTCGCATTCGTAAGTGTCGACCACATGTTGCATGTTGGCTTCCAGTTCGGCACCGAGTTTGAGTTTGTCGTCGATCACCACCTGCTTGAGATAGTCGAGGCCGCCTTCGAGATTGTCGCGCCAGGTACTGGTGCGTTGCAGACGGTCGGCGGTGCGTACGTAGAACATCAGGAAGCGGTCGATATAACGCACCAGTGTGGCGCGGTCGAGGTCGGCCGCCAGTAATTCAGCGTGGCGCGGCTTCATGCCACCATTGCCGCAGACGTACAGATTCCAGCCCTTTTCGGTGGCGATGATGCCAACATCCTTGCCTTGTGCTTCAGCACATTCGCGAGTGCAACCGGACACGCCAAACTTGATCTTGTGCGGTGAACGCAGGCCCTTGTAACGATTTTCCAAGGCAATCGCCAGACCCAGGCTGTCATCCACGCCATAACGGCACCAGGTCGAGCCGACACAGGATTTGACGGTACGCAGCGATTTGCCGTAGGCATGCCCGGTTTCGAAGCCGGCCGCGATCAATTCTTCCCAGATCTCAGGTAGTTGCTCCACACGGGCGCCAAACAGGTCGACTCGCTGGCCGCCGGTGATCTTGGTGTAGAGACCGTATTTCTTGGCCACCTGACCCACGGCAATCAAACCGTCGGGAGTGACTTCGCCGCCGGCCATGCGCGGCACTACCGAATAGCTGCCATCTTTCTGGATATTGCCGAGGAAGTAGTCGTTGGAGTCTTGCAAGCTGGCATGTTCCTGCTTGAGCACGAAGTCATTCCAGCACGAGGCCAGGATGTTGGCGGCCACCGGTTTGCAGATGTCGCAACCGAGGCCCTTGCCATGTTGCGCCAGCAAAGCATCAAAACTCTTGATCTGACCGACCCGCACCAGGTGATACAACTCCTGACGCGAAAACGCGAAGTGCTCGCAGAGATGGTTGTTGACCGCCAGTCCGCGCTTTTTCATCTCGGCCTTCATGACCTGGGTCACCAGCGGTACGCAGCCGCCACAGGAAGTGCCAGCCTTGGTGCAGCTCTTGAGCGCACCAATCTCGGTGACGCCGTCAGCTACCGCCGCACATAGATCAGCCTTGGACACGTTGTTGCAGGAACAGATTTGCGCGCTGTCGGGCAGGGCATCGACTCCCAGGCCGAGCTTGGCCTGGCCGTCGGCTTGCGGCAGGATCAGAAACTCCGGCGACTCCGGCAACTCGATGCGATTGAGCATCATCTGCAGCAGCGTGCCGTATTCGGTGGCGTCGCCCACCATCACGGCACCCAGCAGATGCTTGCCGGATTCGGAGATGATGATCTTCTTGTAGATCTGCTTGCGCTCATCAGTAAAGTGATAGGCGCGGCTGCCGGCTTCTTTTCCATGCGGGTCGCCGATACTGGCAACGTCCACGCCCATGAGTTTGAGCTTGGTGCTCATGTCGGCACCGTTGAACTGCGGCACGCTGCTGATTTCTTCATCGTTGAGGTGCGCCAGCAGATGTTTGGCGGCGATGCGCGCCATATCGTAACCAGGTGCCACCAGACCAAAGATACGGCCATTCCACAGCGCGCATTCACCGATGGCATAAATATTGGCGTCGGAAGTCAGGCAGCTGTTGTCGATCACGATACCGCCGCGTTCGCCAACCTGCAGGCCGCTGTCGCGCGCCAGTTCGTCGCGCGGACGGATGCCGGCCGAAAACACGATCATGTCGGTGTCCAGATGGCTGCCATCGTCAAAATTCATGCGATGCGTGCCGGTCTTGCCGTCGATGATTTCCACGGTGTTTTTTTGCGTGTGGGCGGTCACGCCCAATTCTTGAATCTTCTGGCGCAGGATACGGCCGCCGCTTTCATCGACCTGCACCGCCATCAGGCGCGGCGCAAATTCCACCACATGGGTATCGAGCTGCATGTCGCGCAAGGCCTTGGCGCATTCCAGACCGAGCAAGCCGCCGCCGATGACAACGCCGCTCTTGGCGCGCTGGCCGCATTCCAGCATGGCTTCCAGATCTTCGATGGTGCGATAGACGAAGCAATCCTTGCGCTGGTTGCCGGCCACGGTCGGCACAAACGGATAAGAACCGGTGGCCATGATCAGCTTGTCGTAAGGCAGTGTCTGCAGCACGCCATCGATATGGGCGCTGACTGTCTTGGCGGCCAGATCGATCGCCTGCGCCTTGGCATTGAGCTTGAGATCAAACTGCACGCTGCTATGACCGGCGTCGAAAAAGCCCGGCGCCACCAGCGACAAATCCTGCGCCGTCTTGCCCGCAAAGAATTCCGACAGATGCACGCGATCGTAAGCTGGGCGAGGCTCTTCACACAGGATCGTGACATGCAGGCCGGTTGTGCCGCTATCGGCCAGACATTCCAGGAATTTATGGCCGACCATGCCGTGGCCGATGATGATGATGTTCATGATCTGGTTCTCCTCAAGCAGCAATATTGCCGGCGGCGAAGGCCGCTTCGTCGCTCTTGTCAGCGCTAAAGCGCACCGCAATAGCACACAGCGCCGAGACCGCCACCAGCGCGCCCAGCATGCTCAAGGTCTGTTGCGTATCGCCCAGACCCTTGAACAGAAAGCCTGCCAGTACCGCGCCCACATTGCCGCCGGCGCCGATGATGCCGGCCACGCCGCCCAACGCACGGCGATCGATGAAAGGCACCAGCGCATAGGTGGCGCCACAAGCCATGTGGGTAAACAGGCCGAAGCACAACATGGCGAGCACCGCCAACGCCGCGCTACCTGCATGGGCAAACCACAGCAGGCCGAGACCTTCGCCCAGCATCAGCACAAACAGCAACATGGCGCGACGATTAAGACCGCCTCGGCGCGCCACGCGGTCGGAGACGATGCCACCCAAGGCACGCGCAAACAAGGCCAGCAAGCCGAAGCTGGCGGCAGCGATGCCGGCGCTCTTGAGCGACAGACCGAAATGATCGACGTAATAGATGGCGGCGATGTTGTGGATGAAGATTTCCACGCCGAAGCAAGCGCCGTAGGTGATAAACAGCATCCACACGCGGTAGTTCACGCTGGCGGTACGAAAACTGGCCCAGCCGCCGATACTCTTGCTGCCTTTCGGGCCGTCGATGGCAATGCCGGCAGCGCGCAAGTCGCTGAAGTTACCCTGTGGACAATCTTGCGTGTAGCGCCAATACAGCACGGCCATGATCAGCATCAACACGCCCGGTACCACCAAGGCCAGACGCCAGCTCATGCCTTCGCCCACACCCAGCATCAAGAACGCGGTCAACAGCAAGGGCATCAAGCCCTGCGCCACACCGCCGCCGGCATTGCCCCAGCCGGCGGTGGCCGCATTGGCGGTACCGACCACCTGCGGGGCGAACATCACCGAGGTGTGATACTGGGTAATCACGAAGCTGGCGCCAACTGCGCCAATGCACAGGCGAAACCACAGGAAGCTCTCATAGCTGTGCGACAGGCCCACGCCCAGCACCGGCAAGGCCCCAAGCAGCAGCAGGCCGGTATAGGTCTTGCGCGGGCCAAAGCGGTCACACAGCGGACCGACGATCAGACGCACCAGAATCGTGGCTGCCACAGCGGCGATATTGATGTTGGCGATTTGCGCCACTGACAGACCCAACTGCTGCTTGATCAGCGGCATCAGCGGGGCACAGGCGAACCAGGCGAAGAAACACACGAAGAAAGCCATCCAGGTCAGATGGAAAGCACGCATCGGTGGCGAACTGATGGAAAAAAGCTGAATTTTCTCTGCTTTGCTAAGTGGAATCGCGGCCATTTTTTGATCCTGTATAAAAACAAAAAGGCGCCCGCTCAACGAGGCAATGAAGCCAAGCTAAGCGGACGCCGTTGTCCTGCAGATCCGTCTTTAGATCAGCATATGAAAGAGATGGATCGTCGTTGACCCGTGACTACTCTCCAGCAAAAGCTGTGCCAGCACCATGTAAAGCCGCTCTGGTAAAGCGATTGCATACAAAAGAGACAAATTTTTCATCGCCTTTGGCTGTGACAGTTTATGTCATGATGTGATGTATTGCGGTGCAGGCTGCGCATAAATGGTGCGCCGCACCGTACTTTTTTGGGGCCTGAATGATTTGTCTTTAATGTATTTGCAGGAAAGGGTGCAATTGCCGCGACGCATCGACCGGAAGGTGATATAGATCAAGTGCATGTGCGAGTTGTCCAACCATAATCGCACCATGCGCAGCCTGCGCAGTGTTCGTGAATTGTGAACTCCTTTTATGGATGAACCATGATAGATCATGCCGCACCTATTACCAGCTTGAGCAGCACTGCCGTACTTGATCAGCAGTTTCATGCCGCGCTAGCCAAAATGACTTCTTCATTGTCGATTGCCTCGGGGGCGCTGGCTGGTCTTGACTGGGGCATCCATATGGCGGTGTCGCCGGGCAAGCGTCTTGAGTTGGCCATGCTGGCCTGGCGCCAAAGTCAACAGCTAATGCAGTATGTGGCGCACACGACGCCGCCAAATTCGCAGGATCAAGACATGCCTGTACAAGATCGGCGCTTTGCAGATCCGGCCTGGCAACAATGGCCGTTCAATTTCCTGCATCAGGCATTTTTGCTTAACGAACAATGGTGGACGCAGGCCACTTCCAATGTCTGGGGAGTGGAACCGCATCATGCGGATGTCGTGCAGTTTGCAGCACGGCAATGGCTGGATATCTTTTCTCCTGGCAATCAGTTCGTCAGCAATCCCGAAGTGCTTACCAAGACGTTGGCCGAGCAAGGTGCCAATCTGTGGCGCGGCGTGAGCAACCGCCTGGACAACGGTGCCCGCCAACTGCGCGGGGCACCGGCGGCCGGCAGCGAAAACTATGCGCCAGGTCGCAACGTGGCCATCACGCCCGGCAAGGTGGTGCTGAAAAATAATCTCATCGAGCTGCTGCAATACACGCCAAGCACCACCGAGGTCCATCCCGAACCGATCCTGATCGTGCCGGCCTGGATCATGAAGTACTACATCCTCGATCTATCGCCACACAATTCCCTGATCAAGTATCTGGTTGATCAGGGTCATACTGTGTTTTGCATCTCCTGGAAAAATCCCGGCGCATCCGAGCGCGATCTAGGCATGGATGATTATCTGCGTGCTGGCTTCTTCACCGCCCTGGGCGCGATCAATGACATCGTGCCGCAACGCCGCGTGCATGCCGCCGGTTACTGCCTGGGCGGCACCTTGCTGGCCATTGCCGCAGCCGCCATGGCGCGTGACGGCGATAGCCGGCTGGCATCGCTGAGCTTGCTGGCAGCGCAAACCGACTTTGCCGAGCCAGGAGAGTTGGGACTGTTCATCGACGAAAGTCAGGTCAGTCTGTTAGAGGCGCAAATGCAAGAGGCAGGCAGCCTGAGCGCGGGGCAGATGGCAGGCGCTTTCCAGATGCTGCGTTCCTATGATCTGCTGTGGTCGCAGCAGGTCAAGCAATACCTGATGGGCGAGCGTGACCAAATGAGCGATCTGATGGCCTGGAATGCGGATGCCACCCGCCTGCCTGCCCGCATGCATTCAGAATATCTGCGCCGCCTGTTTCTGCACGACGATCTGAGCCAGGGCCGCTATGAGGTCGATGACCGACCGGTGGCGCTGACCGACATCGTGTTGCCGCTATTCATGGTCGGCACCGCCACCGATCATGTTGCGCCTTGGCGCTCAGTATATAAAATGCATTATCTCAGTCCCGCCGAAATCACCTTCGTGCTCACCAGCGGCGGCCACAACGCCGGCATTGTCAGTGCCCCAGACAATCCCCGCCGACACTACCAGAGCATGACGCGCCAGGCCGGTGGTGCCTATGTCGCGCCGCAGGCTTGGTGTGATGCCGCACCGACTATCCAAGGCTCTTGGTGGCCCGCATGGCAGGCATGGCTGACAGCTCGTTCAGGACCGTTGCAGCCGCCGCCAAGCTTGGGCAATGCGCGCCACCGAGCGCTTGCCGACGCTCCCGGCGACTACGTATTGGAGAAATGAATTGTCTACTGCACTGCAAGGAAAAAAAGGTCTGGTCATCGGCATCGCTAATCGTCACAGCATTGCCTGGGGCGCGGCCCTGGCGTTTCACGCCGGCGGTGCCGAACTCGCCGTGACCTGGCTCAACGACAAGGCGCGCCCCTATGTCGAGCCGCTCGCCAAGGAGCTCGATGCCAGCCTCAGCATGCCATTGGATGTCGAGCAGGAGGGCGCGATGGAAGCCGTTTTCGCGGCCATCACGCAGCACTGGGGCAAGCTTGATTTTGTGTTGCACTCGATTGCCTTTGCCCCCAGCGCCGACCTGCATGGGCGCGTGGTCGACAGTTCGCGCGCCGGCTTCGCTCAGGCCATGGATATCTCTTGTCACTCCTTCATGCGCGTCGCACGCCTGGCCGAGCCGCTGATGCAGGAGGGCGGTTGCCTGCTTACCATGAGCTATCTGGGGGCCGACGAAGTGATCGCCAATTATGGCCTGATGGGCCCGGTCAAGGCGGCACTGGAATCGTCGGTGCGTTATCTGGCCAGCGAACTGGGGCCCAAAGGTATACGCGTGAGCGCCGTTTCTCCTGGTCCGCTGGCCACCCGCGCGGCTTCCGGTATTGCTGACTTTGATCATTTGCTCAGCGACGCCGCCACCCGCTCCCCCATGCGCAGGCTCACGACTATCGAAGAGGTGGGGGCGTTGTGCGCCTTCCTGGTCAGCGATGTAGCAGCCTCCATCACCGGCGACACCTTGTATGTCGATGCCGGTTATCACATTCTCGGCTGACGCCGTGCTACCGGGAATTTCAGCAATCTCATTTTGTTCTCTCACCAGCAGACAGGAGCAGCTATGAAAACCCCTCTTGAAGTCCAATTCGGCCTGGCCCAGGCATGGATGTCCATGTGGACCCGCAGCAGCGAACTAAGTCAGGAGCAGCAAGAAACCTGGCTGCGCCTGAGCACCGAGATCGTGCACCATTACGTCAACGAACGCCATACCGAGCTACATGAGTTGCAACAAACGCAAGATTGGCAAAACCTGCTCATGCTACTACCCGGGGTGGCTTGGCGCGGCGTGCAAAATCGCATGGCCGTCGTTCAAGGCGCTGGCCAGACGATGCTCACCAGCCAGGGGGCGCTGTATAGCGGCTGGCAAGCAGTGCTGCGCGATTATGTTGCCGCCAATCAGGCAGTATTACAAAACAGCGTTGGCAGCAATGGTAGCAATGGCGCCAGCGCGCCCGGTGGCTTCCCTGCCAACACGCTGGCCAACGCGATGCCGGCACAACTGCTGCAAGGCTGGACGGATTTTGTCACGCAGGCGATCAAGGGCGCAGGCCCGGCGGCTGCCTTCGCCGCCAGCGCACCCGAGGCAGAGAGCACCAGGAGCAAGAAAAAATGAGCGAGACCGCCTCTCTCGATGTCATCCGCAACCGCGTCTTCGATAGCTTGGTTGTTGGTGACAGCGACAGCATCACGCGCACCCTTAGCGCGGCCGATATTCAACTCTTCGCGGTGCTCTCGGGGGATGCCAATCCGCAGCATATGGACCCGGACTATGCCGCGCACACCCGCTTTCACGGTGTGATTGCCCACGGCATGTTTGGTGGCGCGCTGATCTCGGCGGTGTTGGGCACGCGCTTGCCAGGGCCGGGTACGATTTATCTGGGGCAGACGCTGAAGTTCCTGGCGCCGGTACATATCGGCGATACGCTGTGTACTACGGTCACGGTCAGTGCCCGCAATGAAGTCCATAAACGACTGACGTTGGCCTGCAGTTGTGTCAATCAGGATGGCGTGACCGTCATCAGCGGCGAGGCTGATGTGATTGCCCCGACCGAAGCGGTAGTGCGCACGCGTGCCACGCTGCCCGATGTCCGACTGACAGCTGGTAGCGGCAACATGCAGCATCTGCTCGGCCATGCTGCCAGCTTGGGCGCGGTTCGGGTTGCCGTGGTGCATCCCTGTGATGCGTTGAGCCTGACAGCGGCGCTCGATGCGCAGGCGGCCGGTTTGATCATCCCCATTCTGATCGCCCCCAAAGACAAGTTGCTGGCCGTGGCCAAAGAGGTCGGGCGCGACATTAGCGGCTTGCAGATCGAAGATGTCGCACATAGCCACGCTGCGGCCGCGCGCGCGGTCGAGCTGGCAGCCAGTGGCGCTGTCGATATGCTGATGAAGGGCAGTTTGCATACGGACGAGTTCATGGGCGCCATCGTCAACTGCGCGGCTTTGCATACCAAGCGTCGCATCAGTCATTGTTACGTGATGCAAACGCCGGCCTATCCACGCCCGTTCATCCTCACCGATGCCGCCATCAATATCTTGCCGACGCTGGAAGAGAAGGCCGATATCCTGCGCAATGCGATAGAACTGGCCCACACCATCGGCGTGGCCATGCCGCGCGCGGCCATTCTGGCGGCGGTGGAAACCGTCAATGCCCACATGCCGGCCACGCTCGATGCCGCCGCGCTGTGCAAGATGGCCGAGCGCGGCCAGATCAGCGGCGCCATGGTTGATGGTCCGCTGGCCTTTGACAATGCAATCTCTCCTGCGGCCGCGCGTATCAAAGGCATCGTTTCGCCGGTGGCGGGGCAGGCCGATATTTTGCTGGTGCCTGATCTGGAGAGCGGCAACATGCTGGCCAAGCAACTTGAATTTTTGGGCGGCGCGGCCAGTGCCGGGGTGGTGCTGGGTGCGAGGTTGCCGATCATCCTCACCAGTCGCGCCGATTCGCGCGAAACCCGGCTAGCTTCGTGCGCCGTGGCGTTAATGCTGGCACACCGTTATCGCAGCACGCCGCCATGAACGAACATATCCTGGTACTCAACTGCGGTTCGTCCAGTATCAAATTCGCGTTGTTTGAACGCCGCCACATCGACACGCAGCGGCAAGCACTGTGGAGCGGCAAGGTCAGCGGTATCGGCAGCGACCGAGCCTTGCTGGAAGTGCAGGGATGCGACGCGTTGCTGCTGACGCTGGAGGCGCAGCAACCCAGTCATTCGGCCTTGCAGGAAGTGTTGCGCCAGGTCTGGCAGCGGCTGGGTGATGCGCCGTTGGCTGCAGTGGCGCACCGCGTGGTGCACGGCGGCATTAAATATTTTGATCCGGTCGTGGTTGACGCCACGATACTGGACGACCTGCGTTCCTATATTCCGCTGGCGCCGCTGCATCAGCCGTTTGCACTGGAAGCCATCGAGGCCTTGCTCAGCAAGCATCCGGGGCTGATACAGGTGGCCTGCTTCGATACGGGTTTTCATCGTAGCGTCGCTACGGTTGAGCAAATGCTGGCGTTACCGTATTCAGCCTGGGAGCGTGGCATACGGCGCTATGGTTTTCACGGCCTGTCGTATCACTATCTCTCGTTGGCTTTGCCGCAACGCATCGGCCCACTGGCACGGGGGCGCGTGCTGGCGGCGCATCTGGGCAGCGGTGCCAGCCTGTGCGCCTTGCAGGATTTGCAGAGTCGGGCGACGACCATGGGTTTTTCCGCGCTGGACGGCTTGATGATGGGCACACGCTGTGGCGCCATCGATCCTGGTGCCGTTCTGTATTTGATGGAGGTTGAGAAACTCACGCTGGAGCAAGTGGCGCATTTGTTGTATGACGAATCGGGTTTGCTGGGCGTCTCAGGCGTATCGGCCGATCCATCGGTATTGTTGCCGTTGGAAGGGCGTGACGATGCGGTCGGTGAGCGTGTGCGTGCGGCACTGGACTTGTATGTGCATCGCATTGTGCGTGAAGCGGGGGCTTTGATTGCGGTACTGGGCGGCTTGGAAGTGTTGGTCTTTACGGCGGGTATAGGTGAGCACAGTGCGCCGATTCGAGCACGCGTTTGTGCGGCGTTGTCGTGGCTGGGGGTGGAGCTGGATGCAACGCTGAACCTGCAGAACGCCAGCGTCATTTCCACCTTGCAGAGCAAGGTGCTGGTGGTGGTGGAGCCGACCAACGAAGAGTGGATTGCCGCGTTGCAGGCCGATACGCGCCTACATGCTGCAGCGGCGGCGCTAGCTTGAACTGAGCCGGTCTTGCCAGGTGGCAAACTCCAAAGGCCGACTGCCGAAATGCACGGCATTACCGGCATGTGCCCTGTACGTACGGAGCAGAAAATTGATGCCATCCATTGGCATTTTTTGAGCAGAGATGGTTGAGAACGTGATAAAAATTACCCGCAAGGCGATAGCTTGGGCCGTCGGTCACCAGACAGTCCAAGCTTGCATTTTTAGTTATTCATCCCAAAATTTATTGAGCGCATCGATATGCTTCTCTGATGCCTTGCGCAGAAACGCCGCAGCTATCATAGCCAAGCGAAACAAATTGGACGCATCTGTTTTACCAATCGCTGGTGCAGATTTTTGTTCTGGATCGCCGTCTTGATTTATCTCATGCACTAAATTACTGGCGTAAATGATTTGCAGGCCGGAGTGGATGCCTGCGCTCGCATCGCGTGCGAGTTCGATGAAATCAGCGAAGCGCTCGAATTTTCCGGGACCGTGAATCCAATGGAAATCTTCGTGGGTTGGGGGGATGGTGTTTTGATCAGACGAGTCAATGCTAGGCATGTAAACCTCCGTATACGATAGTTGAACCGTGTCCCGCTGCTAAACGGGGTGGGCGGCAAATGACAGGGTTAGCAGACCGGTGTATACGGTACCCGGCAGGCCGAAGCCTCCCTGACACTGCCGCCCGTAGAATGAACGACATGGTACAGACGAAAAAAAACGCCAGGGAGGCGGTTATCCGCCGTATACACATCGAGCTGCTAAACCCGGTCCCTTTATCAGGGACAGTCGCAATACTGTTCTGATGATGGCAGAGTGTCAAGTAATTTGTGTGCAGTATTTTCGTTGTCAGCTACAACGCTCTGGTATCCGTTTCATCCAGACTATGCCGAACTGTCCACCAGGCAGATTTATACGCAGGTAGAAATACGGCAATTGCAGCAGGTGTATGCCAGTCATTCAGGGGTGTTGAGGCGGGGCAAGGGCGCGCAAGCGGAGGCAGATGAGGTCTAGTCGCCCAGCGATGCAAAAACGCCGCACAGACCTTATGAGTTGTGCTGGATGGCGAGGCCGAAGAAGAAAGCGAGAACGATGTTTGATCTATTTGTATAGCACTAAGTGCTATAATGACGCGCAATACTTTACCCTGAACCGTATGCAAATCTTCCAGACGAAATGGTTTGCTCGCTGGGCAGCCAAAGAAGGCTTGTCTGAGCAGACGTTACGTAATGCAGTGAGCGAGATGGAACAAGGCTTGATCGATGCGCATCTTGGCGGCCACGTCGTTAAAAAACGTGTTGGCCTGGGTGGGCGTGGCAAGAGCGGCGGGGTACGGACGATATTGGCGTTTCAGGTCAAGAATAAGGCTTTCTTCTGGTATGGCTTTACGAAGAACCAGCGTGACAATATCAGCGACAAAGAATTGCAGGGGTTAAAACTGTTGGCGGCCAACTTGCTGGGCTATGATCGTAAGGCGCTGGATAGGGCGATCAGGGCGCAGGAACTTGTGGAGGTTAGTGATGAAGAATGACAAATTATTGGATGTATTGCATGGCACCGCACAAGGCTTGCACGCTGTAGGCGTGATGGATGCCATGACGATGCGAGAGTTTGATGCCTTGTGTCTGACGCCGGTGCAGTCCTATAGCGCCGCACAGATCAAGGGGCTTCGGTTGCGTTTCAAAGCGAGTCAGGCTGTGTTTGCCGCCTATCTCAATACCAGTCCTTCGACGGTACAGAAATGGGAGCAGGGGCAAAAACACCCTAATGGCCCCTCCTTGAAGTTACTTAACCTAGTTGATCGCAAAGGGCTGGAAGCGCTGACCTGACAAGCATGTCACTGTAAGTAAGCGAAGGCCTGTTCAGGCCGTATGGTGACGTCCTTCTCCGTTCGCCGATCTATCATCGTTCCTTCAGATGCTTCTCTGGAGAGAAAAAATCAGCATTCCCCCAGCCGCAGCGAAGCCCCTTAAAATAGCCGCTCCTCCATCCCGAACCGAATCGGAACCGCCCGAATGGAATTGCGCCAACTCAGATATTTCGTCGCCATCGTCGACCATGGTTCCTTGTCACGCGCAGCGCGTGTGCTGCACATCGCCCAGCCGGCATTGACCCAGCAGATTCGCCAACTGGAAGAAGAGCTGGCGGCGCAATTGCTGCACCGCTCGGCACAAGGCGTGATCGCCACCGACGCCGGCAAAACCTTCTACGAGCACGCCCAGGCCATCCTCAAACAAGTCGCCGACGCCAAATCGGCGGTCGCCCAATCCAACGATAAACCCTCAGGCTCAGTGGCCCTGGGCATTCCACAAAGCGTCTCCGGCGCGCTGGCGCTGCCGCTACTGACCGCCGTGCGGGCCCGCTATCCGGAAATCACCTTACTGCTGACCGAAGAGCTGACCGGCAACCTGATCGTGCAATTGCGCTCCGGCCGCATCAATCTTGCCGTACTGTTTGACGACGGCCAGTTGTCCGCATTCGCCAGCACACCCATGGTGGAAGAACAGATGATGTACATCACCCGCCGCGACTCCCAGTACGGTGCCGGGCGCAGTAAATCAGTGTCGCTGGCCAAGGCCATCAAGGCGCCGTTGATTCTGCCGGGTTTGCAACACGGCGTGCGCCCGCGTATCGAAAATAGGGTGCGCGCTCAGGGCATGTCACTCGACAACGTCATTGAGATCAATTCAGTCGCCATCCTGAAATCCGCAATTCTGGCCGACATCGGCGCCACCATCTTGCCGGTGGCACCCTTGCTGGCAGATATCGAGCGCGGCGACATGGTGGCATTGCCCATTAGCGGCGAAGCGATGTCGCGCACGCTGGCGCTGTGCGCCTCCAAAAATATTCCCCTCACCAATGCTGCCGCCGCCGTCGAACGCTTGGTGCTGGAAGTCACCGATGAATTGTGTCGCAACGGCCGTTGGCTACATGCGGTGGCATTGGCGCGTGAATGAACAAAGAGGCACGCGTCAGTTACTTTGATCGGCGTCCCTGACCAGGCGCATACCTACCAGCGTGTAACGCGTGGTTGTCGTATTCCAATTACGGAAAGCGCAACGCGCATAGAGCGACCAGGTGTGCCAAGAGCCGCCGCGGCGCACCTTCACATTGCCATCCGGCGCACCCTGTGGGTCGGCTAACGGGGAGTTGGCGTAGGTGTCTTCGCCATACCAATCTGCGGTCCATTCCCAGGCGTTGCCCACCATATCGTAGAGTCCGAAACCGTTGGCAGGGAAACTTCCTACCGGCGAAGTAAACGCAAATCCATCGTGGCTCTTCAAGGCATGAGAGGCAAATTGCGGCCAGTTGGGGGCGGCATCGGCGTCAAAGGTATTGGCGATGAGACTCAAGCCTTCCGGCGCATCGCCATTGGGATAGCGGGTCTGGGTGCCACCACGGCAAGCATATTCCCACTCGGCTTCGCTCGGCAGGCGATAGTGTGCGTGCTCTTTTTTGCTCAACCAATCGGCCAGTGCTACGGCATCGTTCCAGGAGACATTCAGGACCGGATGATCATCGCCCTGAGGAAAGCCGGGATTGCGCCAGCTGTACTTCGGATTGCGTCCCTCGAATGCATCTTTGCGCTCGGTCTTTTCTGGGTCATAGCTGGGGTTGTAGCCATAGCCGCCGGTTTTATCGCGAATCGATTCAGGCACATAGCCGGATTCGGCGACGAATTTGGCAAACTCGCCAACGGTCACCAGATATTTGCCGATATAAAACGGCCGGGTGATGTTGACTTTATGCAGCGGCCGTTCGTCGTCAAGGTCTTGCAGACGTTTTTCTTCGTAATCGGGATAGGCCGCTTTGAGCGACGCCAGCGATTCGTCGGTGCCCATCATGAATTGGCCGGCGGGGATCAAGACCATCGTCATGCCAATCGAGTTTTCGATGGCGGCTGGCAGCGGATTGGTTTGCTGGGCGTGGGCAGTCATCAGAACCATGCTGAGCAGCATGGTCAATAATCTTGGGGGGCGTGATGTCAAGTTTTCTCCATTTTTATCATCGTCGAGGCGTTTCCCTGCTCCTCGACTGCGCACCATACCATATTGCCCACGCTACGTAGCCAGCGCTTGCTTGCCGGGCGTCAGTTCTGATCGACTGCCGGATCGGGCAGGGCAGTGCCATCCATGAGCGCTGCCACCACGCGCTCACCCAGCCCCAGGCCGACGCTCATGCCGACGCCGGTGTGCATCAAGACCACCGTGGTACGGTCATCGATGGCGGTGGCCGAGAACGGTCCCGGCCCCTTGCTGCCATACACGCCTTGCCAGCGCTCCAGTACATTGAGCTTGAGGCCTAAGGTGTGTTCGGCCAGCGCGATGAGCAACTGATCGATTTCTTCATTGTTGAACGGTGGTGCATCGACACCGTAATAATGCGAATCGCCGATGATCAGTTCCTGATACGGCGTTGGGCTGATCAGTAAATGGATGCCATGGCGCTGGAGCGCCGGCATGGTGGCGGCAATTTCAGCCTCCACCAGGGCGGCGCTGGGCAAGTCTGAGAAGGCGCCGTAATGGGTGCATGATAAGCCGGTCAGCACCGCATGGGTGAGCGTAAAGCGTTCCTGCGGCGCGGCGCGCAGCATCTGCAGGCGGCATACCTTCAGGTTCATGGTGCTTAGCTGTTCGGCAAACAGGGTCTGGTAATCATGTCCGGAGCAGACAATGGTGCGCTCGGCCCGGAAGTTGCCGGCGCTGGTTTCCAGTTGGCCGTCAGCGGCATGCTTGACCAAGGTATTGAAATGGAATTGCACACCCTGCGATTGCAGGTAACACACCAGTGCCGGAATCGCTTCACGCGAATACAACTGTAAGTCGCGCGTGCCATGCAGGACTGCGCGATGATGGCGGAAGCGTCCGCCGTACAAGGTATCCAGTTGTGCGCCATGCAACAGCGAGGCTTCGTAACCGTGCTGACGCGCACGCACGATCATGAATTCTTCCAGCACCGCCTGTTCGGCAACGGTGCGCGCAAACAGCAAGGTGCCGGCTTCGCGTGCACTGAAGTTGGCGCGTTGCGCCAGATGTAGCCACAGTTCACGGCTTTGCTGGGCCAGCGCCAGCATGATGCCAGGCGGTTGGCCGGTTACCAGCGCTTGGCCAAAATTGCGAATCGAGGCGCCAATCGGGGTGCTGGTGCGCTCAAACACGGCCACGCGCTGGCCACGTTTGACCGCGGCAAAAGCGTGTGCCAGGCCGAGCATGCCGGCGCCGATTACGGCCACATCAACGTGGTCCATCTTGCTAGTGCTCATACCTTGCTCCATCAGACGATTTGGTCAAAATACCTTGGCTTAGCCCATTGTCGGGCAATGCGGCTGAGCCAAGCGATTTCGGAGGGATCGCCGTTGCTACAGCGATCCGCTTACTGGCAAGACCATGAATTCAGGCTCGGCCTTGCTTTCGTAACGCTTGCTCCATTCGGTCAGAATGCGATCGCGATTGTCGCGGCGGCGTGGTACCGCCGTGCATCGGCCAGCGATAGCGTCGGCAACAGAATCATCGTGCGGGAAGGTATCGGCAGGCATAGGCAAGACTATGGATATCACGCTCTTTCGCTAAGACTATGCCGGGTTCGACCAGAAAGTGAGCGGATATTACGATGCCAATGTTACCGCTGGATGACAGCCGTAGCCTGAGGTGTTCGTGCTGCCAATGCGGCGTAGCGCTGCTGGGATCAGCCCGCCAGAAATGCCGAAATCAGCGGCGCGACCTGCTCGGGCTGGCGTCTGGCCAGGTCGTGTTGGCCGCCAGGGATGATGTGCAGGCGGGCATTGGGAAGTCGGGCTGCCAGTCTTTCTCCGACCGCAATCGGACTGATGGGGTCGGCGTCGCCCCAGATCAGCAGCACCGGCATACGTAGCTTGTGCAGTGCAGTACCGAGGTCTTCTCGGTTATCGAGGAACCAGCGTGGCCAACTTGGGTTGGCCGCCGCAAGGGCGCCACGCCAGTCCGGTACTGGCAGACCTTGCATATCGATGCCGCCGGAGGTGGCGCATAGCACCAGATGGCTGAGCGCATCGGCATGCGCCAACGCTGCCTTGATGGCCACGATGCCACCCATGGATTGCGCAATGATGGCGCTGCCGGGAACGATGTCGGCGCCCACGCGTTGCGTCAGATCGTCCAGCCCGTGTATGGCAGGATCTGCAGGATTGTTGCCGAAACCGGGCCAGCCATAATGGATCCGTTCGGCCGGACCGCTCAAGGCAGTGGCGACGGGTTGCCAGAACGTGGCGTCGCCGGCAGCGCCGGGAAGAAACAGGAGTTTTGAGGGCATGTTCAAACAGTCTGCAAGATGCAGTCGTTTAGATTCTGCTCATGACGGCGGCTACGGCCCAGGCGATCAGCCCGGCGCTAACAGCCACCACCGTCAGATGGTGATGCGGGATGAACCTGCTGATCAAGGGGAGAAGCAAATAAAGGAGGATGCCTGTGAGAATGCCGGTGATGACTGTTTTCATGACTTGATATAGTGGTGGAAAAGGGGAATGCGCTGTCCGGTTCGGCCAAACCAATCGAGCGTATCGATCCTACCATTGATTGCGGGCATCGGCGAATGGGAGATGCTCGAAGTCATGGGGTATATTAAAAACTTATGACCCTATCGACAATCGGTATTTCCTCCCGCTTCTCCAGAGCGCATAGACTTCAGTCACAGCAGAACCCGGTCAACGGGGTGTTGTGAAGACTGTTACCACAGTCCCTTGTCTGGCAGTGACGCATCGTACCCGGTGCGGTAATGGCAGACGATATCTGAATAAACATTTTGGAGACCACCATGCCTATTGCTTCGGCAGCTCAGCCTGCTGGATCGCCTATCTTGTCAGACGTGACAGGACAGACGATCCTCGCCATCCCGACCCCGCTTGCGGCGGTCAACCTGGACGACAAATACACGGCCACCAGCGGCAGCATCTATCTATCCGGCATACAGGCGCTGGTACGCTTGCCTTTATTGCAATATCTGCGCGATCAGCAAGCCGGTCTGAATACCGCCGGTTTCATCTCCGGTTATCGCGGCTCGCCCCTGGGCGGGCTCGATGAGGCCTTATGGAAGGCGCAGCCGCATCTGGCGGCGCATCAAGTGCGCTTTGTGCCAGGCACCAATGAAGACATGGCAGCCACGGCAGTGTGGGGCACCCAGCAGATCGACCTGATCGGGCCGGCCAAGGTGGAGGGCGTGTTTGCCATGTGGTACGGCAAGGGCCCTGGCGTGGACCGCTGCGGCGACGTGCTCAAGCACATGAACCATGCCGGCACCGCCGCCAAGGGCGGGGTACTACTGGTGGCCGGGGATGATCACGGTGCCTATTCATCGACCCTGCCACATCAGTCTGACCATATTTTTTCGGCCTCGATGATCCCCATGCTGTATCCCTGCAATGTCCAGGAATACCTTGATCTCGGTTTGCATGGCTGGGCTATGTCGCGCTTTTCCGGCTGCACAGTGGGTTTCAAGGCGCTCGCCGATACCGTCGAGTCGAGCGCGTCGGTGGACGCCGATCCGTTTCGCGTGCAGATCCGCTTGCCGAACGATTTCGTGATGCCGGTCGGGGGCCTCAATGCCCGTCTGTCGACCGATACCCTGGGCGTGCAGGCGCGTAAGCAGGAAGCGCTGATGCAGGATTACAAGATTTATGCGGCGCTGGCTTATGCCCGCGCTAATCAGCTTAACCGCGTCATGATCGATAGCCCAAAGGCACGTCTGGGCATCATCGCTTCCGGCAAATCTTATCTGGATGTGCTAGAGGCGCTCAGTGAACTGGGTATCGACGAGCAGTTCGCCGCCGAGCTCGGTCTGCGCCTGTTCAAGGTGTCCATGCCTTGGCCGCTGGAGCCGGAGGGCGTGCGTGCCTTCGCGCAAGGGCTTGATGAAATCCTGGTGGTGGAAGAAAAACGCCAGATGGTCGAATACCAGCTCAAGGAGCAACTCTATAATTGGCGCGACGATGTGCGCCCGCGCATCATCGGCAAATTCGATGAAAAAGGCGAATGGGTGGCGCCGCGCGGTGAATGGCTGTTGACTTCGAAGGCGGATTTTTCGGTGGCGCAAATCGCCCGCGTGATCGCCGCACGCATTGCGCGCTTTCATACCAGCGATTTGATCAAGGCGCGCCTGGCGTTTCTGGACGCCAAGGATGCCGTGCTCGGCAAAGCCGTCAGCACGCCGCCGCGCCCGGCCTATTACTGCTCTGGCTGTCCGCACAATACCTCGACCAAGGTGCCCGAAGGCAGCTTGGCGCTGGCCGGCATCGGCTGCCATGTGATGGCCACGGCGATCTATCCGGAATTCAACAAGCTGACCACCCACATGGGTGGCGAAGGTGCGCCCTGGATCGGACTGGCACCATTTTCGCAACTACCGCATGTGTTCGCCAACTTGGGTGACGGCACCTATTTTCACTCCGGCTATCTGGCCATTCGCGCTGCGGTGGCGGCCAAGGTCAATATGACCTACAAGATTCTGTACAACGATGCAGTGGCCATGACCGGCGGTCAGCCGGTCGACGGTATTACCTCGGTGCCGATGATTGCGCAGCAGATGGCGGCCGAAGGCATACAGCGCATCGCCTTGGTGACCGAAGACCTGAGCCGTTACGCCGATCGCAGCGGCCTGCCGGCGGCCGTCAGCCTGCATGACCGCAAGGACATGGATGCGGTGCAGCGCGCGTTGCGTGAAGTCAGCGGCGTCAGTGTGTTGATCTATGACCAGACCTGCGCCGCCGAGAAGCGCCGCCGTCGCAAAAAAGGCGAATATCCTGATCCCGATCAGCGCCTGTTCATCAATGCTGCGGTCTGCGAGGGCTGCGGCGATTGCGGCGTGCAATCCAACTGCACGGCGATTTTGCCGCTGGAAACCGAGTTTGGCCGCAAACGCGTGATTGATCAGTCGTCCTGCAACAAGGATTATTCCTGTGTCAACGGCTTTTGCCCGAGCTTTGTCACCGTCAGCGGCGGTCGTCTCAAGAAATCCAAAGCCGGTGATCCGCGCCAGCAGCCTGCCGAGGTGTTTGGCGTCTTGCCATTGCCAACAATCCCTGCCTGCGAAACACCTTTCAACATCCTCATCAACGGCATCGGCGGCACCGGCGTCATTACCATCGGCGCCTTGATGGGCATGGCTGCGCATCTGGAGGGCAAGGGCGTGTCGGTGCTGGACATGACCGGGATGTCGCAAAAGAACGGTTCAGTCACTTCCCATGTGCGTATTGCCAACACCGCCCAAGCATTGCGCGCGCAACGCATTGCCACCGGCGAAGCCGACCTGATTCTGGGCTGCGACATGTTGACGGCGGGTTCGCACGAAGCGATTTCGAAGATGCGCCCCGGGCGCACGCGCGCCGTGGTGAATGTGCATCAACAGCCGCCGGGGCAATTCGCCAAGAATCCGGACTGGCAATTCCCGTTTGCCGAAGTCAAGGCCTTGATCCTTGACGCAGTCGATCAGCAGGCCGATTTCATCGATGCCACGCAACTGGCGACCGCGCTGATGGGCGACACCATTGCCACCAATCTGTTCATGCTCGGCTATGCCTGGCAGCGTGGCGCGGTACCGCTCGGTGAAGCCGCCTTGCTGCATGCCATCGAGATGAATGGCGTCGCTGTTGAGGCCAATCAGAACAGTTTTCTCTGGGGGCGGCGCGCAGCAGTCGATCTGGCGCGGGTGCAAGCCATTGCCATACCGGCGCAGCCGGTGCTGCTGCAGATGCCGCAAACGCTGGACCAGTTGCTCAAGCGCCGGATTGCCTTCTTGACTGACTATCAGGATGGCGCTTACGCCGAGCAGTTCGCCAGCTTCGTCGACCAGGTCCGCGCGCGTGAGGCTGAGCTAAAGTGCGGCGACAAGCTGAGCACGGCGGTGGCGCGCAATCTGTCCAAGCTGATGGCGTACAAGGATGAATATGAAGTGGCGCGGCTGTATACCGATGGCCGCTTCCTGCAGCAGTTGCAACAGCAATTCGAGGGCGACTTCAGCCTTAGTTTTCATCTGGCGCCGCCGCTGTTTGGCAAGAAAAATGCGCAGGGGCAAGCGCTGAAGACGCGTTACGGCGCCTGGATGATGACCGCCATGCGCGTACTGGCGCGGGCCAAAGTGGTGCGCGGCAGCAAGCTGGATATTTTCGGCTACAGCCAGGAACGTCGCAGCGAACGGCAACTGATCGCGCTTTATCGCGACACCGTGCTGTTACTGTTGCAAGACCTCAGCGCCGAACGCGTGGCGCTGGCCGTCGAGATTGCCAGTTTGCCGGAACAGTTGCGCGGCTACGGCCATGTCAAGGCAGCGGCGCTGGCACAGTTGCAGAATCAGCAGCAAGCCTTGCTCACGCGTTACCGCCTGCACAGCGATCCAGCCCAGGCCGCACGTATGGTGGCGGCCTGAGCAATGTCGCCGGGACGACATCCCGGCGACTTGTTTTGCGCTAAGCTCTACTTCACTAGAAGAAACATAACGATCGGAGACAATCATGGATTTCGAATTGAACCAGGACCAACTGGCCTTTCAAGAGAGTGCGCGCGCCTTTGCCGCTGGTGAGATGGCGCCGCATGCGGCCAGATGGGACGAGGAGGGGCATTTTCCTCTGGACGTGATCGCCAAGGCTGGCGAACTGGGTTTCTGTGGCTTGTATACGCCGGAAGAGGTCGGCGGCCTGGGCTTGTCGCGCCTGGACGCGACCATCGTGTTTGAAGAACTGGCGCACGCCTGTCCGTCCACCGCCGCCTATCTGACTATCCACAACATGGTGAGCTGGATGATCGCCTCCTGGGCCACGCCGGAAGTCAAGGCGCACTGGTGCCAGGCGCTGGCGGCGGGGCAACAGATCGGTTCCTATTGCCTGACCGAGCCCGGTTCGGGTTCCGATGCCGCCTCGCTCAAAACCAGCGCACGTTTGGTCGACGGTCATTACCTCATCAATGGTGCCAAAGCCTTTATCTCCGGCGCTGGCGCGACAGATGTCCTGGTGGTGATGGCGCGTACCGGCGGTGATGGTGCCAAGGGTATCTCCGCGCTCGTGGTACCGGCCAATGCGCCCGGCATCAGCTATGGCAAGAAGGAAGTCAAAATGGGCTGGAACAGCCAGCCTACACGCACCATCAACTTCGACAACGTCAAGGTGCCGGCCAGTCATTTGCTGGGTGCCGAAGGCGAGGGCTTCAAGTTCGCCATGAAGGGGCTCGACGGCGGTCGCATCAACATCGCCACCTGTTCGGTTGGCGCGGCCCAGGCTGCACTCGATGCCGCCCATGCCTACATGAAGGAGCGGCGTCAGTTCAACCGGCCGCTGGCCGATTTTCAGGCGCTGCAATTCAAACTAGCGGATATGCAGACCGAACTGGTGGCAGCGCGCCAGATGGTACGCCTGGCGGCCTGCAAGTTGGACGCCGGTTCTCCCAACGCCACCACCTATTGCGCCATGGCCAAACGGCTGGCCACTGATCTGGGCTTCCAGATTTGTAATGAGGCGCTGCAATTGCACGGCGGTTACGGTTACATCCGCGAATATCCGCTGGAGCGTTATTTCCGCGATGTGCGGGTGCACCAGATTCTGGAAGGCACCAATGAAATCATGCGCGTGATCATCGCCCGCCATTTACTGGGCAACGACAGCAACGAAGATATTCGATGAACAACTACACCAATCTGCAACTGGAGATCAGCGGCCATACCGCGCTCTTGACCTTGTCCAATCCACCGGCCAATACCTGGACTGCTGCCAGTCTGGCCGACCTCAAGCGCTTGGTGCTGGACTTGAACAACAATACGGCGATTTACAGCCTGGTCATCACCGGTGGCGGCGACAAGTTCTTCTGCGCCGGCGCCGATCTGAAACTGTTTGCCGACGGTGACAAGGGCAAGGCACTAGAGATGGCGCGCCGTTTCGGCGAGGCATTTGAAACCTTGAGTGCCTTTCGCGGCGTCTCGATTGCCGCCATCAACGGCTACGCCATGGGCGGTGGTCTGGAATGCGCGCTGGCTTGTGATATTCGCATCGCCGAAAGTCAGGCGCAAATGGCCTTGCCGGAAGCTGCGGTCGGTCTGTTGCCGTGCGCCGGCGGTACCCAATTGTTACCCTGGCTGGTCGGCGAAGGCTGGGCCAAACGCATGATCCTGTGCGGCGAGCGCATCAATGCCGAGACCGCCTTGCGCATCGGTCTGGTGGAAGAAGTGGTGGCGCCGGGGCAAGCACGCCAGCGTGCGCTGGAACTGGCGCAACAGGTTGACGGCCAAAGTCCGGCCAGTGTCGCCGCCTGCAAGACGCTGATTCAGGGGGCGCGTCGTCAGGCTCCGGCTGGCATCCTGCCACTGGAACGTGAGGCCTTCATCACTCTGTTCGATGGCGCCGACCAGCAAGAGGGTGTCAATGCCTTCCTGGAAAAGCGCAAGCCTATCTGGAATTAGCGCATCTGCCTTGCAGGACACGACCAATTTCGGTAAACCGTTACTTGCCCAGCGCGTGTTTTTCCAGCAGATAGTGAAATTGCAGCAGCGTGGTGGCATCTGCCACCGCTTCGCGTCCAAGGTCGATATCGACAAAACGACGTAGGCATCCATCCCGACACAGGGCGCCACTTTCAAGCAAAGAAGATATTTTATTCTCCATATGAATCTGGTGTGGCGAAAGCATTTTCTTCGAGTGCATCGTCAACGAATTCGGTGCGTTTTCATATGGCTGTTGGTTCTGGCAAGGACGAAGGTTCTTGAGGCGAGCCCAAGTGCTCAAGAACTGGAACGATGAAGAACTCCGGCAATCGCCGTCGAAGCCTCGTACCGTGTAGCTTGCGCTAATGGAAAATTGGTCTTGCGCCGGTAAGGTGCTGAAGCCAGAAAATGTGCTGAAAAAATCGGATGAAAGAGGAGGAAAACGGAGGTGGTTTTACTTTCCGTCCATTGATCCTTAAAAATATTGACAGTATTTTTTGTTATCGGCTAACGTGGTTTGTGACGAACGTTCTCGGGTCGCCGCATTTGCTTACCAAACTATAGGAGGTCGATCATTATGTTGCGTTCCGTGCTAAATAGTATTTCGAGACCATTTTTTATCGCCGTTTCGCCGGATGTTTCAGAGTCGGATAATAAAAATCACATGCAATACTCGAGAACTCAGCACATCGCGCACGACATAAAAAACGTCTCACCATCTTCCGGTATAGATGCAAAAATTCAAGCCGTCGGGAAAGTTTTACACGAAAAATCGAAGGATGAAAAAAGCAAGATGGCATCGCGTTTTCTCGAATCACTCCCGGCGAAGAGGGAGGATTCAAACACAGCCATTTCCATCAACTTGGGTTTGCAATTGAATCCTGCGCAATTCGTCCTTGTGACGCATCAGGCTGCAGTGCACGCCAATGATGTGGGCAGCGCACTTCCGCTCGAATCCAACAGCCAATCAAGCGGCGTCGGAGGTTCAGCTTCCGCAATCGTTCCATGGTATGGGATCTCAGGGCTGGATAGGAGACCCATTAATCGAAACTTCGATTCGAATAAACATACCGAGATCGGCGTCAGGCGTCATAAAAGAAATGCGCCTTATGTAAGTGAAGATCAGCTTGGTCGGCTTAAAACCTTGGTTGGTAGAGTCAATCCCCGATGGATCGCGTCACTAAATTTTCTGAAAAAATCTGACTACTCAGGATTTGAATCTGAGAGTGGTCTTCCATCGATGAAGCTTTATAGGCTTGCATCCAGAATATATTTCATTCATAGCGAATTGAAGCTCGTTGAGTTAGACGAAAAAATCAATGGAGTCACTGTCCGCAATGCCATCGATGCAGTGAGTTTGGCGCTATTTGAAATGCACAGATCAAATAAGTTCTGGCAAGCGGTTGGCTTCGCGCTCGAGTACAAGGATAGGATTAATACTGATGATTTGTTAGCGTTCGCCTTATTTCATAAAGGATTGCCTTCGGGAGACCTACATTACCGTTTCGAGCGATTCAAGCAGGAGCGTGAACTAAACATAGAGAGTTCACAAGATGACATAAAAAATCTGTTGGATGTGCACAATGAAAAGCCAGGCGAATTCTCGATTAAAGGGTTTGCGCGCGTCATGGGTATTGAGCCGGAAATTTTCGCGGCTGTGGAGAACAGCGGGCTAGGGAAATTCAGAAAATTAACGGTCTTGGTGTAGTGGTTTAATAAACCCGGACACCAATTTAGGCGAAAATAGTCGCCATAGAGAGGTGTTTGATGAGCAAGCAAAGAAGGACGTTTTCTCCCGAATTCAAGCAGCAGGCTGCAAGCCTGGTTCTGGACAAAAACTATAGTCACATCGAAGCAAGCCGGTCAGTTGGTGTCGGTGAGAGCGCATTGCGTCGTTGGGTGAACCAGCTCCAGCAGGAACGTCAAGGTATTACGCCACAAGGCAAGGCTATGACGCCGGATCAGCAACGTATTCAGGAGCTGGAGGCACGTATTGATCGCCTTGAGCGCGAGAAGGCCATTTTAAAAAAAGCCACCGCGCTCTTGATGTCGGAAGGGATCGAACGTACGAGATAATCGACAAGGTTTGCCGCAATGATCCTGTCGAACTGGTCTGTGCATTGTTCGATGTGCCACGGTCCTGTCTGTATGCCTATCGCCATCGGTCGCGCAAGCCCAATACTGAGCGCATGGCGCTTCGTAGCCGGGTTCACGAATTGTTCACCGAGAGCCGAAGTTCTGCGGGTAGCCGCAGCATCATGGGCATGATGCGAGAAGATGGTGTCGTGATTGGTCGCTTCAAGATTAGTCGCTTGATGGAAGAACTGGGCCTGATCTGCAAACAACCTGGCAAACATGCCTACAAGCAAGCGACGGTCGAGCGTATCGACATTCCGAATCGTCTAAATCGCCAGTTTGTGGTGGATGCACCGAACCAGGTCTGGTGCGGGGACATCACTTATATCTGGGCCCAGGGGTGCTGGCATTACTTGGCAGTGGTATTGGACCTGTACAGCCGTCGGGTTGTTGGTTGGGCATTCTCGACACGACCAGATGCCGATCTGGTCGTGCAAGCGCTGGAGATGGCATACGAGCAGCGTGGCCGTCCACAAGGTCTGATGTTTCATTCGGATCAGGGCGGTCAGTATGCCAGTCGTAAGTTCCGTCAGCGTTTGTGGCGCTACAGGATCGAACAGAGCATGAGTCGCCGTGGAAATTGTTGGGATAATTCGCCAATGGAGAGATTATTCAGAAGCCTGAAATCTGAATGGGTGCCAAATATGGGCTACATGACGGCACAGCAAGCACATCGGGATATTAGTCACTATCTGATGCAACGATATAACTGGATACGGCCACATCAATTCAATGACGGACTTGCGCCGGCAGTGGCAGAACAAAAACTTAACGCAGTGTCCGGGATGACTTGACCACTACATGGCGACTATGGATACAAAGAAATACAGAAATATTTCATTAAAGGATGTGAGTGATTGGCAATACTTCCACAACAGACTAGAGGGTTCAAGTTTGTACGAAAAAGATGCAGGAGACGCATCATTTGAACGGGCTGAACTTCTTTTTCGAATTAAGTTTTTTTGCCAGGATCGCAGATTAAATAGAGATGAACTTGCTGCATTGGTGAGCACCGAAAAACACGATAGCTGGTTGACCATCAGAGGTAAAGAAGCGATTTTGGAATTGGAAAAAGAAAAGATGGAAAAATTCTTTATCGATGAAAAACCACTGCTCCGTCGCGATATGACAAGTAAGGATCTACTCAGCTGGAAACATGAGGCCTCAAGTCCTCAATTCTTGCTCACTTGGTTTTTACACTCAAAATACTTTACCAAAGAAGATATCCGGAAAATCAATTTGTTGGAGGAAAAGCTTAGCGCGAATGAGATCACACCTGACGAGTGGAAGGCTAAGGCGATCGAGGACGGATTTTCAGAAGAAAAAATCAAAAACATAGAGGAATATAAAGGAAAGTTGTCAGCGTTCACCGAGTCGGAAATAAGTAGCGTGACGAGACATGCAGCAGGGCATTTTGCTCACAAGCACGGCCTCTCTCCCGATATATTTCAGGATATGGTCCGCTACAATGAAAACGTACTCAAAAGCCGCCCCAGTTAGGTTGGACATAAATTTATCACCGCTAAGTGGATATTTTTTGAGCGGGACTAGTCCGAGAATGCAGTCAATATCCCTCTTATTCTGACGAAACGGCGCGTTGATGTAGGAAAACCGGAACCTTGGCGGCCGGCAGGCGGCCGATGGCGGCCAATAAGGCGGCATCGACATGGCGGCATTGATAATGCTGGCGCAGGCGCTGGCCGAGATGGATCAACAAGGCGGCGGAAACTTCGGCATCGGCTTCGGCACGGTGGGCATGGCCGCCAAAGCGTATGCCTTCACTGGCGGCCACGCTGGCTAGACGATAGCTGGTGAGGCCAGGTAGCAGGCGGCGCGATAGCAGCAATGAACAGACCAGCTCGCTATAGTTGCTTTGCAAGCCTAGTCGCTGGCTCTCAGCGGCGAGAAATTTGGCATCAAAGCTGGCATTGTGCGCAGCTAAAGGCTGTGTGCCGATGAACTCCAGCAGTGTTGGCAACACTTGTGCTACGGGCGGGGCGGTGTCGACCATGGCTTGCGAGATGCCGGTCAAGGCCGTGATCTCGGGCGGAATTTCGACATCGCAATTAATCAGCGAGACGAAGCGTTCGACGATCTCGCCGTTCACAATGCGCAGGGCCGCTACTTCGGTAATGCGCGCACCCTGGGCGGGGCTCAGTCCGGTGGTTTCAAAGTCCAGCATGACGATAGCTTGGTTAATCACGGCGAAGGGCAATCAAAAATAAAACAGCGATTTTAATACGGCGCGCTCGCCAGTTCGCATTCGTTTGGCAGGCAAGTGCTGCGAGCTTGGCTTATCATGGTGGTTTTGCCAAATTTAATGCGGGAGATTGTGATGTTGAAACATATCGTGATGTGGAAGTTGAAAGACCATGCCGAAGGTGCCGACAAGGCCGCCAATGCTCACAAGATGAAAGCCTTACTCGATGGCTGTGCAGGACTGGTGCCTGGCATGCTGAAATTTGAAGCGGTGTTGGCGCAGCCCGGACTGGACGCAAGCTACGACGTGGTCTTGTATTCCGAATTTACCTCCAAAGCGGCGCTTGATGCTTATCAGGAACATCCCGACCATGTCGCCATTAAACCTTTCATTGGGGCCATCCGCGAAGCGCGCCAATGCATGGACTATGAAATCTGATTGCAGCAGATCATGACCTATTCATTAGCTGAGGTATTCAGCAACGGTAATCCTTACCTGGAAAGCCTGGGCGTGGTTGTGCTGGAATATGGCGACGGCCGCGCCAGCATGGCACTGCAATTGCGTGCCGAGTTCATGAACAGCTGGCATGTTGCGCATGGGGGGATTTCCATGACCCTGCTGGATGTCGCCATGGGGCTGGCCGCGCGCACGGCGGTGCCGGATGCCAGGTCGTCGGCCACGGTCGACATGAGTACCAGTTTCCTGCGGCCTGCCGGTAAAAGCGGCGATACGGTGATTGCCCGTGGCCGCGTCTATCATCGCTCCACCACCATGTGCTTTTGTGACGCCGAATTATGGAATGGCGACTTGCTGGTCGCTAAAGCCATGGGGACCTTCAAGGCCATCAAGCGCATTGATATTGCAAAAAAGCTGGTGCACGAGAGCAGCGCTGAAAAAACGGATTGAAGATGACATACACGATTGAACTTGGTACCTGGGGGAAACTGGGTGCAGATGCTGCACTCATTCGCAATGAGGTCTTTGTGCTTGAGCAGCAAGTGCCGGCCGAGCTCGAACTCGACGACATGGATGCCCTGTGTGTGCATGCCGTCGCTTACGATGCTGCCGGCGTGCCGCTGGCCACAGGCCGTTTGTTGCCGGATGGTCATATCGGTCGCATGGCGGTGCGCAAGAACGGTCGTGGCCAGGGGGTCGGCGGAGGTGTATTGCAGGCGCTGATGGCTGCTGCACGGCAGCGCGGAGACCATACAGTGATGCTCAACGCCCAGCTCCATGCGACGGCGTTTTACCGCGCCCATGGCTTTGCTCAGGAAGGCGAGCAATTTATGGACGCCAACATTGCGCATATTCACATGCGGGCAACGCTGCAATGAGTTGTTTGCGGCAAGCTAGCGCCACCGTCAGCTTGCTGGATGTATCTGATTTTACTGCCTGCCCATTTTTATGTTGCGGCGCGACATATTTTTCTTCCCGCTTTAGTCGGAATCCGCTCTCAGGCATGGCGGTCCAGCCGGTGTTGGCTATCAGCACTGATGCAAGTTTTTGTTGTGGTTTCCCACAATATCTAGCGGTATGCTCCTAGTGCATACTTGCGCCCGCACAGCTCACATGGATGTCGAGTCAAACGAGGGCACACCCCTGAGCTGATTGCCGCAAAAATTTCTAATATTTCATAATAATCGGAGAACCGCATGGTCAAGAAGCCGCCACTTTATAAATCACTTTATGTTCAGGTGCTAGTGGCAATTGCCATAGGCGTGCTGCTTGGTCATTTCTATCCACATAGCGGCGAGGCGATGAAGCCGCTCGGTGAGGGCTTCATCAAGCTGATCAAGATGGTCATTGCGCCGGTGATCTTTTGCACCGTGGTGCTGGGCATCGCCGGTATGGAAGACATGAAGAAGGTCGGCAAGACCGGCGGTCTGGCGCTGCTGTATTTTGAAGTGGTTAGCACGCTGGCGCTGTTAGTCGGTTTGGTACTGGTCAATGTGCTGCAACCTGGTGCAGGCATGAATGTTGATGTGTCGACCATCGACACCAAGAATATCGTGGCCTACACCAACCCGGGTTCGATGGGCAGTGTCACTGATTACCTGATGAATATCATCCCTAGCAGCATGGTGGATGCGTTTGCCAAGGGCGATGTGTTGCAGGTGCTGCTGATCTCGGTGTTGTTCGGCTTTGCCCTGCATAAATTTGGTGGTCGTGGCACCTTGATCTTTGATTTCATTGAAAAAACCTCGCACGTGCTGTTCTCGGTCGTTGGCACCATCATGAAGGTAGCTCCCATTGGCGCTTTTGGCGCGATGGCGTTTACCATCGGCAAATACGGCATCGGTTCTCTGCTGTCGCTGGGCAAGCTGATGGGTACTTTCTACCTGACCTGCCTGATTTTTATTTTCGTCGTGCTGGGAATCATTACCCGACTGCATGGCTTCAGCGTCTGGAAGTTCGTCAAGTACATCAAGGAAGAGCTGCTGATCGTGCTGGGTACCTCATCCTCGGAGTCCGTGTTGCCGCGCATGCTGGTGAAGATGGAAAAACTCGGTGCCAAGAAGACTGTAGTTGGTCTGGTTATCCCAACCGGTTATTCCTTCAATCTGGATGGCACCGCCATTTATCTGACGATGGCAGCGGTATTTATTGCGCAGGCGACCAATACGCCGATGACGTTGCTGCAGGAGTTGACATTGCTGGCCGTGTTATTGCTGACCTCCAAGGGGGCCGCCGGCATCACCGGCAGCGGCTTTATCGTGCTGGCGGCAACCCTGTCGGCAGTGGGCCATGTTCCCGTCGCCGGTCTGGCATTGATTCTGGGTATCGACCGTTTCATGTCCGAAGCGCGTGCCCTGACCAATACCGTCGGCAATGGCGTGGCGACGTTGATCGTTGCGAAGTGGAGCAATGAGCTCGATGAAAAACGTCTGCATGCAGAACTTAACAACGAAGTGTTGGACGATGATATCGATGAGACCTCGGCAGTAGCCGGCAAGGCCCATTAATGATCGTCGGTGTGGTCCGGTAATGGCGGGCTGCAAGCAAAACGGCGGCAGGACTTGAGAGTCCTGCCGCCGTTTTTGCTTGATCGTTGCGTGGCAAACACGACATCTCGTACGGGTTTGGGGAATTGGATTGACCTGAGCTGCTTGTCTGTGCTTAACAAAAATGCAATCCCTCATCGCAGCAGAAAATACAGACAAGTCGGGCTGGGAGCTCGGAAAAACAAACAAAAAAAACCCGCTACCTTGCGGTGCGGGCTTAAATCCAATTCTTTTAGAGGAAATTGGAGGAGACAGGTGTAACTTTACTGCTCCGCATCAAATTCAGCCAATTTATTTGTGAAATATCAGATATTCGATTTATGTATATCTCTAATCTTCTCTAGTCTGTTTTTTTCATGAAAACGCGGCGATTAACTCGGGCTTTCCTGGCCCTGCTTGATCTTCAGTTTGCAAGGTGAATGCTTTTGCTGTGGCTCGGTAGTCGGTGGTGCCTGGCAGGAGGTGATCGGGTCGGCTGTATGTTCGCTCATCACCGGTGCACCGACGATCGGTACGCGCACGACGGTGGAGGCGCGCGTGCCGTAATCGGGCGAGCAGATGAAGATCGAGGACAGTGTGCGCTCCCATTCCAGGCTTACGCCAGTACTGGGCAGTCGGCAATCGTTGGCACGAGTGCTGTCGCTCAGCAGTTCGAAAAAAGTCTCTTCTGGCGCTCCCTGACAAAGCAGGCTGGAGAACTGGGCCTTGGCACGGGTTAGCTTGGGCCAGGGTGTGTCGAGCAGGGCGTTGGATACACCATAGACGCCGTAGCCAAGCGGCTGGCCGTTACGTGGGTCGGGGGCGCCCTTGTTGGAGTACCAGATCAAGGTTTCCCTATCTCCGACGAGCAGGTTAAAACCGTTGTACTGCGCTGCGTTAGGGCTGATATGCGCAATATAGTCGGCCGGCGTGAGCTCGCCAGACAGAAAATCCGATACCAATTTGCCACGGCTGGGCGCATCGGGGCGTTTTTCAGTGGGCGCGCGCACGTTGGTGATTGCTGCGAAACGACCGTTGCGGGTCACCCCAAGCCAGGTTCCACCGGCTTGCAGGTCTCGCCCGGCGTAAATATCTGGATTGTCTTCCCACCAGGTGGCAGCGCTAGTGGGGCGCTGATAAAACTCGTCACGATTGGCGGCCGCGATGAGCGGCATGCCAGGAATGACTTTCCACGCAAAAATAATCAGGCACATGGGGAAAAGTCCAAAAATTGTTCGATATGGCGGGCGCCATCGATGAGTTGGTCCAACTGGTTGGCAGCGACGCTAGCGCCAAGCGCGGCTTCAAAATCTGCCGGCACGTCGTGGTAGACCTCCATCCAGGTGATGCGTCCGTCTTTTTCATGTGGACGGTGCTTCAGTTCGGTCTTCACCTGATATTGTCGCGACAACTGCGCCTGCATTGCCAGCGCCCGTTGTGGCAACGCCGGTAGTTTGTCGGCGAGTGCGTGGTAATAAATGTAGAGATCCATCGGCGATCCTCGTTGCTCAGGCAGATCGGTGCTTCATTGCGGCTCTGCCAACGCGTAGGGCAGTTCCTGCAAGTGCAGGGGCGGTCCATCGGCCGCACCGAGATGGATGCTGCCGCTCTCGGTGGCGGCCAGTTTAATTTCGACCAGGCAGGCGGATTGTCCGGCTGCCGCAGGTTCCGCATTGACCACCATGCCGCAAGGCTGACCGGGATCTTCGCTCGAGAATACTTCCGCACCGGCTTGCGCCTCGCCTGCAACCAACGCCAGCACGCTACGGCGCTTGAGTTTGCCGAGGTACTGGCTGCGCGCCACGATTTCCTGGCCAGGGTAGCAGCCCTTCTTGAAATTGACGCCGCCGATCAGTTCGAAATTGATCATCTGTGGCACGAATTGTTCTTGCGTGGCTTTGGTGATGCTGGGCACGCCTGCGTAGATATCGGTCAGGCGCCAGACATGCGTGGCGGCAGCCGTCAGCGTTTGTGTCAATACCGGCCAGGCGGCGATGGCCTGGTCGACGCCAAGAATCCACTGGTAACGCGGCGCCTGGCGGCTGTCGGCCAGACGGATCAATGTACCGTGTTCGTTATCGACTTTGGTATAGGGCTGTGCCGGCAATTGTGCAAACCATTGCTGTAGAACCTCCGTAGCGGCGGTGCCGCCCAGTCCGAGTGCGATCTTCTGTTGGCTGTAATCGACCAGCTTGACCTTGGCGCGCAGCACAAACATCTGCAGCCGCTTCTGTATGGCCGGTTGTAGCGTACGCGGCAACTGCAACACAATCTGCTCTTGCTCCTTCCACATCAGGAAGCTTGCCAGCAGGCGCCCCTTGGGGGTGCAGTAGCCAGCCAGACGGGCGCTGCCAAGGTCGAGATGTTCGACATCGTTGGTGATTTGATTGTGCAGGAAGCTGGCGGCATCGTCGCCGCTCAGAGATATCAGACCCAGATCGGTCAGCGGGGCGACGAAATGTTCAGGGAAATCGGTTGCTGCATTATCTGAAAAATGCCCGACTTCCACCCCGTCAGGGCTGTCGGTGCTGCTTATTGCAGCACCTTGCCGGGCCAGGAAGGTCAGCCAGGGCGAGCTCGCGAGGGTCGTTTCAGTCATAAATTAGGTTACTCAGGTAGACAGCGATTATCATTGCAATATGTGCAGGAACAAGTTTCAGCCTCGATTATAGTGGCGCTGTAAAAATGCGTCAGATTGCATCCGAATTTGCATTAATGATGAAGAAAATAATTTACCTCCTTTTCCTGCTTTGCGTTGCCTGTGCCTGTGGCGGCGTTTATTGGGTGTCTCAGCCTATTCTGGCGGCGGATCAGAAACCGGTCGAGTTCAGCATCAATGCCGGCAGCGGCGTCTTTGGGGCGGCCCAGCAGATGGCCGACGCCGGTGTGCCGGTCAATCCGGTTTTATTTGCCTTGCTGGCGCGCGGCAGCGGCGAGGGCAATCGGCTCAAGGCTGGCAGTTATGAAATCAAGCCAGGCACGACGCCCTTGCGTTTGCTGGAGAAACTGGTGCGCGGCGAGTTTGCGCAAGACTCGCTGACCATCATCGAAGGTTGGAGCTTCAAGCAGATGCGTCAAGCCATCGCTGCCTTTCCGGGACTCAAGCATGACACAGCGAGTTGGTCCGACAGCGCCTTGCTGAGCAAGCTGACGGCTGACTTTACCATGCCGGAAGGTTTGTTTTTTCCCGATACTTATTTGTTCGCCAGAGGTGCCAGTGATATGCAGGTCTATCGTCAGGCCTTCGCGCTGATGAGCAAACGCTTGACTGCAGCCTGGAACAAGCGTGAGGTCAGCCTGCCGTACAAGACGCCTTACGAGGCACTGATCATGGCCTCGATCGTGGAAAAGGAAACCGGCCAAAAATCAGAGCGCGGCATGGTGGCCGGCGTGTTCATCAATCGCCTCAGGAGCGATATGCCGTTGCAAACCGATCCGACCGTGATTTATGGCATGGGTGAGCGATATCAAGGGGCCATCCATAAAAGCGATCTGCTCACCGATACCCCTTACAATACCTATACCCGTAAAGGTCTGCCACCGACACCGATTGCCTTGCCGGGCGCCGCTTCACTGGCGGCCGCGCTCAATCCGGACAAGACCGACGCCTTGTATTTCGTGGCCCGCGGTGACGGCACCAGCTTTTTTTCGAACAATCTGAGCGAACATAACCAGGCCGTCAACAAGTACCAGCGCTGACTATTACTATTTATTCATTGTGTTGACCTAGCTTTTCTAACGATTTTTATCATGGCATCAGGCAAATTCATTACCTTTGAAGGCATCGACGGTGCCGGTAAATCGACCCATATCGGCTTCGTCGCCGAGCAATTGCGTGCGCGCGGCCTGAGCGTGGTGACTACGCGCGAGCCGGGTGGCACGCCTCTCGGTGAAAGTCTGCGCGAAATCCTGCTGCATCAGAAAATGCACCTTGAGACCGAGGCGCTGCTGATGTTTGCCGGGCGCCGCGAACACCTGGCGCAAGTGATCGAACCGGCGCTGGCGCGCGGTGATTGGGTCATCTCGGACCGGTTTACCGATGCCACCTTCGCCTACCAGGGCGGCGGCCGTCAGTTGTCACTGGCCAAGCTGGATGCACTGGAACAATGGGTGCATCCGGATCGGCAACCGGATCTGACGCTGTTGTTCGACGTGCCGCTGGAAGTGGCGCGCGCGCGGCTCGATGCTGAACGCAGTCTGGACAAGTTCGAGCAGGAAAAGGCCGACTTCTTCGGCGCCACGCGTGCCGAGTACCTGCGCCGTGCGGCGCAGTTTGCGCAGCGTTTCCGGGTACTGGACTCGACCCGCAGCATTGCCGAGATCCAGCAAGATATCAGCCAGTTGTTGAAGCAAATTTTGTAACCGAATCACCGTCTCCTTTTTGACTGCCCGCATGAGCAATACCGTTTTCCCCTGGCTGCAAGACAGTTGGCTGCAATTGCAGCAATTGCGCGCACGCCTGCCGCACGCCATTTTGTTCTATGGCCCTGAAGGTATCGGCAAGTCGGCTTTCGTCGAGTCGTTTGCGCAGTCGCTCTTATGCGAGGCAGTGCAAACCGATGGTCATGCCTGTGGCACCTGTGCTTCGTGCGGTTGGTTTTCGCAATACAACCACCCGGACTACCGGCGCGTGCGCCCGGAAGTGCTCGACGGCGAAGATGCCGGCGAGGAGGGCGAAGCGGCAGAAGATAAGAAAACTGCCAAGGCCAGCAAGACACCCTCCAAAGAAATCAAGATTGATCAAATTCGCGCGCTGGCCGATTTCATGAATGTGTCGACGCACCGTGCCGGCATGCGAGTGGTGGTGTTGTATCCAGCTGAGGCACTCAATACTGCCGCCGCCAATTCGCTGCTCAAGACGCTCGAAGAGCCGCCGGAGCATACGATGTTCTTATTGGTGTCCAACCGCATTGACCGCTTATTGCCGACAATCCTGTCGCGCTGCCGTAAATTCGCGCTGGCGCTGCCTGCGCATGATGCCGGGCTGGCCTGGCTCAAGCAACACAATGTCAAGGATGCTGACGTTTGGCTGTCGGAGCAGGGAGGTGCGCCGCTGGCGGCGTTCAATGCGGCGCAAGGCGACGGTCGTGAACTCATGGATGAGTTTTTGCGCGCATTGGGCCATCCCGGCATTGATGTCGCTCTGAAAACGGCCGAGCGTCTGCAAAAACACCCGGTGGCCGATCTGGTTGGATGGCTGCAGCGCTGGTTATATGATTTGCTGGTGCTCAAGTCGGGCGGTGCGGTGCGTTATTATCCGCGTTATGGCAAGGAACTGGCAGTCTTGGCTGAGCGTGTCAATGCCGTCACGCTGGCCACGGCACTCAAGGCCGCCAACGAGCGTCGTGCGATCGCCGATCACCCTTTGTCAGCACGTCTGTTTATCGAGGAGATGTTGCTCGAGTATCACCAATTGTTTGTCTGAGTCTTGGTTTATTTTCTTCATTTTTTCTATTGATGACTACCGCATACACACACCGCCTGGCGCGCCAGGAAGACCTTGATGCCATCGTTGCCATTTATAACAGTACGGTTGCTTCGCGCCAGGTGACGGCCGATACCGAACCGGTATCGGTTGCTTCGCGCCAGGCCTGGTTTGACGAGCATAATCCGGACAAACGCCCGCTTTGGGTCGCCGAACGTGATGGCGAAGTGATTGGCTGGCTGTCCTATTCCAACTTCTACGGCCGTGCCGCTTACGCTGGTACTGCCGAGCTGTCGATTTATCTGCATGAAAAGGCGCGCGGCCTGGGGTTGGGGCGCTATTTTATCGAGCAGGCGATAGCCTACGCGCCGACGATCAAGGTGCATACCTTGCTGGGTTTCGTCTTTGGCCACAATGTGCCGAGTCTGAAACTGTTTGAAGCCTTTGCCTTCGAACGCTGGGCCAACATGCCGCGCGTGGCTACGCTCGATGGCGTCGAACGCGATCTGGTGATTTTGGGAAAACGTGTGGCCTGAGTTTTGCTGCCACAGTCGCAAATAAAAAAGCAGATCCGTGGATCTGCTTTTTTCATGCCGTGAAAATATGGCGCTATCAGAAGTCGACAGCGGCCGATAACACGAAAGTGCGCGGTGCCCCCAAGACCAGATAACCGGTGCCAGAGGCGCCGCCAGCAGAAGCCCAGTAGTTCTTGTTGGTGACGTTGTCGACGCGGGCGCGGAAGGTGACGGTTTGGCTGCCGATGAGGGTGGCGTAACGCGCTCCCAGGTCGTAGCGCACCCAGGATGGCACTTCTTGCGTATTGGCCAGATCGGCGTACTGCGATCCCGTATAGACGGCACGGGCGTTGACGCTCAGCCCCTCGACGCCAGGAATGTCCCACTCGACGCCGGCATTGCCTTGTACCTTGGCCACGCCGATGGCTTCTTTGCCGTCGGTCAAACCACCTGACGTGCCTTCCTGTTTGGTATCGAGGAAGGTGATACCGGACAGCAGTCGCACACCGTACAGCGGCGTGCCGAAGGCCGCCAGTTCCAGTCCTTGATTACGCTGCAGTCCATTCGGACCGTAGTAATTTTCCGAGTTTTGATAGTAATTCGGTTGCGACAGCGTAAACACGGCAGCGGTCAAACCGATTTTGCCGGCATCGTATTTGACACCCACTTCCTTTTGTTTGGATTTGTAGGGTGCGAAAATCTGACCGTAATTGCTTGCCGTCGTGCTGGTGACGGTGGTACCGGCCTGCAGGCCTTCGACGTAATTGGCGTAGACCGACAAATCTTTAAGCACTTTGTACACCACCGCCGCCAGCGGGGTGATGGCGCTGGAGTCATAGTAAGCGTTCTGAATGCCGCTGGCGTAGTTATAACCGGTGGTCTTGATGTTCTGGTCGCGCACTCCCAGCGTCACTTGCAGTCGGTCATCCAGGAACGATGCGGTGTCGGCGACGGCAACGCTGCTCAGCTCTTCTCTTGAGGTGGTCAGTGGGCTGGCCAGATTGCCGCCGCCGGTGGAGGTCAGGGCCGGTAGGGCGTAGCTGGTTGGGGTATAGATATTGGTCGATAAGGCGTTGTAATTACTGTAGCCATACGCATTGCGCGAATCCAGTTGATAGATCGATGCGGTGGCGCTCAGTTCGTGTTTTACCGAGCCGATAGTGAGCTTGTCGCGAATGCCAACTTCAGCGGTATTGATCGTATCTTCGCGGGCATTATCGAATCGGTAGGTCTCGGCAGCGCCGTTTGCGCCATTGACCGTCACACCGGCCAGCGAATTGTTTTCGTGCGTTTGACGCATGCCATAGGCGGCCCAGGCGGTCATGTCGGCACTGAGATCCCACTCACCGCGCAAGGTGCCGAACTGGTCGCGCTCATTGGAATACGACCAAGGTTGGCTGAAGTTGCTCGCCGCGCTCGGCGCCGATGGAATCGCTATACCCGAGGCGACCGAAACACTAGGGCGGGCACTCTTCAACTGTTGATTCTGATAGCCAAAGTCGGCCGAGAGGCGGAAGTCGTTGCCGCGATAGTCCAGTCCTACCGAGGCCAGGTCTAGCCCTCGGTGTTCTTCGTCGACACCGGTGCCGCCGTCACGGTGGACGGCATTGATACGAATGCCGAGACGCTCGTCAGGACCAAAGCGGCGTCCCAGATCGAGTGCGTAATACGACTCGCCGCCGGTTTCTATACCTACGGTAACCTCTGAAATCGGATCATTGGTGGCGCGTTTTGGTAACAAATTGACGGTGCCGCCGATGCCGCTGCTGCCCGGCGACATGCCGTTAAGGAAGGCGCTGGCGCCGCGCAATACTTCGACCCGCTCAAGTATCTCGGCAGCAACGTATTGACGCGGGAGCAAGCCATACAGGCCGTTATAGGACAAGTCATCCGAGTATAAAAACATGCCGCGAATGACATACATTTCCTGATAATTTCCATAGCCGCGCGCCACCCGAACCGTCGGATCATTTTGCAAAATGTCACCAATGCCTTGCGCCTGCTGATCCTGGATCAATTCCTGGGTATAACTGGTGGTGCTGAACGGTGTATCGAGGAAGTCTTTGTTACCCAAAAAACCGACCCGTCCGCCGCGCGCTACCTGGCCACCCGAATAAGCCGGCGGCAAACCATCGGCCGATGCATCGGCAGAGGCGTTAACGGTGACGGTTGGCAATGGCTGCTCGGTCTTGGCTTCCTGTTTTGCAGCCGCTGGCGCATCATCGGTTGGCGCGGCTTGTGCTTGCGCAAGTTGCGTCAGTGTCAGAGGCATGACGAAGGCGACAGCCAGCGCTGCGCTAAGAGGGGTAAGTCGGTATTGCATACGGTCCTTTTACAATAGGCGCTAAGGTCTCGACGTGGACGAGGCTGAAGAATGTGATTACTGATACTGCCGGCGAGACAATTTTTCAATATTATAATGAGAATCATTATTGTTTGTATTCTTATTGTTATATTTTGGAATTTTTCTTATTTGCATGTTGCTTGATGAGCTTTGGCAACGGCTAGTGTGATTTGCTGCCGTCAACGGAGAGACGCAGCGGCATATAATCCCTGCATGCCGATACTTTCTCTTTCCTCTCGATTGCCGCAGCACCAATTGCTATTGCGGCTGTTCTGGATGCGCTGCGCCGCAACGCTGGCGCAAGCCTTGCTGGTTGCTGGCGCGGTTGGGGGCATGCACCTGTCGTTGCCGTTGGCGCCGCTGTGCGGTGTGCTGGGGGGGATGATCGTGTTCAATGGTTTTAGCTGGTGGCGGACGTGGCATGCGGCTCGGGTAGGCAATACGGAATTGTTTCTGCAACTGTTCCTTGATGTCAGTGCCTTGTCGGTAATGCTGTATTTCACCGGTGGCGCGACCAATCCTTTCGTGTCGTTTTATCTGCCGGCATTGGCGGTGGCGGCGGCGATTTTGCCGACGTCCTATGCCATTGGACTGGCCTTGTATTCGCTGATTTGCTACTCGCTGCTGACCATGTTTTATCAGCCCTTGCATGTGCACGATGCCAATCAAGGCATGGCCTATCATTTGGCCGGCATGTGGCTCAATTTTCTCGTGTCGGCCGCCTTGATTACTTGGTTTGTCACGCGTATGTCGACCACCTTGCGCGACCGCGACGCCCAATTGGCAAAGGCCCGCGAGCATCAATTGCTGGATGAACGCATTGTCGCGCTGGGTACGCAGGCGGCCAGCGCAGCGCATGAAATGAGCACACCGCTGGCCACTGTGGCCTTGATTGCTGGTGAATTGTGCATCGAAGCCGGTCGTAATGATGCCCTGCGTCTGTACCGCGAAGATATGGCCATTGTCGAACAGCAGATTTCCTTGTGCAAGACGGCGCTGGACCGCATGGGCATGGTGAATCAAATTTCTCAGACCGATACTGCGGTCAGTTTGGCGCAATGGCTGCGGCATTTTTTTGATGGCTGGCGCTTGCGTCATCCGGCCTTGGTCATCCGTCTAGTGTTGCCGGAAACGACGACGCCGGTGCGCCATCCGCAATTGCTGGCGCAGGTGCTATCGACCTTGCTCGATAATGCGGCTCAGGCTGTGGGCAGCAATGGCCAAGTCGATCTTGAGCTGAGCGTGCAGGATGCTTGTGAAATCATCCGTGTGTGCGATAGCGGTCCCGGTATTGATGCAGAATTGCTCAAGCGCTTAGGCTATGAACCGGTGCGTAGCACTACCGGCGGCAAAGGCATTGGTCTGATGCTGGCGTTTGCCACCGCGCGTCAGATCGGCGCCAGGCTGACGCTCGCTTCATTGCCAGGGAAGGGAACTACGGCGCTGTTGACGCTGGCGCGCACGTCAGTCTCAAATGGTGTCGTGCAGGTGTCTGCAAACTCGGCCGTGTCTGCCAATCCATCGATCGTCAAGTCAGGACGCTTATCCGGGAACGGCAAAAGGAAGCAACCGTGAGTGGTCGCTTTTTGATTCTGGACGACAATGAAGTGTTCGCAGCAACGCTGGCGCGCTCGCTGATGCGACGTGGTTTCAGTGCGACGGTGGCGCACAGCGGTGAACAAGCGCTAGCGGCGGCCGCGCAGGTCCAGTTTGAGTATGCCACCATCGATCTGCAATTGGAGCAGGATTCTGGCTTGCACTGGATCGCCCCATTGCGGCAGCAGTTGCCGCAGGCCCGTTTGCTAGTGCTGACTGGTTACGCCAGCATCGCCACGACGGTACAAGCCATCAAGGCAGGTGCCGATAATTACCTGGCCAAGCCGGCTAATCTCGATTCAATCTTGTCGGCACTGGAGCATCGCGCCGCTGAGGCAGGTGTTGCCGGCAGGGATAGCAGCGATCTTTTGCACAATGCCAACCCACTGTCGGTGGAGCGTCTCGAATGGGAACATATTCAGCGCGTGTTGACCGAGCATCAGGGCAATATTTCTTCCACCGCACGGGCGCTTAACATGCACAGACGTACTCTGCAGCGCAAGCTGGCCAAACGACCTGTAGCGAAATGAGGCTACTCGTCTGAGCATGCCGTGATCGCGTAAAATAGCGACCATTATGTATATCGATTCCCATTGTCATATCAATTTCCCCGAATTGGCCGCACGCTTGCCGGATATCTTTGGCAAGATGAGTGAAAACAAGGTCAGTCATGCCCTGTGCGTTTCGGTCAATTTGCCCGAATTTCCGCAGGTGCTGGCCTTGGCGGAGCAATATCCGCACATCTATGCCTCGGTCGGTGTGCATCCCGATTACGAAGACACCCCTGAGCCCAGCGTCGAACAACTGGTCGCGCTGGCAGATCACCCGCGCATTGTTGCCATTGGCGAGACCGGTCTTGATTACTTTCGGCTGCAGGGCGATCTGGAGTGGCAGCGCGAGCGTTTTCGCACGCATATTCGGGCCTCGCGTATCACGGGCAAGCCATTGATCATACACACCCGTTCGGCTTCGGCAGACACCATCCGGATCATGCAGGAAGAGGGCGCCAGCCCGGCCGCTGGCGGCGCTGCCGGCGTCATGCATTGTTTCACCGAATCGCAGGAAGTGGCCGATGCCGCCATCGCGCAGGGGTTTTACATTTCCTTTTCCGGTATCGTCACTTTCAAAAGCGCCAAAGCCTTGCAAGAGGTCGCGTGCCAGGTGCCGTTGGAGCGCATGCTCATTGAGACCGATGCTCCCTATTTGGCGCCGGTACCACATCGAGGCAAGATCAATGAACCAGGTTTAGTGCGCCACGTGGCGGAGTTCATCGCGGATTTGCGCGGCATTGCCGTGGAAGAGGTGGCGCGTCACACCAGCGACAATTTCTTCAACCTGTTCAAGCTTGCCAAATGAGTTTATTCAATCACAGCATCTCGCGCGCGATAGCTAGCCTGTTGGCATTGCTGTTGCTGGCACCATCGTTTGCCATGGCCGGTTCCTATGACGATTATTTCACGGCCGTCAAGCTGGATGCGCCGCGCGAATTGCAGCAGATGATTGCGCGCGGCTTGGGGCCAAACATGGTTGAGCCGGAGCACGGTTACACGGCACTCATGCTGGCCATCCGTCTCAATTCGATGAACGTTGTCGATCTCTTGCTCAGCAATCCCGATATCGATTTGGAAGCGCACGCCGCGAACGGCGATACGGCGATCATGCTGGCCGCTTTCTACGGCTATTTGCCGCTAGTCAAGAGTTTGCTGGCCCGTGATGTTCAGATCAACCGGCCCGGTTGGACTGCGCTGCATTATGCGGCCATCAATGGCAATCCCCATATCATCAAGGAGCTGCTGGATGCGTCTGCCTACATCGATGCCGAATCGCCCGATGACAAGATGACGCCGCTTATGCTGGCCGCCATGCGAGGGCGCACTGGAGCCGTCAAGTTGCTCACCGCAGAAGGCGCAGATATTACACTCAAAAATGCCGCAGGACTGACGGCGCTGGATCTGGCGCGTAAGTATAAACAGGCCGACGTGATTGAAGAAATGACTGGCGCGCATACGCCATGATCAATACCGCTTTCGGTGCGTTGAGATAGCAGGCGTGCAAGCGATAAAAACCGGCCGGCACTAAAAAGTGCCGGCCGGTTTTTTTGTGCCGCCTCATGCTGCCTTATGTCACTTCATGCCGTTAAGTCGTTAGCGGCGAATCAACAGATGCGGTCCCACATCCTTGATATCCTTGGTGCCGGTCAGGGCCATGCTGACGTCGAGCTCCTTGTGCAGGATCTGTAGCATCTTGGTGACACCTTCTCCGCCCATGGCTCCCAGGCTATACAGGAAGGCGCGGCCGATCATGGTGCCCTTGGCGCCGAGCGCAGTGGCCTTCAGAATGTCCTGGCCGCTGCGGATGCCGCCATCGAACCACACTTCGATCTGATCACCTACAGCTTCGGCGATGGCCGGCAAGGCTTCGATGGAGGACATCGCGCCATCCAGCTGACGGCCGCCGTGGTTACTCACGATCAGGGCATCGGCGCCAGTTTGCGCGGCGATTTTGGCATCCTCGACATCGAGGATGCCTTTGAGGATCAATTTGCCGCCCCATTGTTCCTTGATCCAGGCAACGTCGTCCCAGTTCAGGGTCGGGTCGAACTGGCTGGCGGTCCATTGACTCAGTGTCTGGATGCCGCTGGCGCCGCCGCTGATATGTCCGGCCAGATTGCCGAAGGTCTTGCGCCCAGCCAGTGCGCGTAGCGCCCAGCCGGGTTTGCTGGCCAGATCGAGGAGTGTGGCCAGGGTGAGTTTGGGCGGCACTGACATGCCATTTTTAAGATCCTTGTGACGCTGGCCGAGAATCTGCAGGTCCAGTGTCAGCACCAGCGCCGAGCATTTGGCGGCCTTGGCGCGGTCTATCATCGATTTGACGAAGCCACGGTCTCGCATCACATAGAGCTGGAACCAGAACGGCTTGGTAGTGACGCTGGCGACATCTTCGATGGAGCAAATACTCATGGTCGACAGCGTAAAGGGGATGCCGAATTTCTCTGCCGCAATGGCGCCCAGCATTTCGCCGTTGGCCCATTGCATGCCGGTCAGTCCGGTCGGCGCAATGGCCACTGGCATGGTCACCTCTTGACCGATCATGGTGGTGCGGGTCGAACGCTGGTCGACATTGATGGCAACGCGCTGACGCAGCTTCAAGGCAGCCAGATCGTCGCTGTTGGCGCGGTAGGTGCTTTCGGTATAGGAGCCGCTATCGGCGTAATCGTAAAATGCCTTGGGCACCCGCTTCTTGGCCAGAATGCGTAAATCTTCGACACAGGTGATGACAGGCATAGGGTTTCTCCGCAATAAGGTTGGATCTGTGAAATTGTTAAATAATCTGCTAGCTATCGTAGAGCAAACCACGCGCTCATGGGATGAATCCCTTTGATGCTGGCGATGAAAAATTTCACAGCGATGAAACTGACGGCGTTTAGAACTGCTAACAAAACGTCGATGGCTAGACGCGCCGACGAAGACCGTACAAAAGTACGGCCAGGAGGCGCAACGCCGCAAGCGGCATTTTGTTAGGATTCTTAGCTCAGCAGTCGTTGCGCTGCTTGAATACCGCTTTGCACGGCGCCCTCCAGGGTTGCCGGATAATCCCCTGCGATGTAGTCTCCTGCGAGCGCCAAGCCGGCTGGCATGGCGGCGTTGTCGGGCCGCTGCAGGCCGGGCGTGCAGGCAAAGGTGGCGCGTTTTTCGGAGACCATTTTGCTCCACAAAGGTGTTTGCAGCTGCGGGTCTTGCAGTTGTTGCGCCAACTGCGCCGCAATGCCGGCGCTCAGTGCTGCATGGCCAGCAGCAATGGCGTCGGCAGCGGCGCTGACGACGACGGCCAGCAGGCCGGCGTTGTGGTCGGTGAATACCTGGCCGCGATCAAAGACGAATTGCCCCCAGGCAGCTTGTTGCGGGTCATCCAGCAGTGCGTAGAACGGCTGTGCCAGACGTAGCGTGGCAGGGTATTGCAGATAGCAAGTGCTGATCGCTTCGTATTCCAGTGCGCGCAGCGGGCTAGTGTCAATGATGTCATCGAGCAGATCTGCCGCAGCCTCGGGACCGGTGGCAACGACCACGCCATCGAAGCATTGGGTAGCATCGTCCTGTTTGAAGCGCACTTCCCACTGTGCGGCAAGATCGGGGGCCGGACGCACCGCATTGGCGCTGTGGCCGCTGCTGACGGTACCGCCCAGCGTAGCGATCAGGGCGCCAGCCTGGGTTGGGAACAGCGCACTCAGATCGGTGCGCGGCAGCAACATGTCAGAGGCTGCCCGGCGTGCCCCCAGGCTATCGCGCAACACATTCAGGAACACTTGCGCCGAAGCCCGCTGCGGCGGTGTATTGAGCGCGGCAATGCACAGCGGTGCCCACATCAGCCGAATCAGCCGCTCGGTCTGGTCGAAGCGTTCGAGCAGGGTAGTGACGCTGCAATCATCGTGCAACTGCCAGCCCATCCAGCGCGCCGTGGTGGAAAAGCGCGCCAGCGCCATTTTGTCGTCACGTGTCAAGCCGCGCGCACGCAGTAAGGCCAGCCCGAGATGCCAGGGGGCCGGCAGGCGCCCCGCGACGAAATCCATGCCGTCGACTCCAGGCGGGTAGCGCATCTGCATCGGTAGTCGCAACATCGATTCAGCGACATCAATGCCGACTGATTTCATCATTTTCAGCGTAGCGCGATAGGCGCCCAACAAAATGTGCTGACCGTTGTCGAGCAAGCGGCCATCCAGCTCAACACTGCGCGCGCGTCCGCCCAGCGTGCGCGAAGCTTCAAACAAGCTGACCCGACGCCCGGCGCGCGCCAGTGTCACGGCTGCCGCGCAACCGGCCCAGCCAGCGCCGATGACGGCGATATGCGCGGCCTTATTGTGGTCAGTGGTATTGACCATGCCTGATCCGGTCCGGTAATTGTTGCGTCGGGATTTCTTCCCAGGCTGTCACGGTGCCGGTCGAGGATACATACAGGCGCACATAGGTATCCATCGACAATTGCTCATGGGAGGTGAAGGTCAGCGCTTGCTGAGCGCCGTGTTCATCGATGCCGGGCAGATGGTAGACAAAGGTCTTTTGCGCTGTCTTTTGCGTGAGGCTCGCTAGCGTACGTTTGCCGGGGTCAACGATATAGACATAAAACTCGTTTTTTCCCAGCCGCTTGAGCAAGTTGGAAAACGAAGGATTCAAGACCATACTGGCCAAAAATGCGGCGCCGGCGATGGTCGCGATCAGGTAAATTTGTTTCATTTCAATGTGCGTGCGTTGGTATCAATGGCGAATGTGCATTGATGTTGTAGACGCACCAAAGTTCAGCCCCGGACATAAGTTTTCCATGCCAGCCAGAGTTTGCGGATCGGCGTCAGTGAAATGCGCTGGTCCAGTACATGGAAGCCATCGCGGTCGATCTCGTCGAGCAAGGTGCGGTAAATTGCGGCCATCATCAGACCGGGGCGCTGAGCGCGGCGATCCTGCTTGGGCAGCAAGGCGAACGCTTCGTCATAGCAACGTTGGGCTCGTTCCACCTGGAACCGCATGAGGCGCACGAAGTTGTCGCTATGGCGAGCATTGATGATGTCGGCGGCGGTTACATTGAACTGCTGCAGTTCATTGACAGGCAGGTAGATACGTCCTTTGCGGCCGTCCTCGCCGACGTCACGGATAATATTGGTCAACTGAAAAGCCAGGCCGAGCTTTTCTGCAAACTGCAAGGTGGCCTCTTGGGTCACTCCGAAAATGCTGGCCGAAAGAATGCCGACTACACCGGCCACATGCCAGCAATAACGTTGCAAACCGATGAAGTCGAGATAGCGGGTTTGGTCCAGATCCATCTCCATGCCATCGATGATGGCCTGCAGGTGTTCGCCTTTGAGGCCGTACGTTGCCACATGCGGCTGCAGCGCCAAGGTCACTGGATGACTAGGGTTGCCCTGCAGCATGGCGGCAATTTCCTTGCGCCACCACATCAGTTTGGTGCGGGCGATATTGGCATCCTCGATTTCATCGACGGTATCGTCCACCTCGCGGCAGAAGGCGTAGAGCGCAGTGATGGCACGCCGTCGTTCCATCGGCAGAAACAAAAAGCTGTAATAAAAACTCGAGCCGCTTTGGGCGGCTTTTTGCTGGCAATATTCGTCAGGAGACATGAAGTGAAAATGGCGGGTAAAAAACGGCGCGTAAGAAAGGCCTCAACAGCGGGCGCGATGCGCGAAGCCGCTATGCTAGCCGAGTAGGCCGGGAAGGGCAATCAGCAGTTGCCGTCGCGCTGTGAAACCTGTCGCAATTGCTTTGTTGTCGGCAATATATCCGGTTGCGGCAGCAGTCGTTGTACATTAAGCTGGAGACATTAGGACGAGCGTAGCGAATAGATCTATTGACATGATAGCGATGCACCTCTTACGTGTTACGGATGTTGTTGAAAAACAAATGAAATCCGTGGCGCAGGGCACATGGGGTGTCAAAGCAATAAGGCTAGGAGACTAATTCTTCATGAACCGATTGGAAGCTTTCAGAAGTATTGCGGCACAGGCAGGCCGTGGCGAGTTGGTTTTTCCGACTAACGTCAATGCTTCACTTAAATTGCAGCAAGCCCTCAACGACCCTGACGCGCATCTGGAGGCGGCTGCCAAGCTGGTGATGGCTGAGCCGCTGTTGTCGGCACGTACGGTGGCCATTGCTAATTCGGCCGCCTACAATCGCTCCGGCGGTGAGATCAATAGCGTCAGGCTGGCGGTGATGCGATTAGGATTTAAGACCCTGAGCGCGATCACCAGTGCGGTTGTGGTGCGTCAGCTGGGACGCAATATTTCCGATTCGGAAATGCGCGTCAAGGCGGCCCAGCTCTGGGAGCACACTGCCAATGTGGCCGCGCTGGCCTACGTCATTGCCAAGAAACTGACTCGGCTTGACCCTGAAACTGCGATGTTTTCCGGCATCGTTCACGATGTTGGCGGTTTTTACTTGTTGTCGCGCACCGATGAGTTTCCTGGTTTGCTCGATGGCGAGGCGGAAGACTGGGCGGAGTACGGGGAAAAAATGATTGGCCGCGCAGTGCTCAAGAAGTTAGGCATTCCTGATGCAGTGATGGCGGCGATTGAGTCCTTGTGGCATGGAGTACGCGTATTGCCACCGGTCAGTTTGGGTGATGTGCTGTTACTGGCGAAAGAATTGTCGCCGATACCGTCGCCGTTCCATCGTGCTTCGCTGGAAAGTGGTCATTCCGACAATATTCTTGATGAATTTGTTGGCGATGCAAGCTTGCACGAAATGCTGGAAGACTCAGGCGAGGAAATTCGGTCGTTGACTTCGGCGTTGTTGGTTTGATTGTGCCGTAAGTCAAAATAAAGAATCAGTCGCGCAGTATCGTGACTGATTCTTTTATGCGGGCTCAGATAAATAAGGTCTCCTGCTTACTTGAACCTGGCGAGGAAGTTCAATTGCCCGCGCTAATTCCAGTCAAATCATTTTGATTTCTGGTTCTTCGGCGCGACCCAATCCGTCGTGATACTTGCTTGGTTTAATCGCTTATTGCAGTGCGATCGACGGATGGAAAATTCAGGCCGTCCGCATCAAGCGCATCTTGAAATTGCGTCCCTTGATGTTGGTATTGGACAAGCGTGTATAAGCCTGCTCTGCAATACGGTGGTCCAGTGCAACATAGGTGGAAAATTCAAACACATTGATTTTGCCGACCTGCTCCTTGCTCAGGCCGACTTCGCCGGTAAGGGCACCGAGCAAGTCGCCGGGACGTAATTTGTCTTTCTTGCCGCCCTGAATGCACAAGGTGCGCATAGGCGCGCGCAACATCTTGTCCTGGCTGACATCGAGCGCATCAAGGTCGAACCATTGCACACTTGTCTTTTGGTATTCCTCGATCAACTTGACCCAGCGTTTTTCGCTCGGAGTGCACAGGTTCAGTGCTAGACCCTTATCCTGACCGCGCCCGGTACGTCCGATGCGGTGGATGTGCACTTCGGTGTCGCGTGTGACATCGACATTGATCACGGCACCGAGATTGGTGATGTCGAGTCCGCGTGCGGCAACGTCGGTAGCCACCAGTACCGAGCAGCTCTGATTGGCGAATTGCACCAAAATCTCATCGCGCTCACGCTGTTCCAGGTCGCCATACAGGGCCAGTGCGCTGAAGCCAAAGGCGCGCAATTCCTCGGCCAGTTCGCGGCAATGAATTTTGGTGTTGCAAAAGGCCAGCGTCGAGACCGGCTGGAAATGTTGCAGCAAGCGCGCCACCGCCATATTGCGTTGTTCCGGACTGACTTCGAAAAAGCGTTGTTCAATTTTGTCGCCGTCATGCTGTGCCTGTACTTTGACTTCGACAGGATCGCGCAAAAAGCGCGCGCTGGCCTTGCGGATGTCGTCGGCATAGGTGGCCGAGAACAACAGGGTTTGACGACGCGCCGGGCAAGCGCTGACGATGCCTTCGATATCTTCATAAAAACCCATATCGACCATGCGATCAGCTTCGTCCAATACCAGTGTCTGCACGGTCGCCAGATTGATGGTGCCGCGTCCGATGTGATCACGCAGGCGGCCCGGTGTGCCTACCACAATATGGGCGCCATGTTCCAGTGAAGCTATTTGCGCACGCATGGCAGCGCCGCCGCACAGCGTCAGAATTTTGATGTTATCGGTGAAGCGCGCAATACGGCGCAACTCGTTGGATACCTGGTCGGCCAGTTCTCGGGTGGGGCACAGTACCAGTCCTTGGATCGCAAAGTAGCTGGGATTGAGGTTTTGTAACATGCCGATACCGAACGCCGCCGTTTTGCCGCTACCGGTCTTGGCCTGGGCAATCAGATCGCGTCGCTCAAGAATGACGGGCAGGCTGGCAGCCTGAATCGCTGTCATATCGTGATAGCCTAGCTGCTCAAGGTTGCTGAGCATGGTCGGGCTAAGGGCTAGACTGGAAAAAGAGACTGCAGGCGGCGTGTTGAGCATGATAGGGCCCGGTTAGGAAGTCGATGAGTAAAGTCTAACAGAGACGCAATGCATGCCATTTCAAGCAGGCGCACTGCAAAGCAAAAGGGCCTGCACCGTGTTGCGTGTGCAAGCCCTTGCTGAGTTTGGTTGCGGGGGCAGGATTTGAACCTACGACCTTCGGGTTATGAGCCCGACGAGCTGCCAGACTGCTCCACCCCGCGTCTGAGGAACCGAATTGTATAGAGCATCGATTTCAATAGCAAGCGTTGATTGGATTAAACTCGTAAATATATTGCGAGCCACCGATGGACGCGGCGCGTCGGCACGCATACACTGCGCCGTTCAAGAAAACAGGAGGGCAACATGACCTATGAAGAATACCTCGACGAAGTCACTACACTGATTACCGAGCTCTATGACGTCACTGACGCCGAAGCGATCAAGTGGGTAGTGCAAGCGCAAGCCAATGAATTTTTTGTCGCGCATGATGATAATGAAAGAATCCGCACGCAAGAGCGAGCCCTACTGGATGCGCGTGCGGTCTTCAAGCAGCGCAAAAAACCACCCGTCAAGAAATAATGATCAGCAGGTGTCGTTTTTACAGGGGGCAGCGCTTACATCGTGAGCGCGCGCCAGCCGATGATCATCCAGTCGCGCCAGTGCAGCTTGGGGCGTTGGCGGAAGACGTCGCCGTTGACCTGCTCCAGTCGATGCAGAATCTGTAGGCCGCCCTGTACCACCAGGCGTAGTTCCCAGCCGATGCGCCCCGGCAGACGCTGCGCCAGCGGAGCTCCCAAACGGAGCATGTTGCGCGCACGGTCGATTTCAAATCGCATCAGCGCCTGCCAGCGCGCATCAGTCGCGGCGCCGGCAATCTGCTGCTCGCTCACGCCAAAGCGCAGCAGATCTTCCTGTGGCAAATAGACACGCTGTTTTTGCCAATCAATGGCGACGTCCTGCCAGAAATTGATGAGTTGCAAAGCACTGCAAATGGCGTCGGCATCGCGCAGATTTTCCGGCGTCGCAGCTTGGTAGAGATGTAGCATCAATGTGCCGACCGGATTGGCCGAGCGGTGGCAGTAGTCGAGCAGGGTCTCAAAGTCGGCATAGCGGGCGGTCATCACATCCTGCTTGAAAGCAGATAGTAGATCGCGCAGTGGCGCCAGTGGCAGGTGGTATTGCTGCAGCGTCTGTGCCAGTGCGGCAAACATGGCGTCGCTGCTGCTATGGCCCTGCTCAATTCGTGTCAGTTCGTGTTCGTAGGCGTCTAGTGCGGCCAAGCGCTGCTCGGCGCTAGCTTCGCCTTCATCGGCCAGGTCATCGGCGCTGCGGGCAAATGCGTAAATGGCTCGGACTGCAGGGCGCAAATGCGCTGGCAGCAGTAGTGAGGCGACGGGGAAGTTTTCGTAGTGATTGACAGCCATAAAGCAAGGTGAGGGGACCTGAGTGTCGATTTTTCTGTCCTGCATAATAATAGGAAAATGACATGCTTCGCTTTCTAGTCGTCAAGTCAGTTTGCTTATCGATAAAAAACGCAGACAACATTTTGTGCTTGCAGTAGAATAGCGGGCTGCAATAAAAATGCTACCTCATTGGCTAGGCTGATTTTCAAGCTTGATTATAAACAAGCGGCTTTGTACGAACTTGCCGGAAAGCAGGCCTCGTCGATGGATGCACCCTTTAGCGAGGATGGCGAAATTGGTAGACGCACCAGGTTTAGGTCCTGACGCCAGCAATGGTGTAGGGGTTCGAGTCCCCTTCCTCGCACCACATCTCTATGTACCCGCCACGTTTGATATGGTCAGTCGCTGATGCTGGCCCTGCGTGGCGGCGGCAATGTCATTTTTCTGTCTCAATGAGAGCCGTCGGCTGTGTAATTCTGCCCATTTTCTCTCTCCCGTCTTTTGTTTGAAATTTGAATGTGATGCCGTGACCGCAGCTTCTAGCATGCGGAAGTCACTTACTCATTTGCTTATTTTTGCTAGGCACTTCAAATGTTCAATTCAGTCGAAAATATTGCTGCTGCAAGTTGCATCAGCTGCGCGCGAAGCTTTGATGATGCCTCTGTGCAGGATGATGTGAATCATGTTTTTCATGCGCTCGATCCGCTCACGGTTGGCAAGGATTGCGATGTGGAGGGCGCCTTGAGAAAATTGGTGGAATTGTCCCGAAATTTTCCTGCGGAGCGCTTGGCGCTGGAATTGCTGAGCAGGCTGGCAGATATTTCCAGTCGCAAGAAATATGTAAATAATGACATTGTCATCCTGACTCATGTCATCAATGATGTTTGCGTGGCCCCAGGCACCTCGTCGCTAGATGTGGCCCTTAGGGCGCGGGTGCTAGTTGCCGTCAGGGAGTATTTTCCTGATTTGTCTGACTGCGATTTCGATGTTGCTCAGCAAAGTAACCTGGATAAGGAATCGGTCAGTTTCAATCGTTTGCTGCCGATGCTGGGTATGACCTCGCAATCCTATGGCTACATTGGAAAGCTATTTCTTTTGGGGGCGGCGAAACAGGTTTTGAACGACGAACGCTACGAAAAATGCAAGATGGTCATCCTGGATGAGGCGCCGAGTGACGAGGCATTGAATATGTCGCAGGGCAAGTATTATGAAAATTATTTGAATAAATATGAATCAAGTCTGGATGAGCCCTACGATAAAAATAATCTGGTCTGATTTATCGTGAGTTAGACTTGCATTGGCAATATTTCTTGCAAAAAATTGTCGTAAACTTCTACTTTCTGCAAGTGGCTTCAGCTGTGGTCTGTTAAGGAAACTCTGCATAAGTAAACGCATGAGAGTCTTACTGCGTTAAAGA
>Ga0302156_10000150_pt1 | contig 63299 bp, 103 predicted proteins | sample I_Bog_N3_2_FD_193503 | JGI IMG/M metagenome (GOLD analysis project Ga0302156, IMG submission 193503) | Peat permafrost microbial communities from Stordalen Mire near Abisko, Sweden - I_Bog_N3_2 | ecosystem: Environmental > Terrestrial > Soil > Wetlands > Peat | place: Sweden: Abisko, Stordalen... | reverse complement strand
CGTCGGATCGACTTTTTGCACCTTTGCGTACTGCTGGCTGCTGAATCGGAATGCGAACATCAAAGCGTCCGCCAAGTTTTCCCAGATGTAATCTTTTTCCATCGCCCTTGCCCGCCCCTTTTGAATTACGCCCCAATAATCGAAACTGTCACTTGCAACCCGCCCCCAGGTCGCACTGATGATCTAACTACTGATAGCCGATCAATCTGGCTGTCGTCGCCCCACACCCCCGCGTGGGTCAAACTATCGAGCGTTGCCTTGATGATGTTGTCCACGTCCCGTTTGCGCTTGTCTGGAGGGCTCATGATGATTTCAACATTTAGGCGCCCAGCGATTGGCTTTCGACCGAGAAACATGGCCCTGACCGCTTCCCGATATGCCCGGCCTTTCTCACTAATCATGTGACGGCCAGCCAGTGGTCCGCTTGTCGGGTGGCGCCAATAGCTGTTCACGGAAGGCGGGTATGGCATTGCCAGCACGTAGTCGCTCATGTGCCCGGTCATCGAGACTTCCTTTCGCAATGTGTGCACTTCAGCCCTTGTACCAAAATCACCCCTTTCGTTCCGCCATCCCCATGACGGTCTTAACTTACGGCTTCCAACTCGGATCTACTTCAAGCATCGCCTGCGTGTACCAATAGAGCTGAGCAAGCTGTCGTCGCTGTTCTCTGGCAACGAAACATTGCCACCGGCAAAAGAGTGCAACGTGTGCATTCATCTCAACTCCTATGCCGCTTTGCGGCTCATTACTGCAGCGGCCTTTGCCTCTGCACTCGTTCTGAAATTCCCCACAAGCTTCTCTAGCCGCCACAACTCGAACCGCTCTGGCACGGCTAGTGGGTAGCGGTAGATTCGCCACTCGCCGGACTTGATGCAGAGGTCTGTGACTTTTATCCAGTTCATTGCGCAAACCACACCATCAAAATCAACGGTGAAAATGTGATGGCCAGCACCACGGCCAGGGCCACAGTGGTGACGGTTTTATGTAGTCCGGTGCGTTTCATGCTGCCCCCTTGATTTCCAATAGTCCCAGATCGCGCATGCGGCGCAAGGTTCGAATATTGGCCCGACGCATGTACCAATCGTTCTCACCCGGTTCGAATTGATGCGGCACACGGCCATCAATCACGTCATGACAGGCTGAACATCCGAATCCGCTACTTAGGTCATCGGCCTTGCGCGCCCAGCCATGAGACTCGTCAGGCAAGTGGCAAAGAACGGTTGTTGACCAGTTGCCGTTACAGACACCGGGTATTTGAAAGGTGCAAGGCTCCCCGGCGGCGCTATCGCGGATCTGCTTGGATTGGATACGATTGGTTTGGCGCTTGCCGGTGCCAGGCGTATCACCTGGACGTGGAACGCATTTCGATGGGCGGGTGGTTGAACTCATAGAATCCTCGTCACGATGTTTCCGCCCGAGCGGCTAGGGAGCGATGCATATCGATTTGCAGTGCGAATGGCCTCGCACAGCTCGTACGTAGACTTGTATCCACGCGGTAGAATCTCGTTACGCGTCTCACCAGTTAGAATCAGGCATATGGCGTGCGGATCCGTTTCGATTTCCATGCCATCGATGTAGTCGGCTATCTCCCACAGAAAGTCTGCTAGCTTGTTCTTTGCCCGGAACGGCGCAGGAAACACAGGGAATTGCAGAACGTCAGCGCCATTGGTCTTGCGGACCACGCCTGCAGATTCGAACAGGGATAGTTGCTCGGTACTCACGCAGCCTCCCAGGCATATACATCAGCCATGCGTTCAATCTCTCCGGCGCTACAATCCGGCCAGTACCGGTCGGCAACCCACTGAGCCAGTGCGTGCATGACGTTTTGAAACCTGACTTCGTCCATACTGTCGAAACTTAGGGATCTTGCCACGCGCTGTTCGAACACTTGGCCGCGCACAACATCGAATGCGATATTAACGACGCTTTCCATGTGCTGGCCTGCCTTCTGACCGATAAACGCGGCAACACACTCCGCAACAGGGTCAATCAAGATGGCCGTGTAATCGCACTCAACGCCCGATTCGATCTGCAGACGCTTAAGAACGGCGTGCGGGTCCATTCCAGAGAATGACGGAACATTCATCGCGACTACCTCGCCAAATTTGTGCGCAAGGCCCCAAAAGCCACCGTTGCGCGGCTGACTAATATCGCATTTGAGCCACTGACCAACTCTGATCTGGCGACGACGTAGTTCATCGCGATCCTGCTTTGTAGCTGGGACCATTGCCCCAACCATTTCACCTGTCTTCGGGTCAGATAGTTCGCGTACCGCCATGCGGATTGGTTGTTTTTTGCTCATGCGGCCACCCCGCGCGCGTCCTGCCAGTCGAATACCTTGACCTCGCAACCGTCTTCTTTCAGGCGGCTGTATAGGCGATCACCAATAGCAATCTTGATTTCGTCTAGCGTGAGATTTGATAGAAGGATGGTTGGCTTGCGGTTTTCATACCGGCCATTTACCACAGCGAAAAGTGACCGATGTTCTGTATCGGTTCCAGACTGAATCCCTACCTCATCCAAAATCAACAGATCAGGGAAGGTATATAAGGCGATTGCCTGTGACTCGTTGATTTTCCCGCTAAAAGATTTCGATTCGCGGATAGTGCGAGCCATGGTATCCACGGTCGTGAAGATGGCCGTCCGGTTGTAGCGATGCATGATCCGCAGAGCGATGCCGCACGAAAGGTGCGTCTTGCCGGTGCCGTAGTTGCCGAGGAAGATCGCGCCGCGCCCGGAGTGCTCGCCTTTAAACTCGTCAGCATAGGCAACTGCAAATTCCAACACATCGCGCTGCCCATCACACTCGACGCGGTAATTTTTGAGGCTGCAGGACTGGAAGCGCAACGGAATGCCTGAACTGCCCAAGGCATGCAGCCATGCAGACTTATGACGCTCAGCCGCTTCTGCAGCATCCTTTGCTATCTGTTCGGCTTCTGACTGCTTGCGGGCCTCTGCAGCGCATGTAGGGCACTTGGTCCAGACTCGCCCAAGCGGATTGCGTGAAGTGAATTCGCCATGGCGCTCGCATGTATCTTGGCGTTCTTCTGGCTGAGCCGGAATGATGGCGGCGGCAATAGCGCCAACCGATTGGAGATGGTCGTTCATTGCAGCCTCCCACTTTGGCCATAGTCGCGTTGCTGGGTGCTTTCGCTGCCAACTGACTTGGCCATTAGCCATGATGCATTGAACCCCTGCCAACTGCGTTCAGTGCAAATCTGGATTGCATCTGCCAGTGTTAGGTTTGCCTTACTGGCCTCTCTGGCGATTGCGTCCAAGGCGGTCTGCGTCAGTGGTGCGCGCTTTGCTTTGCGGATAGACAAAAAGTCTTTTGCAACTTGTTCAGCAACCCCGTCAGCAAGCAAGACAGCCAGAAAATCAGTGCGTACCGGCTTTCCCGGTGCGTTATGTTTTTTAATTACAGGATCAGAGGGGTTAGTGACAGGTTCTTGTGCGGCAATTTTCGCCGGTGGGTTCTGCGGTTTTTCGCCGGTGGCGAATTCTGCCGGTGGCGAAATTTTCCGCTGGTTTTTTGCTTTGTATCCAGTGGCGAATCCTGCCGGTGGCTTAGAGAGGTTTAACGAAACAAAATCAGTGGTTTTTGTACCATCTTGGCGGGCGCGCCCTACTCTGCTAATAAACCCATTTTTCTCTAGGAAGGCCAGGTGCTCACGCACGGTACGTTCTGACTGTTCTGTGTATTCTGCTATGTGGGCTTGCGATGGAAAACAGTGGCCGTGTTCATCAGCAAATTGAGCAAGAGCGGATAGAGTTGCCTTGCGCCCTGAGCTTCCGGTCTTTTGCTTCCATGCCCATGCGAGTGCCTCGAAACTCATGCTGCGACCTTTCTTGCAATCCACATGCCTGCCACCCACTGAATACCCTTTGGGGTGAACTTGGCTTGATTGAATGCATGACCGCCATCTGATGCGCCGGCCTTTACTACAAATCGACCGGTATTCATGTGTTGGGCCATTGGGGTTAATGCCCCGCCAAGGCGATACATAATCCCGTTCTCAATGAGAAATTCACGAAACTCGGATTCGTTGGCGTTTAGGAGCTTGCAGACTTCACGGAACCCGCGATTGCCGGTACTTGATACATAGTGGTCAACAAACTCAACGGCAGGCCGTTGCTGTTCAATTACGGCGTGTTGTTGTTCGATCTGTTCGGCTTGATTGGCCGCCAACATCAACGCTTGAGCAAAAGTTTTAGGAATACTGAATTGCGCTTGCTGTTCTAGTTCTTGCCAGCGGTCAATAATCCGTGCGCGGACTTCGTCGCTGTATCCAGCAACAACCAAGTATGAATCACGTTCAGTTAGGTCATAAACATCAACGGGACGGCCGCCAGTGGCCTCTTGGCGAGTTTTACGACTTGATCGTAAAAGTCCTTTTTCAAACAACCTATTAATGGTTGCAACCACATCGTTGTGCCTCGCTTCGCACAATTCAGCGATTTCGCGACTGCTCATTGTTAGGTTGTTATTGACTATCAGTGGTGTGTTTTGCATAATCACCCTCAGTAGGTTTTAAGCCCCGCGAGACCCGGCAAGGTCTATGACCGGGGCTTTTTGCTGTCTGTCGTTCTTGGCCGCAGACTCTGCCGTTGTTGGGTGACGCCCCAATCAGGTTTATGCTGTTGTCTCTAACCACAAACAGCGCCGATTGGAACGTCATGAAAGTCAATGAACTATCTGTTCGCACCCTTGAGTACGACATCAACCTTAGTGGGACCGCCATTCGAGTTAACCGGGTTATTGAACTTTCCGGCGGTGAAAAAATTACGTTTTCCGTTGACGTAAAGCCTGGGAAAGAGCCGACCCTTAAAGAGGTTCACCTGCTGAGCCTGGATCGAGTACAGGAGATTCTCTCGACACTCTTTCCAAGATCCCAACCTGACTAACTGCATACCGATCTTCCAAATCTTCGGGACGGGCAGCGCTTTCAACCTTTACAGCCGCAATGAGAGCGGCCCGAATACCCGAAATCAGGGCGTCGCGGTCAATTGAAATTTTCACCGTGTAAGGCTTAAATCCGCCCTGCTCTTGCGGGGCTTTTTGTTGACCAGTCACGCCGCCACCTCCCTGTCTATATCAACCGGTGCAACCTGCTCGGCACCGGGTAGAGTCACGCGCTTAGCCACCATTAAGCAGTGGGCATTCTGTGAAGCGACCCGCTCAAATTGGATGGTGCAAAGTGGGCGCCCTTCTGCGTCTGAAACGGGCAGGAAATACGCATCGGCTAGATGGCTCAGATCAATCACTAATCGATGCGAGCCATCTGGTGCCGGTACTAATCTAGTTTCAGAAACGCACGGCTTAGTCATGCGGCCGCCCGCTGCTCTTGCTGCTTACGCAACTCTTCACGCACCTTCTCTTTCAGGTAATTACGGAAGAACGCGGAGTGACTAATATCGTCACCGTTACCAGTGAGCGATTGGAGGGCGATGTATTCCTCGGCGTTGAGAAGCACCTGAACCCTTTGATCCCTTATATCTGCCATCTGAAACCCCTATTGCGTAAGACCTACACACCTGATGCACATGTATGTGGACTTAAGTTTTCTGCTCACATACTCTTCGGTTGTGAGCTACGCCCTTGCTCATGCCTCTCGGGAGCCGCTTAGCTTCCCCGCCCTGCGGCTCCCAACCTTCAAACCTTCTTCCTACTGTCATGGTCAGTCTGATCGAGCTTATAAAGCTCAGGAAAATCGCGGCATAAATTGTATGCACTTCCATCCGGGATCTCTTCAGACCACTTGGATACGGCAGCGGAGGACACCCCAAGGACACGAGCTACGCGGCTTTTGGTCCCTCGGCCCCCGCCAAAATATTTCATGACGGTTTCTCTTTTCATTTCATGATGATAACTACAGTTTGCATTAAATGCAATCCTAGGTTCACAAAATATCCGCTAACCTTGGTTGACATGAACACTCTCGGACAACGTATTCAGAAGGCGCTAGATGACCTGACTGAATCAACAGGTAAAAGGCACACGCCGAATTGGCTGGCAGTGCAAATTAAACTATCAAGAACCGCGGTTTATAAATGGATGAACAATCCAACTGCTGGCATTGATGGTGATAATTTGGTACGTGCATCTGCGGCGCTAAAGGTGAGGTCAGATTGGCTTGCGCTAAACAAAGGGCCTATGCGGGAAGATAAGTCCGATACATTTCCGTCCATAAACATTGAGGCATCGTCTCCCGAGGAACTTGCCACGAAGCTTTCAGCTTATGACGCGCAGCGAATGCTAGAAATCGTGCAAATGGCGATGAAGTTGAAAGATCAAGACAAGCTGGACGATTGAGGAAATTTGAGAAGCTCGCAATTGCGGGCTTATGTCGTTAATTTGGGAGAATAAAATTGGGAAGCCTACCGGCTGGCGTGCCGCAGAAGAAAGTGCAGATTGTTGATACGACGATACCGGTCATCGAGTATCGGGGGCAGCGGGTTATTACCCTGGCTATTATGGACGTCATCCACCACCGACCTGACGGAACGGCCAAAAGGGCATTCCAAACATACAAAGACAGGCTAGAAGAAGGAAAACACTTCTATCTTGTTGATTATACTCAAAAGAACGAATTTCGTTCTTTTGAAATTGACGTACCTCCTCGCGGCCTGACTGTCCTTACTGAGCGCGGATATTCAATGCTGGTCAAATCCTTCACGGATGACTTTGCATGGGAAGTTCAAGAGCAACTGTCAGATAGCTATTTCGACAACCAGAAGCCGATGAGCACGGCAGAATTTCTGGTGCAGCAGGCCAACCTGATACTCGAGCATGAAAACCAAATCAAGGCGCTACGCGAACATCAGCACCGGACGGACCAGCACCTAGTAGAAACAAATCAAAAAATTCGTGCCCTCAGCGAAAAGGCTGACGAAGCTTTCGAGGCGGCATCAGCTGCGCTTCAGCACAAATTCGGACGTTCTGACTATTTCACTGTGATGGCCTTCTCTTCGACTCTTGGCGTTAGCCTTGACCTGACAATGGCCAAAACATATGGCGCCAGGGCATCGCAGCTATCCCGCCAGCAAGACATGCAAATCATGAAGGTTCCTGATGAACGGTTCGGTAAAGTTAATTCGTATCACTCAAGCATCCTAAAGCAAGTGTTTGATGACCTAACGTGACTATCCGCGTCATCGCCATCCTTGTGTTTTAGATTGCGCCGCTAGGCGCCTACCACTAGCCAGCGCCAGCGGGCTTTGTATTGTCAACCATGCCTTATTGCTCTATATTGCCTACATATGTAGGCAAACAAGGAGAACGCAATGAGTGTCGCAGTGCGGATTGACGCAAATCTCTATGAGCAAGCCAGGGCTGAGGCGACGGCTGAACACCGCTCAATTGCTGGGCAGATTGAATTCTGGGCCACGATTGGCCGGGTCGCATTAGACAATCCAGATCTACCCGTATCGTTTATTGCTGAGTCTATGGCCTCAATGGCTGAGCCAAGGGATCAAGCACAGCCATTTGAGCCAAGAAGCCGTAAAGCCTCATGAAGTACGAAGCGAGACAGACCAAGCGGTTTGGGCGCCAATATAAAAAGCTGCAGGACAACATCGCGGCTGACGTAGACGGCGCTGTAGAGGCTGTTTGCACAGACCCGGATATTGGCGAACGAAAAAAAGGGGATCTAGCCTCCCTGTGGGTCTACAAATTTCGCAGTCAAGGCCAACTCTGGCTGTTGGGTTATACGCGCGACGACTCCATTCGATTGGTTTACCTGGAGGCCGTTGGGTCTCATGAGAATTTCTACCGAGACATAAAGCGGTAGCCTGCACAGAATACCTTTAGCCCGCAATCGCGGGCTTTATTGCATCGAATGTCGGTGACAATCAATCTGTATCCAGAACAATAATTCCTGATTTCATGCCAATAAATCCCGCTTTCAGAACGAGGCGTACCACATTATGTGCGGATGAATTCGCTCGGTATCCGCATTAAAGAAGAACGCATGCGTCGTGGTTGGACTCTAGAGGAGTTGGCCAGGCGTGCTAATGTCAGCAAAACCCTCATCTCTGAACTTGAGAACGATCCCAATCGTGGTACAACAAAACTCTTGCAACTTGCGAGAGCGTTCAAGATGAATCCAGTGTACCTAGAGACGGGCAAAGGCCCGCGCGATAACCTGGTTGATCCGGCTGGCGCCTACATTTCTGCCGAGTCAATTGAAGACCTTGCCGACAAGTTGGTAGCGCGTGGCGACGAAGAGGTTATAAAGCTCTGGCGCGCCATTCTCGCCGCCAAAACAAAATAATAGTCAACTGTCCTATCTTACAGTTGTAAGTCATTACGCATGGCTTGCGTATCAAGTAAACTTGATACCAAACACTAGAGTTTCTTGCTGTTCGCCTAGGTGGTATCTACCATCCCCTAATGGATACTTTTCAGGCACGGCTGCGCCATTTAAAACAGCGCGATCGCATTATAGCGAAAGAAATTGCAAGAGCCTGTGGGGTATCCGTTCAGGCCGTTTTTGGATGGCTTAGTGGTACATCAATGCCAAAACCGCAAAATGTTGTAGCACTTGCAAAAATGTTCGGCGTGTCAAGCGATCACCTTATTAATGGTGATGCAGATAGCGTACGCGCCGAATCTCTAGATCTAATCCGCGCCGCCCTCCCTACCCTATCTAACGACAAACTTGAGTTGCTCGCTAAGGTTGCGGTCGAATTCTCTAAAAGCACTTGATACACTAAGTACAACTACTTATTCCGCCGCCTATTCTCAGGGGGTAGCCTTATCTCTCACGCCGCACAATCAGACGGCCAATCTGTGAGAGACAATAACAATGAACACGAGCACACAATCAACGCAGCCGCACCCTCCCGCTTTTTTGGCAGAACTACACATCACATTAAGCCACGATAGAAAATTCAACATTGTGCAACAGGGCGACGTTGGCGCCATCCTCTCTCTCATTATTGCTCGCCTCGGCTTATCTAAATAGAAACACTCAATAACGGGCCACTTCCTCGGCCCGTCAGTCCCCTGCCCTAATTTCCACTACTGTGATTTGAACACCCAGGTTTCCATTCAATGCAAACTTAAGTTGACACCATGCGAACCAAGGTTTACATTTACCACATCAGCTCAGCAACGCCGAGCACCGATCTTTGAAAACCTACAGGGATAGCAAGCCGATATCGCCGCAAGGCGTCCTAGGCCCGGCCCCAGAATTAGCCCCGCGCCGGTAAAGCGGGAGCAAGTCGAGTGAAAGCAATCACTCGTGACCAGTAGACGAAGCGACGCAGGCTAAGAATGAAACTGGAAAACGCCGACCGACAGCGGCGAGTTGACTGAAGACATAGCCCATTCGCAAGAGTGGGCACATTGGAGCGCTCAGTATCGGTTTGGTGGGTGGAGCGCACCCGTATGCCAAGCCCGTTCCAATGTGATGCAGCGCGGACGCCACTACGAGGGCCGCGAGTTTAACCGGGAGACGATCATGTAACCGCGCCTTGCTGTGACATTTTCAACTGCGGCTTCGCTGGGGAGCGAGTCCGTTTTCCAAAGGCGCTTCGACGAGGTGGTTTTGGTGATTTTACCGGGGAGCGGCGCCCTGAGCACAACAGCTGATTTGTGGCGCGACCGGTCGCCGTAAGCGGCCACCCGGTAAGCACATTCCGACGAGTGCGTTTACCGGGTCTGGATGACTTCCGCATTCAAGACGGACCCATTAAATGTCCACGAATGCGCTGATTCGCTTCGGCAGTTCCGGAGTGCGGGCTTTGCGACTGAGCCAAATCATAGAGTGTGAGGTGGCGACCGCACAGCGCCTGACGGCCGGGAAAGACCGGCGCCAACACGCATGGCGACTGAGCATCGGAAGTCTGTGCCAGGCAACCACTGATGCGGCACCATCCGCCAGCCGTGTTGGTAAACGCACCAACTAAGACTGACAACACGGCATGAGTCGCGACGACATGCGGGCCACAACACAAAGGCCAAGCGTCCATGAACGGCAACAGGGCATGCGCAGGGCGCCAATGACAAGCTACTGGTCTGACTTTGCTGGGGGGAAAGAAACCAGCACCAACAAACGTGTTCTCCTTGTGTTTTCTTTGCCCGCCTCGTGCGGGCTTATTTTTTAGGAGCGTGACAATGCAAATAGCAACCCTGGAATGTGGCGACGTGAAGTTGTCCGCCCCGCTACACCGGATTGAAAAACTAATCGCCAGCTTGTTCGCCGAGCCGGCGGTCACCGAGGTTCGGACGGTAATCGGCGTGCTGCTGCACGAGGGCGAGGATTATGCGGGCCTGGTGTTTGATGCCGAGACTGGCGAGCCGTCGCACCACTTGATTCTCCTACCCGGCGAGTTTAAAGGCGGATGGCAGCAGGCACTGGACTGGGCAGCATCGATCGGTGGGGAGCTGCCGACGCGTCAGGAGCAGTCATTCCTGTTCGCCCAGCTCAAGCGCCTGTTCTCCGGCGACTGGCACTGGTCTTGCGCGCAGTGCTCGAGCGGCGTCGCCTGGGCGCAGTACTTCCGCGGCGGCACCCAGCACGGCGTCTTCAAGGTCACCAGCAGTCGTGCTCGAGCCGTCCGCAGAGTCGCCTATTCATCTATTCAGTAATTTAACCCGGCATCGCCGGGTTTGCTTTTGGTGTCCACCATGAAAGCCAAATACGACCGCAAGACCAAAACCGTAGTAATCGTCCGCCAGAACGGCGACTTCGAATATTCGCAGCGGTGCAGCAGCGTGACCGAGGCGAAAAAAATCGCCGCCAAGTATGGGGCTGCATTTGCGGAGGGATCTGCATGAAAAACATCGAATACATCATCGGTCACATGACCGAAGAAATGAAAGCGGATCTGATCCGCCGCGGCTGCGTTCAGATCAAGTTCCTGTTCTGGTCCCGTCGCGGGACGCCAGTACACATGGGGGTGATGCAATGCTACGTCGCGGGGAAATCCTTGGAATTGGCGGCCTAGTGTTCGCGCTGGCCGTGATTTATACCGTTTCGGCTGTGTGCGGAAGGCTTTTTTAATGGACTCGGCACAGCGGAAGTTTTGGAACTTTGCGGCGGTCGGCGTGGTGGTTTTGGCCGTGCTGTTTACCGCATGCGTGATGCACTGGAGTTGATTATGGGAAAAATGGCTGAGTACAGCGCCGAGCAGCACTCGTTAAACGATGGCCCGTCAGATTGCGACGGGCCTTATTCGTTGCCGGGCGAGACTCCGACTAATGTGTCGAGCATGATGGCGGCGCAATTCAAGCGCCAGGTGAAAGCGATGTTGCCGCGGTGGTGCCGGGTTTCCGTAGAGGTGGCAGACAGCGGGGTACATACGCTCGTCGTTGATTTTGGCGACAGCAAGTACAACTCCACTATTGCCGACTACGGGGACGCCGGGCTTGATCGAGTGAAGAAGGGTTGCGCGGTGGGCGTCGCCATGGGCGAAGACAGTCGGCGCCTAGCGGAAAACAAAGTTGCTCAGCGCGCGGTTGGATCCGGCGTCTACAGCAGCAGGTTCGATTAATGCGCGCCTTTATTGATGTTTCACCAGTAGCGAGCCGGCGACGCGCTGACGAGGTGGCGCATTTCCGCGCGATTAAGCTTGGCGGGAACATGAACCGCACTATCACGGACGCGGATCGCAGTCTCACACTGCGCCGCAACGACCGATTTGAACGCGAGATGGCCCGGGCTCTGTCTGGCGCCGATTTCGCATAATGAGGGCATGATCATGAAGGTCTACCAGGCCATTGCCGCGGTGGCGGCAGAAATGGCACAACAAGGCATCAGTAAAGACGGGCGGAATGCGGCGCAGGGATTTAGTTTCCGGGGCATAGACTCAGTGTACAACGCGCTGGCACCGATTCTCGCAAAGCACTTGCTATGCATCCTCCCTCGTTGCATCGAAAGAACAGTGGTCGAGCGCACGAACGCGAAAGGAACGGCGCTATTCTATGTGACCGTGCACGCCGAATTTGACCTGGTCAGCGCGGAGGACGGCAGTAAGCACACCGTCGCCATGTACGGCGAGGCGATGGACAGCGGCGACAAGGCCACCAGCAAGGCGATGAGTGCTGCCTACAAATATGCAGCATTCCAGACCTTCTGCATTCCGACTGAGGAAACGGCAGTGGATGCGGACAGCGAATCACACGAAGTACGAACGCGCAAATCGTCGGCGCAAGTCGCTCTTGAGGCAGATCTGGACGCGGTGGGTGCAGACAAAGCCAAATTCCTTACGTTGGCCACTAGCGTCGGCTGGAACCTCCCGACCCTCGACGGCATGGCAGATGCCCCTGACTGGTATGCATGGGCATCCGAACAAATCAGCATCAAAAGGAAGAAGGTAGCTTAGATGGCATCCGTCAATAAAGTGATTCTGGTTGGCAATCTCGGCAAAGACCCTGAAATGCGCTACATGCCTAGCGGAGAGGCCATTGCCACCCTGTCGATCGCTACCACCGATTCCTGGATGGACAAGGCCTCGGGCCAACGTCAGGAAAGCACCGAATGGCACCGCGTGGTGCTCTTCGGTAAAACCGCCGAAGTGGCCTCGCAGTACCTGAAAAAGGGTTCGCAAGTCTACATCGAGGGTTCGATCAAGACGCGCAAATGGCAGGATAAAGAAACCGGCCAAGACCGTTTCAGCACCGAAATCCGCGGCGACCGCATGCAAATGCTCGGCGGCAAGGGTGGGAGCGATAGCCAGGACGACCGTGCGCCAGCCAGTAGCGCACCGCCGTCTTCGCCCCGGCGCAAGGCGCCCGCGCCGCAGGTGATGAATGACATTGACGATGACATTCCGTTCGCACGAATTGGGCTTGAAAACCGCACAATCATTCACTGCATTTAACCGGGACTCATCATGGCACAAATCGCACGTATCTTTGACGTTGAAACCACCGGCCACATCGACAAGAAAACCGGTGCCCTACCAGATGTGATCGAGTCCGCGTGGTTGGAATTGGACGCGCCGCCGGTCTGTGGCGTTATCGATCAGTTCGAGCAGCGCTATAAGCCAACCAAGCCGATCAACCTGGGCGCGCTGGCCACACATCACATCCACCCTGATGACCTAGTTGATTGCCCGGCGCACACGAATTTCGCGCTGCCGGCGACCGACTATCTGATCGGCCACAACGTCGATGGTTTCGACTGGATCGTCATTGGCAAACCGCCAGTCAAGTTGATCGACACACTCGCTCTGGCGCGCATGGTATGGCCGGCACTCGACAGTCACACGCAAAGCGCCCTGCTGTATCACCTCAAGGGAAAGGCGGCGCGCGAACAGCTGCGCAATGCGCACAGCGCCCTGGCTGATATCTGGATCTGCCGCGAAATCCTGCTGGCGCTGATGAACGACCTCAAGGCGACGAGCTGGCAGGAGCTGCACGAACTGTCCGAACGCGCGCTGATTCCGACTGTGATGCCATTCGGTAAGCATCAAGGGGTGCCGCTTGCGCAAGTGCCGTCCGATTACAGGCGCTGGCTGCTCAACCAACCCGACATTGACCCACGGCTCCGCGCCGCGCTCACCAAATAACCAACCCTGCTCCGGCAGGGTTTTTCATGGAGATCACCATGGAACAACCCGAACAAACCGACCTCGCCATCGTCGAGCCGTCCGAGATCGCCAAGCGCGAATTGCTCACCATCGACCCGCTGACCTACGTCACCGCCGTCTACGCCCAGCACCACACCGATCTGGCCGCAGCTATCGCAGCCATCCCGGTTACGATCGACATGCAGACGACGGCGGGTTACAAGCGGGCCACGACCTGTCGAGCGACATTCCGTGGCATTCGTACCAGTGGGGATGCCACTCGCAAACTGCGCAAGGCTCCAATCCTTGAAATCGGCAAGATGCTGGAATCGCATTACAAGGCGCTGGAAGCTGAAGTCACCCCGTACGAAACCCAGTTTGACACCCTAATCAAAGACGAAGATGCGCGCAAAGAGGCCATCAAAGCCGAAAAAGCGCGCGTTGAGGCTGAGCGAGTCGACGCCATCCGCTTCCGGATCGACGCCTTTGGTCTCGTGGCGCTGGACTGCGCTGGCAAGTCGTCCGAGCACATTCAAGGCGCGATCGACACCGTCACGGCAGTCGAGATCGACGCCAGCTTTCAGGAGTTTTCCACCGCGGCCATTTCTGCCAAGCAATCTGCGCTCGAAAAATTGGATCTGGCGCTGGACGGCGCCAAGGAGACCGAAGCCGAGCAGGCACGGGCCAAAGCGGAGCGCGAGGAATTTGAGCGCCAGCGCAAGCAACAACAGGAGGATGCCGCCGCGCTCGCCGCTGAGCGCAAGAAGCTGGATGCTGAGCGTGCCGAGCAAGAGCGCGCAGCACAGGCCCAGGCTGACGCCCTTACCGCTCAGCGGGCAGAACTAAAGCACCAGCAGGATGCACTGGCGGCGCAGCAAGAAGCTGCGAGGATTGCGGCCTTGCCGAAGCCCGAACCGACCATCATCGAATTGGCGCCCGCGCCGAGCCCAAGCCAATCAAGCGCACCACCACGACTCACCTCGGTGGCGCAGGCGCCTCGCCAGCCGTTGCAGGACACCGCCGAGATAATCCTGGCCGAGTTTGTGAACGCCTACGAGGATGGCAGCGAAATCCACATGCAAAACGTCTACAAGCGCGCCAAGGCACTCGCTGCCCAGGCCGCGTAACCAAGGATCAGACCATGAAAACCAAAACCCAAACCATCGACCCACGCACTCTGCGCCGCCAACTCGGGCTGTCCCAATCCGACTTTTGGGATCAGCTCGGTGTCACGCAATCAGGTGGCTCGCGCTATGAAAGTGGCCGCGCCATGCCGAAGCCGGTGCGCAAGCTTCTCGGCGCCATCTACCTGGGCGAAACCGTTAATCCTTACCATCGCGAGGCCGCGTGATGTGGTTTAAGCAACTATCGTTTTACAAGCTGCCCGACACGATCGGGCGCAACGAACTGGCCGAGCGGCTTGAAAAGCAGCCGTTCACACCATGCATGGGCCTCGGCTGGTTCAGTGAAGGCTGGCAGACGCCGGCCAGTCACGTCGACGGCCCGGTGTTCGCCGCGCGCGATTGCCTATTGGTATCGCTCAAGCGCGAGGACAAAGTGTTGCCGCCCGCAGTGATCAACAAGAAGCGCGATGAGGTGGCCGCTGAGATCGAGCGGCGCGAAGGGTGCAAGCTCGGGCGCAAGGCAAGACAGGCCCTTAAAGAACAGATCGCCGACGCTTTGCTGCCCAAGGCATTCACCCGGGACAGTCGCAAAGTTGGCTACATCGACAACCGCCGCGGTTGGCTGATGGTCGACACGGCGACGTCAAGCAAGGCCGAAGCACTGGTCAGCAAGTTGCGCGAGGCGCTTCCGCCCTTCCCGGCGGCCCTGCCGCGCACAAAACTGGCGCCGCACACCGCGATGACCGACTGGCTGGCCGCGGGCGAAGCGCCGGAAGGCTTCGAACTTGATTCAGATGTTGAGCTGCGCGACCCCGGCGAAAACGGCATGGTGATCAACGCCAAGCGCGCCGACCTGACCGCCGACGAGATCCGCCAACATATCGCCACCGGCAAGCAGGTGACACGCCTAGGTCTGATCTGGAAAGAGCGCGTGCGCTTTGTGCTGACTGACACGCTGCAGCTCAAGCGCATCCAGTTTCTCGACGTCTTGCAGGACGAGGCAAGTCAAGCTGGTGACGACAGCGCCAGCCTGTTCGAGGCCACCTTCACCCTGATGAGCGAGGAGCTTGGAGAGCTGGTTGAAGCCCTGATCGAGGCCCTGGGTGGTCTGGAGGCAACTGGTTGAGCTTGCAGCGCAGAAAGTGGGTATTTAGTGCCATACAGAAGTGGAGACGACATGAGCAACAACCCGCACGAACCGGATCTGATTGCACGCTTGTTGGCAGAGAACGCAACCCTGAACGAGCAGTTGCACCAGCGCACAGCGCAGATCGGAAAACTGGCGGCTGAGCTTGATCAAGAAAAAGCCCAGCGGCAAGAGCTTGATGAGCGCAATACACGCCTCGCCAATGATCGCGATGACTGGAAGGCCAGGGCAATCGCCTGGACCCCGTCCGCAGCCTAACCAACACCGCCCCGCCCGCTCCATCAGCGGTTTCATGCCGCGCGCTGCGTCCGTCCGGACAATGTGCGCCGGGGTACAGATTCAAAAGCGCCCGCTGATTGAACTGCACCCCAAAATTTGGACACCGATCCAACCTTTGGGGTGCAGTTCACTTGAGCGGGCTTTTTTACGCCCATAGGTATCAATCATGATCAAGATTCAAGACGTAGCAGTTAGCGAGCTGCCGAAATCCATCGGTGAAGCATTCCAGGGCGGCTTTCTTGGCCGCCGCTACAAAGTGGATGGCGAAGAGTACGCCGTCATCGTTGCCGGTAAGGATGGCCGACTGCGCGGCACGTGGGGCGAGTATGGACAGGACGTCGTCGGGGCACGCAGCTGCATTAACGGCGCTACGAACACCGATGCAATGGCCGAAGCCGGCAGCGACGCAGCCAAGGAAGCCCGCGCACTGCGCCTCGGCGGGTTCGACGACTGGCACGTCCCGTCACGCGATCAGCTCGAAATGATCTACCGCGACTTCAAGCCGACCGCCGACGAGAACTATTGCACCTACCGCGACGGCGACAACCCGACGACGGGCGAATACCCCTACACGCCGGACAGCCCCGCGCAGACCACTATCGCCGCGTTCCAAGAGGGTGGCGAACATGCCATTGAGCCCGGCTGCTACATGTCCAGTACGCAGTACAGCCCTAACGACGCATACGGTCAGAGCGTCGGTGATGGCAGCACTTGCGGCATCATCAAGGACGGCGAGGTGCGCGCGCTGGCCGTCCGCACGATTCACATCGTCCATTAAGCCATTTTTCAATTTAACCCGGCGCCAGCCGGGTTTCGCTTTTTTAAGGGTAAATGATGGGATCGAAAATTGAGCTGTCCATCAAGCAATTGCTTATCAAAGGCGACTTGGTCATCAACTTCCCGGCTCGTTCCGCGGAGATAATCGAGGCACACATCGGTCAAGCGGCCGAGTTTGCGATGCCACTGAGCCGCACTCCGTTTCCTGGAGAACTTTGGCCGGGCCAAGGTGGCAGAAATGCCGGGCTGATCGTTCCCGGCGACGGCTCCAGGCCGTATTACGTGATCGCGGCAGAGCATCCCGATGGCCAGATCGCAGAAATTGTGTGGGGCGGTTACGGCAAAGACGAACCCGGAGCAAAAAGTCACTGGGACGGTATGGCCAACACGAAAGCGCTGGTTGAGTCGGAATACGATCATCCGGCAGCAGAATGGGCCTACGGCCTCAATATCGACGGGTATAGCGACTTCTACCTCCCGGCACGGCGGGAGCTGGCGCTGGTCGAAATCAACCTGGCCGCTCGACTCCCGAAGGGCTGGCACCACACCAGTACGCAGTACGGCCCTAGCTACGCATACGTACAGTACTTCGATGATGGCAGCACTTACAGCATCAACAAGGACTGCGAGGTGCGCGCGCTGGCCGTCCGCAGATTGTTTATTTAGTCATTCAACCATTTAAGCGCGGGCTTGCCCGCGCGGGTTTTTCTCATGGCACTCCATTCCAGCCTACCGATTTACAAGGACGTTTACGCGCTGACGATGCTCGTTGCTAATCTCGTCAGTAATATCCCTCGCAAGCACAAACGCCGGGGCGACAAGCTTGATGACGAATGCTCAGAGTTAATGACCCTGGTCTTTCGCGCCAATGTCGCGCGCAACAAAGTGCCCTATCTGAGCGATCTGGTTGAGCGCGTTGAATCGCTGAACTTCATGTTCAGGCTTTGCTGTGATCTAAAAATTATCAGCGAGCGGCAGTACGCCCAGGGCGTCGCGCTTCTCGGCGGTATTGGGCGGCAGGCCAACGGCTGGAAAAGGAAGTATGAGTCCGCATCGCCAGCTGCATGACCGTCAAGGCCGTCATGCCAGTGCGATTTGAATCTGGTCGTGCCGCTGACCCACAAGGTCACCGATATGCGCTCTAGGGGTACCGCCGGTAAAGCCGGGCTGGCCTGGCGCAGTTTCCCCGCCGTTCGCTTCGGCATCGACAGGGCGACGTAGCAAGCACGAATTGACGCAGTACAGCCCTAACAACGCATACGAACAGAACTTCGATGATGGCAACACTAACAACATCAACAAGGACAACGAGGTGCGCGCGCTGGCCGTCCGCAGATTCATCAATGCCAGCTTTTTCGGATCTGGTCGAGGATTATTTCGATTGCCGTCGCGCGAAGCGCAACAGCAAATCCGCACTGGCCTTCGAGATCGATCTCGAACAGAACCTGCTGGAGCTTTACGACGAACTGATCGAGGGCCGCTATCATCCGGGCCGCTCGATCTGTTTCGTCATTACCCGGCCAAAGCCCAGAGAGGTTTGGGCGGCAGAATTCCGGGATCGAATCGTGCACCACCTACTTTACAACCGTGTTTCCGATCGCTTTCACCGCGGATTCATTGCGGATTCCTGCGCCTGTATCCCCGGGCGCGGGACGCTATATGCAGCAGAAAGGCTTGAGCATCACGTCAGGTCAATAACGCAGAACTGGAGCCGTCCAGCCTGGTATATCAAGATGGATTTGTCGAATTTCTTTGTATCGATCGACAAGCACCAGGTGCGCGCGCAATTGGCGAAACGTATCCACGAACCGTGGTGGATGGCCCTGGCCGACCTGATTCTGTTTCACGACCCGCGTACTGATTTCGAGATGCGCGGCGATCCGGCGCTGATTGATCGCGTACCGGCACACAAGCGGCTGGTCAACGCTGATGAGCATCACGGTCTGCCAATCGGCAACCTCAGCAGCCAGTTCTTCGCCAACGTGCTACTGGACTCGCTCGACCAGCACATCAAGCACCGCGTCGGCGCTCGGTATTATTGCCGATATGTGGATGATTTCGTGCTGCTGCATGAGGACGCGAGCTGGCTCACGGCGGCGCGGGCGCAGATCGAAACGAAACTGGCCGAGCTCGGGCTGCAGCTCAACCCGAGGAAAACTTTCATTCAGCCGGTGGCGCGCGGCATCGATATGGTCGGCCAGGTCATCAAGCCTTGGTCACGTACCACACGGCGCCGGACGTACCGCCAGGCGATACGACGAGTGGTCGACATCGATGAGGGCGATCTATTCGAAACAGCCAATAGTTATTTCGGATTGCTTGGCCAAGCCACCAGCAGCCATCACGACCGCTGCCGACTGGCGAACGCACTGCGACGGCGCGGTCAGTCGATAAGCATGGACATCAGAAAGACCTACCGAAAACCATAGCCCGCTACATGCGGGCATTTTAATGCCTGGAGATCCGATGATAAGAGATCAATTCTCGCTCTGCGTCGACAACGAAATCATTGTTGATTTGTTTGCTGGCGGCGGGGGCATGTCCGGGGCAATCGAGCGAGCACTCGGGCGTCACGTTGATATTGCCATCAACCACGACGCAGACGCCATCAGTATGCACATGGCAAATCACCCGCAAACTGAGCACTACTGCGCAGACGTATTCGAAGTCGACCCGAGAGAAGCGACCAAAGGCCGCTCTGTCGGCCATCTGCACGGCAGTCCGGATTGCACACACCACAGCCAAGCCGCTGGCGGTCAGCCGCGCAGCAAGAAAATACGGGGGTTGGGGTGGGTTCTTCCTCGATGGGCAGGTCAAGTCTTGCCGCGCAGTATCAGCATGGAAAACGTCAAGCAAATGCAGCAATGGGGGCCACTGATCGCCAAGCGCGACAAGGCCACCGGCAGAGTCATCAAGCTGGACAAGACAGTCGCCGCTCCCGGCGAGCGCGTACCAGTGCAAGAGCAATACCTGGTCCCTGATCCAAAGCATGTTGGCCGCACCTGGCGGCGGTTCATTCGCACGTTCGAACAAATGGGGTATCAGGTCGAATGGCGCATTCTCTGCGCGGCGGACTATGGCGCGGCAACGACGCGAGAACGGTTATTCCTGTTCGCTCGACGTGACGGCACGCCGATTGTCTGGCCGGAGCCGACGTACTTCAAAAACCCGAAGCGCGGACAGAAGGCGTGGATACCGGCGGCTGACCACATTGACTGGTCTATTCCGTGCCCGTCTATTTTCTCTCGCAAGAAATCGCTGGCAGACGCCACCATGCGCCGGATCGCCAAGGGGATGAAAAAGTTCGTTCTCGACTCCGCCGAGCCGTTCATCGTGCCAATTGCTAACTGGTCAGGAGAAACCGTTCAGTCAGCAGCAGAGCCGCTGCGCACAATCACGGCATGGCCGAAGGGTGGCAGTTTTGCGGTGGCCGCGCCAACGATGGTTCAAGCTGGCCATGGCGACGGTAAGCCTGGCGGCGTAAAGCGCTGGGGCAGCGGCGCTAAATCAGCAACGGACCCACTCGGCACCGTAACCGCATCGGGAAGCGGCGGCCAAGCGCTGGCATCTGCAATCCTTGTTGGTGCTGGCGGACCGAGTTATAGCGGCAAGCCTGCCAGCGTTGGCGCGCCACTCGGCACGATCTTGAAAGAAAACCATCGGAATGTCGCCACGGCCTACCTGATGCAAGCCAATGGCGGGTTCAACACCACGCCAGGCCACGACCTGCGCGAACCGTCCAGCACCATCACCAACACCGGCAGCCAGCAGCAGTTGATCGCGGCCACGCTGGCCCATCTACGCGGCAACTGCGATGCCCGTGATGTAGCAGATCCGCTCATGACGATCAGTGCCGGCGGCGAGCATCACGGCTTGATCGCTGCGCACCTGCAGCGCCAGTTCGGAAACTCGGTCGGCCAGCCGGTAGATGATCCAGTCGGCGCAATCATGGCAGGCGGTGGCGGCAAGACTGCATTGGTTGAATATCAGCTGAGCCGTGAACATGAAGCCGGTGCCCTCCGCTGTGCGGCATTCCTGATCAGCTACTACGGCACCGACAACGTCAGCGGTATGACTGACCCGATGCCTACAGCAACGACCCGGGACCGCCTGGCGCTGGTTACTGTCTGGCTCAAGGGCGAGCCGTGGGTAATTGTTGATATCGGCCTGCGCATGCTGGCCCCGCCAGAACTGTACGGGTGCCAAGGCTTTGCCCCTGACTACATCATTGATCGCGGACACGATGGGCGGGTGTTCTCAAAATCAGCGCAGGTCAGGATGGTAGGAAATTCCGTCAGCCCACCTCCAGCTATCGCACTCATGCGAGCTAATTGCATGGATCTGGCGACATGGACATGGAAAGAAATGCGAGAACTGGAGGCCGCATGACAACCACCCTCACCCACCAAGCCCGGGTCTATCTCGCTCAGGCCCGGGCAACTCGATGGCTGTGCCGAGCATGCGCTGGATCGGCGCGCGCATCGATGCGGTTGACAAACTTTGACGCCGCCCAGGCGGCTTTTCATGGGAGTGATGATGAACCGAGATGAGCGCCGACGAGCGCAAAAAACACAGCACGCGTATGTTGCCGCCTTCCCTGCCGATCTTACGCCAGTTCCGCGCGATCAATGGCCCCAGTACAAAGGGATTAACGCCCCGTTCGAGGTGTGGCGCAGTCGAAATTATCTGGTGCAGGCGTTCAATGAGGCGGCCGGCACCGTCCGGCTGTCCGTATGCCGCACAAAACTTGATGGCAACCGCTGGCAAGACGGTATCGCGTGGGAAGAGCTGCAGGAAATCAAAGCCGACGTTGGCTATGCGGATTTCGACGCGGTTGAGGTTTTCCCGCGCCAAAGCGACGTGGTGAACGTGGCAAACATGCGGCATTTGTGGGTTATGCCAGACCCAGTGCCGTTCGCATGGAGAAAATCGCAATGACAAACCTAGACGAGCTGGAGCGGCTGGCGAAGGCGGCAACGCCGGGGCCGTGGCGAAAAATTGAATGTGCTTATGCATGCTATGAGATCGGGCATGATCACAGTGGCGCGGGAACTGTAGAGGTTACTGCCACAACCATTGTAAGGCGTAACGCCGCTTTCATCGCCGCATTCAACCCAGCCTCCGTGCTGGAACTGATCCGGCGTGCGCGCGAAGGCGAGAGCTACAAGCGCATGTTCGAAGCCGCTTGCTCTGATCTTGGTCTCATCAACGAACATCTTGGGCTAGATCCGAATGACGGCGGGTGCGACCCAATCATTGGCGCCATCGAGAATCTTGAGGGGCAGCGCGATGGCCTGCTGGCGGCGCTATCTGACATTAAACATCGATCCGAGATGATGCGCATTTGGACCGGCCAGGAGTGGAAATACCACCCATTCCATGCGTCGGTAATTCACAAATTCGCGGAAGATGCCATCGCCAAACACAAGGATCAGTCAACATGATCCTGATCTGCACCGCATGCGGCAAGCCTCACGCCGATGTTTACAAAATGATCATGGTCACGCCCGGCATCAACCTGTGTGACGAGTGCATCAATCTGTGCGTCCATATCCTACATGACGACATTGACGGATCTGGGCTGGTCACTGTCACAACAGGCGAGCTTGCCAAGCTGCAGCAGGACGCGCTTGAACTGAGCTTGGCTCGGACATGGATTGGGGCCGTGCGCAACTCCATGGATAGAGCAGATGAAGTCATCACAAAAAACCGGGAGCCGTCATGAGCACTTATATCAAGCAGGTAGCGGAGGCGGCATGGGCGCATGAGTCAGACTGCGGGCGTATCGTTGAACAAATCGAAAAGGAGCGGGAGTTATGATCAAGCCGAGAAGTCACATCTTGCACGAAGGTTGGGACGGCATGGACTCTGGCGCGCCAACACCCCCAAAAACACGCAGTCAGGCGATAGAGGCGGCGGCGCGCGATTTAATGTGTGCGGTTGAATTTTCTCCGTCGTGCCAAAAAATGAGGATTGAACGATGTGCTTGCGTAGATTGCGCCTCTAGTCGCGCCCGCGCCGCACTGGCTATGCCGGAAGCAGTGGACGCGCCTGTCTGGAAAGATCATCAGACCGCTGAACTGGTCAATCAATTGCGCGACGTGGCAATCAAATACCACGCGGCTGGCCAGCTTCGCGCACAGATTCAGAACGTCATTCTTCCGGTGATTGAGCGCCTGAATGCTGCGCCGGAGCTCAAGCCATGAACATCATCCAAATCGTTGAGCAGCATTTGACGTCGAACGGCTTTGATGGGCTGTGTGGCGATGAGTGCGGTTGCAAGATAGGAGATATTGCACCATGCGGCCATTTGTTGACTGATTGCTTTCCTGGTTATGAGGTTCCCGTCCCGGAAGGTGATGATTATTCTTTTTTCATGAGCATCCACAAGCCATGAGCCGCAAGCAATGCAAGCGCAAGCACTACGCCACAGGCAGTGCCGGGGTCAGCATCATCCATCAAACGATCTTCAAGGCGAGCACTGCCGATGTCGCCACCAACGAACAGACCGACATCCTGCTACCGGCATATATGGCGCTAGACAATCTGCGCGCCGGGATGCTCGACTCGACGCGATTTATCGTGCTAAACGAGTCGAACTGTATGACGTGGCAACTCGGCCGGCAATTGGCAATTCACCGCGGCAGCGCCGAAACCGGCGATCTTGCGCTGATGGTCAAACAGCGCACCGAGGCGGCAGCCGAAGCGCTGGCGGTAATCGGGGAGCGCTGGCGCGAACGCGGGACTTTCACCGCGCTCGCCGCCGAGCTTGAAGCCATCCGTCAGTCGGTTGATCTGTGTCGGCAACTCTTAGCGGTAATGCCCAAGGGGATGGCGCTCACGGCGATGATCGACGCAGAGGCGATGACCATGGCATCGATGGCGCAGGCGCGCAAGTGCGCATGAGTCGATTGGCGGCGCTGCCGCAAGATCAATAATAGGCCGCTGATGCGGCTCAAATTTTTTGGAGAATCCGATGGCTGATCAAGTAGCCGCCATAGCCCCGCTGTTTTTGACAAAAGAAGAGATCGCAATACTAACGGGGCGTAAGCTTAAGGCCCTCCAGATTGAGGCGCTAAAGTCCATGGCAGTACCATTTCGGGTTAATGCCGCGGGGCACCCTATCGTGGCTCGCTCGGCCATCGACGGACAATCAAAACGCGAAATCACTACCGCCGCAAAGTGGCAACCCGCAGCCAGGTAATTCATCATGGGCAGAAAGCCAACCGTAAATTTCAACCTCCCAAAGGGTATGCGCGCTCGCCCGCAGCGGAGTGGGAAGGTTTTCTATTACTACGATGCAGGCGGGAAGCCTCGCAAGGAAATCCCCCTCGGTTCCGATTACCCGCTTGCGGTAAAGAAATGGTCTGAGCTTGAAGTGGCCAAGGTTCCTGTTGCGGCGCGCCCAACATTCAAGGATGCAGCAGACCGGTATATGAGAGAAGTGCTCCCATTCAAAGCACCGAAAACTCAATGTGAGAATCTACGCGAGCTTAAGCGCCTTGAGGATTTTTTCTGCAACCCGGCGCCGGCGCCACTCGATGAGATCGAGCCGATGCACATCCGCATGTATTTAGACCACCGCAGCGCCTCCCCTGTCGCGGCCAACCGGGAAAAAGCTCTATTCAGTCACGTATGGAACAAGGCAAGAGGATGGGGATATACCAGCCTTGCCAATCCATGTGCGGGCATTAAGGGTAATACGGAGAAGGGTCGCAACATCTACATTGAGGACAATATCTTTACCGCCGTCTATGAGGCTGCTGACGAGGCGCTACGTGACGCAATGGATCTTGCGTATCTGACAGGCCAGCGGCCTGGGGACGTGTTGGCAATGACGGAGGATGACATCAAGAATGGTGAGGTGTGCATTCAGCAGGCCAAGACCGAAAAGAAGCTGCGGATCACCATCATAGGCGAGCTGGAGACATTGATGGATAGGATGATGGCACGCAAGGCTATCTGCAAAACGCCAGCGCTGTACCTGGTGGTCAACGAAACCGGCGGCAGATTGACCAAGGGCGCGCTACGGGGGCGTTTCGAGAAGGCGCGCGAAGCTGCTGCAACAGCAAACCCGACAATGGCAGACGCAATCAAGGCGTTTCAATTCCGCGACCTGCGCGCAAAGGCCGGTACAGACAAGGCGGAAAGTGCTGGCGATATTCGTCAGGCGCAGAAGCAATTAGGTCATTCGTCCGTCAAGATGACAGAGCACTATGTGCGAGACCGGAAGGGTGATAAAGTAGGGCCAACGCGCTAATTTCTGCTCCGCAAACCAAATGCCGACCTAGCAAAATCAAGGCTTGTAGAGGGTGTGATATTTGATATTTGCGGAGCAAAAAAACAGCTATTTCCCGCGCCATTACTAGAATCAACGACTCACTTGTAATCAGGGGGTCGCGAGTTCGATTCCTGCCGCCGGCACCAATATTAAAGGGGCTTCCCAATGTGGAAGCCCCTTTGCATTTGCTCCGCAATTTCCGAATTGCTCCGCAAAATGTAACGCGGCGTGTAACGCGGCGCGCATTTTGGCACCCATTTGCACCTACATTGGCACTACGCTGCCGCCCGCCTAGAGCGGGTATTTTTACACCCAAACTAAGCCCCACAACTGAACTGCACCCCAAAGGTTGGATCGGTGTCCAACTTTTGGGGTGCAGTTCATGGCAAAACATAATGAAGATTTCAAACGAGCCATAGTTCAAGAGTATTTGGCTGGATCTAGGGGGTACAGAGCACTTGGAGCCAAGTACGAAGTGGACCAAGCGACGATCCGCAAGTGGGTAACGAGCTATCACCATCATGGCGATGCCGGGCTCTGCAAGAAATTCAGCCGCTATAGCGCTGAGTTCAAGCTTTCGGTGTTGCAGCGCATGTGGAAGGAAGAGCTTTCTTGCCGCCAGGCAATTGCCTTGTTTGATATCAGGGGAGGCACTGGGGTCGTCTCTACCTGGGAACGCCAGTATCATGAGGGTGGTCTGGATGCTCTCAAACCCAAGCCCCGAGGTCGCCCCACGACAATGACACGCCCTGACACCCCCAAGCCCGAGCTACCGATGCCTGAGGAAGCGCGTACGCTGGAACAACTCGAAAAAGAGAACGAACTTCTGCGTGCGGAGGTGGCGTATCTAAAAAAATTGGATGCCTTGGTTCGAACCGCTCGGCAAGCTGCGCCCAAAAAGCGCAAGCCGTGATCGAGCTAAGGCAAGAATATGCGCTACCGGCTTTACTGAGGGTGGCTCAGCTGTCGCGTAGCACGTTCTACTACCAAGCCAAGGTGCAGCAGACCGGCGATAGACATGCTGACATGAAGGACCGGATTCAAACCATCTTTACACGCCATAAGGGCCGCTATGGCTATCGACGCATTACGGCTGAGTTACGGCATTCGGGAACCGTGATCAACCACAAAACCGTGCAGCGGTTAATGCGGATGCTTGGCCTCAAGTCGTTGGTGCGTCCCAAGAAATATCGGTCCTACCGGGGCGGCTGCCACGTTGACGTGCCGAACGTGCTGAATCGGCAGTTCCAGGCAGACCGGCCGAACCAACGGTGGGTGACCGATGTGACCGAGTTCAACGTGCGAGGCGACAAGCTTTACCTTTCGCCGGTGATGGATCTCTACAATGGGGAGATCATCGCCTACGAGATGCAAGAGCGACCGCACTTTCCCTTGGTTGGCAATATGCTCCGAAAGGCGTTGGCTAAACTGACGAGCGCAGATGCTCCATTGCTGCACTCAGATCAGGGATGGCAATACAAGATGTCCGCCTATCGACACCAACTCGCATCTCATGGGCTCACCCAGAGTATGTCGCGCAAGGGAAATTGCCTGGATAATGCTGCGATGGAGAGTTTCTTTGGCACGCTGAAATCGGAGTTCTTCTACCTGAATCGCTTCGTGAGTATCGGTGCATTGCAAGCAGGCATTCGGAAGTATATTCACTACTACAACCACGAACGTATCAAGCTCAAATTAAAAGGCCTGAGTCCTGTGATGTACAGAACTCAGGCCTTGCGGCCCTAGCCGTAAACTGTCCAACTTTGTGGGGTCAGTTCAACTCGCGGGCTTTTTTACGCCCATAAGGAACGCCATGGAAATCGATTTGGATGAACTAGAACGCCTGGCGCGCGCGGCGCATCGGCCAGACATCGCATGGTTTACTGCCGAGCAGGCGAACGAAATGGCGGTCGGGAATGCCGATTGCGCCCTAATCGCCGCAGCCAACCCTGACGTCGTACTGACGCTGGCGGGCCGTCTGCGCGCCGCAGAGCTTCGCGCGAACGCCAATGCGTCGATGCTCGCCGGATTACAGGCCGAACATGAGCAATTGCGCGACGACCTTGATGGCGCTGTCACGGAGCGCGAGGCGCTACGCGCCGAATGCGTTCGCCTGATCGGGCTGTTCCCGGCACATGCGCACGAGGCTGTATCATGAAAACCATCGCGTTCTTCGGGCAGAAAGGTGGCGGCAGCAAAAGCACGATGACCGTGCATGAAGCTGTTCAGGCCGCGCTTGATTCAATGAAGGTGCTTGTCTGCGACATGGACGAGCTGCAGCAATCAGCCGTTAGCTGGGCCGCTCGACGCCAGTCAGAAACACCGACAGTTCTGGGCGTGCCGTCATCAGCCTTGGCCCAGGTATTGCGGAAGGCGCGCGCAGATGGTTTCGACTTGGCCATTCTGGATAGCCCTCCGCACGCATCGCCAGCGGCAATGGATATCGCCCGGGCGGCCGACTTGATCATCATCCCGGTCAAGCCGTCACCTTTCGAGATGGAACGCGCTGAGGCTTCAGCAAAGATGGCGCGCGCGGCAGGCAAAACGCCCCACTTCCTGCTCACCAGGTGCGACCGGCGCCAGAAGGCGCAGAACGACGAGGCCGCGGGCTTGCTGGCCAAACTTGGCGAAGTCATCCCGGTTCGGATCAGCCAGTTGGCGGCATATGAGCATGCAATCAGTGGCGGCCTGTCGGTTGCCGAGTTTAAAAACAAGAGCAACGCACCGGCGGAGGTCCGCGCGCTGTGGGAATGGATAAAGGAGCAGCTATGGCCAAGCCAACATTAACGGAATTTCTCAGGCAACCCAGCCCGGAAGTCGATCCGCCGCCCCCCAGAGGCAGACCGGACATCGTCAAGAATTGCGTCAAGGTTCAGTTTGATGACGAGCTGCGCATCAAGGCCCTTGCCGCCGCCGAGCACACTTCAGCACAGCGGCTGTTTATCGATGGCATCAATCTTCTGCTGGATGCTAGAGGCCTGCCGCGCATCAAACATCACAACGAGCACGGCCCGTAATTCGTTCGAAGGTTCGAACTTTCGTACATTCTAAGGTTCATAGATTCGCAAGTTTGATGTTGCTAACATCCGCATAATCAATGACTTAAACGCAACACATCCATCATTCCTGGCTTTCCCAAAGCCCTATCATTCTGCCATGCTGATCGCGCCCACTCCCCCTCTGGTGCGTCGCCATGCGTATCTATATCAGTCCGTCCAGGTATTACGCCGTCGCTGTGCAACACGATCTGTTCGGCCAAACCGTGATCATCCGATCATGGGGCGGACGGTGGTCACGCAGCGGCGGCACAGCCACCGAACCTTACTCCCGCAAACGAATGGTCGAAATCGACAAGGCCCGGCGTGCGCACGGGTACACGCTGTCCTGATAAAATCCCCCCATGAAAACATTAACCCTTGTCATCGCCCTGGCGCTCGCCGCCCCACTCGCCCAAGCCGGCGCCATGCCGGCCGGCGCGAGCTATGAAATCGGATTCTCGCCGGATCAAGGCTCGCTCGATCTAGTCATCAAAGCTATCGACAGCGCGCGCGTCTCTATCGATGTGGCCGCCTACAGCTTCACCAGCAAACCAATCGCCGGCGCACTGCTCAAAGCGTCACGCCGTGGCGTCAGGGTGCAAGTCGTTGCTGACGCCGAGGCCAATAGCCGCAAATATAGCGCGGCGCAGTATCTGGCTAATTCCGGCGTGCCGGTTCGGCTGGATAGCCACTACAAAATCATGCACAACAAGTTCATGGTGATCGATGGCGATACGCTGGAGACGGGATCATTCAATTACACGGCAGCCGCTGTGAAATCGAACGCCGAAAACGTGCTGGTGCTGCGCAACGTGAAGCCGATCGCCTCACGCTACGCGCAAGAGTGGCAACGACTCTGGAATGAGTCGACGCCGGTCAGCAAGTCCTACTAGGCTATTTTGCACGGCACCACCGCGTCCTCGTCGAGATGATGGACCGAGCACGTCCGGTGATACCCGTCAGCAATGATCATCGGCGCGCCGCGCACCAGTAGCACTGGTGACAACCGCTTGCCGGACTGAACCTTATTCAGATTTTTGGCGACGTGCGCGTTCTCCGGGCCAAGCAGCGGCAGGCCGGACGCACGGCAAATGTCCTTGGCCTTAAAGTGGCTTACAGGCGCATCGCGAAGCGCCGCCACCGTTGCCGCTGCCTCCTCCGGGCTCATAACCAGCAGCAGGTAGCTGAGCGCTGCTGGGTAGTCGTGATCTTCGGGCAGATCGAGCCATTCAGGTTTCTTCATGCAGCCCCCGAGGCTACAACGCATTCAACCGCGCGTGCATGGCGCCGATGGTGGTGGCGTTGCCGCGCGTGATGATTGCGCACAGACTTTACCGGCGCAGGTTGCGGGGTGGTGACCGGACACGACTGAGGCGTGGCGGCAATCAGCTTGACTGCAGCCTGAACCGCCGCCGGCGCGCGCCAAGCACAAACAGCCCAGCCGCCCGCGAAAGCGAGCGCGGCCACTGCGGCGACCGCCGCAAATTTCTTCCATTGCATGCAAATCCCCTTTAAACAATCTGTCCATCAACAAGGCTATGTCCATCGCTCCGGCCATCGTCTTCCCAGCTACTCTGTCCGCCGACCTTCACTCCGAGATAAATCCCCCACCGGCGCCATGCAGTAATACCTTCGGCAGCAGAAGCCTCAAGCAGCACCTGATTTGCCATCGCCTCATCGCAAACTTCATGGTGGTGATAGAGCCAGTCGTGCAGCACGGCGGCCTTGTGGCTGGTATCGCCAAACAGTAGGTAGGCCACCGGCACGCGCGGGACGCTCGCGTAGTCGGTCAGAAAACCGGGCTCGACGGTGATCGCCTTGCCCAGCAGGTCGGACTGGTACACAAACGGCGCATTGACGCGCCAGATCCCGCGCCCGCTTGCATCGAGATCGTTGACGCAAGTTGTTTCGAGGTCGGTGAGAAATTTACTCATTTCGCACCGCTCGCTTCCGCTGCCTCTGCGGCTTGCCACTGAGCGATGGCTGGCGCCAGCGCGGCCTGAACCAGCGTGATTCCAACCGTGAATTGAGTCTTCTGATCGGCGGCAAGCGGCGCAGCATTGATGAGCTGCAGCAACACCGGCACTGCCTTGGATGCGAGCGCCTGCACGTCGATCGCGCTGGCGGATTGCGCATCGGTACACACCTTGGCGACTACCGGGGCAACCTTGGCTAGGTTGGCCTGGTCATTGACGCCGATGACGCCCGGCACAGCCAAGGTAGTGTTGATCGCCTGCAGGCTCGGGCAAACCTGGGCGGCAACTTGCGCGGGGGTTTGGATGGCTGCGGGCTTGATGCTGGCGCAGCCGGCCAGGCCAAGAGCGAAGGCAGCGGTGATCAGGGTGATGAGATTTTTCATTACGCGGGTCCTTGTGGGGGAACTTGGAGCGACATGTGCGCGGCGACGACCGAAACCAGCGCGTACTTGATGGCAGAGATCAGATCGGCATCGGCGTGGCCGGAGACGATCATTAGCGCCCACAGCGCGAACAGCGCGCCGCCGGCGATGAACCATTGAAACTTTTGGAGGATTGCGATCATGCGGCCGCCCCTTCATGGCCGTGGTGGATGATTTCCACGTTGCTGAATTTGTACCCCTTGCGGGCGTACCGCTGGCCAACGTGCAACGGATATGGCAGGTAGTGGATGCCCTCGTCTTTGCCGATGTGATGCTCCTTGCAGAGCACGCGGCCATTGACGAGCATGTTGTCGACGAACTTGTATGGATCGACAGGCTTGAGAAAAATGAACTCCTCGGTTACGCCGTCGGCGTAGGTGATGGTGTCATGCACTTCGACTGCTCCAACCCAAAAATCAGCCCAGTCAAACGACTTGGCCGCATCGCCATACATCCCCGCTTCGCAATCGGCCTGCACCAGTCGGAAGTCGGTCATTTCGGCCAAGCTGCGCTCAACGGGGTGGTGGTGAGTTTCCAGCGGATGGCCGGTGTCTTTGGCGATACGTCCGCAGATCCAGCAGGTCGTATCAACATCAACGCGCAGCTTGTGGGTGCGCGTGTAGAGCGATGTTTCCTTGCGCGGGCCGTGGCCCGGTAGATTAACTTTAATGGAAAGCGTTTCCGCCTCGACATGGACATCAGTAACGTTCTGCATTGAGTGCTCCATAAATGCAAAAACCGCCCGAAGGCGGCGAACAATTCACAGTTTTTGTGGGTAACCCGGTGGATTACCGGGCGCGCGCGGCGTAGCGCATGACGATCAGTTATTGATCGTTTTTTAAGCGAGCACTAACGGCTCATTCGGCATCACGCCGGTTTCCATGGCCTGGCACAGTCGCACGGCGCGCGCGCCGACTTCGCCATACCACGCGCTGGCCTTCATTTGTGCGGCGGCGGTGACATAGTCGCCGGATTGCATGGCGGCGAGCGCGTGCTGGAATTTCGCCAGGTCAGTCACGCCCATGTTGAACGCCATGTTGGCCACCACCCGCGCGCGCACGTCATCGAGATGGCGCCACCAAGCCAAGTGTAGATCGAGCGCAGCGAAGGTCACGGCCAGGTCATGCGCCAGCAATTGATTGACCTGGCTATCGTTCAGTGGGTACGTCCACCCTGTCGGTAACGGGCTGACGGTTAGGTTGTGGCCGACACCGGTCGTCCAGTTGGGCGGCGTCGCTGTGTCCAAATATCTAACGTAGCGCACGGCCTCATCTCGCCGCAGCTCGGCTTCCAGCAAACTCATGGTGATCATTGTTTTCCCCTGTCCGAAAGTAGCGCCTGTGATAGCGAGTCAAATTTGTCCCCGAGATCGCGCAGCCCTTCACGAAACGAGGACTCAAGCCGATCAAATTTCGTGTCCAGCTCGCCCTTGACGTAGTGTTGAGAGGCGATCTGAAGCTTTAATGCCTGCAGCTCCGCGACGTCGGTATCGTGTTTTTTAAACAGCAGGTTGATCTGATTTTGCTGATCGTCTAGCGCCTTTCCTTGCGAGATATCCTTCTGCCGCAGCAGCCACCACAACACAGCCAGCAACCCCTCAATCAGCCACTTCAGGCTTTCCGAATCCACTAATCCCCCTTCCCGGCGCGCGGGCGTAAAAAATCCCGCTCGCTGGCGGGTTATGGTTTGCTATTGCTGAGTGAGCGGGCTAAGGCCAGACGATGGCCTGGACGGCAGCGATGGCTTGCGCTTGCGTGACGGTTGCTGTGATCGCAACGGCGTTGATCTCATCTTTGAGCGTGGTTCGCGTCTGGAAAGCTGCCCACCCTTGAGCCAGCATTACGGTGTACATGCCTTTAAGATCCGCCAGTGTAAACGGCACATGGGTATTATCTGTTGCGAGCCAATAAAAGCCTGATGGCACGTCGCCAACTAGGTTGTAACCAGCGATCGCCTGCAGCAAAACATCCTGGCTACCAGCGTCTGCCTGGAAGGTTTTTGTCATGCCACCGACAGTGGTATAACTGACTGGTTGCGCAATGGCTGACTGATAGTCGGCAGTGATAACGGCGATCTGCGAAGCTTGCACTTGTTCCAGCGTTGGCGCGGGGTTTTGCAGCGCTAACGCCTGCTCGTCGGTCAGCTGTGTCATGCCTTGAGGCCACGCGGCCATAGTTAGCGCTGCGCCGTCCATATCATCGTGCAAGCCGCCGTTTGTATCTTTCCAAATAGACATATACTTTCCTTATCGCAATTCAGACCATTGGGTCAGCACGTCTGACGTCCCACCCACCGCAGTTACCTGATAGGACATCCCTGCCGGCACTGGGCCACAAACGTTAAGATTCATGCCGTAAGAGGGAGTACCGTTTTCCTGCTGGCTAAGGGCAACTCCGTTTACATACAGCGTTACCGTCGAACCGTTTCCGATAATCCCACATTCAGCGCTGACAAATATCATTTTGCCGGTTGTGTTGTAATACGTGGTTGATAGCGCCCGACTGCCAATTAGATTCTGCGGCGTCTGTCCATACCCCGCGCTCATCAGCGCAGCAAATGCCTCACCGAAAACCGGCTGCACCAGGGATGGCGGGGTTGCATAGGTTCCGGGAGTTGCTTCAGTTTGTTGCGTCACGCCGACAAGTCGGTACGGCGAGTTGGACACCGCAGCCGTCGAATACCAAACGTCGTTGGCATTGGCACTGCTGCTGATCGCGGTGGTGCTGATCGTCCCGGTTTCGGACATGTCCAGACCGCCGGCGAGGTTAGTAACCGCCAGTACCGGTGATCCACCGTTATATAACAGCGCCCACACAAACGTCGCTTGCACGCCAGCAACCGAACCAAGCGACGCGCCCGATGGAACAACTAGCGAAAGAGCGGCAGCTACGGCTGCAGACAAAGTACCGCCGGTGCCGCCTGCTGCATTGCGAAACGCGAACGAACCAACCCCCAGTGAGCCAGTGAGTGCGTTGGATGCAATCGCCGCGGTGAAGTTGGGCGCAGAGGCTTGAATGTTCACGCCGTTTGCCGGGTTTTGCAGGATTACACAACCCAGCGTGACATCGTAGTTGAGCGCAAGCCAATGACCCGCGCCTGCGATGTCGCCAGGCGCAAGCGGTAAGCCGGCACCCTTCTTGATGACGAGGGGCGTTTGCCCGCTGTAGAGCGTGATCGTCGGCGTGGTAGTCGCGTTGGCAAGCATTGCCCGCACTTCGATTTCCACATTACCTGCCGCCAGTGTTGCTGCGTTCATTGCAGGGACAAAGCTGCAGGTCAGCGCATCAGATGTGCCGCCGGCCACGCACGATGTGTACAGGTTGCCCTGAATAGCAGCTTGGATCTGGCCTAATGGGGCGGCGTGCTGAGATTGGGTGGCGTTGCCGACTTGCAACGGGGCGCCGGTGCAGTAAGCCAGCGTGTAAGTGGTCGTCAGTGCGTTCCAGAGGAACAGCGCATGGCCGCCAGCTGGCGCCTCACCACCTTGCAATGCTGCCCCGCCAAGACCAACGACAGGATAAGCCGTCAATGTACCAGAGTTCGGCGTGAAAATAGTCGCGCCGGTGTTGGTGTTGGCAATCTTGACGAAGAACGGCTGACCGTCGATCAGCGCAGTTGGAGGTAGCGGAAACGTGGCCTGAATTGAGTTCACAGCGCCATGGTCAATTCCGTACTGGAGCTGCCCAGTCTGGATGGACGACAGTAATGACGCGGGGAGGATCGGCGCACCGGCATATTCGCTGATGTTCGCACTGGTCAGCGAGGTCGCGCCGTACGGGACGGTAACCACCCACAAACCAACATTCCCGGTGTCCGGGGTTGGGGTGACCTGAGTGCCGGTGGTTGCGGCCACGCCTGCCTTGACCGTGTAAGCAATAACGCCGTCTCGGAAGGTGTTGGAGGTTGACCCGCTATTATTCGGCCCAGACCACGGCAATGACGGGTTGGCAGCGTTATAAAACTGCAAGACGACGGAAGTATTGCCGGTCGTGGGGTCAAGGCTGATATCGGAATCTTGGTACTGCGCCTCGATCAGGTAGTTGATCGACTGGCCAGTCGTCCCCGGCGCGGCGAAAGTGGCCGTTGTATAGGTTCCGAGTTGGATGCCCTGTTTTAGGATCGAGGACGCCGTGTTTTGCGGCAATGTGCCGCACGCGGTTGCCTCAATCGGCTCCATTTGATAAATCTCGCCAGCGCCAATCTGCAGCGTCATGCCAGCAGGAGTGGTCGGCGTGCATGGCAGTCCGTTGGCAAAGGTGTTGGTGCCGAATGCCGCAGCGCAGACCTTGGCAAGCGCGATCATGGCAAGCTGTCCGGGTGAGCTTAAATTCCACTCGAGCAACTGTTGGCCTACATATGTCTCAAGACGTCTCATGGCGAGCCCATAAAAAAAGACCGCACATGGCGGCCTGTTGGTGAAATTGTGGTTTTTGCTAGTTGGTAATACAGACGCCGACGTTCGTCCCGATCGGTCGGCAAGCGTTGATCGCGGCGTAGATGGCCGAATCAGATGCGGTGGAGATCTCGGCGGAAAGCGACCCGGTATAGCTCAACGATCCAGGGGCATTTGCGGATGTACGGACGATGGCGTTGCTATACCCGGCGCCAGCAGACCCGCCCGTGACGAGAGGCCGATGGGCGGTGATTAGGGCCATATATGGCACCAATGACCCCATGCGCGCCACGCCGCAAAAACTCGCAGGCCCAGGCGTGCCGCCGCACGACCCAGTGTCGAGCGGTCGATTTGGCTCGAAGATGGTCGGCGCGCGCCCGGTCAGTTTGGTCAGCATGTTGATCATTGCTGGCCGCGTGGACTTCTGCTGCAAAATGTTCGCCCGAACGCGCGAGATATAACTTGAGTCGCTTTCGTTGGGATTGCGCGGTAGGTTACCCCCGAAGAAATCGTAGGCCCACAGGTCAATCCAACCGCCAGAAGACGATCCGAGCCGGGTCTGTGCCCTGGCAAAAACGATCAGCAGATAGATCGTCGAGAGCACTGAAGCTATACCACCCAGCAGGCCGCCGATAACCGGCGCCGCCGACCAGTCGCCAAACCAGCCACGCGGCAAGTAGGACTGCAGGCGCGACAAGATATCGCTTTGATCTCCAGTCGCCATTTAAGTCACCACTATCGTGCCAGCGGTAATCCGCTGCTGGGTTGTTGGAGTTAGATCCGCTGTTGATCCGTTGAGCAGTACGCCAGTCACATTGGTAACGCCGGCGACCGTGTAGGCAGTTGTTGCAAGCATTGACCATGGCAGCATCACGTCGTCGCCAAGTCCGTTGATATAGGACTGCAGCGCAGCCTCAACTAGCGCAACAACGGCGGAATGCACGTATCCGCTGGCGGTGGCGATGGCCATCGATACGGCCGCCACATTGAGCGTCGGTGCGTGAACGCCGTACGTGACGGTAAGTGGTCGGGCCGATTCGACGGCATTACTGACATTTGCCAGCGTAGTCGATGACGGCGATCCGGTGCCATCATCTGCAATAACCGTGAAATATCCGGTTTGCGCCGATCCGTTGTACTGCGTGTTTTCGAGAATGACCCCGGTGATATTCTGTCCAACGCTGGTAATCGCGTTCATGACTGCCGCAAAGGTCGCGGACTTCAGGCTGGCAATCCACAGCACAAAACTTACACGTGCCGCAGAATCGCTCTGTGCCGCAACGCCATTCGAAAAGGCCGCTGCATTGGTGACATAATCCACACCAGGGATGGCGGTACCGAGCGTATTCAGCGCACCCAATGCCAAATTGCCAATCGTGCCAGCGGTCGAGCATTGAACTGTGATCTGCGCGCTGGCTTGGCCGACAGGGATGATGTAATAGCCGAGCGGCGCGTTGTAATTCGCGTTCGTTGTGTCAGCGATGACGGTAAAAATAACCGTGCCATCGCTCGATGTGACAGTAGCGCCTGGCGAGATATCCGCCTGGTTTGTTGGTGTGTATCGCCCGAACGTCTCCTGGCCGCTCGCCACAACCGCTGCCTCTCGACTCCATCCGAATTGAGCAAAAAAACTGTCGAGGTCTGGCCCACTACTTGTCGCTGCCCGGGTCAGTGCCATCGCTTGCAGAATCAGCCCTTGCAGCCAGAGCGCGACACCGGAGGTGGCCTGTCCGACTGCCAGCAGAACCGAGCCTTTCGTGAAATCGATCAGCGACGCGCACGCGCCCTGCACTGCCGTGGCGAAGTTGCTGACGATGCTGGAGAACGATTGTTGATTTAGATTTGCCATGGCTGCCTAAGAATTGGAAACATCGAAATCGACGGTTTGCGTCGTAGCCGTGTTGGCGTCGGTGTACTGAATCGTCACGCTGGACAATCCACCGTTTTGCAAAACAGAAATGCTTGGCTCCGGAGTTGCCGCCACGACCGACTCCAGCCGCATCTGGCCCTTGATGAGAGCCTTGAGCGCTGACGCATTGCCGGGAGACCCAACTTTCCTCGCGAGGCCACCCCCGTATGTCGGCTCCCATGTGTAATCCGGCGAAGAGATCGGATTGCCAGATTGATCGCTGAGTTGCGGATTAGTCAGGAGTCGGCGGTAGATGCGCTGAGTGCCAGTGGTCGTTGCGTCCGCTAGCGCAAGGTCTCCTGATGGCGAGACGCTCAAATCGCTGCCGTAATAGTGCGAAACATCGATGGTCATTGCGTGCGCCCATAAAAAAACCCGCCGAAGCGGGTTCTGTTGGTTTGAGCGTTTAGCCGCCCAGTGTGGTCGAGGTCATATGACTCGGGCCCATTTGCTGGGTCGGTACATTGGTTTGATTGCCCGTGCCATTACTCAGATGCGTGTGTCCATTAAACAGCGACTCGAACGCCGAGGTGATAAATGCCATCAGGGTTTGGCCGGATGCACCCAATGTGATTGCCGGTGCGGTAATGGCCGCAGAAACAGCCGCGACAATTGAGGCGGCCTTTGCCGATATGGTTGCGTTACCGGTGATGGTTGCCGTCATGTTCCCGGCTACGATCGCGTTCAGATTGCCCGCGGTGCTGACGTCAATATCACCGTTGGTCACCAGCTTCAAAAATGAACCGGTGGAGTGAACCGCCCAGATCTCGCCGGACGGAACGGCAATCGCCTGCTGCGTGGTCGAGAAAATGCGCCCAACGATGGTGCCGGACGATGCGTCGCCAAGTTCGAATACCACCAGAACCTGGTCGCCAATCTGAGGCCCGACAGCAACGCCCCATCCGTTACCAATGCCAATGGCGCCAAGCGGCATCCAGTTGGACTCTTCCCCCTCGGGCTGAATCAGCACTTTTACGGCATGGTTTGATGCGTCATAGCTGCTGATCGTGGCGATTTCTGGCCACGCCATGTCACTCATCGCCGCGCGCGCCTGCTGCCGCATGGCGTTTGCCATGAGATCACTGCCCTTGCTCATAGCATGATCTCCGAGTCTGGCGCGTGGCTCTTGGCAGATATGGTCATGTCGTATCCATCCTCCACGCTCAATGTGCGGCTGATTGAATCTGGATAATAAAGCTGGTCAAACGCGGTTCCGGTTCCGCTCACCCTGATGATTGACGTGGTATCTAGGCTGTTATCCCCCGGCATGGTTCCGTCCATGATGAGCTCGTGCGCAATCAGCTGCCGATACCAATTCTGGGCATGCTGCAGCGCTTGATCTTGCGTGAGGTTCGGGATGCGCTTCGAGTAGATCTGCGCGCCAGCGCCAACAGACGATTGGCCAACCTTGATGGTTTTGACATTGGAAGGGTACGTGACGGTAAAGCCCTTGCCTTGCCGTTTATTCCACGAGCGAATCTGCACCTGAATGCCGCGGGACACCGTCAAGGCCCGCTTGAATTTCATGCGTTCGAAATTGGCGCTTGGAACCCCGCCCACAGGCGACTGCTGATAAATCAGGTCGTACGGCGCAATTTTCCCCGGGTCTGGCGCCGGCTGGAAATACAGCGTTTGCCCACGCACCCAGACGTTGAAGCCTTCGCTATCCGCCAGATAGGTCAAGATGTCCCATTCTGACTGCGACTTAGCCATTTGGACGTGATCTATCTGGTAAAACTTCCCGACTTTGGCCGTTGTCTTGGTAACCGACGGTGTTAACCCATGTTTTTTTGCGAGCGCCGTAGCAATCTGGCTAGCCGTCTGATTTGGCCATTTCTGCGTTGTCTTCGTGTCCACAAAAACACGAGTTAAATCCCGTCCAGTCACGGAAAATGTCTTATTTGCAAGATCTACGTCTTCGATATCGTCCACTTGGCCGTAGATCCAACTTTGCAGCTCAGCCGGGGTGTAAAACGACGGGTTGTCCGGGAACCCGATGAACAACTCGACAAACATGTCTTCCTGCTCGCTAAACCACGCCAAATTCCGATCCGGCGGAAGCCCTTTTATCGCGAACGTAACGCGAAAGGTATCGACCGAGTAATACCCGACGTTTTCCACCTCAAGCTCGACCCAGCCTGGGATAATCTCGCCATTGATCTTCACGGCGCCGCGAGGTCGGCGCGCGGTCGGAGTGAGAAATGCAGTCATGGGAAACCTATGAGGTGAGTACTCCGCCACTGGAGTTGTTGTACGGCGGGATGGTCAGCACGGTAATGCCAGCGAGTGTCGGATCGGTCAGGCCATTGGCCTGCGCAATCAATACCCATGCCGTTGGGTCGCCATATTGCTTCGCGGCGACGTCATACAGGTTCCCGCCGCCTACGGTGATCGTGCGTTCGCTTGAGTTGGCCTGGTTAAGGTTCTGAATGACGCGCCCGAACAGCCCTTGTAATTGCACGAGGCCGGTTTGCTGATTGTTTGCAGCTAACTGAGCCTCGAATGCGGCCAGGTTCGCCGCTGGAGACGTAGACGGCATAATGCCACCAGGTGTGCTCACGCTAGACAGCGTCGTATCCGTTGTGGCCGACAACAGATCGACAGCCGTCAACGCGGCGCTGGCCGCTTGGATGATCGGAGCGACGTCGCTATACGATGCGTTGTCGAACGACGCCACGGCAGCGACTTGGGCGGCAAAGTTGGTAACCGTATTTGAGATAATCGCGCTGTTTACCGCTGCAGCGAGGCTGACAATGCTATTGACGTCGGCGGTGATGACCGCTGTGATGTCGGAAAATGGGTTGATCGACACCGGCGCAGTAAGGTCGTCCAGCACCTCGAGCGTGATTTTGTACGGGATGTGCCCAAGCTGATAATCCGGCTCAAACTTGCTGATCAGCACCATCAGCAGAATCTGGTCGTAGGACAGCAGTAGCGGCAGTCCTGAATCCTTCATGCCCTGAATAACCAAAGCCCGGTCTAGCGCCGAGTCGAATAACGAGGGGAAGAACGTACCAGACCACTGCGGCGGATCAGGGTCTTTCCCCATCGCATCAATGACGCGGCCGCCGCCGATAAGCTTTTTGACGGACAGGAGCTGAGCGCCGCCAAAGTTGATGCTCTCTGGGATCTCCATATCCTGAAATATGAAGTCCCCCAGTACCAGGATGATTGGATCCATTAACGCACTCCGGGCATGGGCATCGCTAAGCCACCGTCTAGCCCACCACCAGATCTTGGGATGTTGGCCCAGCGCCCCTGATGAACCGAAACAGCTTGAGCCACCTTCTTGCCATCGATATTGACTGCCGTATGGAGGTGCACAGTTCCTGCGAGCGATTTAGGCACGAACGTGGTCTTCTTTGCGCCGCCTCCGAAGAAGTTTTCTACGCTACCCCACAGATTGCTGAAGAAATTGATAATCCAGGATCCAAACGCGACGAATCCGCTCTTAATCTGCGGCCAGATGGTGCTCCAGTTTTGATAGAGATATCTGACGCCCAGCGTGAGCGCGGTGACCGCGCCCAGGAATAGCGCAAACGGCAGGCTGATGCCGCCGATCAATAGACCAAGAAGCGCAAAGCCGCTACATGCGGCCGCAATCATGGTGATCAGACCGCCGGTGATGAGCACCCCGGACAAAATCAGGAAACCCTCGGCGATTTTTTTGACTGCGTCTGGGTTCGCTGACATCCACGAAATCATGGTTTGCATTTTGGCATTCAGCTTTGTCAGTGCCACCGTCGCCAACGGCAGGAGCGTGTACCCCAGCTCGGTCATGGCCGATACAAAGTTGGTCTTCGCGTTCATGTACTTCTGTTCGGCAGATTGGTTGGCGAACATCGACTGGATTGAATCCACGCCTCCATAGCCACTAAATGTCTGGCCAAGCATTTTGAGTTGAGATATCGCTTGCGGGCTAGACAGCAGAGAGGCAACACGAGAACCCTGCACGCCAAAGGCGTACTGAAAATTCTTCATTATGTCCTGGCGCGCTATGGCCTCAGGATGACTTGCGAACTCCCTTGAGACGTAATCACTCAAATGCCCCATCCACTTGAAGGTGTCAAACTTTCCGTCCGTGAAAATGGTCGAATGACCCTGTGGGTCGGTGAAACCCATGCGCTTCAGGGCTTCGCCACTCTTGCCAGCCAGCAACCCAGACCCAAATACCCCAGGGATAGTGCGAGACATGGCGGCAATCAGGTTCGTGCCGCCGCGGCTGCCGGCGAATCCCAAGCGATTAAGCAATGCGGTCATCAATACCATCTGCTCATCACCGATGCCCAGCGCGGTCTTGCCCATGCCCTGCGAGTATTTCAGCGCGTTACCAACTTCGTTTAGGCCGCCAGGCACGACGAACGATGCTTTGGTCAGAAGATCCAGATATTTACCAAGCGAAGCGGGGTCGTAGTGCTGCGCCGTGTGTGCCAGACGGATGGCATCGGTCACTGACTGGTTGTAATCCGTCCCCTTCATCAGGTACTGCACGTCGGCGAACTTCGCGTATTCTGGGAGCAGCTTTGTCACGTCCGGCGCAGCAAGCCCGGTACCGGTGGCGACCAACTTACCCATCTTGGCAACGTCGATATTGCTGAAAACGGTCTGAGACGCGACACCTTCAATCGCATGGCGCATGTCAACCATCTGACTGGTTGTGCCGCGCGCCGCGACCTGGATGCCAAGCATCTGCTTTTGCAGCTCGGCTGCGCGGTCGATGGCGAAGATAAAAGGGGCTGCGATCGCCGCACCAGCGCCGACAAGAGCGCCACCAACGGCCATCTGCTTGCCAATCTTGGTAAGTCTCCCTTGGAACTCTTCCGCGCTAACGTTCGCGCCCTGCAAGCCTTTGCTGATTAACAACAATCCATAGGTCACGCCGTTGATCAGCGATAACTTGATGGCGACAGAGTAGGCCTCAAATGCCATAATGATTTACCTATTCAGAGCACATTCACATGGCAAAAAAACCACGCGTGTTGCAATGGCGCGAAAATGAGATTGAAGATGTGCCGTTTGAAGAATTACCAGGGCGTCAGGCGTATGACAGAGCCCCGCGCCTACCAAAGCAAAAGCCTCGCGCAAAAATAAACATTGCCCAAGGAATGGCTCTATTTGGCGTGTCTTTTGCTGTGCTGATGTATGCCGGGGCGGCGCTTGCGCTTGTGCTGTTTATCTTTTATTCGGCGATATTTGGCTAATCTTGGCCTTTGCCAATTATTGGCGGGCGGACGCCTATAATCTCGGAAATCATGGCTTCAGCCACAATCCGTAAGATGCGATCCTTATTTCGATACCACGCAGGCCATAAAACAGGCCTTGGCGGCATTTTTGATGTGCCAAACTCGTGATAAATCAGGATCTTCCCTGCACCCTCTTCTTTTGCTCCGACCACAGCTTCTAGCCCGCTCACCTCGTGGGTGATGGCATCCCGCATATCCCCCGTCCTGAGTAGCGGAGCATCTAGCGGGAATCCCTTACGTGCTTTATCTGCCTCTGTCGAATCCGCAAGCTGCGCCCATGCTGGAGATATCCCAGCCTCACTTTGGTAATGCCCGATCTCTTCCTTGGCGGTATCTTCAATCACCAAACATGCTTCATCAAGCGCCAACTTTGCCGCGATCATTTGCCCGGCGGCCACCTTTGCGAGATGCAGCCCAAGCGCGCCCATGCTCGAAAACTCACGGCTCATGACCGCTCCTTAAAGCTCATGGTGCAAAAGTCGAACTCCTGCCCTTCCATCTCGCTAAAAATGATGCACCAGCCCGCGCGAGTGATATCGTCAAGCTGGAATGCCAGGTCAACCGGGATATGATTTTTCACAAGCCATAGCGCCTCGCGGATTGGGCCTGACTGGACTATTTTTTTAGTGCGTCTCGGTCGGCCTCCGGATTGGCTGCAGACACACGCTCATAAACAGCCTTTACGACGGCGGCGATGCCATCTTCGTCGAGGCGAGTTATCAGTGCTTCGAGCTGGGCCTTGGTTGACGGTGGCGGGACTGGCGATCCGTCAATCGAGACGACATACAGCAGCGGCAGCACCATGTTCATGTAGCCGACGTTGGTCGAACTGTTGCCAACCACTTCAGCCAGTCGGTACTGCGCCAGCGCGCCAGGCTTGCTCAGGGTGATCTGACGACCGCGCGAGTCCTCGGCGGTGAATTCTTGCGTGGAATTGTCGATCAACTGTTCGGTCGGCGTGCGAACGGGCTTAACGGTTACTTTTGGATTGGTCATTTGATCAGCTCAGTTGAATTTTGCGGCCAGCTTCGAACGTCATCTTCTCGGTCACCTTGTCTTGCCCCTTCCACGTCCCGGCGTCTTCTGGTGTCAGTGCAATGTCTGTGTACTGCCACTGACTCGTCGAGCCGTCGAGCTCTTGGATGGTATGGGTGATAAAGATTGCATCCGGCGGTAATCCGGCAAAAAAATTGGCTTCGACACCGGCAAAATAGGTATCGAAAGAAGCGTCCTGACGATCAAGTTCGATGGTGCCGGTATGGCCATCTGGGATCGTGCGGTGACGAATGCGGCCATCAAGCGCGACGCTTTTGAGCTTGACGACTGTCGGCTTGGTTTCGAACGAGGTAATGCCGTTGAAAGTGATCTTTCCGAGCGTTGCGCTGATGATCGTCAACTGATAACCGTCACGCCCGGTATTGAAACTATTGGGTGCCGTCATTTATTTGGCTCCTGGCATAGATAAAGCCCGCGCGATGGCGGGCTTTATGGTTTGGATTTACTGGACGGTGACTTGAACGCTTGATCCGCCCTGCAGCGAGATCAGGAACGTCCTGACGATGGATTCGTACTTGACCTGTACGAGCGCTTGCATCAAGCCCAAGGAAACGTTGTTGTTTGGGTTATTGCTGGCGTTCAGGGTGACCAGGAACGGCACGGCAGTCGGGTTGTTGACGTCGCCGATGTACTTACTGACCATCCACAAGCCCGTCAAGAAGGCGCCGAGCGAGTCGGTCACATCCTTGCGAAGGTCGCCGGTTTGTGGATTACCAATCGCGAAGCCGTAGTTCGCTGCCAGCGTCATCGCCAGGAAGTTCGTCATCGTGGTGTACGACTCGGAATTGGTCGCGGCCTGGCTGGACGTGTTGCGATCAGTCTGGAAGCTGAAATAATTACCGCCAGCGCTCGGATTAGCGAGCATGTCCAGGCGCCCGTTTTGCGCGGCAAGCAATTCGGCATCGCTATACGGTTGATTTGCAATGCTGCGGATCGTACCAATGAGCCCGTTGACAGGCTTGTTCAGGGTCGATTGGTTCGGAGCCAGGTTGGCACGCATCGGCGCCCAGAAGGTTGCCGGGCCAAGCAGACGCTGCACGTTATTGACAGTGTCCTGCCAGTAAGCCCAATCGCCGTTCAGAGCCTTCAGCCCGTAGGTATCGACGCCAGCGGTGTTAAGTGCCGCTGCAGTCGTGGCAATCGTCGCAGCAGGAGACTCTTGCGCCGCGCCAAAGATGCCATTTTGCAGGCAGAAAGCGGCGATCGTACCCCACAAGCTCGATGTCTGATGATCGACCAAGTTCAGGGTTTGGACATTGGTCGATTGATGGACATACATGCCGGTCGGCGGCGAAGTATTCGCACCGATCAGCGTGGTGTCGGTCACGCCAGCCGCGCCGTCAGTGCCGCCAGCCAGGGTGTAGGATGCCAGAGCAGGAACAGCCGTCGATGTGCCGATAGAGGCCACGGCGATTTGAGATGGCCCACGCACGCCGGACTGGCCGTTGTTGACCGCGTTGACCAGATTCGGCCATACGCTGGTGGTTAAGGCGATTGATCCGCCAGTTCCTCCGCCACCACTCAGGGTTGCGGTTGCGCTGGTATAGCCGCTGCCGATTACGCTGGGGGTGTAGACTCCCAAACCCCATACAAGGGTGACGGTCGCGCCAACGCCAACGCCGGAGGTCGATAACTGCGCCACCGGATTGGTCGGTGCCGCGCCGCCTGCAATATTGCCGGCATTGGTGACGGCCAAGGCAGTGATCGCGCCAGCCGCGGCGGTGACGGTCAGGATGACGCCGTTTGATAGGGTGATGGTGTCGCCAGTCACATAGCCTGAGCCAGCATTGGCCTTAGTTGCAGTGAGGGCCTTGAGCGATACGGAGCCAGACGCTTGAACACCGTTGGAATTCTGCGGCGCACTGACGATTACAGTCGGGGTCTGCGTGAACCCAGTTCCCGGCGTGACGGCGCCAGAGGCCACGCCTTGGGTCAGGTTGTCGTACACCTCGCCGGAGAAGCCCGGCAGCGCCAAGGTTAGCTTGTAGCTATTCGCCTGGGTGCCATTACCAACCGTCGCGGCCATGCTGTTGCCGAGGATGCCGGTATAGATGCCGGTAATCGTCGAGCCATTAACCGACGATCCGTCGAGCAGCTGAGTTGTTGCGGCAGTATCAGTACCATCCGACACACGCACACCAACGTTGTTGCTCTGGCCGAGTTGGAAGGCGACCGCGATAGCCGTTGCCAAGTCGTGCATGCGCACGGTCTGATTTCCCCAGTTCATCGCATTGGCCTGCGGCGAGCCGGTGATCAGCGGGGAATTAACGGGGCCCCACGACGCTACGCCGACCAAGCCGTAGCCATTGGTGGCCACGCCCTGCACCACGGCGGGCGGCGCGACGATCTGAACGTCAACACCAGGGGCGAGTGCGCCAGCAGTGTTAATCTGGCCAAATTGATAAAGCATGAGGATGTCCCATAAAAAAAGCCACCCGGAGGCGGCTTGTTACTGGATGGATGCGTGGATTAGCGCGGGATGACCTTACGGACGTGATGCGCGGTGTCGCTGGCCAATACCTTGGCGATTTCTGCGTCATCGGTGATCTGGTCGCCGCGACGATAGCTTCCGAACGGGTGGACGACGACGAGGTCGTGGGTCTTCTGCGGTGCGACGGGCGCATCCGGCTGGGTTTCGTTTGCCATTAATAGCTCCGGTTAAGGATCGGCGTGCCGTCCTCGGTTTCGTATTCGGTTGTGACCGCCACGACGGTGGCGACTTGCTCGGTGACCGTGGTTGCGTATTCGACGGTGTAGAACAGGTCGCGGCGGTAGATGTTGGCGTTCTGCACCTCGTCAGATAGCCTGCTGGACTTGTACCGGCAGCGCGCTCCAAAGCCGTCGATCATGGTGAGAAAGTTTATTTGCGCCAGCGCCAGTTTGATCGCCGCGCCAATCGTTGCTCGAGTCGTTGGATCGGGCGCCCAAACAGTGACTTGGAAAAGCTGTTCTTGCCGCTCCCACTCCGTCGTCACAGTACCGGTCGCACCGACTCGCGCCGCAGACGGGGCAATACCGGCCGGCAGCGTGATAACCGATCCTGAACTGACGGTTCCGGGAAACGCCACGGCAATTAGTGCGGCCAATCCGGTGGCGATGCTAGTCAGCGTGTCAGTTGTCTGAACCGGGTAGATGAAAGCTTGTCCTTCGATGATCGCCGCTACATTCTCAGGCGTGAACGGTGATGGCATCGCGCCGCCTACGGTCAGAGTATTTCCGGAGGCTGCAAGCGTGATCGTTGCGGCCGCAATGGACATGACGTGCGCTTTTGGCGCGTACCGCGTCACGTTTCGCTCTGATCCAGTTGATTCGAAAACACTTACGTGAGAGGTTTCAGCCGTCAAGTCGGCCTGCAGTACGTTTGGGACTGGCCATCCAGTCATAATCTTGATTGGATTACCCGTAATGCTTCCGCTGCCGGTCCCGTTCGGGTAAAGCACGCCGGCAACATACGTGGCGAGCGTATTGAGTACGTCTTGAACGTCTGCCATGGCTATGCCTGCTGTTGTGTCGCGGTGATGCGCCAACCCATGTCAGTGAGCTCGGCGCTTGAGATAAGGTATTTCCGACTTAGATCATCAAGCAGGATGTCCGATGTCCGGAGTGTGACGCCATGAACAGACGGTAAAATGACATGCCAGCTTGGATTTCTGAAGTCCGTTGGCAGATCAACCTCATTCTTTCGCCCGCCACCACCTTCGAGGATGCTTGCCGGCCACCCGGCCATCAGAACAACTTCGGTGCTTGACGTGTCTCCAGCCTGACCAATAAAGCCCTCGGTCACAGATCCCATTGATACGCGCAGCACGCTGATGGTGCGATTACAGTCAACCATGTAGATCGGAAGCATCTGCTGCAGTGTTGCCACAAACAGCGTCCCTTCGACCCCAACGATGTAATCCCCAACTGCGAGCTGACTACCGTCCGCGACGGCATACCATGTGGCCTTGCCGTAGACGTTTGGCCTGGCGTACTTTGGATCGTCGGCATTCAAACTGACCAGCAGGTCAGGCATTGCATTGCCGGGGTCGAGCGGGTTGCTAACGCCAGATGGGCGGAAATGCTGGTAAGGCGTGCCGATGATCTTGGCAGCCTTGGCATATCCAGCCCACACCTTCGCGTTGATCGTTGCGCCGTCCATTACTTGCCTCGGCTTTCTCGGTAGGCTCTTAACAACCCCATGGTGATGGCTTGCATGGCATACGCCTCCATTTCCCTTGAGGGCCGATCCTCGCCGATCTGACTGCAAATAAACTGCCAGACGTGTGTAGCCTCATGGACGATTAAGCCGACCACACCAACGCCGTCTTTGTCACTTATCCGTTCAGAAATGGTAACGATGACAACCAACTGCCCATTTGGCCCATCAAAGGCTGATGTGCAACCATCCATTACCGGGTATTCGCTACCGGCGACGCGAAGCAACTTCATGGCCCGCGTCCATGCCTTTTCGCTTGGGCAAAAACCGAAACTCACAGGCAGCCAGCCTCGATCGCACCAGATAACCTTTTTCATCACACCACCATCGCGCCGCGATTGCCGCCAAAGTTTGGCCCGGGCGGAATGCCCATGAAGTTGCACAGCTTTCGGCGCCATAGGTTCAGCAGGCGCTCACGGTCGCGTACTTCGTTTTTGTTATGCTTCCAGACTGCGGCCTCATCGGTGTCCAGGTTCGCGCTTGCACCAGGGATCGCCGACTCCAGCGTGTAGAGATTAGTCAGGTAGGTATTGACCAGCACCGCCCCTTCATCGACGCTCATGTGCTGCATGCGATACTCCAATGCAAGGTACTGGCGCATGATCCACGGGGCCGGGAACACGACCGCGCCATCGCCATAAAGCGGGTACCCGCAGAATCGGCGCACGTCCACAAGCTGGGCGCTCGTGGGCACGAACGGGACGAAGGCCATAACTATTCCTCGATCTGTTCGAGCGGTGCGCCAGCGCGGGCTAATGCAGAAATCGTTGCCGCATCGTCGATTGCATCGAATTTTTCGCCGGCTTTGTGCAGCACAAAATCACGGCACTCATTCACGATGCTTTGAGTTTTTTGGAGCACAAAAACAATGCGCTTTTCTGTGTCACCCTGCTCTACTGCCTCAGACTTTTTCGGTTTGCGCGCAGGCTTCGGCTTGCCTTGTTGCGCTTCGGTGTCTCCGACCAATCCGGCCGGCTCAATTAATTCTTCGGGCATTGTCTTCTCCAGAAAAAACAGGGCAGCCGCTAAGCCGCCCTGCCTTGATTACAGCGATTCCAGCAAAATACCGCGCTTGTAGGCGCTATTGTTCGCGGTCGGGATCGTAGTCGGGTTGGCCAGGGTATCAGACGGGACAACGAAGCCGCCGATATAGCTCCAGGTTTGGGTAACAACCTGTTTCAGGACGTCCAGCGGCTCGCGAGTGATGTGGGCAACGCCATCGATAATTGCAATCATGTCGTCACGATCTACGCCTGCCAATGCCTCGGTGTACGCGGAATTAGTGAACTCGCCTTCAACCAGCGCGCCTTGGCCGACCAAGATGCCACGTCGAACAACACCAACGCCAGACAGGGTTTGCACCGGGTTCAGGTTGGTTTCGATGATGCGCACGCCCAGCATTTCGGCGATGATGCCCTTCTTGTATTCTTCCGACGTCACCTGCCCGCGGAAGAACTGCTGGAAGGCCGGATCGTTATACAAACCGGTCGCTTGAATCGGGTCGATGTACAGGTGGTACATACCGGTCGCATCAACAGGCGGGGCGCCGTTCGCCGACATGGTGGCCTTGGCGGTCAGAACCATTTGCATGGTCAGCTTGCCAAGGTTGATGTCGTTCGCACCGGAGATCGCTGCGGTGGTTGCTGCCATCACGTTGGTGGCGGACAGGCTCGGGCGGATCACATACGGAGCGATAGCGGAGACAACTGCATTCAGCGCCGTGCCGTCCAACACAGAAACGCTGGCCGAGAAAGTCAGGGTGCCGGACACGCCGCCGGGCGCGGTGGAGACATTGGTTCCGTCCACGGCAACGCCAGTCAGGCTGTACACGTCGGCGCCAACGGTGACATTTACCGGATTGCCGGCGGAGACGTTAACTACCTGGCCTGCGCTGTTCAGCGTGGTCTGGAAGCCGCGCACATCATCAACAGCGATGGTCACGTCCGGCGAGCCAAGGGTGACGCGCACGCGAGTATTGCCGCCCATATAGGTGTTATACAGAGCCTGCTGAGCCAGAGTATCGACCGAGCGGAACGCCTGCTCGCCCAAAGTCCAAGCGTTGCGCAGGAAAATATCGGCAATCGCAACCCGTTGAGTCACGATATTGAGGTATGCCGGCGCGCCGTATTGAGCCACTTGCAGGATGTACTGCTCAACGCTGAAGTTCTGGCCAGTCAGGCCGCTGGTGATGTCGCTATTCGCGGCAGGCGCCATCGGGGTGGTGATGGCCGGCAGCAGCCCAGTGCGGGTCTTGGTGATCGTTTCACCAATGTTCGCCGTGAACGGCTCGCGGTCAGCAATCTCGCGGAAACCGAGTTTTGCCTTGAGCGGCAGTCCAAATTGATGCTCAAGAAATCCAGCTTGAATGACGCTCTGCAGCGCGGTCGGCAGGTTATTAAGTGCCATGAGTGTGAGTCCTTAAACGATTGGTTTGTTCTGTCTTGCCCTCGTCGTCAGGACTCACGGGCTGCGGGTATTGCTTAACGTTTTTTGAGCGGAGAAAGCCCCAGTTCACGCGCCTTGGCGTCCCGCTCTTCTTGGGATGCTGTATTCGCATTGAAGGGCTTCGGCTCTTCTTTCCTGGGGGGCTCTTTGGTTTGAGAGGTGGTAGTTTTCGCACCAAAGAGATACGGTTTTGCCTCTTTAAGCGAAGTCATCAGCGCTTCTGCGCCAACAACGTCGCCTTTTTCGTCGAGCGCGATGCTCGACAGGTCGGCGAGTTTTAGTCCATCCAGATCAACCATGCCTGCCTTGATGGCTTCTGCCTTCAGCTCGGCGCGAATGATTCGCTGTTCGGCCTTGGTGTGCGTTTCCGTTACGCGAGCATCCGCCTCGGCAGCGGCCTTCGCGGCCTTCGCTTCTGCGTCCTCTTGCGCCTTCTTCGCTGCATCGACGGCTTCCTGAGCCTTCTTTTCAGCTTCTGCGGCGCGAGTGCGGTAGCTGGCGTTTTCCTGGCGCAGCTCTTGCACATACTCGCGAGAGAACGTTTCCTTGCCCTGTACTGGAGCAGCGGCCTGCTGAGTCACCGGAGCAGCGGCAACGCTGGGCTCTTCGGACATCAGGCGGGTCTGGCGGTTAAAAAATCGACGATTGAGCATCTGGCCCTCACAAAATAAAAAAGCCCGCATCTAGCGGGCGTGGTTGGTTTCTGGCATCAAGCCAGGTTTACTGGTTAAACGTAATCGATCTGCGTCAGAACATCAGCCGCCGCCGGGGCGGTGGTGTCGGTATCGGCCAAGTTTTGAGTGATAGCGATCGTGATTGCCGCCGAAAGCGACAATCCAATATCGTTAAGATCAAAAAACGACTGGGAGGATGCAGGCAGTTGCAGCGTGCGGGCAGGGACAGTCGTCCCCACAACAACGCTACCCTGGGCTAGGTTGTAAATTTTCAGGTATCGAGCGCTGGCTGCAGCGTTGATGCAGTGCACCTTGTGTATTTTCCCGGCAGATGCCTTGACCGCCACCGGCGTGGTTGCCGCTGCGCAAAATGCTCGGTAGGTCGACAAGCCTGTGGGCGTCGCACTGGCGGCAAACGTCGGCAGCAGAGATGACGGGTCAATGCCGGCGGTCACAATAGACACATCAGGGACAGAACTGACAATGGTCGTCATAACGACAGTGCCGGCTCCAACAATGGAAGAAGTCAGCACAAACCTGAATTGCGGGAAACCGGCGACGGACACTTACCATGCGTGAGTCCCGGGGCTGCCGGACAAGGAAAATGAGCTGTCAGTTTGGTAGCTGTCAGTTCTGGCTGCTTTTACCGGAATCCACGTCGCGCCATCATAGACTTGGAAGCCGACAACACCACCCGTCAGCCCGGCCGGCGGCACGATGGTCACAACAACCTGATCCATCCCTCCAGTCGCCATTGTGAAGGAGGTGTTTAGCGGTGTTGCTGATGTCCAATTGGAGGCAACCGGCGCCTGAAACGCATCGACCACTGGTACGGGGTTTGCCTGACTGGCAGCATGCGGCGTACCGCCCGCATCTATGGCCATGACAACCACGCCAGCGGCAGAATTGCCGGTCTCGCCCGGGGTGCTTACGTTGAACTTTACCTGGGAAGCCATTTATGGCCTCATTCGTTGATCTGTGCCTTAACCTGCGCGTTTTCATTGCGCGCGGCCATATCGGCATCGGCTAACAGCTTTTCAGCGTTAGCGTCTTCAATGTCGTATTCAGCAGAGAGGATCTTGATTGCTGTTTCACGGCTCAGCAGGCCCGCGTCGCAAAGCGTTTTTAGAGTTGTGGCGCGGTTAAGCATGTCCTGCAGGGTTGGCGCATACCAAACGGGCCATCGTAAGGAGACAATGGCGCCAGCGTCGAACTTGCCAACCTTTAAGCCATCCTTGTAAACCAAGGCAATCTGCTCAGAGGCTCGAATAATCATTGTCACAAGGTCAACAATTGCGCCTTTCCCGTAGCTAATCCGCAGCTTGTCGGCCAGCCATACTAAGGGCTGATTCATCAACTCCATGGCTCGGCCAGACTGCGCGGCGGCGATTTTCTCGTTGCTTGCGCGATTGCCGTGCATGGTTTCGAGGGCGATTTCGCGCAGATGCTTAACGTAATCAATGACGGCTGCAACGCCATCACCGTTGATCTCCAGCAGCTTGGCATCATCTTCCGCGCCCAGCATCAGGGCATTTGCGGCCCCTTTGACGCGCGGTGAGCTATCTTCATCATCATCGCCACCGCCCTCCTCTTTGATGACCAGCGTGGGGTCTGACATGAATTTTAGCCCGCGGCCAGCCTGTGACAGCTGATAATCGACTTCAATTTGGCAGTCGATCGCCTCGGGATGAAGTGTTGATGCGCCGTCGATACCATCACCGCCAGGTAGGTTCTTTACCCAGGCAACCGGCACAAAACCAAGCTTGTGCTCAACCGACCGCTTGACGTCTATCTCTGGCGCGACCTTCTTGTCTACGATCTTCCATGGCGTGTACCAAGCCTCTTGCGACGTATCCCAAACCCGCTGAAACCAGAACGTCGCGCCAAGGTCATCATCCTTTATTGCGTAGCCGCTATCGCTCAAACTCTGACCGCTAACCTTGTATTTCTCCGTGACTGAGATCAGCGTGTCGGGCGCGTCTGGATCCCATTGCGGCGTCAGCGTGTCCGTGTCCATCACGGACAGGAAAGCACGGCCTTTGAGCACTTTGAGCACGATGGCGATACTACCGACCGCACCGCGCGTGGCGGCGTCGATCATGACTTGGTTCAGCCCAATCTCATCGAGAAGGCGCTTCATCTGCGCTTTTTGTTCTGGATTTGGCAACTCTACTGCCGGGAAATTTCCCTCGGAGAAAAGTAGCGCAACCGCATCATCAACAACCGTACGGCAAAGGTTCGTGCGTACGCTTGGGCGCCGGTCTCGTAGCGGGACATACTCGTTTGCGCCGGTCGTCTCGGTATGGAACGGGTGAGGCAACTTGTCATACATGGTCCCATCTAGCACGCGCCGCAGCATCTGCAGCCGGAACGTGCGCGCGGGCATATCGGTGTCCTGATCCCATTTTGACTGGATGGTTTTGTACATAGGGATCCTGTTATCGATTCATGTGCTGAACGTGAGTAGAGCGCGCCTTCGATGGTTTGATAATTGGCCACAGCCGGACAATTGGGTAAGTCCCAGCGTCATTGACGTGGTCAACGCCGCTTTTTTTGTCTGGCTCGCCATTCTTGTCGTATGCCTGCTGTTCTAGGCCTTCGGTAAACTTCGGACAGCGATGGATATTGACCTTCATCCGCCGTTCGCCCTGTCCGTTCAATAGCATGGCGTTCGTCGCCAGGACACGGTCTTTCACCGCCGGATTACTTCCGGTGACGTGCAGCGCGAACCCTGATTGCCGAAGTATCGACAGATCGGACTGACTGGCGCTCTTGCTGCTCGCGTTCTGGCCGGAGGCGTCCGGATAAATCGTGATGGCGTGGCCGGTGGATTTCCATCGCTCGACAATCATCCGAGCTATTTCCGGGGTGTCGCGCACATCAACCAGTTCATCCACGGCTATCGGGTTGCCGTCGCGGATCACATAGACCACTGCGGCCATGCGCAGGACATTGAAGTCCATGCCGATGTGCAGCGGCTCGCCTGGCTTCATCTCGGCGCCAGAGTGGTTTAGCTTGCGGTCGAAGCATGGGTAAACCGATCCGGAGGCCAGATTGCAGAACTGGCCCTTCAGATACGCAAGAATCAGTTGCGGCGGGTACGATTGAATCAGCGACGGAATATAGTCCGCCGGCAGGTTCAGCTCATTATCGAAAGTTGACGCTTGGATAAGCCCGTACAGCGTGGCTAGCTCAGGCTTTGCGGCAATCTGTTTGACGAACTGGTCGTAGACGAACTTGAAACCCTCTGGCGTCGTCGTCACATCCACGCCATTCCTGAGCCCATCAACGTTGTAGCGCATCCTGGCAATGATTTTGCGCCAGGCGTTCTGAGCCTTCTCCGCCTTCAGGACATCTAACTCATCGCACAGCGCCTTGCCAATTTTGAAGCCGATGATCGTTTCAGGCTTTTCCATCGACCGGCAAATGATCGTGCCTCGCGACTTCCGGCCCTCAAAAACGTGAACTTCCTTGTTTGACTCGTTGATATTGACGCTCAAGCCCCAGTCAAACGCCACTTCCTCAATGGTCGGGTAGAAGATGTCGCGAATCTGCGGGTAAGTCGGTGCGAAGTATCCGGCATTGATTCGCGGAAACTCCCAGAAGTGTTGCATCAGGCCGCCGCAACCCACCCACGTCTTGCCGGAGCCGAACCCAGCCACATAGGCGCGGAATTTATGATCCATAGCCAGGAACTGCGATTGCGGCACGTTAAGGCTCGGCATCGTCGCGTTTCCTTGCGTCTTTCACCTCGACAACGATCTTCACAGGTGTCGGCTTGTCGTCGTCTGGGTCTTCCAGATCTCGGGAGGCCTTGGCAATTGCCAGGCGCTTTGCCTCGACTTCCAGCCGGTGAAGCTCTTGGGCTCGATCCTTCGCTTCCTGGCTTTCGTACATCCCAAGAATCTTTGTGACTTGTTCCAGCGCCTTGTCTCGGTCGCGCAGCAGCAGCTTCAGCCCGTCTTTGCCCTGGTGGACGCCGTTGTATAACTCGCGCGCGGCACCCTTGAGATTGCGGGTATCGTGGACATGAATCTTGCCGTGGCCTTCGCCGGAGCACTCGGGGCACTCAGGGTGCGGCGGCCGAGTGGCGGTGAAGCCAAATCCGCCGGCTATATCAGGCTGGTCACCACCGCTATCGTCGGCTTCTTTCTGCGCCTGGGTAAATTCACCGTCAGTCCACTGGTACAGATGGTCATCGCCCCAGCAGTGTCGGCAGCAATCGCGTCGGTATTCGACAAGGTCGTTTGCATCGACGTCGGCCAGAGCCATCCAGCGCAACAACACTCTCTCAGGCGTGACAGCCGTTGACTCGGCCAGTTCTTTCCGCCGCTGCGCCATGTAAACCTGAACCCTAGTTTTCCCTAGCAGTTCAGGCCCAATTTTGTCAGCGTTCCTTGCGCTGTATCCAGCAAGGATCGCGGCCTTCGTTGCGTTCAGTTCGGCCTCGCCGAGATACATCTCGACGAACTTCTTTTGCTTGTCTGTTACCATGAGGCTCTCGCCTCCTCGGCGTGCTGGTTTCTCGCGAGGAATTTAGTTGCAAAAGCGCAACCGGAACAAAATATCATCCCGCCCGCTGATTATTCGCTTGAACTAGGAACAATGTTCCTATATATTGAATTCATAGGCCGCTCACATCGAGAAGGCGAACCCGGAGTACAGATCATGAACCAGCACGTCATCGACTACCTGCATGCCAAATTCAACGCAATGAAAGCGGACCCGAAGCACGACGCGCTGGATCTACTGAAACTGGCTGTCGAGGTTTCGAAGTACCTCAACATGAATGCTTAATACCGCCCCGCAAGGGGCTTTACTCTTTTGGAGCCCGCATGATTCCGAACGCAGACAACTACAACCCGTCTACCGAATACGCCGCACAACTTGTCGCCGATATCGGTAGATCTCAGACATGGATTGCCAAGCGCCTCGGGGTGTCTGACCGGCGCGTGCGCTACATCCTCAACGGGTCGCGAATCGTCAATGGGGAGCCGACGCCAGTCGCCATGAGCTATACCGAGCAGTTCGCCCTTGAGTGCTTGGCTGAAGCGGTAAAAGCTGCGGCTAACCTGTAGGCTCCCGTTTCACGCCACCAGAGGCAGCGCCATCTGGATCTTCTCGGCAATCTGCGTGACGCGCTGCAGGAGTGGCGGCTTCTGTTTCTTGTGTTCGCTCAGTCCACGCCCACAGAGACTGGCGAATCGCTCTTGGCAATCCAGGTTGGCCTTTGCGTCGTACCATTCGGCAATTAGTGACCGGTTATCGGTCTTCTGGGCCTCGATGGCGTCAAGCTGGTCCAGCACCCAGCGGCGGAAAGCCACGCCTTTGGAAGTGCGGGCAAACATTCCCAACAGGTGCGCCCCTCGCAGGCTAAATAGGCGCATTTCAATCGGCGGCTGCCCATACCCCAAACTGAGGCCCCGAATTTCCGTGGTCATTGATGCAGAAAATTCGGAGGTGTGCCTTGCGAAGATTTGCCCGATTTTGTTCGTTCTCGCGTAGCCGAGTGCGCGGGCAATGTCGGTAGATCTAAGCCAAAACCGCCCATCATGCTCAAAAAGAGGGAGCGACTTGTTCTCAAAAGTCAGTTCTTGCATGGTTTTCTCACAGAGTAATAGGCCCAGCGGCCAATAAAAAAGGCGACCCCATGAGGGCCGCCCTGTTTGATATGTCGGTAAACCTGCAGCGCCTCACGGCAGATGCTTATTCATCGTCCATTGCTCCGCGATCCGGCACGCCGTCCAGATAGTCGTCTTTGTCCTCTACATCCTGTCGGCTCTCGGCGGCCGCCTGGCGGATACGCTCGATGCTTTTCTCGCCCGCTAGGGTCGCCCAGTTGTCTGTCAGGATCCCGTACATGGCGCGTCCTCGAATAGTTGCCGGTTTTCGTGTATTTCACACAGGGAGCGCCGGCGTCCAGTGGCCAGCGCTGCACGGAAATGAATTAACGCGCGGCGCCTGGCTTGTTCAAACCCTGACGTACTTTTGCACCTGCTGGCGGCTTAGCTCGATCTCATCGTTTCCACGCAGCGTGTCCAGCAAGCGAAACACGATACTAGCGTGCTTGATCTCGGTCACCTTTGCGGCGCCACTGTGGTCGATGAGCACGTTCTGGCCTTCGCGCAAGTGCAGCGCGTCGAGAACGACTTTGGCGTGTGCCATGTGCATATTTAATTGTCCAGGTTGAATAGCCACACGAACAGAACGCCAATCGGGCCAGCCAGGCATAAGGCGGCTAGCCACACATACCATGGGACGGATTTATGCATGGTGAACCTCAAATACAAAAGCCCAGCACCTGGGAAGATGTGGGGCTTGGAAATTTGTGCTGCGGGTTGGCCTCGAACCAACGACATCCAGCTTACAAGGCTGGCGTTCTCCCCGTCTGAACTACCGCAGCGGTAAATCATCACCCGGCGATCACATCGGGCCGCATGCGCGGACGGCAACACCTGATCCAAACGCAAAAAACCCGGCCAGATCCAGCCGAGAGGGCCGTTTTTTGCCGGGTTTAATATACAAGCGCAATTATGCAATGTATCTAATTATGAATTATACGCACGAAGATCGTGCCGATCAAGCTTAAATGGATAGCCGATGGATTTAAGCGGCTTTTTTGTGTGTTTTCCCCACACTGCTTTTCACCACGCCCGACTCGCACAAAACATCCGCCATATTGGCTTGGGCTTGCGACTCCAGGGTCTTGAGTGCGTTGGCCACTTTGTAAAATGCCTTCTTTACCTTGTCCTCGCCCTCAGAGAACTGTGTCGCAATGCTGGCGAATGTCCGCTTGGCTGTCGAGGGCAGAAAGTGGCGCATCACCAGCTCGCGCGCCATGCGCTCATGGATAGTCTCTGCCGCAGGCATTGCGATGTTCGTCGCCAGCAGCACGCACGATCCCCTAAATCCATCTGACAATTCCGCCCGCCCGCAGCACTCGCAGCGCCCAGCATCCTCGTCATATGGGCTGCCAAACCTCGCCACCAGCGCGGCCTCTTTGACCTTGCCAAGCTCGAAGGCCATGTAAGCGATAAAACCCGCCTGCGCGGCGCCATCGATGCCAATCAGTCCCAAGCCATTCCCCAATGGCGTCGGATCGACTTTTTGCACCTTTGCGTACTGCTGGCTGCTGAATCGGAATGCGAACATCAAAGCGTCCGCCAAGTTTTCCCAGATGTAATCTTTTTCCATCGCCCTTGCCCGCCCCTTTTGAATTGCGCCCCAACAATCAAAAAATCTCTACCGCCCATCCCCCGCCGTCCTTCTTTGCCTGCGCCTTGACCGCCACAAACCGAAACGGATACATGTCCGCAGCGATCTTGATCTTGGCGCGCGCGTCGTCTTGCCAGAACCCCTTCACTTCGTGCGCCTCCATCTCCCCAGACGAAAGCATCACGGCAAAATCCGGCGTGTAAAACGTGTTATCCGCCAGCCTGAACTTGAGCCCTTCGAACTTGAACCACTCGATCTCCCCGGCCCGGCGGCGCATCTCCAGCGTCTGCGCGTACGCGGCCTCAGTCTTGTTCATAGCGCCAACCTTGAGCCGTCCTAGCGCCTGTATTCGTTTCGTTACAGCGGTCATCGCCCCCACCTCCTGAAAAATTGCCGCTCAGCACTCCAAATAACCCACATCGCCCAAGCCCATGCAGCCACTAGGATGACGAGGCATAACACAGTGAAAGAGTCGAACACCGGCGGACAGACAACGAATCTCACGCGGACTCCCGTAACATCAGTTCCAGCCGCGCCAGCGCGTTCCAGGCGAGATGCGCTTGATGAGCAAGGCCCGAGTCAGCATCAACCGGTTCGACGGATTCCTTCAGCCGATGACGATCCATGGCCGCCGTGTAGCGCTTGATTCCGTCCGGTACAGACTGCCATCCATCCTCCGTGTACTTCTTGGCGCCGAACGTGGCCACCTGAGCTACCGCCAGCAGCGCGCGCGGCATGCCGGAGATAATCAGGTCAGGCCGGAGCTTTCCGGCGTCCAGCTTGGCGCCAGGCTGGTGCTGGTCGGCGCCCGTTGGGTCAGATTCATTCACGCCGCTTTCCTCCCTTGAGCAATTGCCGCTTGTTTTGCTTCGTTGCTTGTATCAAATCCGTCGATAAACCGGTCACCGCGCCACAGCTCGAAACGCTCCGGCGTAGCCAGTGGGTAGCGGTAGATTTTCCACTCGCCCGAACGGATACAGTGGTCGCTGACCTTGACCCAGTTCATCGCGCGCCCCACACCATGACGATCAGCGGCAGAAAGGTAATGGACAGCACCACGGCCAGCGCCAGTGTGTTGACGGTTTTTCGGTATCCTCTTCGTTTCATGCAATCAGCCTCCTTTGCTTGTTTGGGTTTTGTGCGTCAACCCAGTTAGCCCACGCGCTTAGATTTGCGGCCGGCGTGGCGCCGGTTTCCTTGACGTACTTGGCGCGCATTTTTGCGATGAACGCCATGTACTCGACGTTGCGCATGCGGCCGGCCGGCAGTGTGCAGCCGGTGATATTGAAAAAGGCGGCGTACATTGGGTTCATTCAGCCCTCACCTTCCCTTGTTCGGCCAGGGCCGCCAGGGTCAAAACAATCGCGTGATCCATTTCGGCCCGGCGCTGCTCGCGCGTCAGTGTTTTGCCGTTGCCCAGTTCGTGATGGCATTCCGGGCAGAGCGCTGCAGTAAGGCAGTCCGGCGCCTTCTGGGCCATGCCCTTACCTTCGTCGCGGTGGGCAACCTGAATACCCCAGCGACCGCAGCGCACGCACTGATCAAGCGAACCGACGGCGGCGAGCCAGTTCGAATCCTTGCGCCAATCGCGCGCGCGGCCGGCGCCAGGCGTATCGCCCGGGCGCGGAACCGTCTTGGATGGCCGGGCGGTTCGGCTGGTCATGCCTTCGCCCTCAAAACTCGTTTAACCCGGCACTGATGATTAAGAGTTGCAGTCTTGTTCTTCGTCACGTCCAAAACGATATGACGGCTCTTGATCACCCCGGAAAGCTTGATGTATTTGGCGCCTGAGCGGCACAGGACAAATCGCTCACCTTGGCGCAATTCTCCTAGCGTCATTCGTCACCCCACATCCACGCCGGCGCGGTGAACTTGACACCCTGTTGCGCCCCAAACGCCAGAATCAACTCAGTCATCGCGGCCATTTCCTTGATGCTCATGCGGCTGGTGCGCGCGCCAAGCACCACAAACCCACCCTCCATACCACGCACTGCGCGCTGCTTGCGAAGCCCAGCACTCACAACTTCTTTCCAATCTTCTTTCGACAGCTTTTCTCCATACCAATCAACCTGGCGCGCGATGTCGGCCAAATGCGCCCACATGCACGCATTCGCTTGGACTGAGCGTGTAGCCTTCTTCGGCTTCCAGGTCAATTCACCGGCCAGTCCGGCATCAAGCGCGGCCGCCGCGGCATCCCATGTGCGGCGGAACGCGGCCTTGGCCCACTCACCCGCAGTGATCAGCTCGCTGACGGGCTCGTGCAAAATGACGTCGCTCATAGCTCCTCCATGTCGCGTGCGGGCGCATAAAACCGTTTCGGAGGGTTCCAGTCGCTTGGCACGGAATCCTGATAACGCACGTAGTCGCCTCGCCAGCCAACGCAAATCTTCCCTACCGGGCCATTCCGCTGCTTACTGACGATCAGATCGGCCTCACCTGGGTTGGCCTGGTCGTCGTAATAACCCGGGCGATGCGGAAAAATCACCACGTCGGCATCCTGCTCAATAGAGCCGGACCCACGAAGGTCGGTCAGGTTTGGGGGGCGCGCCACGCCGCTGGAATTGGCACGGTTGAGCTGGGCCAACAGCACTACAGGAATATCAAGATCACGCGCCAATCGCTTGAGCCGTGACGTCACATCACCCAGCTCTTTGGCTTCGTTCCCACGTCCAGGGAGTGGAATCAGGTGTAGGTGATCAACAATCAGCAGATCAAGGCCCGTCTTGCGGCGTTGCGCTTGGCAGCGAACAGCAATCTTGTCGATAGTCGGAGAATCCTCGTCAATGACAAGGCGCCATTCGGCGGACATGCCCACAAAGATGGCGAATTTGTCGTATTCCTCGCGTGACATCTTCGCTTTACGGATTTTTTCGAGGTTGATTTCCATCTCGGCAGCGGCAGAGCGAAACATCAAATGCTTTGCCGGCATTTCATACGATTGAAACCGAACGGCATACCCGCGCTTGGCGTTGACACGTGAGATCATTTCCCCAATGCAGGATTTGCCCATTGATGGCCGAGCGCCGACGATAATCAATTCACCTTTGTGGAGTCCATCTAGCATGCGATCCAACTCGCGAAGCCCCGTATGCAGTCCGCCAAGTTCACCCTCAGGGACACTAAGACGATGGTCAATCTCGCGAATACCGTCATGCAGCGCCTCGGCAGCGGTCTTCTCTCGCGACCCCTCGATGGCGGTAATCTCTATTTCCCCGAGAAGTCGCACGGCTTCAGCGTGGCGATCCGAGATCAGACGCCCATTACGCTCAACAGCAAGATCGCGCACCAGGTCGCCGACCTGCAGTAGTTGTCGCTCGGAGGCGCGGTCCTTGACGATATCGACATAGCGGCGAATGTTCGCGGCAGACGGCGTGTTCTGGCTCACGGTGGCCAGGTAGCTGATCCCGCCGCAAACATCATCGAGTCCGCAAGCTTCAAGTGCTTCATGCACCGTCACCACGTCAGCAGGCTTGCCGTCCGCAATCAGCTCAACAATGGCTTGGTAAATCTTGGCGTTTGCCGGATCAAAGAACATCCCGACGCGCAGGTCAGAGCAAGCGTCGATGGCATCGTTGCTGAGCATTAGGCCACCAATAATGCTTTGCTCGCCCTCGATGTAGGACAGTGGATAGGCGTTATCAGTCATGGCTCACCTCACGTTTTGCCGGGCGATACTCCAGAACTTTTAGAAAATTCTTCGGCCCAATGATCCAGTCCAGGCTTGCGGTCCATCCATTGTCATTGCTTCCCATCCAATGCGGGTTAAGTGTGACTTTCGCAAAGAACCGTTTCCACCAAGCCAAACCGCTAGCTTCGTCTTGGTAGCGGATGGTGCCGGAGGGGGTCTTGCTGTTCAGCATTTCCCTCCAGCGGGCACGGATCGAACCACCGCGAGAAGCGTTAGACGCAACCGCTTTCGGCAAACGGGCGCCCAGCACTTCGTTGTACAAGGCAATAACAGCGTCTACAGGGGCGGGGGCTGTCCTTCCACGGCTTGCCGTTTTCTTGCGGCCATCGTCGTCGGTAGACGACATAGAACCGTTAGGTTCTTCTTTTGTCTGTTGGGGATTGTCTGTTGAGTGCGGCTTTTTGCGACTATCTAAGCGGCTTTTTGCCGCATTAGGTGCGGCTTTTTGCGTCAGTCGTTGCGGCTTTTTGCCGCAACTAACTTCACCCCAGTTTTCAACGTCAGAAACGCTTAGAATCCGTCCGTAACGCCCGTTACCGTGGCATGTCAAAATACCGGCTTCAATCAAGTCAGTAATGGCAGCACCAACGCGCTCACGATCGCAGCCCCACTCAGTTGCAACCTGGGAATTACTTAACTCATCTCTGAGTTTTTGAAATCCGATCGTTTTCTCGATTACGGCCAGCAGGGCGGTCTGGTGCAGCCCTTTCAGGCGCTTCAATCCCTGCATTACCCCATTAGGCATTGCCACAAAGCCGTCTTGCATACGCTTTCTCGGCTGCTCTATTGAGTGCTTTTCTGTTACGGCCGCGCCGTTAACGGTAGCTAGTTTTAGGACGGCGCTCATGCTGCAAGCCCTCTCTGCGCTTCCATGGCCGCCACGAACGCGACAGGCCGCTGGTTGATCAGCTCGATCATTTCAATGGCGTCAGCGCGCTGCAGGGCGCGATCGCGTGTTGTTTTGATGCGCATGGCAAGGAAAGAAATCTTGTCCTCACGTTCTTGATCGGTCATAATTTCACCAGTGTTTGTGAAACCCACCGAGACCCTGCAAGGTCGTTGACGTGGGTTTTTTGTTGCCTGTCTGTTGGCCGACAGGCTTTGCCATTAATTCGAAATACTCTTTGCTGCCGCTACGATCCGATCAAAACCATCAATCGCCGCAACCACGATGAAATTAGTTTGGCCGCCAGCGTTGTCGCACCGCCTGTGCGCGCAGGAAATCTTCAAGCCACCCATCTCACGGTCAACAAAATCCGCCGCTAGGTGCGCTGGAATCCCACTCACAATCTGCTGTAGCTGCTCGATCTGGCATTCCAGCATGTCGGCGTCGAATCCGATCTGAACGCGAAGCACCGCAGCGGACGTTGTGGTCACGCCGCCAGTCCCTTGTTTATCGCGATCTCCAAGCCAGCAAGCCCCGCGCGTAACTGACGAATATTTCCAACTGCCTGCGCAGGCGATGAGACGAGATCCTGGGCGATATTCCCCATGGCGCTCATCATCTTCCCGATAGTTGCCGTATCCGGTGACGTGTCGTCCTCGACTGGCAGTAATCCATAGCGACCAAACAAATCCGACAAGCATCCGTCCCGATAGCCACCAAGTAGCGTTTGCGTCCAGGCATAAACGAGGTCGGCAGGGATTGGCTGCGACCCCTTTAGCCATCGCTCGACGTTTTTCCGGTTGCTTGTGGTGGCGCGCGCCGAATCTGCATCTAGCGGATAGTCGTCCGGATTTTCCAGGGGAAGCGTTCGGCTTCCGTCTGGGGTGTGTTTGAGGTAGGCGTCAGCGAGCGCGCAGGCGAATGAGCTCTGAGTCTGGCCACCCTCAATCTGGCGCCACGCCCAAGCCCTTAGAATTTCGCCTTCAGTGTTATGTCCAAAGTTTGACATTGATCTAGCACCCTTGATTAA
>Ga0302156_10000149_pt1 | contig 63365 bp, 38 predicted proteins | sample I_Bog_N3_2_FD_193503 | JGI IMG/M metagenome (GOLD analysis project Ga0302156, IMG submission 193503) | Peat permafrost microbial communities from Stordalen Mire near Abisko, Sweden - I_Bog_N3_2 | ecosystem: Environmental > Terrestrial > Soil > Wetlands > Peat | place: Sweden: Abisko, Stordalen... | reverse complement strand
CAGTCCGGCATCCGGTTCGGTGACGCCGAAGCAGGCGCGCGACTTGCCGGAGATGATATCGGGCAGCCAGTCCTGTTTTTGCTTCTCTGTGCCGTGCTTCACGATGGAGTGCAGGCCGAAGATATTGATGTGGATGGTGGAGCAGGCGGCAAATGCGCCGGCCGAATGCCCGACTTCCTGCATCATAATCGCGGCTTCCGTCACGCCGAGACCGGCACCGCCATACTCCTCCGGCATTGCGATCCCGAGCCAGCCGCCTTCCGCAACTGCGTTGGCGAATTCATGGGGGAAGCTGTGGGTGCGGTCTTTTTCCAACCAGTAATGGTCGTCAAACTGGTCACAGATGGCACGGATCGCATCCCGGAGTGCCGTTCGGTCCGGGTTATCGCAGAGGGGTTCGAACTGCTTCATGTCGGTGCCTCGTTCCTGGGCGTCTCTGTCTCCCTTTGCAGGGCGGCGGATGGCTGAATGTCGCCACGGCGAATTGACTTACGCCACCACGAATAGTAGCCGCTTGTTCGCAGGCCCGTCAACGCATCTTTCGCGCGGGGAAACAGGTGTTTTCATGCAGCGAATTTGCCTCGTCGACGAGCCGTCATAACTGACCGATATTTCGCCCTAGCGCATATAGCTACGCCATACCGAATTTTGATACAATCGGCGCCTGTCTGGGATGGGGTGTTTGGGACCTCGGCGCTGCCGGCCGGACAGTGCGATCTCAGCAGAAGGACATGTAATGAGCCTGGCCAACACGATGGAGAACGGTGCGCTCGAAGAGGCCACCATGAAGCGGGTGATGTGGCGGGTGATGCCACTCATTATGCTGTGCTACTTCGTGGCCTATCTCGATCGCACGAATGTGGGCTTCGCGGCCCTGCAGATGAACAGGGCGATCGGGCTGAGCCAGGCGATGTTCGGCTTTGGCGCCGGACTGTTCTTCCTGACCTATTGCCTGTGCGAGGTGCCGTCGAACATGCTGTTGTATCGCTTCGGCGCGCGGCGCTGGATTGCGCGGATCATGTTCACCTGGGGCCTGTGTGCTGCCAGCATGGCGCTGATCGAGGGCGCTGCCAGCTACTATGGGGTGCGCGCGTTTCTGGGAGCCGCAGAAGCGGGGTTTCAGCCTGGGGCACTGTTCTTTATCACCCTGTGGTTTCCCGAAGCCTATCGCGGCCGGGTGCTCGGCCTGTTCATCGCCGCCATCCCGGTCAGCGGCATCATCGGAGCGCCGCTCTCCGGCTTCCTGCTGTCGCTGAATGGCAGAGGCGGACTGGCCGGCTGGCAGTGGCTCTACATTCTGGAAGGTATCCCCGCGATCCTGCTGGCCCCCGTGGTGCTGACCTATCTACGCGACTCACCGGCAGAGGTGAAATGGCTCCAGCCGGAGGAGCGGACCTGGCTCGTTGCTGAGCTAACCAGCCAGAAAAAGGCGCGCGAGAGCCGTCGCACCTACTCCTTCCTGCAGTCGCTGACCAATCCGTGGGTGTGGTTCCTGGCGTCAATCTACTTCACCAATGTCTGCCTGAACAATGCGATCGCGACCTTTCTGCCGCAGATCATCAAGGGCTTCGGCGTCTCCAATCAGGAGACCGGGTTCATCGCAGCCATTCCGAGCGTAGTGGCGTTGATTGCGGTGCTCTGGCTGGGTCGGCGTTCTGATCGCAAGGCAGAACGCTACGGCCATGCGGCGTTCGCGGGCATTGTCGGTGGAGCAGCTCTTCTGCTGTCGGCTCTGTTGCACGACCCGGTCGCGCGTGTCGCGGCATTGTCTTTCGCGCTGGCGGGGACGCTCTCGTTCGCGGGGGTCTTCTGGACCATTCCGTCGAGCTTTCTTTCGGGCGCCAGTGCCGCCAGCGGATTGGCGGCCATCAGCGCAGTGGGCATTCTTGGCGGATTCGTGTCGCCATGGTTTATCGGCTACCTGAAGGACGTGACCGGCGACTTCCGCTGGGGGATTGGCGTCGTGGGCGGCCTGGCGATCGTGGCGGCATTCGTGCTCTACGCCAGCGGCCGGTGGCAGCCACAGGCCGTAGCCTTGCAGGCGGCAGATTCCGGGTAGGGCGCATTCGAAACTTCAGAAAGTCGCTGATTCGCCATCGAGCTGATTCAAGCAAGTGTTATGAACCCATCGGAAGGAAACAGGCGTGCGCATCTTAACAGTCATTCGTCAGGTTCTGAACGCCGAGGAGAGTGTCAAGGTCAAGGACGCCGCGGTCGATCTATCCAGTAGTAAGCTGGTGGTCGATACCATGGACGAGTATGGGGTGGAACAAGCCCTGCGTATGCGGGAAGCCACGCCGGAAATTGAAGTGGTCGTACTCGCGATCGGACCTCCCAGGTGCGAAGACGCGGTGCGAAGCGCGCTTGCCATGGGCGCGGACCGCGCCATACTCGTGGAGGCTAACGAGCCGCTCGATGTGATCGCCATCAGCAGCATCGTCGCTCAAGTGGCTCAGACCGAGAGCGTCGAATTGATCTTCTGCGGCGGACAGCAGGCCGATTGGGATAGTCATGCTCTGGGTGCTGCGACCGCGGAACGCCTTGGATGGCCGCAGGCGACCTGGACTAACGCGCTCTCGTTCGATGGAACTCAACTTATAGGGAAGCATGATGTCGATGCGGGAAATGAGTCGTTTACCGTGCCTGTGCCGGCCGTCGTGACGACGCAGCAAGGTCTCAACGAGCCGCGTTACCCAACTCTTCCTAATCTCATGAAAGCGAAACGCAAAGAGCTTCGCCGCGAGTCTTTGGAAGCCTTCGATGTGAAGCCCAAGCTGAAGTTCCTCGGCGCCGAAGTGCAGGTGCGCGAACGCCTGCGCACGATGATCGACGGTAAAGATGCTCAGGCTGCCGCCACTCAATTGGTCGATCTCCTCCGCAATCAGGCAAAGGTGATTTCATGATTCTGATCGTCGCTGAACATGCCGATGGCAAGCTGAGCAAGAGTGCCTACGAACTGACGGAGGCTGCGCGTCAACTGAAACGTGAGGGCCCCGTGACTCTCCTCGTCCTGGGCAATCAAGTTGGCACAGTGGCAAACGCTGCCGCGGCACTGGGGGAGCAGGTTCTGGTTGCCGACACCCCCGCGTTGTCCGAGTACGATCCCGAGGTCTGGGCAGCGGCCGTTGCACAGATTGCCAGAGAGGGCGAAGCCAACACGATTCTCATTGCAGCAAGCCGCAGCGGACGCGAATACAGCCCGCGAGTGGCTGTGAAGTTGGACGCGCCCTTGATTGAGGATGCCATCAGCTTGTGTGACGTCGGAGGCGAACTCCAGGCGGAACACTACACCTTTCTGGCTCGTGTAACGGAGCGGGTGCTGGCTGAAGGTCCGGTGGTCGTTGTCACCGTCAAGCCAGGATCGTTCCCGGAGGCTAAGCCCAACGCATCCGTGGCCGAACAGTACGATGTCGAGCTGGAGCTGCCACAGCGCCGCCTCATCGTGACCGGGCAAATCAAAGAAAAGAGCGAGCGCGTCTCGCTGGTAGAGGCAGAGATCGTAGTTGCCGGAGGACGAGGCGTCGGAAGTGCTGAAGGCTTCACGCTGCTCGTGGAAGGTCTCGCTGACCAACTTGGCGGTGCCGTAGGAGCAACCAGGGCGGTCGTCGATTCGGGATGGCGGCCCTACTCGGAACAGGTGGGCCAGACCGGAAAGACAGTACAACCGAAGGCCTATATCGCCATTGGAATATCCGGCGCGGTTCAACATCTCTCCGGAATGAGCAAGAGCAAGTTGATCGTCGCGATCAACAAGGACGCCGATGCCCCCATCTTCCGCGAGGTGGATTACGGCGTAGTAGGCGATGTGCAGGAGATTGTTCCTGCCATGATTCGCGAGTTACAGCAGACTCCCTAAGCCTGAAACAAAGAGAGACCGGGTACATTCAGATGCTTCCTCTGCCGCAAAAAATCCTCTTCCTTCTCTTTGCGGTCACTATGGGGGCGATCAGCTTCCATGGTTTTCGCCGGCTCTATCGCCGTATCGCAGCCGGGCGTGAAGATACGGAATCGCGAATGAACCAGCCGCTGCGTCGCATCGGGTACTCACTTTCGACAACTTTGACCCAGCGTCGCACTTTTAAGAAACGTCCATGGGTCAGCTTCTTCCACTCCCTGATCTTTTACGGGTTTGTCCTCTATCTCCTGGTCAACCTGATAGACGCAGTCGAAGGCTTTGTCGAGCTGCCGCTCCAGTTGCTCGGGCTCGCCGGGAATCTCTACGTCCTGGCTGCCGACCTTCTCGGAGCGGGTGTTCTAGTCGGCGTGGCTGCGCTTGTTCTGCGACGCTTCCTGCTGCCCAGCCGGAGCGACTTCGGCTTCAACGAACGCACGCTGCTTCACAAAGACGTGCAAGCACGGTACATCACTCGAGACTCGATTATTGTCTCGGTATTTATTCTGTTTCATGTTGGCAGCCGAGCCATCGGCGCCGGGGCGAAGCTGGCAGCCAAAGGCCCGGATCGCTTTGCACCCCTCGCTACGCTGCTCTCCCATCTGTTTGCACCGCAACATGCGCTTGCGTGGCGCATCTTTGGATATTGGGGAGCGCTAGGAAGCGTGCTTGCTTTCCTCGTCTACTTCCCTTACTCCAAACACATTCATATCTTCCTTGCACCCGCCAAGTACTTAGTTGCCCGCGATTCCTCATCTGGCGTTTTGCCGCCGCTGGATGTGGACCTGGACGTCGAAGAGCCGAAGCTTGGCGCGAACAAGCTCGAGGATCTAGCGTGGCCGCGATTGCTCGACGCCTATGCCTGCATCCAATGCAACCGCTGCCAGGATGTCTGCCCCGCTACAACGACCGGCAAGTCGCTCAGCCCATCCGCTCTTGAGATCAATAAGCGAATGGAGTTGAATGATTTGAGTCGCGCGAAACGCGCCTTCGAGAGCGGCCAGCCAAGCCCGAATCCCCTGCTCACGTTCGCGCTTTCGCCTGAGGCGTTATGGGCCTGCACGACTTGCGGTGCCTGTGTCGAGGTCTGTCCCGTTCAGGATGAGCCGATGCTGGACATCATCGACATCCGCCGCCACCAAGTCATGATCCAAGGCGATTTCCCGGCGCAATTGCAAAGCGCTTTCCGCGGGATGGAACGAGCAAAGAATCCATGGGGCATCAGCCATGAGAAGCGGATGGATTGGGCCTCGGGACTTAACGTCAAAACGATCGACCAGAACCCGGAGCCCGATGTCCTGTTCTGGGTCGGCTGCGCGCCCAGTTACGATCCGCAATCGCAGAAGACCGCACGTGCTTTGGTGCAACTGCTGGATGCAGCGGAGGTAGACTATGCTGTTCTCGGCAAGCAGGAGTGTTGCACCGGCGACAGCGCCCGTCGCGCCGGCAATGAGTATCTCTACCGCCAGCTTGCCGATGAGAATGTCGCCACGCTCAACCAGGTAAAGCCGAAGCTCGTCGTAACCACCTGCCCGCACTGCATGAACGCCCTGGGCAAGGAGTACAGACAGATCGGTGGAGACTTCAAGGTCATGCACCATACGGAGTACCTTGAGTCCTTGGTGAACGAAGGCAGGCTGACCATCACAGCAGGCCCCTCCACGGTTGCTTATCATGACCCCTGCTATCTGGGCCGCCATAACGGCGTATACGATGCTCCGCGAAATCTTCTCAACATCCTTAGCAACTCTGTCGTTGAGCTTCCACGCAATCGTGAGAACAGCTTCTGCTGCGGCGCCGGCGGCGCTCAGTTCTGGAAGGAGGAGGAAGATGGAGCCGAGCGGATCTCCGACAATCGCTATCGCGAAGCGGAGCAGCAACTGAAGGGGACAGACGATAAAGTGTTAGCCGTTGGATGTCCCTTTTGTAAGAGCATGCTCGAAAGCACACCCGGAAAGGACGCTGATGGTCTAGTTGTTCGCGATGTCGCTGAATTGCTATGGGAAGGTGTGCAACGATGTGCGAATCCCTCGTCATCGCAAGTGACTTTACCTGTTCCTGCCTACGAGCCAACCCCACCATCCGGCAGATCCCAAGCCCACGGAGTTGGCATCCAACCGATTCCTGAACCGGTCAGCGTCCCTGGAGCAGCAACCCCTATCCCGCCGACTCCAGCACCTCAGCCGCAGTTGAATATAGATCAGCGGCCCCTTGAGATTGCTCCCGTCGCGCAACCTCACGATAAGCGGAAAGTTTGGACTCCAAAGCGAAAGGCAGATAGCTAGGCCTCTACCTGACTATCCCATCCTGCTTCCGTTCGCGGGTCAGTTGACCGGGCCGGTTATGGAAGTCGTGACGATGCCTCGTGGGCTGGGCCCAAACCTCACCTGTGCCGCGCTGAGACAACGGCACTCCTATAACTTCGGAGTGCCGTCTCGGTTGATATGAAACCGCAATTGACTCAGAAGACAAGCTTTGCAGAGAACTGTGCTACACGTGGGCTGATTGGAGACTCGCCAGTGGGGGAACTGGTGATGGCGCCAAATCCGCCGGATGAGACAGTGGTCGTCGGATTGCCGAGGTTATCGCGATTAATAATGTTGAAGTATTCAGCCCTGAATTCGAAGGCCGCCGATCCTTCAATCTTGAAGCTGCGGAATAGCCCGGCGTCCCAGTCGAAGTACTTTGGCCCGCGAAAGGTCCCCTTAACTACATTGCCAAAGTTTCCCGCTGTGGGCAACGAGAAATCAGAAGGAATGAGATAGCTCTTACAGTGAGCGTACGCAACCGTGCAAGCTCCTGATCCATAGGGCCTCTGACCATTCCATACCGCTCGGTCCGCGCCTATGCCCGTGCTGGAGATATCCGAACCGGCCAGGATGGTAAGCGGTTGGCCCGACTGGGCCTGGATAATACCCGTCGTCCGCCAATCGTTCAGTATGGCCCGAACCACCTTATTGCCGGACTTCAATTCCGGAAAGGCCCACAGATAATACCCTGAAAAGACATTGGTTCTGTCGAAGTCCGAAGGACCAATATCCAACCGCTTGTAGTTAGCAAAGTAGATCGGTATCGCGTAAGGGCCACCCTGTGTATTGGCTGTATTGAGCGGCAAGGTGTCCATGGACTTGGACCATGTGTAGTTCCCGACCACGGTTAGCCCACTGGTCACATGCCGGCTAATCGTCGCTTGCAGCGAGTTATAAGCAGAATTGCCACCCATGCTGATCGAACCGATAGAGCTATATCCCGGATACCGGCGTCGAGAGTTGGTCGGCAGATTGCTTCCAGGAATATAAGTCGATGGATTCAGTTCATTGGACTCGAACAAATGGGACCCGTGGGAGCCTACATAGGCAAGTCTCAACGTCGAATCTTTTGAGATGCGCTGCTCCACCGTGAGGTTATAGGAGTAGATCAGCGGAACCTGGAAGTTTCCCGAAGCATCGTAAGTGTAGACCTGTACCGGTGTTGGAAAGACATAGGTCGCTGCCGGCTGTGGCGGGCCTATAAATGGATCCGTAATGCCCTGGTAAGGATTACTAAGGTTCCCTACCGGTTGCGTTAGGCTGACGGAGGTCGAAAAGGGGGAGATAGTTGAGGCCTGGCTATTTTGAATTGCGGGCTGCCGGGTCTCATAAAAGAGGCCGCCACCGCCGCGGACGCTCAGGCTGCCATCCCCTCTTACATCGTAAGCAAAGCCAACGCGGCCCACGATATTCTTATAGTTGGGATTGACTCCTTGCTCCGGCACCCCGGTATCTCCTGGGAATAGCAAACCCGCTGGAGCAAGAGGGTATACGGTTGAAACACGCCCGGCGGCGAAGGCAGCGGGGTTGAACTGAGTAATGTAGTGATGAATCTCAGTCCAGGGCTTGAAGGGTTCATAGCGCACACCATAGGTGAAATTCAACTTCGGTGTAGCCCGCCAGCTATCCTGCGCGTAGAGCCCAATAAACTGATCGCGGTCACCCAGGTACTGACCACTGCCTTGCACAAACGTCCTCAGATAGCCAAGCAGGAAGCTCGCTGCGGCATAGTTCGTGTTGTTCGAGTTGAATGAGAAAGTTCCCGAGTTGTTGAAGTAGCTATTGATATCGACCTTAGCCAGCTCGATATGCGTGCCGAATGCCAGGCTGTGACGCCCTCTTACCCAATGCAGGTCGTCAGACAGCGTGTAGTTATTGCGTGCGAAGGTAGCCAGCGCGCTGGTACCGAAGCCAAAGAAGCCAGTCACCGTGAGGCCGGCCAACGCATTGGCTGCCGGTTGGGGAATATTCACACCAAAGCTTGCAATATTCGGTACTCCGGCAACCGGCCCGCGAGTGGAGACCTCACGCGAGTAATTGAGCACCATGACATTCAGGACATTTTGCGAGAACGTATGCGTCTCAGAGACGAGAGCGCTGAGCACCGGGATGGTGGACTGGTCGGCGTATGTCAGCAGATTGTTGGGGTTAAAGACGCCGGCTTGGGCGAAGCTGTCGCGGTAGAAATGGGCTGCAATATGGTCCTTGCCCCCCACGTCGTGGTCCCCTCGAACCAGGATTTCGTTGAGATTCTGAATGAGGGGATTCTGATAGTAGAACAATCCATTCCCGGTCACACTCGGCAGATCCTTCAGTATTGCCAGGGCTGCAGAGTTGAACGTGAGCGGGTTAATCATGTCGCCCGTATAGTTCATATTGGTATACGGGTTCACGAGTTGAACGGCCTTCCCCAGTGGGTTGTTCGGGTTCGTCGCGCTCAGCAGGGCCGAGAAGTCGCCAGTCAGGTTGGCCTGCGTCGGCAGGAAGGAACTGACGCCGCCCACCAGATCGTGAAGGATTGTCTTCTGATAGCCCACAAAGAAGAAGGTGTGATTGCTCTTGAAGAGATGGGGTATCTCCACAGGGCCGCCGAAGGTTCCACCAAACTGGTTGCGCTTCAACGGGTCAACCGAACCAGAGAAATAATTGGCGCCATTGAACATGCCGTTGCGGACAAATTCAAAGAGATCGCCATGAAACTTATCGCCGCCGGACTTCGAGACGATGTTCACGACGCCACCCGCGTTCGTCCCGTATTCGGCACTATAGTTGCTGGTCTGGATGCTGAACTCCTGTAGTGCATCCGGAAAAGGAAACGGCTGGTTCACATCGAAGTACTCGTCCATGTTATTGCCACCATCGAACATGTAGTTTGTATCCGATGAGCGGCTGCCGTTGACGGAGATGGTCGTGGCAGTAGGAAATGTCTTCTGCGTACCTTGATCGGCATTGTCGTTTGGCCCCAGGATGACGCCCGGTGTCTCTTGAGCCAACTGGGCTGCATTCCTTCCGTTGAGCGGAAGATCTTCTACACTCTTCTGTCCGATGACGTTGGATAGCGTACCTGTAGTCGTGTCCACCTGGCTTGAGGTCGCTGAGACCGTGACCGTTTGCGATTCCGCGCCGGCCTGCATGGCTACATCGGCAGTAACGGATTGGTCCGCCTGCAAGATGATCCCGACCTGCTTGTAGGAGGAGAAGCCAGGAGCCGTGACCGAAAGCGAATAAACGGACGCCGCCAGCGATGGAAAGACATATTCGCCGGCGCTGTTCGAAGTGACAACCAAGGATTCTCCTGTCTTCGATTCAGTGACGGTCACAGTAGCTGAGGTGATGAGAGCACCCGTGCTGTCGACCACCTTGCCGGAGAGCGCAGCCCTCCCCTGTCCAAAGCAGGCGGGCACAATGGACAATAGTGCAAGTAGGGAAAGAAGCGGGCACCATCTGCGCAGTATTCTCACCTGGTTCCAAAGGGTTTGCATATTATCGGTAGCCTCCAAAGCTTGAGCTCGAATTTCGAACGAGGTTCGCCTCAAGTGATCGCGTTGAGTTCGAAACTCACCGACCATATTGGTCTTAGTGTGACTCTGACAATTGCTTGGCATGCATATGCATCATGCAAGTCATGCATAGCGGCAATCTGGAAAGTACATCCATTGTGCTGATAGGCTCACGACGGCTCGATAGTCGTTCGCCCATCACCATCGCCATGCGAGGAGACATTCATGCGGTTGCGATTCCTATATTCCATTTCGATACTCTTTGCTCTTGCTGCACCCGTTCTCGCTCAACAGCAGACTCTTCTGCTGTGGCCCAATGGCAATCCCGAGCCATCCAAGGTCGTTGGGCCGGAGACCGACCCCACAACCGACGCCAACCGCATGTACGCCGGCAAGCCCACTACGCGAGTCGCAAACGTCAGCCATCCCAGCATGTTGATTTACCTGGCCAGCTCGAAGAACAATACAGGCGCGGCGGCACTCGTCTTTCCGGGAGGCGGCTTCCAGCATCTCTCCATTGACATGGAGGGCACCGAGGTCTGCGCATGGCTCAACTCGATTGGCGTCAACTGCGCCATCGTCAAGTACCGCGTCCCCGAGCATGGTCGCTTCCCAGACAACGCGGAAGATCTGGAAGACGTGCAACAGGCCATGCGCATCATGCGATCCCACGCAGCCGAGTGGCACATCGATCCGCATCGGATCGGAGTGATAGGTTTCTCAGCGGGGGCGGAGCTCGCGGTTGCGCTGAGCACTCATTCTGACTACCAGGGAGCCAACGTCCCCCCTTCGACAATCGACGCACGGCCCGACTTCCAAATGGTTATCTATCCGGGCGGCCTGCGCGACCGCGAGGGCAAGATCAGCGATACGGTGGTTCCCCCGCACAATCTGCCACCGACCTTTCTTCTGCAGGCCGAGAATGACCATCTCGCCCATCCGGAGTCGTCGCTGGTGTACTATCTCGCACTGGTAGCCGCCGGAGTTCCTGCCGAGATCCACATCTACGCTGAAGGCGGTCACGGGTTCGGACTCCGTCCGACGGAACTTCCCATATCCCATTGGCCGGCACTCGCCGATACCTGGCTGCACACCATACACATTCTCGGGTCGCCCGGTTCAACAGCGCACCCGTGAGTTCCGAATGTGAGAGGAACCCGCTCATTGATTTGAGGAAATTTAGGCACCCGCCCGACTACGTTACACAGTAGTTTGGTTGCCCCCAGGGATTCACACCAATTGATAATGAAGGGGATACCGAAGTTTTCAACAGATATACCCCACCTGCATACCCCAGATTTTTTGTTACTCGAAAGTCGGGGTTCGATTCCCGGACTTCGTCGCACCTCCAAACATCTTCCTGGACTTCACGCCGTCAGAGCCCCTCAATGATGAGAAGCCGACTTCCAATTCCCAGACCAGTTTGGATGAGTGCATTGGCGATTTAGCACTTATTGAGATCACAACTGACGACAAGCGAGGTGCCTGTCCTTCCACTCCGCCAAGGAAGAAGCTTTTCGGCCTGCGTTCTACAAGTAAACGCAGACCCTGCAGCATCGTGTGGTCAAAGGGATGGACTCACTTTCCCAAGTAGAACGCAGCGATCCCGTCAACATAATTTTGTGGTGCGGAAAGCGCAACGTTCGTTAGCAGCACAACCGTCAGATCGTCCTTCGGGTAAAGAAAAACCACCGCACATCCACCCCCGATAGGTCCATACACCGGGTGCTCGGCACGTGTAGAGATCGGCCATCCCAGCCCATAGCCATCCAGCAGCGGACTAAATCCTCCATGCGAACCGTCGTTGAGCCGGCCCGGCGTCCATAACTCACGCAGGCTCTCAGGCTTCAGCAGCTTGCCACTTTCCAGGGCCATCGTCCATCTCGCCAACTCTTCCGCCGTCGTATTCAAACCTGCCGCCGTGCGAAGAAACGGTGACCAATCGCGCAGGTACACCTGCAGTGTAGGTGACGTCACACGGTAATCATGTACGTTCTTCAGGTACCAATACTCTTGCGCCATGTTGGGGATCGGGTCATGCGAGTCGCCGAACCCGCTACGCGTCATGCCAACCACCTTGAACTGTCCGTCGCGAATGAACTCCGCGAACGGCTGTCCGCTCAGCTTGTCAATCATCTTTCCCAGCAGGATGTAGTTCGTCTGACAATACTCAAACCGCTCTCCGGGAGTGAAATGCAGCGGAGAACCAAGCACTCTGGCCCATGCAACATCGTCGTCATAGTCAATCTGGCGCGAGTCATGGTCCCAAATATCCGGTAGCCCTGATGTATGCGTCAGCAACTGCCTTACTGTGATCGCACGCCATGGGTCAGGAAGGCCGTCCATATATTTCGCAATCGAAGCATCCAGGTCCAGCTTGCCGCCCTCCACCAGTTGCATGATTGCGACGCCGACAAATGCTTTTGTGATTGAGTGTACGGCGAATAACGTGTCTGGCTTCACATCGACGTCAAACTCGACGCTTGCTTTTCCAATCGCTTTCAGCAGAACAATCTGGCCGTGATGGACCACCGCGACTTGCAACCCCGGCACCCGATGTTCCGCCATCTGCTGTCTCAGAAAGGTCTCGACTGACCCTTGATCAGGTTCTGCAGAGCGCTTATTCTCCGCGCTTTGCGCCCCGCAGATGGGGAGGATGGAAGCCGTCAACAGTGAAATGAATCCGAAAAAACGCCAGATCATGAGAGCTCCGATGATTCAGTCTAAGCTCATGTACTTGGATAGTGAAGGTGGCTGTCTCTGGCATAGCCCACAAACGGCGCTTCCATCGAAGTTCACTGGCGAGCCCGAAATAGTATGTGGGCGAGGGGCAGCATCCCGCCAGCCTTTTCAACTGGCGAGAACAGACCAATGCACGATCGGACATGGCTTAGCCAACCTCGGACATTTGTCCTTTGAAACACTAATCAGTCACTACCGAATCGTCGGCAAACGGAAGACCGGCCCCCATCAAACACATTGTGGGCGAACGTCCCCATACGGTGACAAGGAGCGGACTTCAATCTGATAGCAGAATCCTTATCGCTCGATCCTTTTCTTCATGGCGACGCATTTCTTGCGCGCATGATGCAACGTGATATGCTTCTATTCGCACGGCAGAATACGCTTGTCATTGTCCGCTAAAGGCAGACTGGGCCGTCTGTACCGCATCGATACTATTGCGCTGCTTGAGCCAAATGTAGAGGCCCATCAGGAGACTGACGATGGCGAGTGCGGCGCCGAACTCACCGATCCACCAGCGGGTGTGACCGGTATCTCCCGTGACTGGTGTGAGGAGGTTTTGAATCCAGTAATTATGCAACTGGTGCAGCAGGACGCAGGGCCATAGACTGCCCGAGCACATTCGGACCCAGACATATAGGAAGCCCATTGGGATGACCATCCCGGAGAAGCAGAGCAGGCTGTACCAACGCGGTGTGTTGCCCTGATACCCCGCAAACAGGAGCAAGGGAACGTGCCAGAGGGCCCAGATGATCCCGGTCGCAAGCGAGGTCTGGGTGAAGCTGAGGCGGGTAGCGAGCGCGGGTACGAGAAAGCCGCGCCAGCCGGTCTCTTCGCCGAGCGCTCCGAGGGTACCTCCGCCGAGCAACTCGAGCAAAACCGAGATCACGCCCAACGGAACAAGTAGGAGGAGCAGCTCCCAGGCAGGCATACGGCTTAGATATCCGTGGCCAGCGGGAAAACGTTGCTGTAGATGGCCGAGGCCGCTCGTCCAGACAAAGCTATAGGCGAGGACAGAGTAGCCGATGGGAATGAAGTAGCCGGCGGCGATCCACTTCCACCGCGGCCAGCGCCATCACAACTTGTAAATGTCTGCTCGATTGCTGCACCCAGAATTTCATCATTTCAGCTCAGGCTGGCGCATCATCAGCCCCAGATCAAGACGGCTTTCGCCGCAATGCCCCGCAAGAACCTCGAACGACGAGTTCCACCGGCAGAACGATACGTTTTCCCGCTGTGGGTTTGCGAGATTCACTCATGCGCTTGAAAAGCATATTCGCTGCGGTTCGACCCAGCAGTTCACTCGGCTGGCGAACGACGGTGATTCCTGGTCGCAGCAGATCGGCAGTCTCAAAATCGTCGAAGCCAACCAGCGCTATGGTCTCCGGCGGATAGATTCCCAACTCCTGAAGTCCGTGAAGCACATGTCGGGTGGTCAGATTGTTGGCGCAGAACAATGCCGTCGGCCTTTGCTTTAAAGACATGAGCCGTCGAACTTTGACTAGAGCATCCTCAAGAGCGCTGGTGCAGATGGAGGCCGCCGGTCGCAGACCGGCGCCCAACATGGCATTCTCATAGCCACGATGGCGCATGCACATGGTATAAAGTTCGTCTGACAAACCGATGTAGGCAATGCGTTTATGTCCCATGGAGATGAGGTGCTCGGTTCCAAGCTTTGAGCCTTGCTCGTTTTCTACGAGCAGACAATCAAAACCGCTGCCTTCGACCGGCCTGTCGAGTGTGACGATTGGCATGCGATCAAACTGAGGCGCCAGCAAAAGCGAATCCCCGGCCTGGGCATGCGACGGAATCACAATCAGGCCTTCCACGTTGCGCCGCAACATGCGACTGACTTCTTCGTACTCCGTCTTTGGGTCTTCGTCGGAAGTGGAGAGAACCACTGAATACGAATGCTGTTTAGCGACTGCGCTGATGCTGTGGGCGCAGATAGCGAAGAACGGGTCGAAGAGGTACGGGACCATGATGCCGATCTCATGCGAACGCTGTTCGCGCAACGATCGGGCAAGATCATTCGGTTGGTAGTGTAACTGCTCGACCGCGGCAAAGACTTTTTGCTGAAGCTTGGCGGTGACTCCGGCGCTGCGATTCAAAACACGCGACACCGTCATCGTACTCACGCCTGCCAGCCTGGCCACGTCGCTCATGCGTGCGGTTCTAGCCATGGAAAGTCCTTCGATAAAGGAAGATAGCGGGTCGCAGCATTCGCATCAGTGTACGGGACTCGTTTCAGAGGTAAACGTCGACGCAGGCAGCTCCGCCGCGTTATACAGGTTGTCGGATACCACGCCCATCCATCCGTACCGAACATACAACGGCCGGCTCACCGTGTCAGAATGGACGACCACAGTATTTCCTTCAATGTGACTCTGGGCCGCGGAAAAACGATGGTCCGCCCCGGCGACTTCGAATCCACTTACTGGCCGGCCATGCGTGTGAAGCCCTTCGCCATGATCGAACCATATCCGGAAGCCAGTCGTTCCATCCGAGGCCGTCTCCGTAGTGGCTTCACGATAGAGCGGACCTTGAAAGGCTAGAGGCTCAGCATAGACAAGCGCTCTGGCCGCCATCGCAAGCCGCGAACCTACTGTCTGCTTATCGGGTGGATGAACATTATCCGCTTGTCCTACATCCAGAGTGACGATCATGGCGGTATTTGCCACGGACAACGTTCGTCTCTGCTCTTCCCGCACCAGACCCCAATCCTCGCCGGGTGAATTGAAACTTGAGATCTGTACATAGAGGAAGGGCAGATTCCCTTGCGAGAAGTGTGATCGCCAATCCTTTATCAGTGAACTGAACAGGTCTCCATATGCATAAGCCCGATCCTGCGCGGAGTTGGTCTCTCCTTGGTACCAAAGAAACCCTTTGATCGTCATCGGCGTGAAAGGCGCGACCATGCCGTTGTAGAGACCGGCAGGCACCCACGACATTTCGTACGGATGCCAGGGATGCGACGGCGCCGGCTTCCCTACCGCTTTTGCCGCTTCGTCTTCTTCCTTTTCCGCGGCTATCGTTGCATCCAGATCAGACTGCCGGTCAGCGAACTCAGCGCGACTTGCAATGGCCGGCAACAACGAGGCGCTTGAGCCGAGGGTATCGAGAGAAGTCCACGAGTCCGCGGGAGTTCCGCCCCACGTCGAATCGATCAACCCGACCGGCACTTTTTGGTCCGCAGCGATCTCTCGACCAAAGAAATAAGCGACCGCCGAAAAGCGTTTCGCGGTCTCTGGCGTACACGCAGTCCAGGAAGACGATGGACTTACGTCGTTCAGGGGGAAGTCGGAAACCTTATGTTCGACGACAAGTAAGCGCAGATTTGGATTGCTGGCGGCGGCAATCTCCTTCTCGCCATCTTTCACAAAGGCCATAGGAGGAAATCCGGCGAGGGGCATCTCCATATTGCTCTGACCGGAAGCGAACCAGACATCTCCCACAACTACGTCCGTCAGTGTCTTCTCCGGACCATCACCGGCCACCGTAAGATCATCGGGTCCGCCGGCTGCTTCGGGTTGTAGATAAAGGCTCCATTTGCCGAGTGCATCGCTCTTTGCGGACACCGTCTGCCGGCGAAACCGGACTGTCATATTGGAGCCTGGCGTCGACCATCCCCAGATATGAATTGGCCGGTCCCGCTGAAGCACAGCATGATCCGAAAGCATATTCGGCAAACGGATTTCTGCCTTTGCAGCGAAGGCAGATACAAGCACAAGCGGAATCGCCCACGTCTTCAGTGCGTTCATAGAAGCATCTCCGAAACGGTCATGGTGACTCAAATCCTTTTGCAGCGGAAGACGAAGCCGGCATAAGACCGGTTTACGATGGAATACCCGCCATCCATAGATGAGATTGTTAACGATATCATAAGCCAATTGACATGCTTATACTAAGCTGGCAGCCTCATTGTCCAATAGTTTTTTGTCTGGGCTGTCACTTCGTGACGGGACAACACAACGACGGCCATCAACCGCCAGCTTCGTGCGATAGAGCTTCCGGCTTAATAGGGCGAAGCGAAAAACCGGGTCCCTGCCATAGGAATTGAAAGTCGTCCTCTCCAGCAGTATGCGCTTCCATGATGCGGAGATGATGTCGGCCCTTTTCAAGAGCAGCGTGCGCCGAGATTGTCTGCGCGGCCATACCCGCCAAGCCGCATACCTGGTGGATGGGCTTTGGCGACGACCCGACAGTGGCCCCATCGATATCGATAGCAGCTTCTTCATTCGCGATCAGAAGGAAGGAATAGCCGCCATCCGTGGGAACCTCAAGATCACCTTCGAAAATAATTGAATAGCCATTTGGGCGCGGTGCGATTTCCCTCAACGCTATCTCTGTCGCAACACCCGTTTGGACCCTGCCTGCACTGTCCCCGACTGGGGCTTCGCGATAGATGTAGGAGAGGCCGGGCTCGCCCTTCGGGCTTGTCATAGACCTGCGTAGCGAATGGCTCACGATGATAGGCTGGTATACCCACGAGACACGGCCGCTCTTATCGCTGCTGTGGAGCAGCACGCGGAATCTGCCGCTCGCGTCATGGAGAGTCCCGTCCGCGTCAGGAAAGCGATGGCTCACTCTCTGACCTTTCGCACTGGAGCCATCGCCAAAGGTCCAACTGTATTCCTGTCCTTCGTCATTTCCTGCGTCTTGCACGGCTTAAAACCGTACTTTCTCGCCGGGCCGGGTCCATCCTGGTGAAGTGACGATCCGCAGACCGGGGGTCGCGGAAAAAACAGGATCATTCGCTCCATCGGTGATGCCGATGGGCAAATCGGTCTTGTCGTGGACAGCTCTCGCTGCAAGTACCACATCGTCGAAGGACACGTCCCGGACGCTGCCCTTGAGCGACGACGCCACTAACGAAGGGGCCTCAAGCCCCATGACATCGGTGAACTTGATACCACTGATGCCGTTTCGGGGCTGTTGAGCCTGCACGAGCGAGTACCAGTCTTCCATTCGGATATTCTCAAACGCGAATCCTGCGCTCTGGCCCCGTCCATTGGGGTCGGCCCAGAACTCCATCAGGGCAAATGGGATGCCGCATCCGCCGAAGCCCATGTGAATCACGTCCGAGTCGCGCAGAAGGAAGTTGCCGCCCTCAAAGTTCTTCTCCGGCCATCCCGCCCGAACAATGTTGGATATGCTCGTCGAAAGTACACTCTTTTCAACCGTGATGTTGGTGACTGGGCTACCTTGCGCGGCAAAAGCAATGGGACCGTATCCGTCCCAGCTCGTTTCCATCGAAAAAACATCATCGGCAGCGCGAAAGAAGCTGTCTCGGATCAGGGTGTCCCCTCCACCGAGCCAGTCCATTCCGTCACCGTTTGCGTTCCCAGGATTGGCTCCGATGACTTTTATGTTATTGAAAACAACATGGCGGGAATCTTTCATCTGGATTTGCCATGTTCGGCTGCGGACGACGCAGGTGATGCCTTCGATAGAGATCTCATGCGCTTCGTCCATGACGATGCAGTGCCAGTTTCGCTTATGCATCCAACCGTCATCGTCGGCCGGGTTTTGCGGGCCGTCGTATACGATCACACCTCGCCCCGAAACCGTGACATGGTTTACCTGCCAGATATTGAGGGAGCCAAATACAACTGCGTCGTCCGCGAGGTAGATGTGATCGCCCTCCGCAGCATCGATATTTTCGCGATGAATTCCCGTGCCGAAGTAGCGAATTCCAGGGGTTCCCGCAGTCGGTGCGTGTTTCTCTGCAGCGTTTGCAAAGAGGTAAAGCATCTCGGCCATGGCGCCAAAATCCCGAGGTCGCGATATGGAGATTTTGCCCGGTCCGTCCATCTGGAATGTAATGGTGCGCCCGCTGCGGCGCGGTCGAATGTTCAACCTCCACGGCTGCACCTCGACCCCTTTTGCCCAGAAATCATCGGCGTCGGCTGTGACTGAAACAGAGGCATGCTTACGTGCTGGAAAATTTAGGAAATATAAATTCATCGCCGCGTGCATCACCGGGGTCGTATGACCGTTTACCGTGACGATGAAGTGAGACGAGTAGATCTGATCGGAGGTCGGCCCGGGTGATTGCGCGGTCAACAACCCCGTTGATGCGAAAATGCAAAGACCTGCACACAATCGAAGAACATTCATGATCTGCATCCGTATGCCACGGCCATGATATCGCTAACCAACTCAAGCCAGACAGACGAATTGACAAAGTTTTTAGATGGCAGGTATAAACGCCAAAGAGTATTGATATCGATATCACCTCAAGACAGGAAAAGCGAAAAGTCGGATGAAGCAGAGCGTTTTCCCAGCATGATGCGGCCACTTATCGGCGCACTCTGCATATCTATCGCTTAGATCCACTTCGGCTTCTGCCGCCACGTTTCGATTCCGTGACTCAGGTGAAAACTAAGGTTGTCCGCTTATGAATCGTCTAACAGACGGAAAGTCATTCGTTGCCTGCTTCGTCGTCCTGGTCGCCGCGTTTATCGCAGGCCCTACTCACGCGCAAAAAGCTCCCTCCACTCTCTACGCAAATCAGGTCAACGATCTGGCGCTTCACCGGGCCGATTCTCTGACGCGCGGAGTCAACCTTTCCGGCTGGTTCGGTGGATGGGGAGACTACTCTCCCGAACACACATCGACTTTCATTACAGCGGCAGACCTTACAGCTATCCATGCGATGGGTTTCCGCTACGTTCGCTTTCCTCTCGATCCCATTCTTCTGACACGCGGAGGACTTTTGTCGCCGTCGAAGGAGGACGTCTGGAAGCGAATCGATGACGCTCTGGATGCAACCATGAACGCTGGCCTGTCCGTCGACTTCGTTGTCTTCCCGCGCGACGACTACAAGCAGCAGCTTGCCACGCAAAAGGGCGTCGATGAGTTCGTCATGCTCTGGCAGGTGCTCGCTAAGCACCTTGCCGGACGCGACCCCAATCGCTTCTTCTTCGAGCTGATGAATGAATCCGAGGTGCAGGATCCGTATCGTTGGATCGGCATTCAAAGCGCCGTGATCCAGGCGATCCGCCAGATCGACACTCAACATACCATTCTGGCTTCCGGAGCGCACTATGACAGCATTCCGGATTTGCTGGAGACCGAGCCCGTCCGCGATGCGAATGTCATCTACACCTTCCACTTTTATGAGCCATACCCGTTCACGCATCAGGGCGCGACCTGGGGATCGGTGGAGTGGAACTACTACAGCCACATCCCCTATCCGGCCCTACCGGAACAGATTGCTCCGATCCTGCCAACAATCCCTGACCAGAATGCCCGCTACCAGCTATATCAATATGGCCAGGGCAACTGGAATGCCGGCAGCATCTCGCAGCGGCTGACCTTTGTAGCTGCGTGGGCACACGATCACGGAGTGCCTGTCATCTGCAACGAGTTCGGTGCCTTCCGCGACACTGCTCCCGCGGACTCGCGGACTCGATACCTGCATGATGTAAGAGCGGGGCTGGAAGAGAACGGTCTCGGCTGGGCCATGTGGGACTGGAGCGGCAGCTTCGGCCTCGTCAAACATAGCGGCGGCGCTATTCTGCCCGACGCTGAAAATGTCCGTGCGCTCGGCCTCACGGCTCCCTGAAGTGGCTGATGAGGTTCTAGGCGGCTCCTGGAAGCCGCTTTGACTTCAGAGTCCTCGGCTTTCCAGCGGTGAGACACACGTTCGTAAGTGGCCGCTACTTCAGCACCACAAGGGTGATCGATTGCGCCGGGAAGCTCAGCGTCAGAGTGCTGGTCGTCGATGGCGGGGCAGGCGGCGTCACGGTCTGTGCGGGCTGCGCAACAATCGCCTGCAGGTTGGCGCTGCTGTAGAGATAGACTTGGGCTTGAGCTGTGGGAGTGAAGTTCGGCAGTGACAGCGTGCTCGTCAGCGAACCGTACGTTTTGTTGATGACAACCACCGTGACTGCGCCGTCCGAGGTGCGGCGTGCGCCGTAGACCGAAAGGAGGCCCTGGTTGCCACTGCTTGACGACAACGCCTGATTGCCGAATCCGGAGTTCGCGCCGTCATAATTGCGATAGATTGCGAACGCCATGTTGCCTGGGATCTGTGCCGTGTAATTGCCGCTTGGCCAAAGCTGGCCCTTGTCCAGACCGTATTTGCCGAATATCCCCAGAATGTCGGCCTGTGTGACTGCACCATTGATCGACTCGAGACCACCGAAGTTGTACTCGTCGATGGAGGTCTTCGTGCCCGGATAGTCGTTAGTCACCCACGTCTGCAAGGTGGGGATCAATTGCGGAGCCAGCGGCGACTGACTGCAACTCGTGGTGTAGCCAGGGTCCGTTGTGTAGTTTGGCACCGGATAGTTCGGATCGGTGTACGTCGGGTCCCAGAAGACGCGGGTCGAGTTCAGGCGAACGGTCTGCTCCGCGGTATCGCCGGCGGTGGTAAGGCCCGTGCTGGCACCGTTGTAGTTTGCGGCGAAGTAGGTGTGGATATCCACATAGTCGAGCAGCCTTATGCCGTACTTGGTCTGCGCGGCCTTCATCTGCTGCATGTAGTACTCGATCAGCGGAACCCCACCGTGTCCCTGACGATCAGTTGGGTTGGACCAGGGTTGATTGCACGGCCCGGCGCTGTAGCCTTGACTTACGTCCAGCGCGGAGTAGTAGTAGTTGTACCAGTTTGAGATCACCGGACCGCTTACCAGCGCGGTCGGATCGGCGGTCTTGATGGCCAGTGCCGAGCCGATGCCGCTGTTGGTCAGTTCGTCATAGGTCATCGGATTGGGATGCACGTCGCGATGAACGCCACTCCAATATTCCGGCTCGTTGTCCAGGTCCCAGTGGGCGACGCCTTTGCCGTTCCCGGCGACTGGATTGCCCTGGCCGAACTGCCCCACGATGCTGGTCACCCAGTTGCCGATCCACGACGAGCCTACCGGCTGCCCAGCCGCTGGCGGCGTCGGCGGTGGCTCACTGATGCTGGTATTGAGGGCAATCGTTGCGTTCCCGTAGACGTTGTTGCCGTTTGTGTCAACGCCGTTGCCACAGACGCCGACATAGCTCTGCTGGTTCGGATCGAAGGACATCTTGAAGCTGCAGGCGGTCGCGCTCGTGTCACCGTCCGACACCCAACCCGTAAGCGGCGCTGTTCCCACCACCTGCGCCTTCACGGTACTGGCCTGGGTCACCAGATCCACAAAGTTGCCCGTCGGCCATACATTACTGGCCCCGGTTACATTGGTGAAATAGTAATCGCTGGCCGCGTTGCTGACATTGGTCAGGTAGTTGTATCGCGTCGTATTGTCGCCGCCCCAGCGGATGATGCTGGGATTCATCGTGGCGATCGAGGTGGAATCGAGAGCGTATCCATTGACGCCATAGATCAACGGACTGATGGAGCGCGTCACTGTGCCGGCATCAACCGACAGCGTTGGTCCTGCCGAGGTGGCCGGCGGCGACAGCGTCAGCGCTATGCTCTTTGAGACGGACGGCGTGGTCACGCTCGTTGCCGTCACGTTCACGGTCGCAGGCGCAGGATAAGGTGTCGTGTACAGACCCGACGTCGTGATGTTGCCGATGCTGCCGGTATAGCCGGTCGGTCCTGTAAGCGTCCAGGTTACTTTCTGGCTGAAGGTGCCCGTTCCACTCACGGTTGCCGTGAATTGCTGCGTCGACCCGATGGTCGCGGTCGCCGGGTTCGGTAATATCGCCACGGAAGTGGCCGCGTTGGGGGTGTAGTTTGCTGTGGCCGTCGTGGCGGCGCTGAGTGTCACGGTGCAGGCCAGCGGTTGGCTGGTGACCGGGGTGCATCCGCTCCAGTTGGCGAACTGGTCTCCGTTCGCCACCGCAGGCGCGGTCAGCGTCACAACCGCGCCGGGGCTGTAGAGGCGAGTGAACGCGGTGTTTCCGTTTGCACTGCCGTTGAGGTCCACAGCAGACACGCCTATGCCGACGCCGGAAGAGGGGTTCGTAGAGTTGACTGTCAGCGCAACCGAGGGGACCGTCGTTGTCACGTAATTGGCTGTAACGGTGGTGTTAGCACCAAGCGTCACGTTGCAGACAAGTCCCGTCGTTGAAGTGCATCCTGTCCACGATGTGAACTGAGCGGTCGAAAACGCTCCGTTGGACACAGTCTGCGAGGCGGTGAGGATGACGCTTGCGCCTGAATTGTAGACCCGAGTGAAACTCGTGGTCCCGTTGGCGTTGCCGCTGGTGTCCTTTGGCGCTACGCCAATGCCCACACCGCTGGACGGGTTTGTCGAGTTCACTGTCAGCGTGTACGTGACGGTGGGCGGCGCGGCGTACGTCGCCGTCACCGTGTTGTTCTGGTTCATGGTCACGGTGCAACTATTGCCGGTGGTCGATGTGCATCCGGTCCAGGACGAAAAGACGTTTCCGCTCGCCGTGGCAGGGGCGGTGAGCGTCACCGTAGTCCCGCCCTGGTACAGACGCGTAAAGCTAGCGGAGCCGTTGCCGTTGCCGTTCAAGTCCGACGGTGACACATTGAGCGTCACACCGGTGGAAGGTGTCGACGTGTTTGCCGTCAGCGTGTAGATCGTGGGGAAAGTCTCGCCACTGTTGCACCCGACCATGGCCAAGACCACGCATCCCGCCGCCGCGCCCATCCAACGTCCCATCCGCTGCTTCTTCATCATCGCCATTTCCATCCGATCTGCCGAGCGCTCCTGCGTTGTGTTTCCGTGGTGCATGGCCGCTTGTTGCCATTCGGTGCTTACTGCACGGTCACATTCATGGTGAAGTAGATAGACATCTGGTCAGCGTTGCCGTTGATCGTGTCAAAGCCGCCACTGGGGTCAGGCACCTGCTTGCTCCCGGTCTGCCGGGCGGTGACGACCACGGCATAGGTGCCCTTCGGCGTCGTGAGTGTGGGGGTGGGGTTGATGTTGGCCGTGGAGCATGAACTCAGACCACAGACCCCGGCGCCCAAGAGCAGGACACAGGCGAGGCTCGCAAACAACTTCCGGCGCCGCGACAGCGCGAGTCCCAGCAGACCGAGAGCGAAGACGACCGGCACGACCGGCGACCTTCCGCGCAGGCTCGATGTGGTCGTTCCCACCGGGACATTCGTGTTGATCGTGACAAGCACAGTGCCCGGCGCCGTCGGGGTGACATCCGTCGATTGCTTATCCGATGGATCAGGGTTCGGGTAGCTGAAGCTGCAGGTCGCGTGCGCCGGGAGGTTGGTGCAATCGAGCGAGACGGGAAGAGAGTAGTTTTGTCCGTTCGTGTTACCGTTGACTCCTGTCACGCCATAGCCGAGAAGCGAAGTCAGCGTCATGGTCGCGCCGGCCGACGATCCAGCGGCCACTGTCACAGAAGTCGGGTTTGAAGTAATGATGATAGATGGATTCCGGAGCGCTATCGTGGAGAAGGACGACCCGGTCACCGAGGCATAGTTGGGGCTGCTATAGACGGGCGCCAGCGTATACGGGGTCGCGATATTCACGACCGCGGTATTGCTCTGGTCGATACTCAAGCAATACGCCGAAAACTGAACAGTACCGTTGGCAGCTACGGGAACCGCCGCGCATCCGCTAGTGGGGAATGTGACGGAGCCGTAGTTGTAGCCAGTGAGGCCGCCATTCGTGTTGTAGATCGGCACGCCGACCAGCGGAGCCCCGTTCGCGGCCTTGACGGTCATCGTATAGGTGTATTCATAGGGTAACTGGCTGCCATCGAAGGGCTCTGCCGATCCTGTGCCACCGGCGAGCACATACTGCGGAACAGTGGAGGCGGCCGGTTGAACCAGGGTGGCAGTCCCGGGCGCTACGGTTGTTGTGGATGTTGCAGTAGATCTACCGTAAACTCGGTCTCCCTGATAGCTAGCCGTGAATGTGTCCGACCCGGCGGCGATGGTCGTCAACGGGAATGTTACGGTGCCGTTTACCAGTGGTTGGGTCAGGACCACCGCGGGGTAACCGGTCGCGGCCACAGTCAAGGTCACATTGCCGGTGGGAACCGGGCTCGTGCCCGAGGCGGGCGTCACGGCGACTGTAACCGACGTTCCAGTAACGGATGGGTTCGAAGATACCGTTAGCACCGTCTTCGAGGCCGCCAATGCCGCTCCGGTGCCGCTCAGGTTGATCGCAACCGGTACATTGAAGGCATCTGAAGTGGCTGTGATCTGCCCGGTGATCGCGCCCTGGTCGCCTGGTCCCGGGTTGAACGTTACCGTCGCCGAGCAGGACGCGCCCACGGCGACCGCCGCTCCGACGCATGTCGTTGAAGTCACGCTGAAATCGGGTGTGCTGGAGAAGCCGGTGATGTTCAACGGCTGGTTGCCGTCGTCCAACAGCGTGACATTGGCAGTCGCGGTTGAAGTCGTCGTCGCCAGCGTACCGAACACCGTGCTGCCGTTGACGTTCACCACGTCGATGTCCTCCTTGCCGGCGTCGGCCACGTAGGCGTTCCCGAGCAGATCCACCGCGACGGAGGTTGGCTTGGTGGCGCCCGGCGCGATGACGACCTGCGCTGCTCCGTTCAAAACGCCGGCCACGTTCGGGATTCGCACGGTCTGCGCCGCTGAGGTGATATATGCAGCCCCGGAGTTATCGACCGCAAGACCCGTCGTGCCGGAAGGCAGTGTGATCGTGGACGGTCCCGTCGGCGAAAGAACGGTCAGGCTCGTTCCGAAGGCAATGTAGAGGTCCCCTGTGCCGTCTGCCGCGATGCCCTCAAGCTGAGCGTAGCCTGTGAGGTCAGTTTCATCTGTCGCAACGGTGAGGTTGCGGAGGCGAATGACCCGCTGATTATCCGGGTCCGCGATGAACAGGTCGCCAATGGCGTCGGATGCAAGCTTCAGGTTTGTGCCCAGATTGCTTCTCACCGTCGTCTGCGCTTTGACATTCAGGCCGACCGCTAACGGGCTCGATGACGGCGGGGCTGGTTGCGCGGCCGAGACATTCGGTACCTCGAATACGCTGCCGCTGTCTGCCACAAAGAGGTTGCCGGAAGCGTCGATAGCGACACCCGTCGGGGCTGTGTACTTGCCGATGCTTATGGGAGTGGTCGAGCCGGCGGCATACTCGAACACCTTGCCCAGCCCGCTGTCGGCGACGAAGATGTCTCCAGCCGCATCGACGGCGATCTGGCTCGGCGACTTGAAGCCAGAGCCGCGCGCCGATTCCGTTCCTGGCAGCACGTCCGCTTCCGAACCCGTACCCGTGCCATGCAGGACGGTGGTATTCAACACTTGGCCGGCGGCGTTAAGCATCTGAATCGTCGCCGAAACTTCGCCGACAGATGTCGGCTGGAATGAGATCGGCAGCGTGCATGTGGCTCCGGCAGCATAGGTTGTCGTGACAGTGGTCGAGTTGCCCTGTGCGTCAGGCGGCGTGCTGGTGATGCCGCACTTGGAAACATCCCCGAGCTGGAATCCCGAGGCCGTTCCGCTCGACGCCAGGGTGAAGCTGGCCGGCGCTCCGGAACTGGCGAATGTATACGGGATGCTGGCGTTGACGGCCTTCGGAGTGTTCGCGACAGTGCTGCCCATCTCGACGCGATTCAGGAAGATTTTCACCACGCGGCTGATCGCCCCGGAGCTGCCATTGATCGGCATGAACGCGGTGCCGCGCTGCGAATCGACGGCCGGGCTCCCTGATGCGGAGAGCGTCGACAGTGTCACCATCTGCGCAAGGTCCGGTGAGCCGGCCACCAGCGGCACATAGATCAGGCCGACATTGCTGTCTGACACATACAGGTTGCCGCCATTATCCACGGCCACGCCCTGCACGCTGTAGGCAGAGCCACTGAAGTAGTTCTGCAGGCCGGTCTCAGTGTTGAGATTGTTCATGCCTGCCGGGATGAACAACAGGCCGGCCTTGCCACCCGCATCCTCGTTGAACGCGATGTTGCCGGCATCATCAATGCTCACGGTCTTGGCGCGAACAGCAAGGTTGTTCACAATCAGCGTGACCGGCCCGAAGTTGCCCGACGCGTCGATCTGGGAGGTAAAGATCTCAACGCCGCAACCGTTTTCCGTGGCGACCGCAATCACTCCGTTATCGTTGATCGACAGGCCGGCCGACTGATAGTAACCGCCGCAATTTGTGCTGACAGTGCCTTGCAGATTGTTGGCCACCTGGACGGGTGCGATATCCCAGGTCCCGGTTTTCGCGTCGAAGGGGAATTCGAGCAGGCCGTTGTTGTAATTGTCGTTGGTATACAAATTGTTGTTGCGTGGATCTACGGCAATGCCCGAATCGGTGTAACCGCCAATGTACTTGCCGGGAGCTGCGATAGTCACCTCCGGGCCGCCGTTGACCGGGAATTCATAAATCCCCCCGAACTGAAAATCGAAGAGCAGAAAATCGCCGCGGTTGGATACGGTCGTCTGCCACGGGGCGCCGTATGCTTCATTGTGCGGCACAGCCACCGGCGACGAACTCACGACCGGAGCAATAGGCGTCTGTGCCGTGATCGCGGCACAAGGACCAACCGCACAGGCCAGCAGCGTGAGGCGTAGCTTTTGAATCGTCGTGAGCATGTCCGTTTCTCCCTAAATCTTCCTGCCCGGCCCAGGCAGTTGCCTGCCGTAAACCGTCTTTCCGTCTTGCAGCTTCCTGAGAATGTGTTCTCTCCGGAAGCCTCGATTCCATTCCCGCTACTTCGCCGTTACCGTCACCGTAAGCGTGAACGGCAGCGTCACGACAGCGAGTGTCTTAGGATCTTTCGCGTAAATCCGAACATTGTAGGTTCCTGCCGGCGTGGTGACTTGCGGCGCCGGTGGCGTCTTGCTAAAGCCGGAGTTGGTGCAACCGACCGCTCCCAGCGAAGCCGCGCCGAGCATAACCGCCAGGCACAGGCTTCCGATCAAACGGCTCCCTGCCCTGCGGCGGCTGAAGCCGAACCCAAGCAATCCAAGACCAAAGACCGCAGCGAACGCGATTGGAGAGCCTAAACTGTGTATGCTGGCCACGTTGACCGGGATGTTGGTGCTCAGGGTGACCGTCGTTGTGCCCGGCGTCTGCACCGACACCTGGACCTGCGGAACATCGAAGGTGCATTCCGAATATTGCGGTACAGTTGTGTTGTCGCAGGCCAGCAGGACGCCGCCGTTTTGTGCGTTGGTCGCTTCGTACCCGACCAGGGACTGCAGGGTCAGCTTCGACATGACCGGAGTGCCGGCCACCGTGGTAACCGCTCCCGGGCTGGCTGTAAAGAGAAGACTGGGCGGGATGACCTGAAACGTCGCAGCGGCAGAGCTGACTTTGGAAAAATTCTGGTCGCCGTTGTATTGCGCCGTCAGGGAATAGCTTCCGGCCGCCAGGTTGAGCGTGTTGAACGTGGCACTACCGCTGGCAGTGAGCGTAACTGGGTTCTGCGTCGCATCGGCAACGTTCGAACCGTTAAGGAACGACACATTGCCGGTTGGCGTTCCCAGGGACGAGGTTACAGAGGCAGTCAGCGTGGTGGATGTGCCGGCCTTGACGTAATACGTGCCGAGAATTGGGGAGATGTTGCTTGGGTTAGTGATCGTGACTTTCGGTGCGGCAGTCGTCACGGTCAGCGTCTGCGTCACGCGACCGCCGCTGAACTGCGAGTCGCCGTGATACACCGCCTGCACCGTATACGTTCCACCGAGAATGTTGGATAGAGTGAAGATAGCTTTTCCGTTGATCAAGTTGCCCGTTGGGAGCACCGTGGTTTGATGCAGCGCGGCATTCTGGTTGATGAGCGTCAGGACAACCTGGCCGGTTGGAGTGGCCGCGCTCACGGTCGGGGCGACTGTCACCGTCGCTGTCGTTGAGCCTGGGTATGGGGTCGCCGTCGGGTTCACCACCAGAGTGACCTTAGATGCCTCAAGATTGTTGACCGCGGTTCCACTGAAGTAGCCCGTCGCGATCGGCGCATTGATCGCGTTCGAGGTCACGGACATGGTGCCGGTGCGAACAGCCGGAGCTGTGCTAGACGCCGTCAGTTGCACGTCGATGATGCAGAACTGGCCCGGTGCGACCGGCGTGGCGCCCGTTGTGTCGCAGGCATTCTGCGTCGCCGCTGTTGTGGAGAAGTCCGAGCCCTGCGGACCGGAGAAGGTCGGGTCCGGCTTGATGGTCAAGGGCGCGTTGCCGATGTTGAAGGTGTCCACATCTACGGGGTTGCTCGGCACAAACGGACTTACCTGGCCCAGATTTGCCGTTGCAGACAAGTTGAGAAGCTCCAGAGTCGGATTGCCCCCCGTGAGATCCGAGACATACAAATTGCCGGACGGATCGATCGACAGGCCATTGGGCGCCGTGATAGCACCCGCATCGATTGCCACCGCGCTGTTCGCGCTGAGCGCGCCGTTGCTGATCGGTATGCGCTCGATGCCGCCAGTCTGCGCGACCACTACGGACCCGGACGGATCGACCGCCAGGCCGGTAACCGGGGCTTTCAAGCTGCTGGTGATGGCGTTCGGTGGCCCGTCGAAGGTCGCGGCAATCTCGTCGAGCGTGTTGCCGTCCGCAACGAAGATATCGCCGGCGTTGTCCGTCGTGATCGCTGAGGGCTTGGAGAAGCCGGAACCAACCGTTACAAGGCCGGTGAGTAGAGTGGTCGTCAGTGGGTTCGACAGCTTGACGATGCGTGCATTGTCAGGGTCTGAGACGAAAACATTGCCGTTCCCGTCCGTCGCCAGCTTTAGATTCGTGCCCAGGCCGCTGCCTATCGTCACTTGGCCTGCCAAATTGAGCGACCCGTTGAGGTAGGGAATCTCAATGACTTTGCCCGCGTCTCCAATGAAGACATCACCAGCACCGTCGACCGCGACACCGGTGGGAGCATGCAGCCCATTGCCGATGGTCGTACCCGTTGAGGTCGAAGTCGAGTTTGGGCCATATTCGATGACCTGGCCAAGACCAGAGTCGGCCACGTACACATCACCCAACGAGTCGGTTGCGGTCTGCTGCGGTGAAGAGAGTTTAGGGCCGACCTGCACCTCCGTGGTGGGCACCAGCAGCGAAATGTCTGCTCCCAGCCCGATTCCGCTCATGTATGTCGTCGACTGAGAAATGACCTTATTGCTCGCATCGAGCATCTGCAGCTTGGCTGAAGTTGCCCCTGGCAGGTGGGCGTTGAGGGCCACCCATAACGGACAGCTCGCCAAAGCCACATATTGGGTCCCGGGTGTGCAGGGCAACTGCGGCGTGGTTGCAGTCGGGTCGGCGATCGGGTTGGTCGACGAGACCACAAAGTCCGTGCCGCCTCCTGGCTGGGCCAGTGCAAAGGATCCAGGCGTTACCGGCGAGCTGAAGTTGAAGAACACCGTACCCGGCGTACCCGCGGTTCCAACTGGAGATGTCCCGGCGCTGGCCGCACCCAACTGCCAGAGCACTACATTTTTTGTACCTGGATAGACGGTGGAGCCAGGTGGGTTCCATCCACCGCCGTAGGTGGGAATCCACAGATATCCGCGCTGGTCGATGCCGAGTGTTGCCGAGCTGGGCACCGGCGCCAGGTAGGTCGCATTGCTGTAGTTGAAGCTGGTGGCCGAGACGCCAACTGGACTGCCCGACGAGTTAGGAATCATCAGCACGCAATTGAACGCGCCGCCGTTTGAGTCGCTCTGACTGTCAAGATAGATATTGCCGGCCGCGTCCAGGGCGATACCGTCGAACTGCGCCGTGTTGGTCGTGGGGTCCAGTCGTATCAGTTTAGCTTCCGCGCTGCCGTCGCCGGCGCCGGTGATCCCGCTTGTTCCAGCAGGGATAAAAAAGATGCCGTGAACGTAGGACGTGGTGCCGTTTTCGTCATCCTCAAGGAAGTAGATGTTGCCATTCACGTCGGTGGTAATCCGTGTGGCTTTCTGCTTAAGGCCTGACACGATGATCGTCACGTTGCCCCAGTTGCCCTGGTTGTCTACCGGCACCGTGTAAATCGAGGGGCTCGTCTCCGTCGATACGACAAGCGTTCCGCTTCCGTCCTTGGCAGCGCTGTTGATGAACGAAACGTCGAACGTATTTAGGCTCACGGAACCGTTGCCGATGGTGGCGCCCCACGCATTGGCGGAGGTGAAATCCCATGTGCCGTCGGCCGGGTTGTACGGGATGCGGAAGAAGTGGGCACTACCGTAACGGTCCGTGATATAGATCGTGTCCTTCGCATCCATCGTCATGCCCGAGTTCCAGAACGTCCCCACGGCTTCGAGTGGCGGCCCCGCGGCAATGTTGGTGAAGTTTCCGGTGCCGGGGCTTAGCTGGTACAGGCCACTGTTGGCCCAGTCGAGAAACACCACGCTGCCGTTCTTGGCCATCTGCGCTTTGATGATCTGGCCCCATGTGGCATGCGTGGTCGGAATCGGCGACCCGGACGTGACCGGCGTCTGCGCCATCGCTCCGCACACCGAAACTATGCCGACCAGCGCCGCCGCTGCGCCGCGTAGTAGACCGCTTCCCTTTTTCCCAGCCCCCATGGTGGCCATAGATACTTCCTCCAAAACCGTTTGACCTTCTAAAGTGACGCGACCTGCGCCCGTATCTTTCATCGCCTTCCAACCAGCAAGCCCGTTCTTTTGCATCTCTTCCTGCGGAACGGACGGTCAATCGAGAGCCCCGCGCTGCTCCCAGACCGGTCAGAACGTATACTTCGCACTCAACTCAATCCTGCGAGAACCATATTTCACGTTCGCCGTACCGAAGTTCTGGTGGGTCAGGCTCGTGAGCGGTATCGCCTGGCCTGCGGTCGCATTCTGAAACGACAGTTGCAAATTGCTCGTGTCACTGTTGTTGAAAGAAGTTTGAGGGTTATTTAAGAAGTTGAAGCCGGCCATGCGAATCTGCAGATTGCGACCTCTTTCGAATCCGAAATTTTTCAATATCGTCAGGTCATGGTCCATATATCCCGGCCCATGAATGTAAGGCAACCGGTATTGCCCCTGTCCGCTCGGGTTCGTGGAGGTCGCATACTGGCCGGTCGCCGGGCCACCCGGCAGCGGAATGCCGAAGCAGCTCGGGTTGATGAACTGGCCCGTTTTCAGCCCGGAAGCTGGATTGCACTTCAGGGTAGGCATCAGCTGGTAGTCCGGGGTGCCGAGCCACACGATCGGGTTTACGTTGTTGACACAGTAGTGGTTGCCATTCTTGTCCGGCGGAATACCGTACTTGGTCTCGCACGTCGACTCGGCTTCCTTCGACTCCTGTTGCGCCAATGAAACCTGTACCGGATTAATCGAACCATAGCCAAAGCCGAAGTTTTCTCCTTCAAGTGATGCCAGGGGTGGCCCACCCTGGACGGTCGAGATTCCGGAGATTTGCCAGCCGTTCGCCAAACCCGACAGCCAACGGCTCTCGCCGTGATAGCGCTTGCCGAAATCGATCAGGTAATGGGCGTTGAAGACGTGCGAACGGTCATACGGCACTGGGTTGTATTCGTTACGCAGGTCCAGCGGGTCCGCCACAACGTTATTGTAGGAAGCCGCGACCGCCAGTTCCTTCGAAAACGTGTAGTTGGCTCCAAACTGCACCGGGCCGATCCTGCCGTTCCAGCTTGTCTGCAGGCTGTTGTAGTTGGAGTAGTAGCTGTGCTTGAGCTGATAAATGTGTTGGTAGAACGGATAGGTGCGGAAGTAATCGATCTGCGGCGTACTCAGACTGCCGATGGAATCGTAACTGGAGCTGACCGAGCCGTCGGCACCAACGCTGTTCGCGTTGCCCTGGGGACTGAAGAAGAAGCCGGCAGGGATGAGATCGAGATCGGAGACTCCGTTATAGCCGGCCGCTTGGTTGTTGTAGCTGCTCTCTGAAACGCTGGTGTTACCGACATATGCAACTTCAACCAGGCTCTGCACCTTGAAGCGGTCGAAATGCGACCAGTCCAGCCGTTGCGAGATCGCCCCGTTGTACTCGTAATACACCGGCCGCTGCGTGTCGTAGGGTGAGATCGTATAGGCGCTGAAGTCGGGTGGGTTGGTCGGCGACTGAAGGTCCACTGCATCGAAGCTTAGCTGCGTGTAAGCCTGGTATGTGTTCTTGTAGCCCTGCGCCGTTGAGGCGGCCAGAGCGTAGGGCTGAAACTCTTCCTCGTGCCTGTAGATACCCCAGCCACCGCGCAGCACGGTCTTGCCGCTACCGAGGATGTCCCATGACAGGCCCAACCGTGGCGACACAAACACCATCGTCGGATTGTTGACCGTATTGGAAGTGTTGGAGGCAATGCCATGCCAGGTAAGTCCCGGATCGTTGGTACTGCCGCAATTCCGGCCCACGCACTGCTGGTTATAGAGCTGGGGCGAGAACGTCGCCAGGCCGTTGTTGTGCCGATCCACCCAGGGCCCCAGGTGCTCAAAGCGCAATCCTAATTGCAGCGTCACGCTGTGGAATCTCTTACCGCTGAGGCGCCAGTTGTCGTTCACAAATCCCGCCAGCGTGGTGTACTGCATATCCACAATCGGCGTGAAATTGCTCTGCGTGTAGCTGTCTGCGTATCCCAGATACATCAATGCACTCGGGGTCATGCAGGCACCCAGGTAAGCCGCGCCGGAGTTCCGGCTCGCCCCCAACGGACTCGGGTTGATGCAACCCTGGAACTGTGCCTGGCCGGATACGTTGCCGTTGTAATCGTAATATGCGGTCTGCGGATTGAACGTGTATTGACCCTGGGGATAGGCTCCGAAGCTTCCCGTCCCGTTATATATCCCCTTCTCATAATAGATACCCGCTTTGAGTGCGTGATGGCCGCGTACATACGTCACCGCGTCCTGAAAGTCGGGCACTTCCGTCTTCAGATGAATCTGGTTGTTGTAGAAGCCGCCGGGCATCAGGACGCTCGAGTAACCCAGCTCGCTGTAATCCGCCATCGCCGGCACGGAATAGTCGCCGGCGTTTTTGTATTCGCCTAGATAGTTGAAATTGCCTTTGCCTTGCGAACCGCAACTCCCCGTGGCGCGCAGGCTCGGGTTGGTGCAGTTGTAACCGTTCATCGTGAACCGGCCCACGGCGCTCGGATTGCCCTCGTTGCCGGGCCGGCTCAGAATCGACACCGCGGCGTTGACCTCATTGGTCAGATTCGAGGTAAACACATGCACATAGTCGACCGACACGATATTGGAGATGTCGCCGCTGCTCACGCCCCCCGGGTACAGCGCGGAGTCGGTCGGAATGTAGCCGAACGATACCGGCTCCTGTGTGGTCTGCCTCTGCAAGCCATACGTCGCTGAGATCTTGTTGCTGTCGCTGATCGAATAGTCGAGACGGGCGTGGAACATGGACCCGTTCTGCTGCTGTTGCACCGCTTGAATGTAGTTGTAGCCGCTGACATTGGTAAAGGGATCGGCGTTCGGGAGAGCCAGCCAGTTCAGCAGCGCGATTCCACTCGCATTGCCTTGCCCCACCAGATTTCCATTCACGACAGTACCGCCGGTCGGCAGGTAATTTTCTGCGTTGCACATGGTCTGGATGGCATTTGGGTTCGTCAGGCCATCGGGACGCGCCCCGCAAAGCTGCGCGTTCAGCGAAGCGAGGCTGAAATCACCCGCTCGCTCGGCCATGGTCGGTACCCAGGCCGTCAAGGTCTGCGGGGAAAAGAGCTGGTTGTAGTACTCATAACCAGCGAAAAAGTTCAGTTTCGTGTTGTTGCGGCCAAACCGCGTGTGCGGAATGTACAACGGCCCACCTATCGTTCCGCCCGGATAGAGGTATCGTCCGTCCGGCCGCGAGACGCGGAGGTTGTTGTTGAACCAGTCGTTCGCATTCAGCACCGTGTCGCGAGCGTACAAGTAGCCCGATCCGTGGAAGGCCGACCCTCCGTATCTCGTCGTTCCGCTGATGATCGTCGGCCCGTGCGCGAACTCCGCCGCAAAGTTCGACGAGGACACCTTCACCTCCGAAACCATCTCCGCGTTGATCGTCTGGGTCGTGCCCGAATTGCTCGTAATGTCGGTCAGCGACACTCCATCCAAAATCGTCGCGATACCCGTGACGCCCGTGCCGTTCGACGAATAGCTTCCTGTCGACGCGCCATTGACACCGACAACCGAATCGTTCGGCGCCTGATTGTTCAGGCCTGGACTCACCAGGTTGAACCCGGGCAGGAAGCGGATCAGTTCCGTCGCGTCGCGTCCTTCGATCGCCAGCGTCTGAAGATCGGCGGACGTGATCACGTCCGAGCGCTCGGGGGTGTCCAGCGGTTTCAGTTGCTGGCTCTCCGTCGCCTCTACCGTCACCTGGGCCTCTACCGACCCCACCACCAGCTTTACGTCCGTGAAACTCACCTGATCGCCCGGGCGGAGCGGAAAGGGCTGCGATTCCCAGCTTTCGAATCCGGCCATGGACACCTTCACCTGGTACTGCAGACCGTTCGGTACCGACGCAATCGTGAAGTCGCCCGACGTATTGCTGGTCACCTTGCGTTGGGACTTGTTCTCCAGGTTCGTCAGCACCACGGTCGCGTGCGGCACCAGAGCGCCACTCGCGTCGCGCACCACTCCGCTCACCGTGCCGGTCGTAACCTGCGCCGCCGCGCGCGAGGGCAAGAGCAGCAGACAGAACAGCCATAAGCAGAGCCAAACGCTGACTGAGGCGAACTTCGCGGACTTCGTCATTGCTACAACCTCCCGGCTATCGACCCCTTGCGGAGGCGCTCATCTTGATAACGATCACAAGGAACTCCGTTCCACCCTCGTTTGAGTCGTCACTTCTTGCCACTCTCGAACACGATTCGGAAGTATGAAGGTCGAAATCGGAACCGTCAAGTGGAAAATTTTCCCATTGTTATGGATATCAATCCGGCCTCCCTTCCAGGAGTCGGCTCGATGCAAAGCGCCTTATGGTGTAGTGCACCCTGCTAGAACTGGACACTGGAATTAGATAGGGTAGAGGCCTCCGCCAAGGAGGCGTCATGGGAAGAAAAGCAAGGGTACAGCGTACAGCGGAAGAGAAGTGGCAGATCGTGCTGGAGGGTCTGAAGAGCGGCAACATCGCCGAGACTTGCCGCAAGTATGAGATCGCTCCGAACCTGTTCTACCGATGGAAAGATGAAGTAGAGCAGGGTGCGAAGGCTGCGCTTGGGGGGAGAAGCGCAGCCGCGCACCCTGACCAGGAGCATCTGCGCAGGATCAAGCAGTTGGAGCGGGCGCTGGGCGCAGCACGTTGCAGATCGAGATACTAAAAAACGTGCTGGGCGAGTGAGCTGCGGGCAGGCCCATTCGCAAGCCAGAGAACTTGTTGCCCAGGGTAAAGAGCCGAAGCTGGTGGCCGAGACGCTATCGATCAGCCGCTCCAGCCTGTACTACCGGAAGCGTCCGCACACCAGCCGCGCCGACCGCACCCACGACGAGCGGATCGTGGCCGCGTGCGGCGAGAAGCCGGCCTACGGCTATCGCCGTGTGGCTTGGTGGTTGCAGCGCAAGCAGCACATGGAGGTCAACGCCAAGCGCGTGCTGCGGGTGATGCAGGAGCGCGGCCTGCTGGTGCGGCAGGGACGCTACCGCGTCTCGCGCCGCAAGGACTGGAGCCGTGTGGAGGCACCCGAACCCAACCTGGTCTGGCAGTCGGACATGACCAAGGTCTGGGCCGGGCCATCGACCGGCTGGTCGTATCTGGTCTCGATCATCGACTGCTGCACCCGCGAGATCCTCGGCCGGGACCTCAGCCTGCGCTGCCGCTCCAGCGAAGCCCTGCTGGCGTTGGAGAGCGCTGTGCTGAACCACCTGCCCCACGGCACACGCGGCTTGGGGCTTACCCTGACCACCGACAACGGCACCCAGTTCACCTCGGCCAGCTACATCGAAACCCTCAACCGGTTCGGCATCCACCACCGCCGCACCGCCTACAACCACCCCGAAGGCAACAGCTATATCGAACGCTTCCACCGCAGCCTGTAAGAAGAGGAGGTCTGGATCAACGAGTACCAGAGCCTCGACCATGCAAGGCAGTCCATCGCCCTCTGGATCGAGGAATATAATCACGACCGTCCCCACCGCGGACTCCACGGCCGAACCCCGCACGAAGCACATGCCGCGTTCCGAGCCCAAACACTTACTTCAAACCAGGCCTCGCCTGTCTAAATCAGCAGGGTGCACTACAGCAACTTCCTTATGCGCCACGCATTGACAGGCAAGTTTCGTGCTTATTGGGCTGCAGATATTCACGAGGAATTAGTTCAATCCCATCAAGGCTACCAAGATGATGAGTACAGGAGAAAACCCGCAAAATTTAGATGAAGGGATGACTTCAAATTATTGATTAATAAAGACTTATTTTGGTTGCCCCCCAGGGATTCAAATGCGTTGATGACAAAGGGGATATTACAGTTTTCAACAGATATACCCCACCTACATACCCCAGTGCTCTTGTTACTCGAAAGTTGGGATTCGATTCCCGGACTTCGTCGCACTTACGAGCACCGTTCCGGATTCACCCAGGGTCAAATCTAACGGAAGCTGCGACGTTGGTGAGGGGTTTGCTCAAGACAGCGATTCCATATACGGACGCATGATGACGTTGGAGACTCGGCATACCTTCGCCGCCTCCCAGAGTTCATCCATCGTGGCCCTCTTCTCTCGAAAGCACTCCCGTAGGGCGTGGATCGCCAACTCTGTTCCGACCTTCGATCAGAACTTGAAACAGTCGGCAACGGTCTTCGCCGGACTCCTCTTTCGAGTTGTGAAGGAAGCATCGCGAAAACTTGTGCAGTTCTTCGACGACCGCTAAGAGGCTACCGGCCCTTCTGTGCATCTGCCCACATTGGAAATGCGCTCCTTGCATCTGCTTGACCGGGCCCTTGCCGAATACCTGTGATAGTCCGATTGGAGCGGGGGCAATTTCCGTTCCGTGATTTGTAAACGTTCGTTTGATTGCCATAGCCAGGACTTCCCATAAGCCAGGCCCTTACGCCAAAATCGGTTCGATGGATGTGCAGGAATGCTCAGACTGAAAGCATAGCCAATGCGACAGTGAAGATAACGATGGGCATTGTGCAGGCGAAGACAATCAGCCACGCCAGTAGTGACCCCGTGAGCGATAACATTCCTGCGAAAGCAAAAGTCGTTGTGCCGTTGCCGGCGTCCGTCTGAGAGTCCCTACTACCAGCAAAAGCCAGCATCCACGTGGGTCAAGGGTCCAATGAAAAGTTCTCTCCCAATTACGACGTTGTTTGTGGATGTAGGCGGAGTATTGCTCACGAACGGTTGGGACCATCTTGCGCGCAAACGAGCAGCCAAACAATTCAAGCTGAACTGGGCGGATATGGACGAACGTCATCGTCTCGTCTTCGAGACACATGAGGAGGGCAAGCTCTCCTTCGAAGAATATCTGGGTCGGATCGTGTTCTATGAGAAGCGGCCGTTTACCCGGAACCAGTTTCGCGACTTCATGTTCGCCCAGTCGAAGCCATTTCCAAAGATGCTTGACCTCGTTGCCCAGCTCAAGGTGCGGCACAGACTGAAGATTGTTGTCATCAGCAATGAATCGCGCGCGGTCAACGCATACCGCATTCGGACGTTTAAGCTCGACCGGCTCGTGGACACCTTTATCGCTTCGTGCTTCGTGCAAATGCGGAAGCCCGACATCGAGATCTTCCGGCTCGCTCTCGACCTTGCCCAAACAGCCCCGGAGCAAGCGGTTTTCCTCGACAACACACCCATGTTTGTTCAGATCGCAGAAGGTCTCGGGATGCGAAGCATACTTCACGTCGATTACGAGTCCACCGGCGCAAAGCTCGCTGCGCTCGGACTACCGAAGAGCGACTCAATCTAGCCGCGTCACCGTTTGCAAAAGGAGATTCCAAAATGTCGACTGCTCTGCTCACGACGGAAGACCTGCTCCACGAAACGCCTGAAGCCATCGCCAAAGAGGAGACGGTGCAGGGTGGCGCGACGCTGACCGCCGACCTGCTTCGCCGCATGAATGCCTACTGGCGGGCAGCCAATTATGTTTCGGTTGGTCAGATCTACCTGTATGCAAACCCACTCCTGAAGGAGCCGCTAAAGCTTGAACACGTCAAGCCATTGGTGGTCTCCCACTGGGGAACGACGCCGGGGCAGAACTTCATCTATGTACATCTGAATCGGATCATCAAGAAGTATGACCTAAATATGTTTTACGTTGCCGGACCAGGGCACGGCGGCCCCGCGATTGTAGGCAATGTGTATCTGGAAGGCACCTGGACCGACGTCTATCCGAACGTCACCCAGGATGAAGCCGGCTTGAAGGAGCTCTTCAAGCAGTTCTCATTTCCCGGCGGCATCTCAAGTCACGTCGCGCCGACCACCCCCGGCTCGATCCACGAAGGCGGCGAGTTGGGATATTCGCTGAGCCATTCCTTTGGCGCGGCCTTCGACAATCCGGACCTGATCGTCGCCTGCGTAATTGGCGATGGCGAAGCGGAGACGGCGTCGCTGGCGACCTCATGGCAGTCCAACAAGTTTCTCGACGCCAGAACCGATGGTGCGGTGTTGCCGATCCTCCACCTCAACGGCTACAAGATCAGCAACCCGACAGTGCTAGCTCGCATTGAGCATGAGGAGCTGGAGCAGTTCCTGCGAGGCTGCGGCTGGACCCCCTACTTCGTAGAAGGCGATGACCCCGATAAGATGCACCAACTGCTGGCCGCCACCATGGACAGGGCCATCGAGGACATCCGCCGCTTCCAGAAAAATGCACGCGAAGGCAAGGATACGATCCGTCCGCGCTGGCCCATGATCGTCTTCAAATCGCCCAAAGGCTGGACAGGGCCAACGGTCGTCGACGGCTTACAGATTGAAGGTACATTTCGAGCGCATCAGGTACCACTGCTCGTCGACCCCGATCATCTCGACCACCTCCCGATCCTGGAAGCGTGGATGAAGAGCTACAAGGCCGAAGAACTCTTCGATGAGAGTGGCAGGCTGATTGCCGAGCTGCAAGAATTGGCGCCAACGGGGAACCGCCGAATGGGAGCTAACCCCCACGCCAATGGCGGCATTCTGCTGCGCAACCTAGTGATGCCCGATTTTCATCACCACGCCGTGACCGTTACCTATCCGGGCGCTGTTGAGGACCATGACACGCAGGTGCTCGGTTCTTTCCTACGCGATGTTGCCAAACTGAATCAGGACCAGCGAAACTTTCGCGTCTTCGGTCCCGATGAGACGGTCTCCAATCTTCTTCAGGCGGTTTTTGAGGTCACAAACCGTCAATGGGATGCACGCGAGTACAGCAACGACCAGTTCCTAGCGCCGGAGGGCCGAGTGTTGGACTCGATGCTGAGCGAGAACCAGTGCGAGGGCTGGCTGGAGGGTTATATCCTCACCGGCCGGCACGGGCTGTTCAACAGTTACGAGGCTTTCATTCGCATTATCGACTCCATGTTCAGCCAACATGCGAAGTGGCTGAAGGTCTGCAATGAGCTGCCCTGGCGACGCGAGATCTCGTCCTTAAACTTCCTCCTGGCCTCGCATGTGTGGCAGCAGGACCATAACGGGTTTACGCACCAGGATCCCGGCTTCCTCGACCATGTCATCAACAAGAAGGCTTCCATCGTGCGCTGTTATCTTCCTGCCGATGCCAACTGTCTTCTGTCTGTCTTTGACCACTGCCTGCGCAGCCGGAACTATGTCAACGTGGTCGTCGCTGGGAAGCATTCGCTGCCGCAATGGCTGACGATGGACGAGGCCGTCGTGCATTGCACGCAGGGAGCCGGTATCTGGCAATGGGCTAGCAACGATCAGGACAGCGAGCCGGATGTGGTGATGGCCTGCTGCGGCGACACCCCTACGCTGGAGATCATGGCTGCTGTCTCGATTCTCCGCGAGCATCTGCCGGCTTTAAGGGTGCGCGTCGTAAACGTCGTCGATCTGATGAAGCTCGAACCCAGCACCGAGCATCCGCACGGTTTGACGGAGCGCGATTACGATTCCCTCTTTACAAAAGACAAACACATCATCTTTGCCTTCCATGGGTATCCCTGGCTGATTCATCGTCTGACCTATGCACGAACGAACCGGAACCTGCATGTGCGGGGCTATAAGGAGGAGGGCACGATTACAACACCCTTTGACATGCGCGTGCAAAACGACCTGGACCGCTTTCACCTGGTAATGGATGTGGTGGATCGCGTACCGAATCTGGGCTCCAAGGGGGACTACCTCAAGCAGTTGATGAAAGACAAGCTCGTTGAACATAAGCACTACATCGACGCTCACGGCGAGGATATGCCGGAGATCCGTAACTGGAAATGGAGTATAGGAAAGCCGATCAAAGACAACTAAATCTAATTCGACGGGGTTCACGATGCCGGTCAAGATCAGTGAAGAGAATCACGGAAGGTCAGTGGCTGTATGGGTCAGCGGTAAGTTGGTCAAAGCCGACTATGAATGGCTTGTTCCCGAAATCGATCGACTCATCCGACACCATGGGAAGTTGCGGTTGTTGTTTGAATTGACTGATTTCCGGGGCTGGGAACCCGGTGCGTTTTGGGATGAAGTGAGCTTCGACATAGAGCACTTCATGGAGGCCCTCTATAAACCCTTTACGAAAGCCACGACCCGCTACTTCGATCTGGCCGACGCGCCCAAGGCATGGGCATGGTGGAGACAGCCGGTGCCGGCTGCAACTGCGAAGGCCATTTAAGCCGGAATCGCAATCAAACCTCGACCTGCAACCCGCACACGGAGCACCCGCAAAGTGAATATGCAAGCACTTGAATCAACTGCACAGACGATGGTTGCCAATGGCAAAGGGCTGTTGGCGATCGACGAGAGCACCGAAACCTGCAACAAGCGATTTGCCCGATACGGCATTCCTGAGACCGCCGAGGCTCACCGGCAGTATCGGCAACTGATCGTCGACACGCCGGGCTTGAACGAATCGATCAGCGGCGCGATCCTCTACGACGAGACAATCCGTCAACAATTAGACGACGGCACTCCGTTCGCCACAGCATTGGCTGCGATCGGAATCATCCCCGGCATCAAGGTGGACACGGGCGCCAAGCAACTGGCCTTCTTCCCCGGCGAAAAGGTCACCGAGGGTCTGGATGGCCTGCGCGCACGTCTTGCCGAGTATGTTCACATGGGGGCGCGCTTCGCCAAGTGGCGAGCGGTCCTGGCCATAGGCGATGGCATTCCAAGCAAAGGGTGCATTGATGCTAATGCACAGGCGCTGGCACGCTATGCCGCGCTTTGTCAGGAGGCTGGCCTGGTGCCGGTCGTCGAGCCGGAGGTTCTGATGAAGGGTGCTCACACTTTGGACGTTTGCGCTGAGGTCACTGAACGGGTTCTGCATGCGGTCTTCAGGGAACTCTATGCGCAACGAGTGAAGCTGGAAGGCATGATCCTGAAGCCCAATATGGTGCTGCCTGGTGTCGATTGCCCCCAGCAGCAGACGGTGGAGCAGGTGGCCAATGCAACCGTAAGCTGTCTGCTACGCTCCGTGCCTGCCGCCGTACCTGGTGTGATGTTCCTGTCCGGCGGCCAGACCGGCGAGCTTGCTTCGGCACGTCTGAATGCTATGAATGTTCGCTACAAGTCGCGCCTGCCGTGGCAGGTAGCCTTCTCCTTCGGCCGGGCCATTCAAGAGCCAGCGCTGAGCATCTGGCTCGGCAAACCAGCGAACGCCGCCGCGGCGCAGGAGGCTCTCTACCACCGTGCCAAGTGTGATCGAGCGGCTCACCTTGGCGTATACGACGCGACCGTAGAGGCGGACCATCGTTCAAGCGCAACAAGTCACACAGCTTCTGTTTACGCTGGGAGTGCAAAATGAAGACACACATACGTCAGAAGTTTGTCGTCGCAAACTGGAAGATGCATACCACGACCTTTGAGGCGAATGCATTAGCTACAGGTATCGTGGATGGAATTGGCCACGACAATACAGCAACTGTCATACTGTGCCCGCCATTCCCTTATCTGGCGCTTGTCGGAAACATCCTGAGTGGCAGTGGAATCGACCTGGGAGCGCAAAACATGTATCCCGAAGCCGAGGGCGCGTTCACGGGCGAGGTGAGCCCACCCATGCTGCTCGATCTAGGCTGCAAATACGTCATTCTGGGGCACAGCGAACGCAGGCACACGCTGAACGAATCCGATGTGTTTATCAACCAGAAGGTCCTGTATGCGCTCGCCTCAGGACTGTATGTGATCCTATGTGTGGGCGAGACGTTGGAACAGCGTCAAGCCAAGCAGACGGAGGCCGTGATTGATCGTCAACTCAGCTCGGGATTGGACAGTGTTCCCCATGAGATCCTGTCTCGCCTGAGTATCGCCTACGAGCCGGTCTGGGCCATCGGCAGCTTGAAGCACCACGCAACTCCACAACAGGCGGACGAGGCGCAACGATTGATTCGGGCGAAACTCACTCAGCTCGTTGGAGGGGATTGGGCCCAGAAGCTGTCCGTTCACTACGGCGGCAGCGTTGAACCTAAGAATGCAGCCGCATTCCTGAGTCAACCTGGTATAGACGGCGTACTTATCGGCGGCGCCAGCCTGAAGGCCGACGAATTCCTCGCAATCGTCGAGGCTGCAATTGCTGTGGACAACTATGAGCTCCAGACTCACTGACGTTGCGGAAAGTCAACGCAAGAACGTGGAACGCTCATGGAGCGATATGAAAGCAACAGGCATAATTGGCATCATCCTTGTCGCTTTCGGATTTTGTGCCCTCGCCTACTTTTCCTCACCAGTTCGCTTTTTGATGCAGGCGTATGTTCCACACCCGATCAATCTGAAAGTTCCCATCGCAGGCGGTCTGTCGCTCGCCAGCGGTCTTGCGCTGTTGTTCTTTTCCAGGACTAGGAAATTGTAGCAACGGCTTTATGTGTTCCAAGTGCTACACCACATTGAAAGCACACGACGCCTGATGCCCAACCGGTTGGCAAATGCATATATTTAGACCTTGGCATCCCTAACCAATTTAGTGCGCCGTTCCTCGTATTCCTCGCTTGTGATCTCTCCGGTGGCATATCTCTGCTGGAGTATCTGCAAAGGCGATCGCATCTGCCTGTAGGTGGTGCGTCTCAACGATGTGAAGAATGAGAAGTACACGAGCCAAAGCAGAATCCAGAAAAACCACCAATATGCGTGCATTCCACCGTAATAGTACAAAAGGGCCTCCTAGACGCGCCTCGCAGCGCATGCGCTGCAAATTGGAAAAGATCTTCCGAGATGAGTCTTCCATGCCGGCGTGGTCGAGTCTGTCCCGTTTTGACCGTTTACGTCACCCCCGCCATACGATTGCCAATAGGGGTAGCAAAGTGCAGCATCACAACAGAATGCGGATTGACGATGTAGTTGGAGCCAACGATCTCTGAACCTCTCTCCACCGCAGCGATATCATCCGGAGACGCGAGAGACGTATCTATCATGCGAATCCACCTCGACGAATCAGGGATTGGAGGGAGCTCGAACTTTAGCTTCTTCCAATAGGAGTTGATCGCAATGTAGCGCATGTTGTTGAGCGCATGGTTGTGGAACGCGACGGCAATGGCGTGTGAGTCAGAACCCCAGTCGGGCTTGTCGAGCAAAGTGCCGTGCCACTCGATGTGCGCATTGCTGAGGTAATCTTCAAGTGCGATGGCGTCGCCCGCAGTTCCTTGATCGAAGTGCAGACGCAGACGAATCAACTCTTTCACGAAACGGAGGATATCCGCATTCTTCTTACATAAGTCCCAGTCGAACCAGCTAACCTCATTGTCAAGACAGTACGCGTTGTTGTTCCCTCGCTGCGTACGCCTTACTTCATCACCCATCAGCAGCATCGGGGTGCCGACCGAAAGTAGTGTCAGAGCAAAGAAGTTCTTGATCTGCGCGATGCGGAGCCATTCGACTGCGGGGTCTGTTGAAGGCCCTTCACATCCACAGTTCCAGCTTAAATTGGCGTTGGTTCCGTCACTATTCTGACTCTTGTTTCCATCATTATGCTTCGAGTTGAATGAGACCAGATCATTGAGGGTGAAACCATCGTGGCATGTGATGTAGTTGATGCTTTGACCCGTGGGGCGATGACCACATTTGTAGATGTCCGGACTGCCGATGATTCGCTCGTGCACCTTCCACGCAGTATTCGAATCAGCTTTTAAGAATCCTTTGACGTCATCGCGAAAGGCACCGTTCCATTCCTTCCATTTATCCTGACCGAAGCTGCCTACTTGGTATAGACCGCCGGTATCCCACGCCTCTGCGATGAGCTTCGCGCCGGCCAAGATGGGCTCAGAATCGATTTCCCAGATGATGGGTGCATTCAGCTCGGGCTCTCCAGAATCGCCCCGGGAAAAGATGGAAGCAAGATCGAAACGGAACCCATCCACATGCATCTCTGAGACCCAATACTTGAGACTATCGAGGATGAGCCGCTTTACTACGGAGTGGTTCGACTTCAGAGTATTCCCCGTGCCGGTGAAGTCTGCATAGTGTGTGCGGTCGTCTTCCAGGATGTAGTAGAAGTTGTTCTCCAGTCCTCGAAAGCAAAGCGTCGGACCATGCTCATCGCCCTCGGCAGTATGGTTGTACACTACATCGAGTATGACCTCGATGCCCGCATGATGCAGCGCCTTCACCATCGTACGAAACTCATCAAGACAATCGACTGGGTTGTCGATGTTGGTGCTGTACGCGAGGTGTGGAGCGAAGAAGGAGACTGGATCGTAGCCCCAGTAGTTGACAAGCCCGGCCGGCGCATCCGCATAATCGAACTGAAAGACGGGGAGAAGCTCGACAGCCGTGATGCCAAGAGATTGAAGGTATGGAATCTTCTCGATTACTCCCAGATAGGTCCCTCGTTTAGCGGCGGCAACGCCGGACGAAGGATGGCGGGTAAAGCCGGCAACATGCATCTCATAAATCACGGTGTCGCGAAAGAGACGGTTGATCGGCTTGTCGTCCTCCCAATCGAACAGCGATAGATCGGCGACCACACTCTTCATTGATGTCGAAGCATTGTCGCCGGGGATGCAGGCTGCGGCACGGCTGTAATTGTGTCCTACCGAAACACCTTTGCCATAGGGATCAAGCAGGAGTTTCTGAGCATCGAAACGCTGTCCAACTGCTGGGTCGAATGGACCATCTGCTCGATAGCCATACAGTTGTCCTCGCTTGATTCCTGGCAGAAAAATATGCCAGTAGTGGGAGGTACGATTGCGTACTGGATCGAGCGTTACGGTGCGGGAGGCAACGTGATCGTCTGCGTGGTCGAACAAGACCAATTGCATACCGCAGGCGCTTGCGGAGAGGATGCTGAAGTTTGTTCCGTCAGGACACACGGTTGCTCCTAACGGATAGGGCCGGCCCGATGAGTCTCTCATTTCTGCCACAGTATCTGATCGGCTTCGAGAGGGACCAGAGCGCCGGCTTGCGATGGCACAATGCGCGCCGTATAGTCCGTGACCGGACGCTTAGCTGCGCAGCAAACAGAGTAGACGATGGTGCCGTCCACCTCCGCCGAAGACTTGCATGCAGGCTCGATCACGGGTTCGGCCGGCCTCTCGCCAGTCGGGCTGGCATAGAGTTGCACCTTGAACTGATCCGGACGAAGCTTCCCAAGAACGACGGATATCTGGAACTGGTGCTTACCATCCTTCGTCTCACTGCTAACCTTGCCGAAGTGGACTGTGTCCCATCCCTGGGCGATGCTCTTTTGCCATTGCAGCAGTTGAATCCCGAGCTTGCCGTCGTTGGCGGCCCGTTCGCTATAACCGGCAGCCGCTGGAAGGTAACGCTGGGTTGTATATTGACGGATCGCCCGGCTCGCCGAGAACTCCGGAGTCAGCGTTGCCATGCTTTCGCGGACGCGTTCCAGCCATTGCGAAGGCATTCCATTCTGGTCTCGGTTGTAGAACTCTGGAACTACCTGCTGCTCCAGCAAGGCGTACAGGCTCTCTGCCTCCTGCGCGTCCCAGGAAGGGTCCTCGCCGTGCTCCTTTTCATCACCCAGCGCCCAGCCGACCTTGGGGGTGTAGGCCTCCGCCCACCATCCGTCCAGTTCGGAGATGTTGAGCCCTCCATTGGCCAGCACCTTCATGCCGCTGGTTCCGCAAGCCTCCCATGGCCGCCTCGGCGTGTTAATCCAAAGGTCCATGCCCTTCACCAGCTCCTGCGCCATCTCCATGTCATAGTCGCTGAGGAAGACCATGTGCATGCGAACATCATTACGCCGAGCGAAGTCATTCCATTGCTTAATCAGCGCCTGTCCAGGTATGTCCTCGGGATGGGCCTTGCCGGCGAGGATCAATTGCACAGGATGCTGCGAATTCGCGAGCAGGCGTGCGAGCCGGTCTGGATCGTGGAGCAGGAGATCGGGACGCTTATAGGTTGCAAAGCGGCGCGCGAATCCGACCGTGAGAGTGTCGTCTCGGAAGATATCGGCAACGTTCAGTTGGGTGTTGCCTTCGGCTGAGAGCTGCAGCGCGTAACGATTACGCACCTGAATCAGCATCGCCTTCCGCGCTACTGAACGCATATGCCACAACTCGCTGTCTGTTAAGCGACGTACATCATCCGCCAGCGGGCGGTCTGTCCGCCAGCGGTCCGCCCCGCACGCCTTCGTCCATAAGCCATCGGCTTCTGCTGAATCCCACGTGGGCACATGAATTCCGTTTGTCACGGATCCAATGGGAACTTCGATCTGCGGCCACCGTGGGAAGAGTGGCTGAAAGATCTCTCTGCTCACCACTCCATGGAGCTTGCTGACGCCGTTGACCTGGCTACTGCCGCGGAGTGCTAGGTAGGCCATATTGAGCGGCTCAGAAACATCCTCGGGATTCTTCCTTCCCAGAGCGAGCAGACTCTCGAACGGAATAGCGAGCTCGTCCTTCGCATAGTGGCCCAGGTGTTTGCGACAAAGGTCCGGAGTGAAGCGATCAAAGCCTGCCGGCACGGCCGTATGGGTTGTAAACATGTTGCCGGCCCTGGTGATCGTCGATGCAAGCTCGAAGGAGACATGATGATCCGCCATGTAGTACCGGGCGCGCTCCAGCGTGGCGAACGCCGCGTGACCTTCATTGAGATGACAGACCTCCGGATTCAAGCCGACCTCGCGCAATAGCCGCCAACCTCCAATGCCGAGAACGATCTCCTGCTTCAGCCGCATCTCCGAATCGCCGCCGTAGAGTTCGCTGGTGATGCCGCGATGGGCCGCGGAGTTGGCGAAGTCATTCGCGTCCAGCAGGTAGAGCTTGGTTCTGCCTACCAGCGTCTGCCAGCAGCGCAGCCAGATCCTGTCACCCGTGAGGTGAACCTGAATGCGCAGCCACTCTCCGTTCGCACGCCGCACCGGCTGGATCGGCAACTGGCCCGGATCGTTGACGGGATAGAGTGCGCGCTGATTGCCATCTTGGTCGAAGTCCTGGCGAAAGTAGCCCTGGCCCCACAATATGCCGACGCCAACGACCGGAACGCCAAGGTCGCTTGCAGCCTTCATCTGGTCGCCCGCAACATTTCCCAAGCCACCGGAGTAGATCGGCAGCGCCTCCGTCAGCATGAACTCCATACTGAAATATGCGATCGATGAGATTGTCTTTCCAGGATGCGCCTTTTGAAACCAGGCATCACCCGAGAAGATCTTGCGATTGTGTTGCAACAAAGTGCTCAAGAGCTTTTGAAAGTCCGGCTGCGCCAGCAGAGTCTTAACCTTGTCGTTGGAAACTGTCTGCAGAATGACCCACGGATTCTGCGTCGTCTCCCAAAGATATCCATCTAATGCTTCCCAAAGCGCGTCCGCGGCATGGCACCACGACCAATGCAGATTGAGCGCCAATTCCCTTAAGGCGTCAATTCCCAGTGCCGGAACCACCCCTGCTGTCGGGTCCTCCTTACCGGGCTGCTTGGATTTCGAATCCATCACTTTGTCTCCTGAAGTTGCGGTGTTTTGGGTGCCAGCGATGCAGAGGCAAATGCGTGGTTTGCGATGGTCTGCGCTTCGGCCTCTATAAGAGTTAGATGCTCTTTTCCACTGAAGCTTTCCGCATAAATCTTGTAAATGGCTTCAGTACCGGAAGGCCGTGCAGCAAACCATCCGTTTGCTGCTGCAACCTTAATGCCGCCAATGGAATTGCCGTCCCCCGGAGCTTTGGTCATGATGGTGATCGGCTTCTCGCCTGCGAGGTCGGCTGCGTGAACATCTGTTGCAGTGATGCGCTCCAGAGCGACCTTCTGCTCTTCGGAAGCAGCTGCCTGCGAACGGTGATAGATCGAATCTCCCAGTTCGCCAGCGAGTTCCGCATAGAGCTGACCGGGATCTTTCTTACAGACCGCCGTAATCTCCGCTGCTAGCAACGCTGCAATGATGCCGTCCTTGTCCGTGGTCCAGACCGAACCATCGTTTCGAGCGAATGAGGCTCCCGCGCTCTCCTCGCCGGCAAATCCAAGGCTGCCATCCAGCAGCCCGGCGACGAAGTATTTGAAGCCGACCGGAACCTCATAAAGCTTTCTGCCGCGCCGAGTTACGACACGGTCGATCATGCTGCTGCTGACCACCGTCTTACCAACCGCCATGGTCACTGCCCAGTTTGGGCGATGGGTGAACAAATAGTCAACGCAGACCGCGAGATAGTGATTGGGAGGCAATAGGCCCGTGCTGCACGTGACAATGCCATGCCGATCATGGTCCGTGTCGCAGGCGACGGCGATGTCGAACTTGTCTTTCAACGCGATCAAAGGAACCATCGCATACTTGGAGGATGGATCCATGCGGATTTTTCCGTCCCAGTCGAGCGTCATGAACCGAAATGTCGGGTCGACGGTCTCATTCACCACCTTCAGATTCAGCCCATATCGTTTGGCGATCGGCTCCCAATAGTGCACACCGGCTCCGCCTAGCGGATTCACGCCTATATGGATGCCCGATGCGCGGATCGCTTCCATATCGACGACGTTGTGCAAGTCATCCACATACGCTGTCAGAAAATCGTGGTGGTGCGTGCTCGACGCCGCCATCGCCTTGTCGATCGAAAACCGGTCCACACCCTTGAGTTGATTGCCGAGAAACTCATTCGCTCGTGCTTCAATCCAAGCAGTAATCGCCTCTTCCGCCGGTCCTCCGTGGGGCGGGTTGTACTTGAAGCCCCCGGTGTCAGGAGGGTTATGCGAAGGCGTAATCACAATGCCGTCAGCAAACCCATTGGTTCGTCCGTGATTGTAGGTAAGTATGGCGTGCGAGATGACTGGGGTAGGAGTGAACTCCTCGCGGCCTGCCAGCATCACATCGATGCCGTTTGCAGCCAGGACCTCAAGCGCACTCTCCACCGCCGGCTGCGACAGGGCATGGGTGTCGATACCAAGGAATAGCGGGCCATCAATTTTGTGCTGCTTGCGGTAGAGACAGATTGCCTGCGTGATCGCCAGGATGTGCCACTCATTGAAGGTCTTTGCGAAGGCGGACCCGCGGTGTCCCGACGTGCCGAAGGCGACACGCTGTGCCGGTATCTGTGGATCGGGCCGCTCCTCGTAATAGGCAGCGATCAGTTTCTGTACATTCACAAGATCGCTGGCAATTGCGGGTGTCCCAGCCCTGGGATTGATCTTCATCAGGATGTCCGCTTCTTCGATGGCCGGTCCGACCCGACCTTATACTTCACCAACATCTTACGGATCGCATGCAGTTCGGCTTTTCTTTTAGGCGTCGTCTTGGGATATGACATGTGCAAGTTTCTAATTGCGTCCATTACGATCCTGGAGACGATCAGGCGAGCGTTCTCCTTGTCATCTGCAGGAACAACAAACCAGGGTGACGCCTCGGTGCTCGTCGCGTTCAGGCACTCTTCAAAGGCCTTTGCATATTGATGCCAGTACTTTCGCTCGTGGATGTCCGCTAGGCTGAACTTCCAGTGCTTGTCCGGGTCATCGATTCGTTCGAGAAAGCGCTTGCGCTGCTCCTCCTCCGAAAGGTGAAGGAATATCTTGATCACGTGGGTTCCGTTCTGATGCAGGTGGGTCTCAAAGCTCTCGATGGAACGGTATCGCTCCTGCCAGACAACTTTCTCGTCACACAACTCTTCTGAAAGTCCCTCGTTGCGAAGAATCTCCGGATGCACACGGACCACCAGAACCTCTTCATAGTAAGAACGATTGAAGATGCCGATTCGCCCTCGCTCCGGAAGCCGGCATGTCGTGCGCCAAAGGAAATCGTGTTCCAGTTCCTCGGCGCTCGGTTGCTTGAAGCTACAAACATCACAGCCTTCCGGATTGACCCCGGACATCACATGCCGGATCGCTCCGTCCTTACCGGCAGCATCGATACCCTGAAAGATGAGCAACAGCGCATAGCGATTGGATGCCCAGTGCAACTGCTGTAACGCACTGAGCTCTGCGACGTGGCTCTCAAGGGTCTTGCGGTATTGCTTCTTGGACTTGCAGAATGGTCTTATAACGGTTGGTCTGTCGCTAAGCCTTAACTCTTTCTCTGGATGAACTCGAAAGTCGTTTGATTGAATCTTCACGTTCCTCCTTATGAAATTGGATATCTCTTGTGCTCGGTTGCGTTCTTCTCACGGTCACGAGGCCTTCGGAAGGTCCGAATGCTTCAGATGTATGAGGCGTTCCGCCTCGATCCAGTCCTGATTCTGTTGGCTTTCTCCGCGTGCTCGCTGTTGGTAGAGCTCATAGGCCTCTTTGGAAATCTCCGACCCGAGGTCGATCTGTTTCTTCGCCAACAGCGGCAACGCCGATGGGTCCAGTATCCGGTAGGCAAGAAGTTTGATCCGATCAGTGAACAGCGCCCAAAGAATCGCATAACCCCAGACAAAGCCGGCATACTTCCATCCCAGCGGCGTCATGAAGAGACCATAGACGGCGATGAGGGTTGCGATGGTCTGGGTGCCAAGTACCGCCATCCACAGAATCTTCGCCGGCTTGATCGTCCAGAATGGACCACGTGTGCGCGTGAGGAAGATGGTCAGATGACCAGCGACGGATAGCTTCAGATACATCAGCGTCTGGACATGCGCTCGGTCCATGTGAAAGACCCGTTCGCCAAGCCAAAACAGCAGGAAAGCTGCGATAACGCCAATAATGCCCAGCACAGTCGAAACTCCCAGCACCCTTCGCATATTCCAGGCTTCAGGCTTGTTGCTGTAGCGGACGTTGTCGTACGCAATTGAAAGTATGGCTCCATCGTTCAGCAATGCGATCATGACGATCATCACGGCTGTGACGGGATAAAAATTGAAAACCAGGATAGCCAAGGTCATGAACAGCACAACACGCAATGTCTCCGCGATGCGATACATCGAGTAACTGTTCATTCGCTGGAAGATCTTACGGCTCTCCTTGATTGCCTCGATGATGACCGACAGCCCCGGCGCCAGTAGGACAATAGATGCCGCTGCACGTGCTGCGTCGGTCGCGCCGGAGACCGCGATACCGCAGTCTGCCTTCTTCAGCGCAGGTGCGTCGTTGACGCCGTCGCCCGTCATACCGACGATATGACCGCTCTTCTGCAACGCCTCTATGATGAAGTACTTGTGCTCCGGAAAGACCTCCGCGAAACCATCAGCTTTTTCGATCGCCTGTACGATCTGCGAACTTGGTTGCTGCTTGGTATCGCCTAGAGCACTTGCGTCGAGAATGTTGGTTCCCAGACCAAGTTGTTTGCTGGTCTCTCGGGCAATCGCAATTTGATCGCCCGTAACCATCTTAACGTTCAGCCCCATCTGCCTCGCACTGGCGAGAGTCGCCTTGGCCTGTTCGCGCGGCGGATCAAACATCGGGATGACGCCGGCAAACTGCCAGTTTCCTTCCTCATCTGCGCGGCAGACGCCAAGAGAACGGAAGCCGCGCCCTGCAAATTCATTGACGGCCTTCTCGACACCAGGCTTCACTGCATCGACATTTTTCGATATTCCAAGGATGACCTGCGGTGCCCCCTTGGACACGAAGAACTGCTTGCCGTCAGCACCCTTTACTGTCGCCTCCGTGCGCTTGTGCACCGGGTCGAAGGGCGTGAAATGCAGAACCTGAAAGGCCTTGAGAGCATTTGTATCCTTCACGCCGCCAATGACCGCCAGATCAATGGTGTCCTTGTCTTCAGCTCGCGACGCAAGCGCAGCCCAAAGAATGACCTGTTCCGCAGAGATATTGTTTACCGTGAACGGATCACCGATCGTCAGCTTGTTCTGAGTCAGCGTGCCGGTTTTGTCCGAACATAGGACATCAACACCGGCCAACTCCTCGATAGACGAGAGCCGGGTAACGATTGCCTGGCTCTTCGCAAGCAGACGTGCCCCAACTGCCATCGTTACGGAGAGAACGGTTGGCATCGCTACCGGTATCGACGCAACCAACAGAACGAGACAGAATTCCAGCGTGTCCAGGACGGGGTTATGACGCAATAGCGAAACCGTAAGAATGACCGCTACAAGCGCGACCGCGAGAACAATCAGGTAGTCGCCAATCTTCAGCACAGCCTGTTGAAAGTGGCTGACCGTCTGCGCCTGCTGCACGAGCTCTGCGGTCTTGCCGAAATAGGTACGCGGACCTGTGGCGTAGACTAATGCATCCATCTCGCCCTGCCGCACGATTGAACCCGAAAAGACAGCTTCGCCGGTCTTGCGCGTTACCGGCAGAGATTCCCCCGTCAAAGCGGATTGATCAATCTCGACTGGGTCACCGTCCAATAGCCGCGCGTCGGCGGGAACAATGTTTCCAAGCTTCAAACGAATCACGTCCCCCGCGACCAGCTCGCTCGCCTTGGGGTTCACCCATTTGCCGTCGCGCAGCACGGTCGCGTCATTGGCCAGTTTGGCCTTGAGAGCCGCAATCTCATTCCCAGCCTGATGTTCTTCCCAGAACGCGATGATGGCATTGGAAAATAGAAGCGCGAGGATGATGAAAAAGTCCAGCCAGTGCCGCACAATTCCCGAAAGGATAACGGCCGCTTCGATCATCCAGGGAATAGGCCCCCAGAAGTACTTCAGAAACTTCAGGAACGCATTGCTCTTCTCGACCTTGAGCGCATTGGGTCCATCGTGTGACAGCCGTTTCGCAGCCTCGGATTGCGTCAGGCCTTTAGGAGATGACTGAAGCTTGGCCTGTAGATCCGCCATGGGGATCGACTTCAAATCGTCCTTCGACGTTGGCTTGGTGTCGGGCTTCAAGTCTTCTTTGGCATCGGACTTCTGCTTGGTCTTTGGGTCGTCCTTTGAATCGTCATTTGAGCCACTCTTGTTTTGGGGTTCTTCTGTCGTTGGATTCACGATAGACGTTCTCCTATTCTTAGTGTCTTCAAGAAGATTCGTTGGATTCGCATGTGCAGTTTGATTGCGCGAGTATTCCAGTTCCGAGTTCAACATGCGAGAGGCTTACAGACGCCGCAGATTGACAGAAGCATCTCATGTACTTGCATAAGTTCAGAATGAGCACCGCGGGCACATCTCTCGCGATTATGTTCCTAATTTGCAGTCGACGCTGTCCCAATTTGCTCAGAAGAAATATCGTTCAGCAGCATCTAACTTCAACGGCTTCACTTGATCACTGGGCGGAATGTATCGAGGGGTTGTGAATGGCTACACAGAGGATGCGCATAGCTATAGCAGCAGATCATGGAGCATTTGATCTGAAGACTCAGTTGGAGGACTCCTTGCGTGCCTCAGGCCATGAGGTTGTCGACTTCGGCGCATATATCCTGGATCTGACAGACAACTTCCCCGAGATCATCATTCCTCTCGCCCGAGCCGTTGCTAGTGGAGACGTCGAGCGTGGGATAGCACTGTGTGGCAGCGGCATTGGCGCATCGATCGCCGCGAACAAGGTTTCCGGGGTCCGCGCTGGCATCATCCACGATGTATTCTCCGCTCACCAAGGTGTCGAAGACGATGACATGAATGTCTGCTGTCTGGGTGGCAAGGTCATTGGAAAGGCCCTCGCATGCGAACTCGTCCAAGTTTTTCTCGCGGCTCGGTTCAGCGGGGCCGATCGATTCCGGAAACGGCTAGCGATGATCAAAGCGATCGAAGATGAGTAGTAGAGAGACGAGTAGTCTAATCAGTTGCATTTGACCGTAACGAACTCCCTGACCTATTCGGGAGGATCTGCTCTTAGATGGGGACAAGCAATTCTTTACATGCCGCTGTCAGCTGCCATTGAGCGTCTTGAAGATGAGTGCAAGCGGTGCACTGCCGCAAGATATTTGGTAGCCGCCATGCTCACAATCGTCCGCAATTCCCACATAAAGATGCTCCACCAAGGCTATATCGCCCCACAAATCGACGACCGTCCGACATACGCCGTTTAGGCATCCAAGATAGCTGTTCAGCTTTCACAGTGAGCGCGATGTAGCTAAACGTTCGCTGGCAAGGTCTATGCAAACGAAGGGGGATGATATGGAACTGGGGATGATCGGATTGGGGCGAATGGGAACGAATATGGTTCGGCGTCTTCAGAAGGCCGGGCATCATTGTGTCGTTTACGACATCAACGCCGAGACCGTACAAATGCTCGTTAAGAAAGGCGCAATCGGGGCAGAATCTATCGAAGATTTGGTTCATAAATTAAAAGAACCGCGCGCGATTTGGATGATGGTTCCTTCCGCCGTCGTCGATTCGACCTTGAAAAGTCTTATCCCTCATCTCGCAACCGACGATGTCGTAATCGACGGTGGCAACTCCTACTATCACGACGACATTAGCCGCGCGGCCGAACTCAAGCCGAACGGAATTCATTATATCGATGCCGGTACCAGCGGCGGGGTTTGGGGATCAGAGCGAGGCTATTGCCTGATGATCGGCGGTGACGATGCCGTAGTCCAACGGCTCCAGCCTATCTTTGCCGCGCTCGCTCCAGGAATCGAAGAAGCCCCGCGGACACCTGGCCGCGAGAAACTCGGGGGCACCGCCGAGCATGGGTATCTGCACTGCGGTCCGAATGGCGCGGGACACTTCGTGAAGATGGTTCACAACGGAATCGAGTACGGGATGATGGAGTCTTATGCGGAAGGCTTGAATATCCTTCATCATGCGAATGCTGGCAAACAGAAGAGTACCGTTGACGCTGAAACCACTCCTCTTCGCGATCCTGAGCATTACGCCTACGACCTAAATCTTGCCGACATTACTGAGGTATGGAGGCGAGGCAGCGTCATCTCTTCTTGGCTTCTGGATCTCGCAGCCGCGTCGCTTCTTGAAAGTCCCGATCTCTCTAAGTTCGAGGGCAGAGTGTCGGACTCGGGAGAAGGGCGGTGGACTCTCAAAGCAGCAATTGACGAATCGGTACCCGCCCCGGTCCTTAGCGCCGCTCTGTTCGAACGTTTCAGCTCCCGTGGCGAGGACGACTTCGCCGATAAGGTCCTGTCCGCACTCCGGTACGAGTTCGGCGGCCACAAGGAAAAGAAGGCGGGGGGTGCCTGATGGCTGCGCCCCGTTCTGACGCGCTGGTACTCTTCGGCGTTACTGGTGATCTCGCCCACAAAATGATCTTTCCTGCACTCTACGCCATGGCGAAGCGAGGGGTGCTCACAGCCCCCGTAATCGGGGTCGCGTTGCCGGCGTGGAGTTTAGAGCGGCTGCACAAGCGAGTGACAGACAGCATCGAGCGATCAGGCGGCGTCGACAACAAGCGTGCGCTCAAACACCTGCTCTCGCTGTTGATCTATGTGAGTGGCGATTATGAGAACCCGGACACTTTCCACGCGATAGGGAAGGCACTCGCTGCTGCGCACCGACCTGCCTACTATCTTGCGATCCCGCCAGTGCTCTTCGGCACAGTCATCAAGGGTCTTGGGGCAGCGGGTCTAGCGAAGAACGCTCGCGTCATCGTGGAGAAGCCATTCGGACGGGATCTGGCATCAGCGCGAGCGCTCAATCGCATTGCGCACTCCGTATTTCCGGAAGATTCGATCTTCCGCATCGATCACTTCCTCGGCAAGGAAGCAATCATGAATATCCTCTACTTCCGTTTCGCCAATTCTTTTCTGGAACCAATCTGGAACCGGAACTATGTGGCCAGCGTGCAAATAACATTGGCGGAGACGTTTGGCGTGGGGAAGCGCGGCAAGTTTTATGAGACGGCCGGGTGTTTGCGCGATGTAATCCAAAACCACCTCTTCCAGATCGTCGCGTTGCTGGCAATGGAGCCCCCGGCGACCAGAGGGTTCGGTGCCGTGCACGCAGAGCAGGCGCATGTCCTTCAGTCGATGCGCCCGCTCACGCCGGAAGACCTGGTACGAGGTCAATACGTTGGTTATAGACAAGAGACAGAAGTGGCCAGTAACTCCGACACCGAGACCTTTGCCGCGGTTCGGCTTTTCATTGACTCATGGCGGTGGGAAGGTGTGCCGTGGTATCTGAGGTCCGGGAAATATCTTCGGGCCACCGAAACCGAAGTTCTGGTGGAGTTGAAGCCACCGCCTCAGAGACTTTTCGCAGACTCAGCCCCCGTGCACGACCCCAGCAATTATCTGCGGTTCCGCATCTCGCCCGACTCCGATATAGCTCTGGCAGTAAGGGGCAAACTCGCCGGCGAAAGCTTCGTCGGGATTCAGAAGGAGTTGCGCTTGCTCGAACAGCAACCGGGAGCGGAAACGCCATACGAGCGGCTTCTAGGCGATGCCATGATCGGGGATGGAGCGCTCTTTGCCCGCGAGGATGCAATTGAGGCCGCATGGCCGGTGGTGGACCCTGTTCTGAAGAAGCACCATCGAGTTCGTCCCTACAAGCGCCATACGTGGGGACCGAAGGCGGCCGATCTGCTGATCGCCTCAAGTGGGCATTGACATAATCCGGACCGCAAGGAGATGAAGGAATGATGCAGCTGCATCAGACATCAATGACTGCAATCGATTCGAGGAGAACACCATGAAAGCAACTCAGAAACTTCACGAAATGGGTCAAAGCATCTGGCTCGACAACATTACCCGCGGCCTACTTCGCAGCGGTACCCTCGATGGCTACATCAAGGAACTGTCGGTTACTGGGCTCACCTCAAATCCCACCATCTTCGATCACGCCATCAAGAACAGCCACGACTACGACGATGCCATTCATCAGGCATTGCAAAAGGGCGAGCCGGTCGAAGAACTCTTCTTCGAGCTGGCAATCGAAGATCTCAGACAGGCCGCCGATCTATTTCTCCCGATCCACACACTCACTAACGGCGTAGATGGATGGGTTTCACTCGAAGTCTCCCCGTTGCTGGCCAACGATACACCCAAAACTCTGGCAGCCGCTGTGGCTCTCCACAAGCGCGCGGCGACGCCCAATCTTTTCATTAAGATTCCCGGCACAAAAGAGGGACTCCCCGCAATCGAGGAGGCCATCTTTCAAGGCGTTCCCGTCAACGTCACGCTACTGTTCTCGGCAACCCAATATGTCGCCGCCGCTGAAGCGTACCTGCGGGGAATCGAACGGCGCATCGCAGCCCGTCTAAGTCCAGATATAGGCTCTGTTGCCTCATTGTTCGTGAGCCGTTGGGACGTTGCTGTCGCCGAGAAAGTGCCGCAGCCGTTGCGGAACCAACTGGGGATCGCAGTTGGACGAGAGACGCTGGAAAGCTATCAGTGGCTAATCGCCTCTCCTCGCTGGCAGCGCGTCTTTAACGAAGGCGCACGCCCTCAACGGCTGCTCTTTGCGAGCACGGGGACAAAAGACCCAAAGGCTTCAGACACTCTGTACGTGGAAGCTCTTGCAGCACCTTTCACTGTTAACACCATGCCCGAAGCGACCCTGAAGGCGTTCGCTGAACATGGAACCATCGATACCAATCTTTATTTATCTGGTAAGGATGTACTTACCAGTTTCGCCAACGCCGGTTTCGATACTGACGCCTTGGCTTCGCAGTTACAAGTCGAAGGCGCAGCTTCCTTCGTGAAGTCCTGGACCGATCTGATGTCATGTATCGCGTCAAAGGGCGAGATGCTCAAAGCAGCTTAAGTGTGCGGAGCACTAACGATGGTAGTGATGATCGGGTTTTCTCCTAGGACGGCCACGATATCGGTCTACAGGGCATTATTCTGTGGATTGTGGTCGCGGTCGCATCACTGTCGCTAATCCGTGGCGGATGGATTCACCTTTAGCTATCTGAGACAGCGGCGACTGAATCCGTGTGTTCCGTGACGACATTCGGAGCCTCTTACGACGCTTATGTTCTCTACCCTTCCGGACTGTGCAACTTCCTTATGCGCCATGCATTGACAGGCAAGTTTCGTGCTTATTGGGCTGCAGATATTCACGAGGAATTAGTTCAATCCCATCAAGGCTAACAAGATGATGAGTATAGGAGAAAGCCCGCAAAATTTAGATGAAGGGATAACTTCAAATCATTGATTTTATAGGACTTATTTTGGTTGCCCCCCAGGGATTCGAACCCCGATTGGACGAGTCAGAGTCGTCAGTCCTACCATTGAACGAGAGGGCAATACAGATAAGTTACGGCAGCTGCAGGCTCGGCGGGAGCCACAATCAGCCGCCTTAGTGAGTGTACGAGGGATGCTGAAGTGGGTCAAGGCAGTGGTGGTCAGTTGTTGGAGATTCGTTGTTCCTAATCCTGCGTGGGACTACTCCTCGCGCAGGACTTCGAGCGGCTTCTGGCCCAGCACGCGATGGCTCGCCAGCCAACCTGCGACGACGGTCATCGCCGCCGTAAGCAGCAACGTGAAGAGCGTAAGCAGCGGCTGGAAGTGGTAATCGATCTTCAGCACATAGTGCAGCACGAGCTTTGCTGTGATATTCGCAAACACCAGTCCGACCAGCGCGGCAACCAGGCCCAGCACAGCGAACTCGATTGAGAAGATTGCTGCAATGCGCGTACGCGTTGCGCCCAGCGTCTTGAGCACCACTACCTCCCGGATGCGCCGATAACGAGTGCCGGCGATAGCGCTCGCGAGGATGACAATCCCCGCAAAGATGCTGAACGCCGCGAGGAACTGAATCACATAGGTGATCTGCAGAATGACCTGTCGCACCACCTCGAGCGTGGCGGCGACGTCAATCACCGTGATGGTGGGGTAGGCAGCATAAAATGCGCGCTCCAGTTCAGCCGTGGCTTTGGGTTCGCAGTGGACGCCGCCATACCAAACCACCGGCAGTCCGCGCAGTACCGGCTCAGGCAGAACGAACTCCGCACGCGAGTAGGCGTGGCGGCTGTCCGTATCAAAGATCGCGGCGACCGTTGCAGTGAACTGCGAGTCCTCCGCAGCGAAGGTCACCTGCTGGCCGGGTTGAATGTGTAACCGGTCGGCATCCCCCTTTCCGACGGCGACCAGCGGATGCCGCGCGGCATCGGCTGACTGCTGCGCGGTCCACCACTGGCCGTCCGTCACCTTTGAGCCGGGCGGCGGCGCATCCGGCGTGGGCGACCATGTGAGGTTCAGCGAGCGAAACATTCCACGCGGCGCATGATTGATCTTGAGCTTCTCCGCGGGTACTCCGTCCACCGCCAGCAGCCGCGAGCTGACCACGGGCACTATCTCCGGTGTTCCCTGCACTCCCGGCTGCTGTGCCAGCAGCGCGCGCACACCGGCTACCTCGCTCGTCGCTATGTCGATAAGGAAGACATTGGGCAGGTTGGCCGCGGTGGAGATGTGAAGTTCCTGTACGGCGGCCTGCTGCACAAAGTAGACCGTCATAATCTGCATCACACCCAGGCCCAGCGCCGCCAGCAGACCGGCAGAGGGGTTTCCCGGGCGGTAAAGGTTCGCCAATCCGTGGCGCACCGCCGAGGGAAGGTGCAGCCGCGTCTTCCCCAGGAAGAGCCGAAGCAGCGACAGCGTCGCCCATGACATCGCAAACAGAAAGAGGAGCACTACCACCAGAGCTCCAGCGAATATCTCGCCCGTGAGCGCGGAGTCCGAGACGCGCGCCGCGATCAGCCCCAGACCGGCCACGATGATGATGAACGATGGCATCTGCTTCGCGGCATTCTTCAACCAATGCTGCACCCGCTCGCGAAAGGTGACATCAATGTCATCTACCGCGCGGCGCAGAATCAGGATCGGCCGCATGGAGCGTATCTCTAGCAGCGTGGGCAGCGTGAAGAGCAGGGTGGTGAGCAGCCCAACGGCCAGCCCAATCACCACGGCGCGTGGGTCGACGCGGAAGTCCGGCGTAATATGCAGCAACTTGGCCAGAAACAGCGGAAACGCTACCTGCACACCCAGCCCCAGCAGCACGCCGAGCAAACCTCCAGCCAGGCCTAGCAGCAGCGTCTGTAGCAGATAGATCTTCATAATCTGCAGCGAGCCCGCGCCCAGCGACTTCATAATCGCAATCGAGTCCAGCCGCTGCTGCAGGTGCGCGCGCATAGCCATTGCCACGCCGACCGCGCCCAGCACTAGCGCCACCAGCGACATCAGCGAGAGAATTGCCGTGGAGCTGTCCAGACCGCGGGCGAGCGCAGGACTGGCCTCGCGATAGTCGGTCACCTGCGCGTCCGGCAGCAGATTTTCCAGCCGCGTCTTCATCGCTGCCACAGCATCGTCCGGACTCGCTTTGCCGGGCCTGGGCGGCGGCATCTTGTACAGATAGCGACGCGTCGCGTGCGAGCCATAACCAACCAGGCCAGAGTCATCCAGCGCCTGCTGCGAGAGCAAAATCCGTGGTCCAGCAGCGAAGGTGCCGGAGAGACGGTCGGGCTCGTTCTTCACCACCGCAACGATTCGGTAGAGCCCATTGCCGAGCTTGATGGAGTCACCCAGACTGAGGTGCAGCCGGATAAGCAGATCATCTGCTACCGCAACCGTGGATGGGGTGAGCGCTCCCGCGAGTGGCACATTGGGAACCAGATCGACCGCTCCATAGAACGGATACTTCTCCGGATCGACTGCCTTGACCGAGACCAGCAGCGGATCAAGAGATCCCGCGGCGGAGGCCATCGAGTTCAGCTCAGTCACCTGTGTGGAGTCCACACCCTCGGCGGCGATGCGGTCCAGCCCTTCCTGCTCCGTAGGTGTGGGTTGGCGAGTCGTCTTTGCGGAGAGGTCGCCCGCCATGATGCTTCGCGCTCGCAGCGACAGCATTGTGCGGAACGACGCGGAGAACCCTCGCACGCCTGTCAGCGCAGCAACGCCAATCGCCACCGAGAGAATGACGAAGGTGAACTTGCCGCGCGAGGAGTGGAGTTCGCGTGTGGCGATGCGCGCAGCGGTAGTGTAGGTGAGCGATGCCACCGGCTATGTCCCTGCCTGAATGGTGTCGCTGACCACCAGTCCATCGCGCAGCGTGATGATACGGCGTGCGTGTGCGGCCAGTTCAGGATCGTGTGTGACCAGCACCAGTGTGGTGCCCTCCACTTGATTCAGGTGCAGTAGCAGATCCAGTATGTGCTGCCCATTGGTGGAGTCGAGGTTTCCGGTAGGCTCGTCGGCCAGCACAATCGGCGGACGCAGGATGAACGCACGAGCCAGCGCCACGCGCTGCTGTTCACCGCCGGAGAGCTGCACAGGATAGTGATCGAGCCGCGTGGTCAGCCCGACTGAGTCCAGTAGCTGCTTCGCGCGGTCCATACCGGCCTTGCGGTCGCCGCTCTCGTCGTTCAGTTCATAGGGAAGCAAGACATTCTCGAGCGCCGTGAGCGTCGGGATGAGCTGGTAGCTCTGGAAGACGAATCCGACCGTCCTGCCGCGCAACTGCGCCAGCTTGTCCTCCGGCAGGTTGCTGATAACTGTGCCATTGAGCGCGACGCTGCCGGAGCTCGGATTGTCCAACCCCGCGAGCAGGCCCAGCAGTGTGGACTTGCCCGAGCCCGACGCGCCCATGATGGCGGCGAACTCGCCACGCGCAATGGTGAAGTCAATGCCCTTCAGGATGTCCACATTGGTGGAACCGGTGCGCAGCGACTTGCGCAACGCATCCACCACGATCATCGGGGCATTTGCAGCAGTTTCAGAGGGTACAGACGGAGCAGTCGTCAAAGCGGGCTAACCTCGCGCAATCATGCGGAAATCCGGCTCAGCGAATATCGAATCTCTCGATACACTGAGGATGTGAAGACTCTGGGCGTTGTCTCTATCCTATCTGTTTTGAGCCTCGGGCTCGTACTAGAGGGCTGCAAGGACGCCGCGAGCAGCGCCGAGCCTGCCGCTGCGCCGGCGCCCGTCACCGTGACCACACAACCCGCCGCGCCCGACGTGCCGCCAACCCCGCCACACGACAGGCGCCCCGTGATCGTCTGCTTCGGCGACAGCCTCACCGCCGGCTATGGCACCGATCCCGGACAGAGCTATCCGGACGCGCTACAGCGGCTACTCGATTCCCGGGGCTCTTACTACCGCGTTGTGAACGAAGGCATCAGCGGCAACACCACCAAGGACGGCCTCGACCGCGTGGGTGACGTCATCGCCGAACATCCGAAGATCGTCGTGCTGGAGTTCGGCGGCAATGACGGCTTGCGTGGCCTGCCGCTCGAACAGACCCGCTCCAACCTCGATTCCATGGTGGCGCAGCTCAAATCCAGCGGCACCCAGGTCGCCCTGGCCGGCATCACGCTGCCCCCTGACTACGGCCACGACTACATCGCGCAGTTCAACGCCATGTACACCTCGCTCGCACGCAAGTACCGCGTGCCGCTGTTGCCGTTCCTGCTGCAGGGCGTCTTCGGCGTCCCCGGCGACATGCAGGACGACGCAACCCACGCGACGGCGAAGGGAAACCAGCAGGTCGCAAAGAATGTTGAGAGGCTGATTCAACCAATGCTGCGGCGCTAGCCTAACACCACGACCGGCTGCATCAGCGTTCCCGCAACGCGCCGCGCAATAGCCAGCAGCTCGCTCGGCCCGGTGAAGATCTTCACCAGCGGTGCCTGCGAGAACTCCGGCACATTCACCTGCATGCCGTTGCGAATGCGCCCCTCGATCTGCTCGTCGACCGTGACTGGCGGCAGTTCCGGCAGTAGCGAGCGAGGATGCGGCAGGCGAGCCTCGATCTCCACGGGCGCAAGCGCCTTCAACTCGTCGAGGGTAATGGCCTGCGCCAGCGTAAAGTCACCCGACTGGGTGCGGCGCAGCGTGGCCAGGTGCGCACCGCAGCCGGCCAGCACGCCGAGCTCCTGCGCGACCGAGCGAACATAGCCGCCCGAGGAGACCTGCATCGTAAAGCTCGCCACATCGCCGTCGAGCGCCGTCAGCTCAAAGCTGTGGATGGTGTTGCGCGCAGGCTTCA
>Ga0302156_10000146_pt1 | contig 64021 bp, 67 predicted proteins | sample I_Bog_N3_2_FD_193503 | JGI IMG/M metagenome (GOLD analysis project Ga0302156, IMG submission 193503) | Peat permafrost microbial communities from Stordalen Mire near Abisko, Sweden - I_Bog_N3_2 | ecosystem: Environmental > Terrestrial > Soil > Wetlands > Peat | place: Sweden: Abisko, Stordalen... | reverse complement strand
GCTGAGTAATCCCAAAACGGCCATTGTCTATGGCAGTATTTTTGCCGCGTTGCTGCCCCAATATCCGCCTGTCTGGTGCTACATTGCGCTGCCGCCATTGGTCTTTGCTGTCGAGGCCGGATGGTATGCGCTTGTGGCGCTGTGCTTTTCGAGCCGGCGCCCGCGCGCAGCCTATTTAAGTTCAAAGGCATGGATAGACCGCCTTGCCGCTGGAGCGATCGGAGCGCTTGGATTGCGCCTGATATTTACCGCCTACGGCTGAATAGATCGGAGCGTGTCGGGTTTACACCCTGGTGGGCGCTGGCCGCCAGCAGCCAAAACAGCAAGCTGATCGCCAGCGCGCTCGGCCAGTGACGCGAACGGCAAGTCCAGGCATCGGCGAAATTAAAGGCTTCCGAGGCCAAAATCGCGGCTAGTGCCAGAGTGACGGCGTGAACCGCAAACGCGGGACCGTGCTCCAGCGTGAGCAGGTAATGAATCGGGCCGGCAACCACTGGCAGCCCGGCCAGCCAGCCGGCGATGCTAGGTCCCCAGCTTTTCCCCGCGAGCGAGATCAGTAACAGAAACAGGGGCACCAACGAAAGTTTGAGCGCGAGCATGACGGCTTTCAGGGTGAATCCCATAGGGATTATACCAATCCGTGGCGCGGCGTGATCCGGATTCACTGTCAGCCGGGCCCGATTTACGGTTACTATCTGAGCTCGTTACCCAACAGAAGCCATCAGCACATGCCAAGAGAAGTTAAAGAAGACGCCAAGTACGCCGTTGTGGCGGCGGTTCAGTTGCCGAATGTGAGTGATGCCGAATTTGAAGCGTCGCTGACCGAGCTGCGCGAGTTGGCCAAAACCCTGGGTTACCAGGTGGTGCGTACCTTTACCCAAAAGCGCGGCGGCTTTGATACCACGGCGTACCTGGGGGTTGGCAAGCGTCAGGAGATCAGTCACTTCGTTAACTACCTGGCGGATAACGAAGACGTCGAGGACGCCGAGGACGCGGAAGACGCCGAGCTACTGGATAGCCCGAGCGCGCTCGATATCGAGGTGCTGCTGGTTGATCACGAGATCTCGCCCTCGCAAGCGCGTAATCTGGAAAAGGACGTCGGCTGCGAAGTGATGGATCGCACCATGGTGATCCTGGAGATTTTCCACCGCAACGCCCGCTCGCGCGCAGCGCGCGCTCAGGTGGAGATTGCGCGTCTGGGTTATATGGCGCCACGCTTGCGCGAGGCGGCCAAGCTGGCCGGGCCGCAAGGGCGGCAACGCAGCGGCACCGGTGGGCGCGGGGCGGGAGAGTCGCATACCGAGCTTGATCGGCGCAAGGTGCGTGATCGTATCGCCGAGCTGCAAAAGGAAATTGTGGTGATGGAGGCCGAGCGCAAGACACAGCGCGCGCGGCGCCTGGGGCGTCAGAGTTTGGCCGGGGTGACCCTGGTCGGCTATACCAACGCTGGCAAATCCACCTTGATGCGGGCGCTGACCGGTAGCGAAGTGTTGGTGGCCAATAAATTGTTCGCCACGCTGGATACCACGGTGCGCACTCTTTATCCCGAATGCGTACCACGGGTGTTGGTCAGTGACACGGTGGGATTTATCAAGAACTTGCCTCACGGCCTGGTGGCGTCGTTTAAATCCACGCTGGATGAAGCGCTGGATGCCTCGCTGCTGTTGCACGTGATTGACGCCAGCGATGACGGCTTTGAACGTCAGCTCGAGGTCACGGATACTGTGCTGAGCGAGATTGGCGCGCACGAGCTGCCGCGGATTCGCGTGTTCAATAAAATTGATCACGTGGGCGATGAGACGGCGCAGGCCGAACATACCGCTGCGCTGCAGGCCAAGTACCCCGGTTGTGTGGTGATGAGCGCGTGCCGTGCGGATGATGTCGCCGCGCTGCATGCGGTGATTGTCTCGTTCTTTCAGCGCGATTTGGTTGAGAGCGAATTGTTCTTACCCTGGTCGGCGCAGCAGTTGCGCGCTGAGATTTACGCCAATTGTGAAGTGCTGTCCGAGCGAGCCGATGAGCAGGGCGCGTTCTTTCAGGTCCGCGCCGAGGCGGATACTCTGCAAAGCTTGAGCGAACGCTTCGCGGCCCTGGGCTAGTGTGCGGGTAGGTGGTTCGTCACCTACCCACGCGCATGGCTAACGCGCCAAATAGTTGAACAATACGCTACCGAGAAACACCCCCGCCGCCCCGAGTATGCCGGTCAACGTTGGCGGCGCGGGCAGTGGCAGGCGTAGCCAGGAAAAAAACACCCCGACCGATAGTCCGGCAAGAACCGCATAGATGTTTTGCATGATGATCCCCCGCTGCCTGTCGCCGAACCGCCCTATGGCGCTCAGATCGCGCTTATGAAGGTATTCAGCGTTTGCTGGATGTATTGCTGCGTGGCTTGATCCACCAAGCGATCATTGTCCAGTTTGCTCTGTACCTGAGTAATGGCGATCTCGGGCAGGGGGATCAAGCGGCACAGCATGGATGACAGGGTCTCGCGCAATTGATACTGCGCTCGCACGCCACCCAGCGCGCCGGGCGAGTGGGTGATAAACATCACCGGTTTGCCATTGAAGCAGCCGGTAAACGCGGGACGCGACAGCCAGTCCAATGTGTTCTTCAATACGCCCGGAATCCCATGATTGAATTCCGGGGTAACAATCAGTACCGCATCGGCCGCCGCGACTTGCGCGCGCGCCTGAGCCACGACGCAAGGCAGGTCGGCCTCCAGGTCTTGGTCGTAATGGGGTAGCGTTCCAATGTCTAGCGAAGAAAATTCACTGCCTGCCGGTAATAGCGCGGCGACGCTGTTTAATATCGCCGTGGCATAAGAACCGGTACGTAGGCTGCCGGAAATTCCTGTAATCCGCAATGTACTCATCTGGTTGGTCCTGATCGTTTGGTCGAGTTGTTATCTCTGGTGTTATCCTGCAATGATTGTCATTTTAAAGTATCAATAGCCGTTGGTTTTTTCTATTCTGACATTTTCGTCTTGGAGAATGACAAGATGACGACTGTGGCGTGCCGCGAACCGGGTCTCTCTCTATCGGTTGTCCGTATTTCTCATCCGGCCGGCGTGGCGGTGGTCGCGCATCGTCACGCCGAAGGACAATTATTGCTGTTGGAGCAGGGCACGCTGAAGATCAGCTGTGACAGCGGCTGGTGGCTGGCGCCTCCAGGTCAGGCGGTTTGGGTGCCCGCGGGGGTGGACCATCAGGCCAGTTATAGCGAGGCATCGCTGGTGTTGCGCTTGTTGTTGGAGTCGCCACAGCTGAGCGGGTTACCGCCGTATTGCCTGGTGTTTGGTGTGTCGCCGCTGTTATGGGCGCTAGCGCGCGAGGGACTGGAGTTTGGCCGCGCGGGGCGCGTGGGCGGTGATGAGCCTCTGATTGCGGCGCTGGTGTTGCATCAACTGCGTCAGCCGCCGCGAGCGCCGTTGTATTTTCTGCCGGGTGGCCATAGCCGGCGCTTGCAAGCCGTGATCACCCGCTTGCAGCGCGCGCCCGCCAGTCGTGAAACCCTGGAGCAGTTAGCCGAATTCGCGCATTGCAGCAGCCGCACCCTGGCGCGGTTGTTTGAAACCGAAACCGGCATGGGTTTTACTCGCTGGCGCGATCAATTGCATCTGATTTGCGCGCTCGATGGTTTGGCGCGCGGCTGGTCGGTGACCCGTACCGCGCTGGAACTCGGCTATCTGAGTCCAAGCAGTTTTTCCACCATGTTTTCACGCGTGGCCGGGGTGGCGCCGAGCCGTTTTGCCGCGAGCGAAAAAGCGCTTGAAGCGCAGGCTCTTAGGCAATAAAAAACCGCTGCCGCGCAGAAAGCGAGGGCAGCGGTGTGGTTTGCAGCGTGATGCTTAGACTTCGGTATGACCCTTGGGCAACGCGGCGGGGATGATCGCGTCTTCCACGTCGCGGATCGGCTCGCGATTCGATGCCAGGAACAGATACATGGCCGGCACCAGGAATAAGGTGAACAAGGTACCGATCGACAGGCCGGTAAAAATTACCAGACCCATGGCGTAACGGCCGCCGGCACCCGCGCCGGAGGCGATCACCAGCGGAATCACCCCAAACACCATGGCTGCCGTGGTCATCAAAATCGGGCGCAAACGAATCGCGGTGGCGGCCTCGATGGCTTCGCGTTTGCTCTTTCCACTCTTACGTTCGGCGTTGGCGACTTCCACAATCAAAATCCCATGCTTACTGATCAGCCCCATCAGGGTGACCAGTCCGACCTCGGTGTAGATGTTCATGGACGAGAAGCCCAGGAAGATGAAGATCATCGCACCGAACAGCGCCAGTGGCACCGACACCAGAATCACCACCGGGTCGCGGAAGCTTTCAAACAAAGCCGACAGCGCCAGGAACACAATCACCACCGCGAACAGCATAGTGACCAGAAAGCCCCCCGACTCTTGCATGAACTGGCGCGATTGGCCTGAATAGTCGACGGTATATCCGCTTGGCGCGGCTTGCGCCACGGTATCGCGCAAGAACTGCAATACCTCGCCTTGCGATACCCCCGATACCCCGGAAATCGTGGCCGAATTCAATTGCTGGAAGCGCGTAATGGTTTCCGGCACCACGTCATACTTGATACTGGCGACGGTGCGCAATGGAATCAAGCCCGAGTTCGGCGTGTGGATGTAGTAGTCCAGCACCTGCTGTGGATTCAAACGGTCAGTCTGCAGTACCTGCGGAATCACTTTGTAAGAGCGGCCATCAATCGAGAAGTAATTGACATAGCCACCGCCCAACGCCGCGCTGAGCGCATTGCCGACATCCTGCTGCGTCATGCCCAGCGCGCTCACCATGTTGCGGTTAACCACCACCGTGGCTTGCGGCATGTCGATCTTCAGATCGCTATCGACAAAGTAGAACTTGCCCGAGGCGCGCGCCTTGTCGATCACCTGTTGCACCACGGCGTTCAGATTGGCGAACGGTTCGGTGGTGGTGATGACAAACTGCACCGGCAGACCGGAGGTACCCGGCAGCGGTGGGAACTGGAAGGCGGCGACACGGCCACCGGCGATCTTGTTCCATTTGGCCTGCAAATCTTTCTGAATTTCATGCGCGCTACGCGAGCGCTGTTCCCAGGGTTTGAGCAGTACGCCACCAATCCCAGCGTTGATCGTCGGTGTGCCGGTAATCTGGAACATCTGCGCATATTCCGGCATGCTGTGGCCGACGCCGAAGACTTGGCGCGCGTAAGTCTGCATTTGCTGCGCGGTGGCGGTTGGCGCACCGACGACTTGCGATAGCACAATCCCTTGGTCTTCTTCTGGCGCCAGTTCGGATTGCGACATCTTGAACATGACGACGAGCAAAGCCATTAGCAGCACACCGAGCACGATCAATACCGGCCAAGTATCCAGCAATGCGCGTAGCAGACGTTGATAGCCGTGTCTCACCTTCTCGAAAGTGGAATCGATGGCGCGCGCCAGGCGGCCATTGTCTTGCTCAGGATTGAAGAAGCGCGAGCACATCATGGGTGACAAAGTCAGCGCCACAATGGCGGAAACCGTGACCGCGGCCGCCAGGGTGAAGGCGAACTCGGTAAACAGGGCGCCGGTCAGGCCGCCTTGAAAACCAATCGGCACGTATACCGCCACCAAGACCACGGTCATGGCCAGAATCGGGCTGCCCAGCTCGCGCGCGCCGACCAGGGCGGCATTAAACGGCGACATGCCGTCTTTCATATGTCGGTCGACGTTCTCGACCACGATAATCGCGTCATCGACCACCAGTCCGATGGCGAGCACCAAGGCCAGCAAAGTCAGCAGGTTGATCGAATAGCCCAGCATCAGCATGATGAAGAAGGTGCCGACCAGTGACAGCGGCATCGCGATCACCGGCACCAAAACCGCGCGCAGGCTACCCAGGAAGAAGTAGATCACCACGGTAACGATCAACAAAGCTTCAAACAGGGTCTTGATCACTTCGCTGATCGAGGTGTTGATGAAGTCGGTTGAGTCGTAGACGATTTGTCCGGTCAGGCCAGTGGGCAGCTGTTGGCGAATATCCGGGAAGGCGGCGCGCACGCGCTTGGCCACATCCAGAATATTGGCTTCCGGCGCCACCTTAATCCCGATGAACACCGAGTTGTCGCCATTGAACGCGACGTTCAGGTCATAGTTTTCCGAACCCAGCGTCACGGTGGCGATATCCTGCAGGCGCACAATCGAGTCGCCGCTTTGTTTAACCGCCAGTTGTTTGAAACCATCGACCGTATGCAGGTCGGTGCCGGCGGTCAGAGGGACCGTGATCATTTGTCCCTTGCTGTTGCCTAATGCCGCGATCACGTTGTTGCTGGCCAGCGCGGTACTGACATCGGCGGCGGTGATGCCGTAGGCCGCCATCTTTTTCTGATCCAGCCAGGCGCGCAGTGCGAACTGACGCGCGCCCAGTAGTTCAGCGGTCTGCACCCCGGGTACCGAATCCAGCTTCGGCTTAACCACGCGCAGCAGGTAGTCGGTCACGTTGTTGGTCGGCAGCTGCTTGCTATAGAAGCCGAGATACATCGCATCGGTGGTCTGCCCGGTTTGCACCGTCAGTACCGGCTGCTGAGCTTCCGCCGGTAACTGGTTTTTTACCGACGCCACCTGCGTGTTGATCTCGGTCAGCGCCCGGTTGGCGTCATAGTTCAAGCGCAGTGTGGCGGTAATTGTTGAGACGCCACTATTGCTGGATGACGATAGATAATCGATCCCCTGCGCCTGCGCAATCGCCGACTCCAGTGGCTGGGTAATGAACCCGGCCACGGTTTTGGCGTCGGCGCCGTAGTAGGCGGTCGAAATCGTCACCACCGCGTTTTGCGTGCGCGGGTACTGGTTAATGGGTAGGTTAAAGAGCGAGCGCAGCCCCAGCACCACAATGAGCAAGCTCACGGTGACGGCGAGGACGGGCCGGCGGATAAAAATGTCGGTGATGTTCATATCCCTGGGCTCACTGTTCTTGCGGCGTAGGGTTAGGGCTGTTGGCCGGCTGTATCGAATTATCGATGACGATCGGCGTGCCATTCTTCAGCTTAAGTTGACCGCTGGTGACCACTTGTTGCCCCTCTCGCAAACCGGTAGTGATTGCCACTTGATCGCCACGGGTTTCGCCGGTGGTGACAAACGCTTGTTGTACCTTCAGCCCATGCGCGTCGCGCAGCACGATAAACACCGTCGAACCGTACGGGTTATAGGTGATCGCGGTTTGCGGCAAGGTCAGATAGTGTTTCTTCTGTCCGACATCGACGCTGGCATTGGCGAACATTCCTGGCAACAACTGGCGCTTGGGGTTGGCAATGGTGGCTTGCACCTGAATGTTGCGGGTGCTGGCATCCAGTTTGGGGTTGATGGCGCTGATCGTGCCATTAAACACTTTGCCTTCCCATGAATCACTCTGGGCGTGGACCACTTGACCGACGGTCAGTGAGCCGACTTCGCGCTGTGGCAGGAAGAAATCCAGATAAATCGGATCAATCGCCTGTAATGTCACGATTTTGTCGCCCGGATTCAAATACTGGCCCGGATTAACGGTGGTGATGCCCAGACGGCCGGAGAACGGCGCGCGAATGGTTTTTTTGGCGACCAGCGCGGCTTGCTGCGCGGCCAGGGCGGTCTTGCTCTTCAAATCGGCTGCGTCGGTATCGACCTGAGCCTGGCTGACACCCTGCGCCGCCAGTTGCGCCTGATCGCGCTTCAGCGTGAGGGCGGACAAATCGGCGCTGGCCTCCAGCGCGCGCAGTTGCGCAACGTCGGATGCGGCGTTGAGCTGCAGTAACACGGTGCCGGCTTTGACTTCCTGGCCCGACTTGAAATTCACCGCAATCACTTGCCCGGCGACTTCGCTACTGATGTCCACGCCATGCACCGCGGTCAATGAGCCGATCGAGGTTAGTTGTGGTTGCCATTCCAGCGACTTGACCTCGGTGGCGGTGACGGTTTGCGCGCCCGGCTTGGGCGCATTGGCCATCAGTGTCCTGATGTGCAGGAAAAAGCCTAGCCCGAGCACGGCAACCAGCAATAGCACCGCGCCCAGCATGATCAACATTCTTTTCTTCATCGTTTTACTCTTCGTCTAGCACAGCATATTTTTGTGATCGAGATCGGCGCGGCCCTAAGCGACGTGGCGCCGATCTAGCCGATGGGGTGCGCGCGTTAGCCTCCGCCGGCCAGTGAATCGACCGGTTGCGTGTGGGTTGCCGGACGGTTCCACCAGCCACCGCCGAGAGCCAGAAACAGGGCGGCGCTATCGCTCAGGCGCGCGGCTTGCGCCGAGGCCAGTGATACGCGCGCTTGCTGATAACTGCGTTCGGCATCCAGCAGGCTGAGGTAGCTGATGCCGCCCAGCGCATATTGCCGGGTGCTGACCTCCAGACTACGGCGTGCCTGGGCCACGTCCTCGGCTTGATACTTGAGGGTGCTAGCATCGGCATCGATCGCATGCAAGGCATCGGCGACATTCTGGAATGCCTTTAATACCGTCTCGCGATATTGAGCCTCGGCCTGATCGTACGCCGCGGTCGACGCGCTGCGCTTGGCGCGCAAGGCGCCAGCGTCGAACAGCGGTTGGGTCAGCCCTGCGCCCAGATTCCATAGGGTGTTATTGACGCTGAGCCCTCCCAGTTGCAGTAGATCGGAGCCGTAACTGCCGCTAAGTGTGATCTGTGGGTACAGATTGGCGGTGGCGACGCCCACCTGCGCGCTGGCTTGGTGCAGCAATGCCTCGCTGGCGCGAATGTCAGGCCGCTGACGGACCAGGGCCGAGGGTAGCGAAACCGGCAGTTGTGTCGGCAGTTGCAGATCTTCCAGTTGAAACTCCGGCAGGCCGGATTCTCCCGGGAAGGCGCCGACATACACCGCCATCTGGTGTTGGGTTTGACTTAGCTGTTTATCCAGTGCCGGTAATTGAGCTCGAGTCTGCGCGACCAGCATGCCTTGGGCCAGCACCGCCGGTTGCGCCACCGCGCCCAGCGCCAATTGTTTCTCAATCACCGCCAATTGTCGTTGTTGCGCTTCCAGTAGCGCCTGGGTGGCTTGCAGTTGCGCGCGTAGCGACGCTTGCTGAATCGCGGTGGTCACGACGTTGGACACCAGGGTCTGATAGGCCGCCTCGACTTCATAACGCTGGTAATCGACCGCGGCGCGTAGGGCTTCTTGTTGACGCCGCTCGCCGCCGAACAGGTCCAGGGTGTAGGACACATTCACCGATGAGTTGTAGAGCGTGTAATCCGAGGGGGTCGATCCCGTTAAAACGGCGCGCTCGCGCGTGGCGCCCAGCTGTCCGGTGAAGGTTGGGTAGTCCTGAGAGTCGGAGGTCGAGTCGAGGTTGGCGCGCGCCTGGCGCAATGACGCTTGAGCCGCCGCCAGGGTGGTGTTGTGTTGCAAGGCGCGGTTGATCAGTTGATTGAGCGGCTCAGAATGAAATAGCTCCCACCACTGCGCCGACAGATCCTGGCTATAGGTCAGGTGCTGAGCAATGCCGCTACGGGCGGCGTCGGGTCCCGCTGCCGTGGTGGCGCTAGTCAGTCCATGGGCGCTGTAGCCACTGGCCGCGCCTTGCGGCAGGGCCGGGGTTTTGAAATCCGGGCCAACGGCGCAGCCGCTCAAAATGAGGCAGATGGATGCCCCAAGGCCGAAGCGATGCGCCCATGGACGCTGATGGATGGGTGTGTCGCGCTCTTGATCCGCAAGCCGCGTAACGCGGTTGGCGTGCAAAGGGGAAACCCCACCGGCTGGATACCGGTTTGAATGCACCTTAACTCCTTGTGGTTCTTGATTTTCGCCTCGTCCGGTATGCCTGCTTGTCCGCGGTCGATGATGACGAATGTTGATAATAATTAAGCTTGTGGCGTGAATGCTGAAGATGCAACGCCATCGGTCTGGCCGTGATTCTGATTTGTGGAATTCAATGTCATATAATATGAAGACGATTCTCCAGATGAAATATTGTATGAGCTGTGAAATATATTTCCAGCCGACAACTTGTCGAATGTCTTAACGTCAATGTTGTGGTTCGCCGCGCCCTTCGTTCCCTGTCCTGAAAATCGGGTTTTGGGACGTTGGACTTTGCTAGCGATTTTTCGCCAGGCTATATGTTGGGTATGGATGCCACGCCGCCATGGCTTAAGTTCAGGATGTTCAGTAGGAGGGCTTGTTTGCGCTCCTCGCTGATGTCGTAAATGTCCATGATTTGCGCCAGCCAAAAGCCATCGGCCGCCAGGCGGCAGATGAAGAGATGGTCGGCCATCTCCGGCGCCGACTGATCAAATTCCAGCGCCGTTGCCATCATTGCGCGCCAACGCTCGCGACAGGACTCCGAGGACAAGGCCAGCTGCGCAATTGGGCGCTGTGTCTTGATCGGGCCGCAATCGAAACACGCCCGCACGTAGGCGCGCGCATGGCGCCCCGGCGTCTCTGGTTCGGCATTCAATGCCGATTGATAGCGCTCGCTAAACTCGTTAAACAACTGGTCGCACAGTGCGTCAAGCAACGCTTGCTTGCTACGGAAGTGATACTGCAGGCCGCCTTTGCTGACGCCGGCCAGCTGGGCCACCGCGTCCAGGGTGACCGCGTTTGGGCCGTGTTCGGCCAGCAGTTCGCAGGCAACAGTCAATAATTTTTCCCGCACGAATTCGGGCTGTTTGGGTCTATGGTGGGCCAGTGTCATGTTGCAAACCATCTGTACGGATTGTTTGATAATATCATGAAATACAGTAATGGCATGTTCAAATAGTGGGTCGCTAGTCTGGCACCGGGTAGCGGCTTGACGACTTGATTTCACGTAGCGCCAGGCTGGAGTGAATGGATGCTACCCCGGGCGTTTTGCGTAAAACGTTTTCAATAAACTGGCTGTACGCATCCAGGTCTTGAGCGACCACCTGCAATAAATAGTCTTGATTGCCAGTGACTTTATGACAGGACAAGACTTCCGGGTAGTTCTGAATGTCTTCCTCGAAGCGGTTGGGTGCGTCGTCGCCGTGTAGTCCAAAACTGAGGCTGACAAACGCTAGAACATCAAAACCGAGCTTGCGGCGGTCGAGGTTGGCCTGGTAGTCCTTGATGTAACCTTCTTGCTCCAGACGCTTAAGTCGACGCCAGCAGGGGGTGACACTGAGTGATAGTTCCTCGGCCAGTTTGGGGTTGGAGCGCGCCCCATCCTGCTGTACCAGTCGTAGTAAAGTCAGATCCTGTGCGTCGAGATCTTCAATGGGTCTATATTTGCTCATAATTACTGAAAATTAGTTTGTATTTGCTCAATTGTAGTGTCTAAATAGGGCGGAATGCAAAATAAATTCACTGTGTTAGGCTCACAATAATGGCTTAATGGTTTGGAGTAACTGCCCATGTTGACGGTTTACAGCACGGCTCATCGTCTGCAGCACGCGACGGAGTTGAAAGATGGCGCCCTGATTCCGAGTTTTGAAATGCCCATGCGTGCCGAAACGGTACTGGCGCGGGTAGAGAAGGTTGGCTTGGGTCCGGTGATGGCGCCGTTGGAGTTTGATTGCGCCAAATATACCCGGGTGCATAGTGAGCGCTACGTGCGTTTTTTGCAGCAAGCCTGGAGTGAGTGGAGCGCCGCTGGTCACCAGCATGATGCTTTGCCGCTGGTGTGGCCGGTGCGTGACCTGCGTAGCGATATCGAGCCCGAGTTTATCGATGGCAAGTTGGGCTTCTATGCGATGGACGCGGGGGTGGCGATTACCTCGGGTACGTGGGAAGCGGTGCGGATTAGCGCCAATCTGGCCTTGACCGGTATGACTAAGCTGCTGGCTGGAGAGAAGGGTGTTTTTGCACTATGCCGTCCGCCCGGCCATCATTCCGCCGCCGAATACATGGGTGGCTACTGCTTTATGAATAATGCGGCGATCGCCGCGCAGTCGTGCCTGGATAGTGGTGCCGCGCGCGTGGCGATCCTGGATGTCGATTTTCATCATGGCAATGGTACGCAAAGCATTTTTTATTCGCGCCCAGATGTGTTATTCGCCTCCTTGCATGGCGATCCGCGCAATTCCTATCCCTATTTTTCCGGTCACAAAGATGAGATGGGGGACGGGCCTGGCCTGGGGTTTAATCTGAACTATCCTCTGGCGCATGGGACCGCGTGGGATGACTATGGCGCGGCCTTGGCGCATGCGTGCCAAAAAATCGCCGATTACAAACCGGATGCCGTAGTGGTTTCGCTCGGCGTGGATACCTTCAAAGACGATCCGATCAGCCACTTTAAGCTGGAAACCAGTGACTTCTCAAAAATTGGCGCGAAGATCGCCCGCATTGGGCGGCCCACACTGTTTGTGCTGGAAGGGGGCTATATGGTGGACGATATCGGGGTCAACGCGGTGAATGTACTGCAAGGGTTCGAGCAGAAATAATCTTGGTTGGGCGCGGGGAGCGTGATGCGAGGTTTGCTGGTTCGCTTGCCGTGTTATTTCATGACGTTTTAATATCTGGGTCTCGGAGCGCATGGTGCGCTCCGAGACCCATTATATTCAAGGTGCGACGATGCGCAGTATTGCGGTTTATTGTGGTTCGAAGATGGGGCATCATCCAGCGTTTGAGCAGGGAGCGCGTGACTTGGGTCAGTGCCTGGCGCAACAGGGGATACGGTTGGTGTATGGCGGTGGCAACGTCGGTTTGATGGGGGCGGTTGCGTCGCAAGCGCTGGCGGCGGGTGGTGAGGTGGTCGGGGTGATGCCGCAGGCGTTGAAAGACCGAGAAATCGCCCACACCGGATTGTCTGAGTTGATTGTGGTGCCGGACATACATCAGCGTAAGCAGGCGATGGCGGATTTGGCGGATGGTTTTATTGCCATGCCCGGAGGCGCCGGGACTCTGGAGGAGATTTTCGAGGTTTGGACTTGGGGGCAACTGGGCTATCACGGCAAGCCTTGCGCGTTCTATAACGTCAATGGCTATTTCGATACCTTGCTGGCCTTTGTCGACCAGATGGTGAGCGCCGGATTCATGTCCGGCGAATACCGTGAAATGTTGACGATCAGCGCGGACCCCGCGCGGATTGTTAGTGCGTTTGAAGACTATCAGCCGCCTCGCAAGAAGTGGAGCTGACCGTGGCGTAAGCGCCACGATCGCAAGGGCTTACGGTATCAGGCGGTTGGCGCCAGCCAGCAAGGCTTTTAAGGCGGCGCGCTCAAGGCTGTCGTCTTGCGCCACGCCAAAGGCGCGACGGCCGTCGGCATGCTGCAATTGCAAGTAGCAGATCGCGCTCGCCGCGCTACCCGGCCCCAGTGCGTGCTCGTGGTAATCGAGTATCGCGCATGGCAGTTGTAGCGCCTGCAGTAAGGCGTCGAGCGGCCCATTGCCCTGGCCCTGGTCTTCATGGATGACCCCGTTTTGTCGCAGGGCGATCTGCAGGCGGGTGCCATCGGCCAGTGTCTGCTGGCGGTGCTCGATATACTGCCTGGCGCCGGTGGCGTGCAGGTAGCGCTCGGCGAACAGCTGGTAGAGCGCGGCGCTGTCCAGCTCATTGCCGCGGCGGTCGGTTTCGAGTTGTACTTGCTGGCTAAATTCTTGTTGTAAGGCGCGCGGCAGTTGCAGTCCGTAATCCTGTTCCAGCAACCAGCTGATGCCGCCTTTGCCGGACTGGCTGTTGACCCGGATCAGCGCCTGGTAACTGCGACCGACATCGGCCGGGTCCATCGGGAGGTACGGTACATTCCAGGGTGTGTCTTCCTGGTGGTAGGCCATGCCTTTGCGAATCGCGTCTTGGTGTGAACCGGAAAACGCGGTGTAAACCAGCTCCCCAGCGTAGGGGTGGCGCGGGTGCACCGGGAGCCCGAGGAATTCTTCGACCTGCGCGCGTACCGCGTCAATATCGGAAAAGTCCAAACCCGGCGCCACGCCCTGGGTGTAGAGGTTTAGCGCCAGTGTCAGCAGATCCACGTTGCCGGTGCGTTCGCCATTGCCAAACAAACATCCTTCCACACGTTCGGCGCCAGCGAGTTGCGCCAGCTCCGCCGCCGCTACCGCCGAGCCGCGATCGTTGTGTGGGTGCACACTGAGAATCAGGCTGTCGCGCCGGGCTAAGTGCCGGTGCATCCGTTCTATCTGATCGGCGTAATGATTGGGCGTGGAGAGCTCGACCGTATTCGGTAGATTGATGATCATTTTATCTTGCGGCGTCGGTTGCCAGATGGCGCTGACCGCGTCGCACACCGCCAAAGAAAAATCGGCTTCGGTGGCCGAAAAAGTTTCTGGCGAGTATTGAAACACCCACTCGGTATCGGTTTGCCTCTGAGTCTGCTCGCGAATCTGTTCGGCGCCGCGTTCAGCTAGCGCGAGTACGCCGGCGCAATCGCTGGCGAAGACTTGCTGGCGCCAGGCGGGCGCGGTGGCGTTGTATAAATGCACGATGGCGCGCCGCGCGCCGCGCAAGGCTTCGAAACTACGCGTAATCAGATCTGGCCGTGATTGCGTGATGATTTGAATTGTGACGTCATCCGGGATGTGGCGTTGTTCGATTAATAGGCGGACGAAGTCGAAATCGGTCTGCGAAGCGGCGGGAAAGGCCACTTCGATTTCCTTGAAGCCACAGGCGAGTAGTAAGTGGAAAAAGCGCAGTTTCAACTCGCTATTCATCGGGACTGCCAGTGCCTGATTGCCGTCGCGCAAATCGGTGCTTAACCAGGTGGGGGCGTGTTGCAGGCCGCGGCTGGGCCATTGCCGGTCGGGCAGGGGGAGGGCTTTAAATGGCAAGTACTTGCTGGCGGGGTGTTTGAGCATGGCAATCTCCTAAGTGATTGCTGAATTATTGCCCGAATTGTCTAATTAATTGGTGATTAAACGATGATTTGGCGATAAAGATGAGTTGTCATAAGTTTTGTTGGACGTATTGTATAAATAAATGCGTTTTGTGGTGGTGGTTGGACTGACTGTCTGATTTTGGTGTGGTGTTTTTGCGACGCAAAACTGTCGGGCTGACGTCGCCAGTGCGGGGAATGGCTCCGCTGGCGCCGATTTCAAGGTCTTTCGAATGTGAATTCAAAGCCCGTTGCGCGGCGAGTAACTACCACAAATAAACCACGATCAGGATAAGAAGGATCACCGCCACCGGCCCACCGATGAACCATAATGCCTTGCGCAACGGGGTCAGTGCGCGTGGGCTGAAATCGCGTACTTCGGCATAGCGCCCTTCGGTGAATTCGCGCTCGTCCGGTTCCTCGTTGACAGGTGCTGGCGCGGGAGTATTGTTTTGTGGTTTCGACATGACGGTCTTTGAATTAATGAATAGGGGTTTATTATGACAAAAACCGAAAAATATCGCGTAACTATTCGCCAGGCTTGCGTGGCGGATGGTCCGGCTATTACCGAATTGCTTGCGCAGTTGGATTATCACGGGTGTGGGGATTTTATCGGCCAGAAAATTGAGCAGCAACTGGCTCACGCGGATGCCCAATTGCTGGTAGCCACGGTGGACGCCGAGGTGCTGGGCTTGATCTCGTTGCATTTCATCCCACAACTGGCGGTGCGCGGTGATTTCTGCCGCATTAGCTATCTGTGTGTGGCAGAGCGCTCGCGCCATCAGGGCGTGGGGGCGTTGCTCGAGGCAGCGGCGTTAAGACTGGCGCGCGAGAAGCGCTGCGATCGCATTGAGTTGCATTGCGATCAGCGCCGCGCGCGGGCGCATCGATTTTACGCGCGGCAAGGGTATGGCGAATCGCCCAAGTATTTACGCAAATCCTTGGGCGATGATGCTTGAGGATGGGGGCTTAGCGCACCAGCGGATTCGGTGTTGGATCAGCGATTTTTGACAGGGTATTGCGATCGCGATGATGGAACGGCTCGCTCGCGCCGCGGATCATCAATACCGTATCTTCATCGTAAGACCATGTGCCATCCGGGTTGATGGTGACCTTGATGCGGAACTCGATGGTCTTGAACGCATGCTCAAGAAACGGATTGGACACGATGCCGCTGCCGGCTGTTTCACTATTGGCCAGTAATTCAAATTGGGTCGCATCGGCGGCGGCCTTGCCGCAGGCCATGACGACCTGTCCGCGCGGGATGGTCAGGGTGTGAATCACGGTTTCGGTCGCGGGTTCCCAGAGCCAATAGCCGACTTGTTCGTGATAGGTTTTGACCTGCTCCGGCTTGGTGACATAGGTGTGGTAGCGCAAGCCGTACAGCAGTTGTGGGCCATTGGTTTGCGGGTCGATCGGTTGCAGTTCGAGGCGCTCGACATAAACCTGCTTCTTCTCACCTTCGGCCTTGGGCTTGATGTCGAGGCCGCGTGTGCCTTGCCATATGCCCGCCATGCCACGCAATGGCCCCAGGTTGTTCAGTGTGTGGATATCCAGGTTGCCGGGCTCGGTGTAGATGTCTTCAGCAAAGTCACTCATTAGCCTGTCCTTAAGTTAACGATATTCTATGGTGCATCAGTTTAATCGATATCTCGACGTGCGCGTTCATGCGTTCTCTGTGTCTTTAGTCGCGGGGGCGAGATTGGAGTTTAACGTTTGTTAAGTAAATCCTCTGACATCATGCTGGTGTTTGTCACTGACAATGCGTAGCCTTTTACGTGTGATGCTTTTTTTGATTTTTCAGGTCGGCATGACCTGAGTCGTGGATGTTGCCAATGAGTTTGAATCAGTCTGCACGAGCGCTGGCCGCCGCAGAATCGGGTACTCGCCGTAAAATTTTTTCCAGTGTGATTTTTTCCTTTGTGGCCTATCTGACGATTGGGATCCCCTTGGCGATTTTGCCGGGTTATGTCCATCAGCAGTTGGGATATGACGCGGTATTGGCCGGATTGGTGATTAGTGCCCAATACGTAGCCACGGTGCTGTCGCGCCCGGTGTCCGGGCGCATGACCGATACCCTTGGGCCGCGGCGCACAGTGTTGTATGGCCTTGCGGCCTGCGCTGGTAGTGGTTTTGCGACCATGTTGGCCGCTGGCCTGACGTCCGCCCCGATCGCTGCGCTAATGGCTTTGCTGTGTGGTCGTTTGCTCTTGGGGGTGGGTGAGAGCTTGGTGGCCACTGGCGCCACCATGTGGGGTATCGGTCAGGTGGGCGCGGTGCATACCGCGCGCGTGATTTCCTGGAATGGGGTATGCACCTATTCGGCGCTGGCGCTTGGCGCGCCGCTCGGGGTGGTGTTGATGCAGAGAAGTGGGCTGATGGCCTGCGGCGCGCTGGTGCTGCTGGTGTCGCTGGCCGCCTGGTGTTGGGCCTGGCGCTTGCCGGCGCTGGCTCTGATCGGTGGTGAACGCATGCCGTTTACCCGGGTGCTGCGACGTGTGACGCCCTATGGCTTGGGGTTGGCGCTGGGGGGTACCGGTTTTGGTGTGATCGCGACCTTTATTACGCTGTTTTTTGCTCATGAACATTGGGCCGGCGCGGCGCTGACCCTGACCTTGTTTGGCTTTAGCTTTATTGCGGTGCGCCTGTTGTGCGCCAATGCGATCAATCGCTTTGGTGGATTTCGCGTAGCGACGATTTCCTTTGTGATCGAGGCGCTTGGTCTGGCGCTGTTGTGGCTGGCGCCGAACTCGGTCTTTGCCTTTGTTGGCGCGGCGCTGACCGGTGTGGGGTTTTCTCTGGTGTTTCCCGCTTTGGCGGTGGAGGCGGTGCGCGGCGTGGCGTCGCAAAATCGCGGCGCCGCGCTGGGGGCTTATTCGGTGTTTGTGGATTTTTCTTTGTGTGTGACGGGCCCCCTGGCTGGGGCGATTATCAACGGTTTTGGCTACCGCTCCATGTTCCTGGCCTCTGGTGGCGGTGTGTTGCTGGCTTTGTGTCTGTCATTGTGGCTATCGGCGCGCGCGCGTCTAAGCCCGGCCTGAATGACTGGATGACCAGCGCAACTCGCGCCAGGCGCTTTGTTGCTCCGGGGTCAGGAATGTCCAGGCGACCAGGCGGCTTTGCTTTTGCCCTTGCGCCATGTCGATGGTGACGCGCGCCGCCACATTGTTGTGCTGTAGCGCGCGATAGACGCTGGGCAGGCTGGCGGCTTTTGAGACCAGGCTGCTAAACCAGAAACAGCGATCGGCATAAGCCCGGCTTTCGGCGATCATGCGGCGCACGAAGGCCTCTTCGCCACCCTGGCAACACAGCTCGCTGGCATGGCCGCCAAAATTAAGCGCCATGCTGCCTGTTTGTTTGTTCAGATTCTGCCACTTGCGCTCGGTGCCTTGGCTGGCGACGCTTTGCGATGGATGAAATGGCGGATTGCACAGGGTCAGGTCGAAGCGTTCTTCGGCATGAATCATCTGGCTGAAAATCGCCTTAGGGTCTTTTTGTCGGCGTAGCTCGATGGCGCCGGCCATGAGTCGGTTGGCGTTGAGGATCGCCTGTGCATTTTTGATCGCCGCCGGGTCAATGTCGGTGCCGACAAAGCTCCAGCCATATTCCGCGTTGCCGATCAATGGGTAGACGCAGTTGGCGCCCATGCCGATATCCATCACGCGCACGCCTTTGCCGCGCGGAATCTTGCCGTGATTACTGCCCGCTAACAGGTCGGCGAGGTTGTGAATGTAGTCGGCGCGTCCGGGGATCGGTGGGCACAGGTAGCCTGGAGGAATGTCCCAATTGCGCACACCATAAACCTGCAGTAGCAGGGCGCGGTTAAGTGCCTTGACCGCTGTGGGGTTGGTGAAGTCTATCGTGAGTTCGTCGCGCGGGTTTTTGGCGACAAACTGGGCTAAAGCGGGGTAGGCCGCAACCAGTGCGTCAAAGTCGTAACGGCCCAAATGTCGATTACGGGGGTGTAGGCTGAGGGCGGGTTTGACGGGCGACTTGGCGCGCATTGCATATCCTTGGGGCGGCAAAGCCGACAGACTAGCAGATTGCTCGCTGGTCGGGTCGGCTTTTGCCTGTCCTCAGTGTCTGCTTGAATTATTGTGACAGCACCCATTTGACTAAAACATGGGCTTCAGCTGGGGTGACTTGGGTGTTGGGTGGCATGGCCATGCCACCCCAAACGCCGCCGCCGCCAGCGACCACCTTGTTGGCCAGTTTGTTTTCCGCGCCGCTTTGGCCTGCGTATTTAGCCGCCACGTCCTTGAAGGCCGGACCGACAACCTTATGATCCACGGAATGACAGCCAAAACAGTTCTTGGCCTTGGCCAAGTCGGACGGGTCGGCGGCGAGCGCAGCTTGCGCGGCAAATAGGCCGGTGACGAGAGTCAGGAGTAGTACAGGCTTCATGCGGGATCTCCGTTAAGTGGCTAATGGCGTTTATTCTAGTTCATGAATGTTAATCTTAAAAAATAATGATGCTTCTGTCATTGTCTGTGATCAAGCCGTGAGCAGTCTGCGGGAATGACAAAAAAGAAAAACCGCCGCGGTGAGTGCGCGGCGGTTTGTGGTGGCGGCATGGATGCCCAGGGTTTTGGGTGGACAAATCTTCTGAGGCATCATCCACGCGCGCTGTGCGGGCGTGGTGTTAACTCGGCTTGGTCTGCAGCTCTAGACTGGCTTGCTTGTGGCCGAGGCGGAATACTTTGTAGCAAACCGACACTGCAATCATCAATACACTGCCGACCATCAGGGATACCCGAGTGTCAGGGTTGATGATCATGCCGATCAGTACGCAGATCAGAAAGCCGATGGTCAAGTAGTTAGCGACCGGGAACAGAATCGACTTGAACGGGTGCTGGCCGATGGTGTCCTGGTGCGCGCGACGGAAGCGGGCTTGACAGAACAACACTACAAACCAAGGCACCATGCCTGGCAATACGCTGGCGCTATAGACGTAAACGAATACGCGTTCAGGGTTCGGGATGACATAGTTCAACCCGGAGCCGACCAGCAAGCACAGAATGGTGGCCCAGACCGCGTTCACCGGTACGCCATTCTTCGATACTTTGGATAGAAAACTTGGCAGCTGGCGGTTTTTGGACAGGGTGTAGAGCATGCGGCCACAGCTGTAGATCCCGCTGTTGCAGCCAGACAATGCCGCGGTCAATACCACGAAGTTGATGATTCCGGCGGCTGCGGCAATCCCGATTTTCGCGAAGGTCAGTACGAAGGGGCTGCCGGCGGTGCCGATTTCATTCCATGGGTAGATCGTGACAATGACGAAAATGGCGCCGATGTAGAAAATCAGGATCCGCCACACGATATTGTTGATCGCGCGCTTGAGTGTGACTTGCGGGTTTTTGGCTTCACCAGCGGTAATGCCGACCAGTTCCACTCCTTGATAGGCCGCGACCACCAGACATAAGGCAAACAAGAAGCCTTTCCAGCCACCGGCAAAGAAACCGCCATGCTGAGTCAGGTTGCCAAAGCCGATTGGTGGAATGCCGTGGCCGCCAAACAGAATCAGCCAAGCGCCGACGGCGATCATCACCACGATGGTGCTGATTTTGATCAGGCCGAACCAAAACTCGAATTCACCATATAGGCGCACGGCCAATAGGTTGGATATAGCGAGAATGCCGACAAAGGCCAATGCCGGTACCCACTGTGGCACATAGGGGAACCAGTAATGAACGTAAACCCCGGCGGCGGTGATTTCGGAAATCCCGACGGTGATCCACATTAGCCAGTAGCTCCATGCGGTCAGGTAGCCAAAATACGGGTTAATGTATTTGTGCGCATAAACGGCAAACGAGCCGGTTACGGGTTCCGCGTACAGCATTTCACCCATGATGCGCATGATGAAGAAAATAAATAGGCCGGCAATGGCGTACGCCAATAGTACCGAAGGGCCTGCCCACTTCAGTGTACTGGCCGAACCCATGAACAGGCCGACGCCAATGGTGCCGCCAAGTGCAATCAACTCAATGTGCCGAGCTTCCAGGCCCCGTTGGAGCGCTGTGCCCTCGTTGTTTTCAGTCACGATCTTTGTCCTGTTGGTGATCGATTTGTCCAGGCGTCTTGTATCGCTGGCGGCGGGAGCTTGTCAAGGCTCATTCCGACGCGCGCCGGCGCATGCTTTAGTGGAGTATTTGAATTTTAATGATGACGCATGGATATTGTATCCATGCCGGTTTTAGATAAATGCAGTGTGGTCGCATGTTGTCGCGATCTTATTTAGCTTTTTGGTGTATTGGCCCATGTGCGAATGTTCTGTCCGAAAACCGACCGAGGTGTGTACGGCGCGAGACAGTGTCGCGGGTTGATTGGTGCGCTGCCGCATGCTTGGTGTGGCATTGCGCGGGGGGCAATTGGGGGGCTATTTCCGGCGGACAGGTAAATCCACATGGCTCAATGCCGGCATTTGTACTACCCTTGCATGCGCGCGCTGAGCTTGCTCGCGTGATACCTTATAATGTGACATCCCAATCGACTGGACGAACCCCCTACCGATCTAATGAAAACACCGAAAAGACTCGCCTCACTCGTCGAGGAAGGCCTGGTAGACGAGGTGATTGCCCAGATGATGAGTGGCAAGGAAGCCACTGTCTATATTGTGCGTTGTGGTTCCTCGATTCGTTGCGCCAAGGTTTATAAAGAAGCGAATCAACGCAGTTTCCGCAAAAGTGCCTCTTATCAGGAAGGCCGAAAGGTCAAGAATAGCCGTCAAGCGCGCGCCATGGAGAAGGGTAGCCGCTACGGACGCAAAATGCAGGAAGAGGTCTGGCAAAATGCCGAGGTCGATGCCTTGTATCGCCTGGCCGCCGCCGGGGTGAGGGTGCCGCAGCCACATTTGTGCTATGAGGGTGTGCTGCTGATGGATCTGGTGGTTGACGCCGAGGGCAATGCGGCGCCACGCTTGAACGACGTTGAGCTGAGCGAGGCGCTGGCGCTGGAGTATCACGCGCTGTTGGTCAACCAGGTGGTGCGCATGCTGTGCGCCGGTGTGGTGCATGGTGACTTGTCCGAGTACAACATTCTGGTGGGCGCCAATGGCCCGGTGATTATCGATTTGCCTCAGGCGATTGATGCCTCCGGTAATAGTGGCGCGGCGGAAATGTTGGAGCGCGATGTGATCAACTTGCGCAGCTATTTCAGTACCTACGCTCCGGCGCTAAAAGATACCCAATATGGTAAGGAGATATGGGCGCTGTATGAGGGTGGTTTTCTGCAGCCGGAACAAGTGCTGACCGGGAAGGTTGAGCTCGATGAACGTCCGGCCGATGTTGAATCCGTACTGGAGCAGGTTGAACTGGCGATTGAGGAAAACGAACTGCGCCGCATGTTTCAACCTTAAGCTGTCGCGACCGCGACCGCGACCGCGAGCTCGTTGCGATGGTTGTGATATGGTAATGTCATAACCATCCAGTCCCTGGAGCTTGTCATGCTTGCCGAATCCGCTACCAAGGCTCAGGCCTTAATCCGTGATCCCTCGCATTTTCAGTGGTATCTGGTGCCCCTGCTGTTGCTGGTGCTGCATGCCTATGGCGAGCAGGCCGCCGAGCGGCGTTGGTCTGTCGTGCTCGGTGGGCTGGCGTTTTGGCTGATGGACTGGATCAACGAAATCGCCAATGGCTTGCTGGCGCGCTTTTCTGGGTTCGCCCCGCTCTGGGGCGCGCCCGGTGGCTCGGCTTACGTTCTGTTGATCGGCTTGAATGTTGAAATCAGCATGATGTTTGCCATCATGGGCTTGTTTGCGGTGCGCACTCTGCCTGCGGATCGGCATCTGAAATTTTTCGGAATTAATAATCGCTATTGGTTTGCGTCGATCAATGCCGCGCTGTGCGTGATGGTCGAGTGTTGGCTCAATCATATCGGGGTATTGACTTGGGAATGGCCGTTTTGGGGGCTGCGAGCGCCATGGCTGATTTTCCTTATTGGTTATTTGCCCTTCTTTGCCGTGGCCTATTGGGTACACGATATGGCCTCGTTGCGGCGCAAGCTGACAATAGTCGGGGTTCTGGCCGCCGTGGTGGTCTGTCTGCTGGGGGTATTTTCCGGAGTGTTGGGCTGGATTTGAGTGAAAGCGCGTATAATGCGCGCCTGACCGATTTGCCACGATTGAGCAAGGAGTGCCGTGATGGCCAAGAAAAACGAACAAGTTAAGCTGGATGAAGAAACGTTGGCGCTTCTGGCCTGGTGCGCCGAAGTTGAAACCCACCTGGTTGCCGCTGGCGCGACTGAGTCCGAGGCGCAGTTGCATATTGAAGAACAGGCCGAGTGGTTTACCGATCAGTTTTTTGACGGCTTGACGCCGGAAGAGGCCGCCAAGGCAGCCTTGGCATGAAGCAATGCGTTGCTGTCATTGACTTCGAGACCAATGGAATAACCCCGGGGCGGGACTGCCGCGCGACCGAAATCGGGATCGTGCTGTTGCAGCAGGGGCAAATTGTCGATCGGTTTCAGAGTTTGATGAATGCCGGAGTTTGGGTGCCACCGATGATCGAAGCGCTCACTGGCATCAGTAATGCCATGCTGAAAAGCGCGCCGAGCGCCGATGCGGTGATGCGCGACGCCGCGCGCTTTGTTGGCGCGACGCCGCTGGTGGCGCATAACGCCAGTTTTGACCGTAAGTTCTGGGATTTTGAGCTGGCGCGATTGGGTTTGGCGCGCGAGCAGGACTTTGCCTGCACCTTATTGCTGTCGCGCCGTTTGTTGCCGCAGGCCCCGGATCACAAGCTGGGGACCCTGACGCGCTGGGCCAAGTTGCCCGCCGCCGGGCGCGCTCACCGGGCATTGGCGGATGCGGAAATGGCTGCCAATCTGCTGCAGCATCTGGTCAACACGCTGGAAGGGCAGTTTGCCCTGTCCGCTGTCGAGCACCGTCTGCTGTGCAAGCTACAGAAAGTCACTGCCGCCAAAGTGAAGCAGTATTTGCGCGAGCTGTCGGCTTAGTTATCTTTCTCTTCGTGGCTGGCCGCCGCGCGTAGTTTATCCTTTTTGCTCATGCGTTTTCCTTTGGCCCCGCCGTGTGGATCGCTCACCGGCGTGGCTTTTGCCGTGGGCTCGAAACCAGCAATCTGTTCGCGCTCCAACCGCAGTTGTTGCCGTTTCTCGATCAGGCGAAAGTGCGCTTCGTTATCGGCGCAGATAAAGCTGATGGCGATGCCACTGGCGCCGGCGCGCCCGGTGCGGCCGATGCGGTGGGTGTAGTCCACCGCGCTGCGCGGCAGGTCGTAGTTCACCACGACCGGTAACTGCTCAATATCCAAGCCGCGCGCCGCGATGTCGGTGGCAATTAATACTTGCACTTTACTGGCCTTGAATGCCGCGAGCGCGCGGTTGCGCGCGCCCTGACTGTGCTCTGCGTGAAACGCGCGTGCCTGGATGCCGGCCTTTTCCAGTTTATTGGCCAACATGTCGGCACGGTGTTTGCTCTCGACAAACACCAAGACGCGCGGCCATTGCTGCTGTTGCAGTAAATGGCAGAGTAGCTGGGTACGTCGCGGGTGATCGACCGCGATGGCGCGTTGCTGGATGTCGGGTGTCAGGCTGTCGTCGCGGGGGGCGATCGCAATGCGCAGTGGATCGCGCAGTAGTTGTTCCGCCAGCGCTTGCGCCGGCGCGGGAAAGGTCGCGGAGAACAGTAAATTTTGCCGTTCAGCTGGTAGTTGCGCGCTAATCTCGCGCCACTCTGCCGCGAAACCCAGGTCGAGCATGCGGTCGGCTTCGTCCAGAACCAGTATGGATAATGCGGCTAAGCTCAGGGCGTTGCGCGCCAGCAGGTCCAACAGACGTCCTGGGGTCGCGACCAGAATGTCGATACCGGGGCGCAGGGTCTGCATCTGCGGGTTGATGCTGACCCCGCCATAGACCGCCATGCTGCGCAGTGATAGTTGCTTGCCGTGGCTTTGTAGACTCTCAAGCACCTGCTGCGCCAGTTCGCGCGTGGGCACCAGGATCAGTGCTCGAATCGAGTTGGCTTTGCGCGCCGCGCCGTCGGCGTCAAGACGTTGTGTGATAGGCAGAACAAAACAGGCGGTTTTGCCACTGCCGGTGGGGGCAGTCACTAATACGTCGCGCCCGGCCAAAATTGGCGTGATCGCCAGTGCCTGGACTGCGGTGGGGGTGTGGTGCCCGAGTTCGGCCATGCTGCGTTGCAGGGGTTCGATCAGGCCAAGCGATGAAAACGTCATTGGTTTTGCGGTGTCCGGGGGCTAATCGCGCAGTTTAAGCGTTCTTGGGGTTCTCTGAATGAGTTATTTACGTAGCAAATCACTTATTCAGCGGGACCTTTGTGTCAGCCGGCTAAGGTTCTTTCTTGTAATGACGTTTCTCTCGTGCCTGAGCCCCGTTACAATACGGCTATTGTTGTGAGCCACCAACCTTTCTCTGGAAAGACTCATGTTACGTATTACCGAATTGAAGCTCCCGCTGGAACATCCGCCGGAAGCGTTGCACGCCGCTATTTTGACCCGCCTGGGCATTCCCGCGACTGATTTGATTGAATTTAGCGTATTCAAGCGTAGTTATGACGCGCGCAAATCGATGATGGTGCTGACCTATATTGTTGACCTGGACGTCAAGCGCGAGGCCGAGTTGCTTGCGAGGTTCGGTGACGATTTGCATGTAATGGCAACACCCGACACCGCGTATCACTTTGTGGCCCAGGCGCCGGCGGCGCTGGCGTTACGCCCGGTGGTGGTGGGGTTTGGCCCTTGCGGGATTTTCGCCGCGCTGATTCTGGCGCAGATGGGCTTTAAGCCATTGGTGCTGGAGCGTGGCAAGAAAGTGCGCGAGCGCACCAAGGATACCTGGGATCTCTGGCGCAATAAGGTGTTGCACCCCGAGTCCAATGTGCAGTTTGGCGAGGGTGGTGCTGGCACGTTTTCAGATGGCAAACTGTATAGCCAGATCAAAGACCCCAAGTTTCTTGGGCGCAAAGTGTTGGCCGAGTTTGTTAAAGCCGGCGCGCCCGAAGAAATTCTGTTTATCGCCAAGCCGCATATCGGAACTTTTCGCCTGGTTGGCATGGTGGAGAAAATGCGCGCTGAAATCGAGGCGCTGGGCGGTGAAATTCGCTTTGAACAGCGCGTGACCGATGTGCTGATCGAGGGTGGCCGAGTGCGCGGCTTGACGTTGGCTAGTGGTGAGGAGTTACGGGCCGATCACGTGGTGCTGGCCTTGGGCCACAGTGCGCGCGATACCTTTGAGATGTTGCATGCGCGTGGTGTCTTTATGGAGGCAAAGCCGTTCTCGGTCGGTTTTCGGATTGAACATCCACAGTCGCTGATTGATAAAGTGCGCTGGGGTAAGTATGCCGGTAATGAAATCTTGGGTTCCGCCGACTATAAGCTAGTGCACCACGCCGCCAACGGCCGTTCGGTGTATAGCTTCTGTATGTGTCCTGGCGGACAAGTCGTGGCCGCGGCCTCGGAGCCCGGGCGTGTGGTGACCAATGGCATGAGTCAGTATTCACGCAATGAACGTAACGCCAATGCCGGCATTGTGGTTGGCGTGACACCGGAAGACTATCCTGGTGGCCCGCTCGCTGGCATCGAGTTCCAGCGCGCATTGGAAAGCCGTGCGTATGTTCTTGGTGGGAGCGACTACCAGGCGCCTGGGCAGTTGGTGGGTGATTTTATGGCCGGGCGCGCTTCGACCCGTCTGGGGTCGGTGACGCCGTCGTATCAGCCCGGGGTGCGCTTGACAGACCTGTCGACGGCATTGCCGGACTATGCGATTGCCGCCGTGCGCGATGCGCTGCCAGCCTTTGATCGCAAAATCCGTGGCTTTGCCATGGCCGATGCGGTACTGACCGGGGTTGAGACGCGTACTAGTTCGCCGCTGCGCATTACCCGAGATGAGACGCTGCAATGTTTGAATGTGCGCGGTCTGTATCCGGCGGGCGAGGGCGCCGGCTATGCCGGCGGAATCCTATCTTCGGGTGTGGATGGCATCAAAGTCGCCGAAGCCTTGGCTTTGGAGTTGCTGCGCGGCGCGGCTTGATTTAGGGGTCCCGGGCCGATCCACGGTCGGTTTGGGACTTTTTCTCACTTATTTACACTTATTTCATGAAATAGTTTGACACGGTATTCTACCTGCCGTATAAAGAGGGCTGCAGATTTTTCAAGTTACAGATTAAAGTTCATTAGTTGTTCCACTACCAAGCGGCACTCCTCCTGATTTCCTGCAGTCTTCCTTGAATCTTGTGCAACCAGAGCTTTTGCTTATTTTTTATAGTAGTATTGAAGGAATATATAAATGGAAACCGGTACCGTTAAGTGGTTCAATGATGCTAAGGGCTTCGGCTTTATTACCCCGGACAATGGCGGCAACGACCTGTTCGCGCATTTCTCCGAAATCAGTGGTAATGGCTTCAAGTCGCTTGCAGAAGGCCAAAAAGTCTCCTACAAGTCCGGCATGGGTCAAAAAGGCCCGGCAGCAACCAACATCCAGCCGATCGAATAAGCTGAATTTTGTTTTGCTGTAAAATAAACCCCGCCTGGCGGGGTTTTTTTCGTCGTGCATTTCCTCGATTTTTTCTCCCCTGTATTGCCTTGTATTCGCAAGTTAGCGGTTAGCGTCGCGCGGATTTCCTATACTCTCAGCACCAACCCGTTGGCAGGAGTGCATGATGAAGCGCAAAAATCTGGCTTTCTTCGTGTTGCTGTTAATGGCCATGTGCCCGCCCATATGGGCCGCCGAGGTGGTGATTTCGACCGGGGAGTTTGCGCCCTGGACCGGAGAAACGCTACCCTACGGCGGCTACGCCAATCGCATCGTGCGCGAGGCCTTCCTGCGGGAAGGCGTGTCGGTGCGTTTGCGCTATACCTCCTGGCCGCGCGCCATTGCCCTGTTACGTCACGGCGATGTGGTGGCGAGCTCTTACTGGGCGCATGACCCGGTACGCGATAAAGCGTTTTTATTAAGCGACTCACTGTTTGAAGATCGTTGGCTGCTGTTTCATCTCCGTACGACCTCCTTACCCAAGTGGCGTAACCTGTCGGATCTGTCGAATTACCGTTTTGGTTTGACGCGCAGCTATACCTATACACGTGAACTCTGGGATCTGGTCGAGAGAGGGGCGCTCAAGGCATTGGTGGCGCCTGACGATGCCACTAACCAACATAATCTATTGGCCGGACTGGTGGATATTGTGCCGATGGATCAGATTTCTGGCTGGATGCAGCTCTCCGCCACGCTGCCCGGCGCGCGCGAATTGATGAGCACTGAAGAGCAGCCGTTGAACATCACCCCGGCGTATTTGTTGCTCAGTAATAGCGCTGAAGGTGAGCGCCTGCGGACGCTGTTTAATGCCGGTCTGGCCAAAATGAAAGCTGACGGCACGCTGGAACGCTACAAGAAAGATCTCTACCGCGACAGTCCGCCGTAGCTTATTCCCGCGTCGGGGTCAGCTTTGGTGGAGGGGCGCCCGACGTGAAACGCTAATGAACCGGTTTGCCGCCGGTTGCTGACTTTTTTGTCATGTTTCACGCCGAGTACTCCAGTCGGAGTTGAGTGTTGGTGTCTGCAATAGAAGCGATTATTCATTGCATGAATAAAGATGAAGCTCGATCTTGTGTATGCCAAAGGCGTAGATCCTGCGGAGCTTCCCTCTACAATAAATTTAGTGCCAGCAGGCTGCCCGCGCGCAAATATTCAATTTGCGCGGTCAACGCGTCTTTAACGATCGCCGCGCCGGTATCGCTCAGCGAGGCCTTTTTTGTCTGTAATATGCTCTGCTGTAGTAATTGCATAGTGACATCCATCGATTTTTGAAACGCCGTCAATGAATTGTGCGAACCAAATTCTTCGATGACGCGATTCATTCTTTGATCAGCATCATCCCGTAACGCCATATATTCTGAGATCGAAACGTTATCGTCCTGATAAATGTCCTTCAATAAGTTTTCAAGTGATTTTGATTCAAAAGTCATCGTCATTTCCTTGTCGGTTAATGCCTTGGCTTTATATCCTGATCCACCCCGCCATGGGGCGATATGGGCTACCAATGGCTAGCGATATTTGACAACTTTATTTGGCAGAGATAAATAGCCGGTTTCTGGTTGTATTGGCAGAATATTCTTGAAATCTTTGGTCAATTAAGTTTGGGGCAAAGTACGCTAGGCTCGGGCCGAGATCCACTGCTTCCACGAGCAAGTAATGGACCGCTCTCAGCGCTTAACAGCAATCAACAGCAATATTCCAGCGACCGCTGGAGCGCAGTCTGATATCGTCTGGCAATATGAGTATCGGTGATTGCCGGCTAGCGCTGACCAGGGCGAGGCAGAGGGGATGGTTGTTGAGTTTCCAGCTGTGTGCCTGTGGCGCGCGCGCGCGCGTTGGACGATAGTGCAAGCGTTGCATCAGCGCGAAATCCAGTCCGAGTCCATGCCGCTTCAACCAGGCTTCCTTCAGTGTCCAGCCGCGGGTGAAGTACGTCGCCTGGCGCGCGATGCTGACCTGGCTTGATAAGTCGCTTATTTCGTTGTGATTGGCAACAATTTCCGCGCGCGCCATGCTGTTGCTGTTGGCAACGATATGTTCGATATCGACACCCACGGGTTGTTCGGCTAGCGCGACCGCCAGCCAGTCTCCGCTATGTGATATGGACAGATGAAGCTCTGGGTGCGCGGCAATGCCGGGCGGCTGCCCCGCATGCGCCAGGAGTGGCCAATCGGCACAGTCTCCTCCCATTGCTTGACTTAAAAGCTGGCGCGCCAGCCAGCGGCTGGCCAGAAACTGGATCTGTCGCCGCGGTTGGGTGAACGACTGATAGCGTTGTTGTTCGGACGGGTGTAGCCAGGCGGTCCCCGCCGGCGCCGAGGATAACACCGGCTGGCAGCGCGCGAGGACCAGGTGAGTCATGGTTTAATTTTCGACTTTGGCGTAGCGCGCCTTCAAGGCGACACCGCTCATCAGGAACCCCGCGTGGCACTCGATCATGGTGTCGCTGCTGTAGGGTTTCGATTTGAAATAACTGACGATGTCGGTGACCGCATTCGCGCCCCTATCCTTGGCGCTGCCTTGCAGGCTGATTAGCGCCGATAACGCGACCCACTTACAGCTGGTGAGGTTGTTCTTGTTAAAACCGTTGGTCTTTTTATTGGTGACGTCCTCACCCAAATCTTGGCTGATGCTTGGGGTTTTCTGCCCTTGCAGATAAAACTTGATCGCGGGGTCCAGCTTGGTTTTGGCCTCCGGCATTGCCAGTACATCGGCCAGCGGAATATAGACCACATTTTCGGCAAACACGGCGGAGGACGCCAGCAAGGCGAATAGCATTGAGCCAAAGACGATGGGTTTCATGTGATGATTTCCTTTTAAAGTGGAATTAGTCCCTGGCCCTGCGCAATAGTTTCAGATGCGACGGAAGATCAATGAGGTATTAATGCCGCCAAAAGCGAAATTATTACTCATCACCACCTCGGTCTGCAGTGAGCGTCCGCTGCCGGTGATGTAGTCCAAAGCGCCACAGCGCGGGTCGACGTTATCTAGATTGAGTGTCGGCGCAAACCAGCCATCGTGCATCATTCGAATGCTGATCCAGGCTTCGAGCGCGCCGCAGGCGCCGAGTGTGTGACCCATATAGCTTTTGAGCGAGGAGATCGGTGTGTGGTTGCCGAATACCCGTTCGGTGGCGAGCGATTCAGCCACATCTCCGTGTTCGGTGGCGGTGCCATGGGCATTGATATAGCCGATATCGCCCGGGGTTAGCGTGGCGTCGTCCAGCGCCAATTTCATGGCAACCGCCATGGTGTCGGCGTTTGGCTGAGTGATGTGCTTGCCATCGCTGTTGCTGCCGTAGCCAATGATTTCCGCATAAATATGCGCGCCGCGCGCGCGCGCATGCTCCATCTCTTCCAAGATCAGCGTGCAGGCGCCTTCGCCCAGCACCAGCCCGTCGCGGTTGGCGTCGAAAGGTCGCGGGCTGAGCTCTGGCTGCTGGTTGTAATTCACGCTGGTGGCGAACAGGGTGTCAAATACCGCGGCCTGGGTGGCGTGCAGTTCTTCCGCGCCACCGGCCAGCATGGCTGTCTGGCGTCCTGACTGTATCGCTTCGTAGGCCGCGCCGATGCCCATGCTGCCCGAAGTACAGGCGCTGGAGGTGGTGTAAATCCGGCCAGTCATGCCAAAAAACACGCCAATATTGACCGCCGCGGTATGCGACATCATTTTGACGTAGGTATTGGCGCCGATGCCGTCGGTGCTTTTATCGGTCAGCATGCGGGCAAACTCGGCCACGGCAAGCGGACTGCCCGAGGAGGAACCGTAAGCCACGCCGACTTTGCCGCTGGTGAGTATCGGGTCGCCCAGAAGACCCGCGTCAATCAGCGCCAATTCGCTGCAGCGCGTGGCCATTTGCGCGACCAACCCCATGCTGCGCATAGTTTTTCGGTTGTAGTGGGTTGGCAACTGATAGGGAGCGACCGGGGCGGCCAGGCGGGTATTCAGCCCTTCATACTCACCCCACTCGGGCATGATCTGAACCGCGTTGCGACACGACTTCAGTCGGGCCGAGACGGTGTCCCAGTCGTGTCCCAGTGGGCTGATCGCCCCGCAGCCAGTAATAACAACTCGCTTCATCCTACCAATCCTCCGTTAACCGATATCACCTGGCGTGTGATGTAGGCGGCATCTTCGCTCATCAAAAAACTGACGGTGGCCGCTACTTCTTGTGGCGTGCCCATCCGTTTGGCCGGGATTTGTTTCAGTGCTTCTTCGCGCACTCGCTCATCGACCATTTCGGTGTCGATCAGCCCGGGCGCCACGCAATTGACTGTAATCGCCCGGCTGGCGAGCTCTACCGCCAAGGCTTTGGTGGCGCCAATGATGCCGGCTTTGGCCGCGCTGTAATTGACCTGACCACGGTTGCCCATGATTCCCGACACTGAGGACAAGGTCACAATCCGTCCCGGCAGGCGGCGGCGCACCAAGGGCATGGTCAGAGGCTGCAGTACGTTATAGAAGCTGTCGAGGTTGGTATGAATCACCGCGTCCCAGTCTTCGCCTGGCATGGCTGGAAATGCATTATCTCGCGCGATGCCGGCATTGCACACCACTCCATAGTAACAACCGTGACTTTCGATGTCGGCCAAAAGCACCCGCTCGACCGTGGCGCGCTCGCCGACGTCGAATTGCAACTGACGCACCTCGCGTCCCAGTGCGCGAATCTCCTCCGCCACGGCTTCGGCCAGCGCCTGTTGGCGGTGGTAATGCAGCACGATATCGTAGCCATCGCGCGCCAGGCGCACGGCGATTGCGCGGCCAATGCCCCTGCTGGAGCCGGTGACCAGGATGGTTTTATTTTGCACGGTGTAATTCCTCAAGCGCGGCAGCGTCCCCTTGCGGTTCCAGTACGGTGACCGCCGCCGTGGCGACTTCTTCGCCATCGATGTTGATGCTGCAGTCGAACTGCCCCAGCCCTTCCGCGGTGCGCAGTACCAGGCGCACGTCGATCTGCAGTACTTCGTGAGTCAGAAAAATATTGCGGTTGCTGCGGTAGCGTCGCGTGCCCAGCAAAAAACCGGTCTTGGGGCGCGCGCCGCGCTGATGCGCTTGCCAGCCGGCCCACGCGCCCATGGCCTGCGCCATGTACTCGATGCCGACCCAGGCGCCGATGCCGTCTCCCTGATGAAACAGCCCGCGGGCTGGGATCGTGACTTCGGCTCGCAGGCTGTCGTCATCGGCGGCCAGAACCCGGTCGAGCAGGCACATGGATCCCGAGTGCGGCACTAGGTCTTGAATCGGACAATCGCTTACGGTGAGCATCATTGTCTCGCTAAAATGAGGCTGGCATTACTGCCGCCAAAAGCAAATGAGTTGCTCAACACGTAGTCGAGCGGACGTTCCAGGCGCGCCCCGGGTTCTGCCAGACGCAGTCGTGGCAGGGCGGGGTCGGCGACACCATCCCACCAGTGCGGCGGCAGATCGCCTTGCGGGTTATCTGTCAGCGCGAGCCAGCACAAGGCGGCGTCCAGCGCGCCAGCGCCACCGAGCGTGTGTCCGGTCAGCGGCTTGGTTGAACTGACCGGGCAATCCAGGCCAAACAGCGTGGCGACCGCCAGACTTTCCATGGCGTCGTTTTGGATGGTGGCGGTACCGTGCAGGTTGATGTAGTCGATTTGCGCCGGCGCGAGCCCGGCGCGCTCCAAAGCGAGACGCATGGCGGCCAGAGCGCCGCGACCGTCGGGGGCGGGCGCCGACAGGTGATAGGCATCGGCGCTTTCGCCCCAGCCCGCCAGGCGCGCGCCACCCGGTTCCCGTGTCATGAGAAACAACGCTCCGCCCTCGCCGATGTTGATGCCGCAGCGATTAAGACTCATTGGGTTGCAGCGCTCGGCGCTGACCGACTGCAGCGAGTCGAATCCCGCCACGGTGAACGCGCTGAGCGCATCGATGCCGCCACACAGGACTGCGTCACAACGGCCGCTCAGCAACCAGCGCGCGGCGCTGGCCAGCGCTTTGGCGCTGGATGAGCAGGCGGTGGAAATCACCATGGCCGGGCCATGAGTCCGCAGCCGCTCAGACAGAAACAGCGCCGGGTCACCCAGTTCTTGTTGGCTGATGTGAAACGCGGGTGGTAGCGCGCCACTTGCGAGCTCCACGGCAATGGCCCGTTCACTTTCAGCGATGCCCGAAGTGCTGGTGCCCAGAATGATGCCAATGCGTCCAGCGCCATAACGGGCAATCGCCGCGTCGACTGGTGGCCGGATCTGGGCCAAGGCGGTCAGTAGCAAGGCATTGTTGCGACTTTGATGCTCGCGCGCCACGCCTTCCAGACTGACGAGCGGCCCCAGGACCGCGCCCAGGTACAGGCTGCGGCCGGCGTAGACGCGATCGTTAGGCGCAACGCCCTGGGCTGTGGTGTCAAATAGCGCGCGGCGCACTTGCGCTTGATCTCTGCCGAGGGCCGAGACCACGCCGAGGTGGTTAAGGTAGATTGCGCTGTTCACTGGCCGGGCTCCTGGTCCTGGGATTCAATGCGTAGTCGATAGCCTTCGCTGAGGTTTTCCAGCACAGCGCTGCCGCGCCAACGCGGCTCGGCGCTGTAGTGTATCGTCACTACCCGTTGTTTGTTCTGCGTTAGGTCACGCTCCGAGGCGCTTTCCTCCAGACTCCAGCCCGTGGGTAATGCTTGGCGCAACGCGGTTGCCGGCCAGTAGACCAACTCGATATCGCGCAGCACGCGGTGACTGTCGACCAAGGTCGGCAGCAAGGGGTGGCGAGTTTCTTGCAGGGTATGGCCATCCCAGTTCAGGGTCAGGATCCGTGTTCCCAGGGCGAAACCGGCCAGGCGCAGATGCTCTGCGTTGATTTCCAGCATGGCGTCCAGGGTGTGCGCCGGTGTGGCTTGGCCATCAAGGCGCTCCACGGTCAGTCGTTGCACCAGACTGACCTCGCCGCCAAATTGCCGAGGAGAGAGTTGCAGTATAGGTAATGACGCGCGCGGCGCCTGGCTCGGCGCCGTCGCACAGGCGCTGAGAAGTAGGCCGAAGACCAGGGGCGCCCAGATCGACCGCCTCAACATACCGGCTCTTTGCAGAAGCGCAGTAACGAATGGCAGTAGCCGATATCGTCGCGCACTGTCAGGAGTTTGAGTCCGGCCTGCTGGCATAGGCGAATGTAGTCGTCGCTTTGGTAAATCTTGCTGTTGCCGCTGGCCATGGCGGTGAAATACGGCGAGGTGTTAATCAGGCAATAGGCCGCGATGTCGTAGCGTTGACGATCCCACAGGGTATCGAGAATGAGTAGTTGACCACCGGGCGCCAGGGCGGCGCTGGCGCGGCTCAAAATGCTCGCGATGGCCGTTTCGCTGAAACAGCTGAGAAACTGGCTCATCCAGATCAAATCCATGCCGGCGGGTAGCGGGATGTTCGGGTCGAGCAGATCTTGCGGGTGCAGGACGGCGCGGTTAGCCAGGCCGGCTTGTGTCAGCGTCTGTTCGGCAACGTTGAGTTGCTGTGGTAAATCAACCAGGTGCAGGGTCACCTCGGCATTGTAGCCGAGCGCCGCGCAGCTGAATTTCCCGGTATTGGCGCCGATGTCCATCACACGGCGCGGCGCGCTGGCGAATACGTCGGGCAGAATGGTGGGAAACGAAGTATCGGAATAATGATGGTCAAAGTCGAACCAGCTTTTCTTGGCGGGTTCCTCTAGCTCGGACAAGCCCTGGTAGAGGGTTGGCCATGGGCCCAGGGCGGGCAAGCCTAGCGGCTTTTCCTGTTCGAGCGAGGCTTCCAGCGCCAACAGTCCGCGCGCGCAGACATCGTTGATGAAGTTGAAGTTGACCTGTGTGATCGGGTCATTCAAAAAACAGTAGCCGGTTTTGTCCAGCTGGTAACGGCCTTCGGCCAACAGCACGACGCCAGCCGACAGACAGCTCTCCAGTACCACCTTGAGCGCATACAGGCTCCAGCGGCCACTGGCCGCCAGCTGCTCCACTTTCAGTCCTCGATCTCCGGCTTCGGCCAGTGCCTGCAGAATGCCGCGTTTCAATGCATAGTGCACGCACTGAAACACCACCGGCCCAAAAGCGATCTTTTGTGCTTCAAAGCGCGCGGCGAAGGCGGTTTGACACTCGGGGGAAAACTGTTTATTCAGCATGGGGGTGTGGTGCTGCATTTGAAGGCGTCTCTGTGTGGGGCGCGGGTAGAAAAAAGGGCATCAATAGCCATGACAGGCAAATGCCAAACATCATGGTCAAGCCAAACGCGCGTAACGCCGGGGTGGATGATAATGCCAGCAGGCCAAAGGACAGCAAGGTGCTGACCGCGGCAAGGCTGACTGATAAGAAGGCGCGCGGTTCGCGAGGATCCGGCTGCGCCAGCAGGAAAATACCGTAGTCAACGCCCATGCCTAAAATCAGCAATAGCGCCAGAACATTAAACAGCTGGATCGGCTGACCCATGAGCGCCAGCAGGGCTAGAGACAAGGCGCTGGCGAGCAGGGTGGGTAATAACGCGCGCCAACCCTGACGGCCAAAGCGCAGGCACAGGGCGATGAAGACCAATGCGTAGCTGGCCAGAATCACCCAGCCCATGATGTGGCGATAGCGCTCCAGAATCGAAGAGATTTCGTCGACTTTATCTACCCATTGCACGCCGGACAACTGTGCCGGCAGTGCCGCCAACTGGCGCATGGTCGCGGTGCGATCGGCGCCGCGCAGCAGGATTACGCTGGCGTAACCGTTTTCGAATCGGCCGAGCCACTGAAAGCGCAGGGGCTCGGAAACCGGCGCCGCCAGCCATTGATCGACCAACAGGGGCTTAAACGGTGTGGCGCTGGCGTTTGAGCTCGAGCCCAGCTGCGCGGCGACGCGCGCGCGCACTCCTTGCGGTCCATCGACGGCGCGCCGAATCAAGGCGGCATCGGCGCTTTGGCGCGCGATCGACGGCACCCAGTCGGAGACGGCCTGGTAGCCGCCGAGTCCACTGGCGCCAATCAGTGGATCCAGCCGGTTTTTCAAGGCTTCCTCGCGTTGCAATACCTGCTCGGGGCTGGTGCCGCGAATCAGGTAAAACTGCGCGGGGCCGGGCAGGTCGAGCAAGGTATTGAGGCGAATTTGCTCGGCAATCAGGCTGGCGGGCGTATTTTGCAACAAACGAATGTCATCGTTGCTATGCAGGCGTAACGCGCCGCACAGGGTGATGCCGATGGCGAGGGTTAGCAGCAGGGTGGCGCGATTTTTTCCCAGTGTTGGCCAGGCGGCGCGGCGGTTGCCGATCCAGCGTGCGAATCGGGTGAAATTCAGCGTGCCGCGATCAAGAAAGGGAAACCATAATTGCACGGTGATAAACGCCGAGAGCAGTCCGACTACGGAAAATAGCGCAATCTGGCGCAGGCCCGGAAAGGGCGCCAGCGCTAACAGCAGGTAGCCGATGGCTGTGGTGAGCATGGCTAGCCACATCGATGGCGACTGCCGCCGCAAAATCGCCCAGCGCTGATCTTCGGGCCAGCCCAGGCGGTTACTGAAGTAGTTGGTGCCATAGTTCTCCGCTACGCCAACCAGGCTGGCGCCGAACACCAAGGTGATCAGGTGCAGGCGAGTGAACAGTAAACTGGATAAGGACAGGGCGCAGATTAAACCGATGGCGATGGATAGCGTGACCAGGATGCGCGGGCGGATGGCACTGAAAGCGATCAGCGTCAGCAGCACAATGCCGCACAGCGAGCCGATGCCGATGGTGTGCACTTCGCGTTGCGCCTGATTAGCCGCCGCCGCCGCGTAAATCGGTACACCGACCACCAGAACCTCTACCCCGGGCGCCGCGCTTAGCGCCGCCTGGCGCGCGCGCTCAAGAATCGGCAGTAGCGCCTGTTGTTCGCTCATGGAAAAGGCCGATCCGGCTTGCTCCAGCATCAGCAGCGTGTACTGCTGATCGTTATGGCTGAGCGCCAGACGACCATCGTTCACGCGCACCGGGCTTTGTTCGGCGCGCTGGGCCAGCCAGTTGGCGTACAGGTTTAGCGGGTCATCGCCCCAACTGACAAAACGTGGCATGCCCATCGGTTGGTACAGCGCCGCCAGTGCTTGCCCGCTCAATTGCTGCGGGCTCAGGGTGTTCAGCGTGTGACGTTGTTCCACGCTCAAAAGCTGGGCGTGATAGGGGGCAAAGAAATCGAGCCATTGCGCCGCTTGCTGATTGCCGGCGCGGTAGCGCACCTGGAGTTTGGCGCCACTGCCGGCCAGCGCGCTGGCGAAGGCGTCGCCCCCCTGGCGCGCGGCGTTCCAGTCGCGCCCGCCGATCACCACCACGATACGCCGTGACGCGGCATCGGTCAGTTGGCGTGTGACCGCCTGGACCGCGGGGTCGCGCTGGTTCTGCGGCAGCATGGCCAGTACGTCGGTATCGATCTGCAGATGATCGCCCAGCCATAGCCACAGGGTGTGCCCGCCGGCGGTCAGAACCAGCGCTAGCCAGGCGAGGGCTAGCCAGCGTTGCGCGCGCGTGGAACTGGACTTAGTCAAACTGGCTGCTTTCTTGTGGGCTGAGCACCGCGGGCGCGGTGGTTTGCGGCAGGAAGCGGATGCGGGTGCGGTCACCGCTGGCTTCAATAATCTCAATGTGGCGCACATATTGATCGCCATTGAGCGTGATCTGACTCATCACCTTACCCAGCCCGGAGTCGCGCGGTGTCAATACCAGTTTCCAGCCCTTGGGGTTGGTCGTGCCGGTGATGGTGAATTGGCGCGCCAACTCACCGATCTCGCCACTCAATAGCGAGAACATCAGACTATTGATGGTGCGCACCGCGGGTTCTTTGCTGGCGTTTAGCTGAAATGCGATTTGCCCGTCCTGCGTCGCCACAATTTGACTGCGCGTCAGTTTGAGCTGGCTGGCGAAGGGGGTGCGGGTGTTCCAGAGCACGCCGCGCGCGCGCGCCACCACAAAGTCGCCGCTCGACAGTAATGGCTTGCTGAAGCCCGCGACTTGTTTGCTCTGCTCGAACGCGCCGCGCAGCACCGCCGGTTGCGCCAGTTGGGCGCGCACCGCGTCAGCCAGGCCCGTGGCGCCCGAGCTGAGCGCGCAGAGTGATAGTGTCAGTGCTAGCCAGAAACGCTTCATTCGGGGTTTACTCCCAGGCATTGCCATAAAATCGGCGGACATAAGTATTGCATTTCACCACTAGAGATTTCGACCGCGACCTGGATGGTGTGGGCAAGGTTGATCTTGTCCCCGGTCTCGGCGTCGCTGATCTGGTAATCGATTTTCAGGCGGTTTTCCCATTCACTGATGGTGGCGCGAATTTTAATGCGCTGGCCGAAGCGGGCCGGACGCACATACTTCAGCCGCATGTCGACTACCGGCCAGGCGTAGCCGGAGTCGCGCATTTGCGGATAGTTATAACCAAAACGCTCCAGCAGCGCGCAGCGCGCAATCTCCAGATATTTCACATAATTGCCATGCCAGACGATATCCATTGGATCAAGATCGTGAAAAGCGGGTGACAATTCGATTTCCACACTCAGGTCCGGCGTGGTGAGCTCAGCGGGCGGTGTTGACATGGGCTTGATTCCAAAAAGGATAGAAGTTGAACCAGTCGTAAGGCGAGCGACGCAATAAAGCGGTCAGGGCGTGCACATAGTCCGCGGCGTATTCGGTCAGCGCGGCGTCACGCGTGGCGCGGGGGAGGTCGACGCGCTCGGTCAGACATTCGAAGTGGATCGCATAGCCGCGTCCCTGGTGAATCGAGCCCAGAAAATACAGCGGGCAGTGGAAGATGCTGGCCAGGACATAGGGACCCACCGGGAAGTTGGCGGAGTGTCCCAGAAACTCGACTTGTACCGTTTTGCTGTGTGTGACCGGAACCCGGTCGCCGGCAATCGCCACAAATTCACCCGCGGCGACCTTGAGCGCCAGCATGGCCGCCGTGGCGGGATTAACGTCGCTGACCTCAATTAACGTGACCCGAGAGTCTGGGTTCAACTGCTGCAAAATACGATTGAATTGCTGCGCGTGCCGGGTGTGTACCAAGATATTCAGGTGAAAGTCGATCCGTTGTTCGGATAGCGAGCGGCACAGCTCCAGGCAGCCCAGGTGCGCGGTGACAATCACCCCCCCGCGCCCGGCCAGCGCTGACTGATAGAGCATTTCACTGCCGCTGATAGCGACGTGACGCGCGCGGTAGCGTCCGGATGCCGCCAGTAATTTGTCGAGCAGGGTTTCGGCAAATAGCGCCACATGGCGCAGGGTGTCGATCCGGCCCGGGTGATGGCCGACGGCGCCGGTGGCGGCTTGTAGTCGGGTCAGATATTGCAGCGAGTGGGCGCGCGTGGCGGGTTGCGCCAGCCAGTAGCACAGCGCAACCGGATACAGTCCAAGCAGAAAAATCCAGCGTCCCAAGAGGCGGTGAACCCAGTACAACGTCCAGATGCCGCTGACACAGGTGCTCTCGCCGATGCGGGCCCAGTGCCGGGGGCGGGGAGACGAGGTGGTCATGTGGCCGGGCCGAATTGAATTCGTCCGCTGGCATGGGTGCCCGCCGACGAGTGAAACTGGTAGTGGAGGCGCTGTTGCTGTGGGTCGAACTTCAGCTCCAGTGTGACGAGCATACCTGGCGTGACCACCTGTTGAAATTTAACCACGTCCATGCCGATAAAATCGCCATCGAACTTGAATAAAAGGCGCGCCAGACGAATCGCCCAGTCGATTTGGGCCACGCCCGGCAAAATCGGCGCGCCATCAAAGTGGCCATCGAATGCGGGCGTATCAGGGCGGATATCGATTTGCAGCCGCGCGCTGAATTCGCCGCGCTCTAAGATTCGCGCGGCGGGGATGCCCAGTGCCATTAGCTGTGGTGTCGTCAAAAAATCCATCATATTGCCAGTTTGCTTTTGAGTCGCGTGCGTATCAGCCATTCGATGGCGAACAGGGTTCCCATCAAAAGATAGGCAATCAGACCATTGTATAGCGCCCAGACGGCGTTGCTGGTCCATAGCGCGGTGATCAGCGCCGCCAGTCCGTTGAAAACGAAAAACCCGCACCAGACTTGAGTGACGCGCCGCGTATAGTGTATCGCCGCCGGGGGGAGTTGACCCTCGCGCAACGTGGCAATGCGCTCGACGACCGTGGGTGGGTAGGCCAGGCTACTGGCAAACACCAAGAGCAAGGCCATGTTGACCAACGCCGGGTAGAGCTTGAGGGGCAGGATTTGATCCCCTGCCATGCTGATCAGTGCCAAGACCAGCGCGATGCCGGCGGTGATGCGCCAGATCTTGTCGCGCGAAGTCAGTGCGCGCAGCAAAGCCAGACCCGCGAGCAGCCAGGCCAGGGCGCTCGGCGAACACCGACTGTAGCCGAGATAGACTAGCCCTGGATAGACCAGCGATAGCAAGGTGAACAGAATGCGGCGCATCGACTAGCTTGGATCATTGAGCAGAATGAACAGCGCGTCGCACACGTCTTGCAAGGTTCGCACCGAGCGGAACGCTTCGGGTTGCAGTCGTTTTCCGGCGATCGGCTTGAGTTTGACCAGTAAGTCGACCGCGTCAATGCTGTCGATGTTCAGGTCTTCGTATAGGCGTGCTTCCGGGCGGATCAGTTCGGCATCAATGTCGAAGGTTTCTTGCAGAATCTTCGAGAGCTGTTCGAATAGTTCTTGTTTTGTCATGTGAGTCTTTGTATGCGTAGTGCGATTCAGAGTATGCGTCCAGGAGGCAATTATTTGCTGCGATGGGCCGCGACAAAGCGAGCTAATGCCTGGATGCTGGCAAAGTGCGCTCGGGTTTGTTCCGCATCGCTCGACAGTGTGACGCCGTAGCGCTTCTGTAGTGCAATGCCGAGCTCCAGTGCATCAATTGAATCCAGTCCCAGTCCTTCTACAAACAACGCGGCGGATGAGTCAATGTCATCCACGGTCAGATCTTCGAGGTGTTGCGTATTGATGATCAGTTGTTTGATTTCCTGTTCAAGCGCCTGCATAAATAGGATTCTCCAGTGAAAAATAATGATGCAGATATTGTGTGAGTCGTCGCGCGGCCAATGCGGGTTCATTCTTCATGCTTTCGATGAAGGGGTTAACCGCAATATCGTCACAGACTTTAATCTCGAACCGTAGCGCGCAACTCTGGACTTTCCACCATGGGGTGCCTTTGGCCAAGCCGCGTGGCTGGCAGCCTATGCGAATCGGTGTAATGTCGTTCGGGCAACGAATGGCAATATTGGCGGCTCCGCGCTGCAGTTTCATGCCACCGTCGAGTGGGGTGCGCGTCCCTTCGGGGAAAATGACCAAATTGCCGCCCGCCCTGAGCGATGCCGCGCAATGCGCGATCAACTCGGGGCCGCTGTCGTTAGTGATGTAACCCGCGGCGCGGATCGGGCCGCGGGTAAACAGGTTCCGCGCCAAGCCATTACGCACTACGCAGTCGGCGTTGGGTATCAGAGAAATCAGAAAAACCACGTCAATTAATGTTGGATGGTTAGCCAGTATCAGTAGCCCATCGCGCGCCAATCGTTCCCTGCCCTCAATGTGGTAGTCGATCAAGCCCAGGATCCGCATCAAGGCGATAAATCCACGAAATGCGTGGTGAATGACCAGGCGCGCTAGCCGGATGCGTCTCGTTTTCTGGCGTACCACCAGCTGCATGCAGGGAAAAACCACTAGCGTCAGGCATAGCCCGCCAAGCCCGAAGCAACTGAAGGCAAGACCCGTGGCGGCAATGCGCCAGCTTAAATTAAGCCAGTGCCGCATGACGCGCCCATTGCCACAGTCGCGTGCCGCAACGATGATCATGATTGTGCTCATCTGAGAGCATGAAGCGTAAGAACGCGAGGTCCGCCGGCAGCCCCTTGACGTGTTCCCGTGCCTGTTCGACTTCGGGTGCAAGGGATTCCAGTGTGTAGCCGGGACCAGAGGTCAAGGACAGTCGGTAGGCTGAGGCGCGCGCGAACGTTGGCTGGGCCTCGAACACGCTAAACGGTGGCGGCAGTTCTTCATCATAGTAAATGACCGTGGCGTGCGGCTGCTGTTCGGTTAGCAGACTCAGGGCTTCGGTAAAGGCGGCCTCCAGGGTTTCGTCTCCGGCAGCAATGGCGCTGTATTGGCCCGCGTGCTGGCTTGCGATCGAATAGAGCGCACCGATGGCGTTATGGACCGCCATGCTGAAATCTGTCGGAGAGAGTGAGTCGTTCTGTGCCAATTGGCGCAATAGGTCAACCGAGCGGCTCATCTCGCCATAGCGTGAAGCAAAGATCAGAGGGCCGGTGTCAAGGCTGGACGCTATCTGGTAGGTGACCTGCAGCGCGACTCGTCCCAGTCGCTTGGCGCGGCGGCGCAGTAGCGCCGGCATCTGCGCGAGGGCGGGCTGGCTTTCGTGGTCCAGCGGGTGCATGCAGTCGAACCACTGGCGCCAATCCGCTTCAGTGTTCAGTCCAGGTGCCCATGCGGCCCATTGGTCAATGGAAAAACGGGGTGATTCAGTTCGGGTGGGCATGGCAATAAATAAGTGGTAATGGTTTGAACAAAATGGCCCCCGTGGCGCGAAATAATTCTGGCTTTAATCTTAGCGCCGATGATTCAGGTTCGCGCTGAATTGCACCGATATATTAACATATATTGATTGCAAAGAATGTGACCTGGCGCCGGGCTTTGGCGAGGCTTTGTAAAATAGCCGTTAGCCGGTATTCTTGGCGCCATTCGCATCGATATGCGGGCTTTATCATCGCAAATAGTTTAATGGATAACTGAATGACGACTCATATTGAAGCGCTAATTAAAGCGCTGCCTAAAGTGGAATTGCATTTGCATATCGAGGGCACGCTGGAGCCCGAAATGATGTTTGCCCTGGCGCGGCGCAACCATATTGAACTGCCTTACGCCGACGTGGCCAGTCTGACGGCCGCCTACGACTTCAGTAACCTGCAGTCGTTTCTTGATTTGTATTATGCCGGTGCCGGGGTGTTGATCACCGAGCAGGACTTCTTTGATTTGACTTGGGCCTATTTGTTGCGCGCTCAGACTGATCACATGGTGCACACCGAGATATTTTTCGATCCGCAGACGCATACTGAACGCGGCATCGATTTTGCGGTGGTGTTTGGCGGTATTCGCCGCGCCTTGGATCGTGCCCATACTGAGCTGGGCATCAGTTCACGCCTGATCATGTCTTTTTTGCGTCATCTGTCTCAAGAGCAGGGGTTTGCCGTGCTGGAGCAGGCTCGTCCATACCTGGCGGGTATCGATGGTGTCGGGCTCGATTCAAGCGAAATGGGGCATCCACCGTCCAAGTTCGCCAAGTTATTCACCGCCTGTAAGGCGCTGGGGTTGCCGCGAGTGGCGCACGCGGGTGAAGAGGGACCGGCCGAGTATATTGCCGAGGCGTTGGATCTGCTGGATATCTGTCGGATTGATCATGGTGTGCGTATTTTAGAAGACGCGGCCTTGGTGGCGCGAGTGGCCGCACAACGGATTGCACTGACGGTGTGCCCGCTATCCAATGTACGACTTAAGGTGTTTGATCGACTGGCGGCGCACAATCTTCGTCAATTACTGGATGCGGGTTTATGTATTACGATTAATTCAGATGATCCGGCCTATTTCGGGGGATATTTGCAAGCTAATTTTCTGGCCTGCCAGCGCGAGTTGAATTTGAGTGTTGATGAAGTGATTCGTTTGGCGCAGAACGCATTCGAAGCGAGCTGGTTGCCCGATGACGAAAAGATCAAGTGGCGCGACGAGTGCGCGCGCCTAGGAGCCTGTCGGACTTTGGAGTCTTGACCGACGCGCGCGCAAAGTTCGCGCGCGCGCGTTCAATTCTGCTAAGCTGGCTTGGCCATCTTTTCTCTAATATTGATTATGCTGCAGACAGAAAATCTAAATATCGAGTCTTTTGATTCGATGCCGACGCCGGATGAGATCCATCAGCGTCTTCCTTTGTGCGAAACCAGCGCGGCCAATGTGCTGGCCGGGCGCTTGGCGTTGCAACGTATTTTGGACCGAGAAGACCCGCGGCTATTTGTGGTTGTCGGCCCGTGCTCGATTCACGATCCGGTTGCCGGGTTGGATTATGCGCGCCGCCTCAAAGCCTTGTCTGATGAATTGTCCGATGTTCTGCTGTTGGTGATGCGTGTCTATTTTGAAAAGCCGCGCACGACCACTGGGTGGAAGGGGTATATCAACGACCCGCTGATGGATGATTCGTTCAAGATCGACGAAGGGGTGTTTCGCGCCCGTCAGTTCTTGCTTGAAGTGAATGCCCTGGGTTTGCCCGCGGCAACCGAGGCGCTTGACCCGATTGCCCCGCAATATATTGGTGACTTGATTGCCTGGACGGCTATCGGGGCACGGACTTCGGAGTCACAGACGCACCGTGAAATGTCGTCCGGACTGTCAACGCCAGTTGGCTTTAAGAATGGCACTGACGGCTCGGTTGCCACTGCGGTCAATGCCATCATGTCTGCCTCGCATCCTCACAGCTTTCTCGGGATTAACGACCAGGGCCGATCGGCGATTATCCGTACGCGCGGCAATCGCTATGGGCACTTGGTGCTGCGGGGTGGTGGCGGGCGTCCTAACTACGATAGCGTCAGTATTGCTTTGGCCGAAAAGGCGCTCGCGAAAGCTGGCTTGGCGGGGAATATCGTCGTCGATTGCTCGCATGCCAACTGTGGCAAACAAGCTGAATTCCAACCCCTGGTGGTGGATGATGTGTTGCGCCAGCGCGTGCATGGTAATCGCAGTGTGGTGGGGTTGATGCTGGAAAGCTTTATTGAGGCGGGTAACCAGCCTCTGACGGAAGACCTGTCCAGCCTGCGCTATGGTTGCTCGGTGACCGACCCCTGTCTGGACTGGGATACCACTGCCAGCACGCTGCGCGCCGCGGCCGCAACCCTGCGCCAGGCGAAGTAGGGCGGCGGTAAGCCTTGTAAATATTGATGCGGCGCGAGTTGCGAACAGAATCTGTGGATAAGTCTGTGAGCAACCTCGCGCTGAGTCGGTTGGCTGTGCATCCGCAGCAATTGCTTAATATTTGCACACACTTGATGTCGCGCCGGCCCTTTGAAATGTAAAGTTATGACTGGGCGCGACTATTGGTCGTTTGATAAACCGTATAAATGATTTATACTGTTTATGTATTTTTCGACCCTAGAGGTGCTGTAATGAAATCTTCGAATCGATCTAGCCGTATTGCGCAAGAAACCAAACCCAGTGCCACGCCAACAGAACCTCAGCCGGTAGTGGTTGTTGCCGAGCCGGTCGTTCAAGCGGCGGCGGTCGCCAAGCCGGCTGTTACTGCCAAGCCCAAGCCTGTGACTAAGCCGGCCGTTAGCGCCAAGCCCGCCGCCACAAAGCCGGTTGCCGCGACCAAACCCGCGACCACCAAAGCGGTTGCCGCGACCAAACCCGCGACCACCAAAGCGGTTGCCGCGACCAAACCAGCGGCCGCCAAGTCTGTTGCTGTTGCCAAGCCAGTGGTGGCCAAGCCGGTTGTTGTCGCGAAACCCGTGGTTGCGGATAAACCGGTAGCCCCCAAGATCGTCGAGGTGGTTGCTGGGGTCGATGCCAAGGCCAAAAAGAAAAAGCCTAAATTGGTGCGTGATAGCTTTACCATGCCGGATGGTGAATATCAGCAGATCGCCGCCTTGAAGCAGCGAGTATTGGATGGTGGGCGCGAAGTAAAGAAAAGCGAGCTGCTGCGCGCGGGACTGGCGGCTTTAAGCGCGCTGACGACCGGGCAGTTGCTGGAGGCCTTGTCTGGGCTGGAAAAACTCAAGACAGGTCGCCCCGCTAAATAGTTGAAACGGGTGTCGCTGAAATCGGGCTCGCGCAGGTGCGGGCCCTTTTTTGTGGCTCAGGCGGTGGGGCGTTGTTCCATCAGGGATTTTAGCAGTTGGTCAGTAGCGGCGCTGGCAACCAACTCACCACTGCTGTGCTCGTAAATCACCGAGCCAATAGCGATCAGGCTGAAAAGCTCATTTTCGGTTAATTTTGGCGAAATTTCAGCCAAGGTCACGGCATAGAGCGCGGGGAGGGCGGCCCAGTTGATCTGACTGTCGGTTTTGGCTTGGATCATGTAGCCGAGGATTTGTGTTGCATTCATAGCGCTTCCCGATTCTATGCATGTGCTTCCCGCACGCTGCCTACACTAGGCTAACACAAGAGCGCGGCTATGGTAAGTCTCGCCATGACATCGAGCTTTAGCGCCGCGACAATCTGCCGCATTATATTGAGATGTTTTTGCGCTAGACTGAATCCAGTAGAGTCCAGCTCTACCCAAGGCTTGCCGCCCGCCGCATATGCCGGCGGGTTTTTTTTGCCTGAAATTCGACTGTTCTTTAGTTCAGTCCGCCTGATTGCGCTCGTTGTGCGCTTTTTAAAGATTTACCCCTAGTAAAGATACTTATTTTACATATATCTAAGCGAAATAAATATAATGTATCCACTAAGGGTTTTCTAAAAATGCATTTTGGGTGGTCAATAAAGGATGGGGCAATGAACAGGACGCTACGCGCCAGGCTAATTATTTTTGTGGTGATACTGGGAGGGTTGATTGCATTAGCCTTGACCATCGGCAGCTATCTGCAAATGCGCGATCAGTTGATAGAAGGTGGGATTAGCGGTGAAGTGACTCATGCGGCCAGTGATACTGGGAAATCCATTAAAGACTGGATCGATATCCGCATGGCGATGGTGACCGCGGGGATTGACGCGGTATCGCGCGCAGACGATCCGATTCCTGCGATTGTAGAAACCGCCAAGTCCGGCCATTTTCAGGCCGCTTATATGGGGTTGACGGATAAGCGTATGCTAGGGGATCACGACATGGGCTTGCCGCCGGGCTACGACCCGACTAAGCGGCCTTGGTATCACGATAACGTCAATGCCACCGGCACCGTGATGACTGCTCCGTATATCGATCTATCCACCCATAAACTGGTGATCTCCTTCGTCGGCCCCGTGCATAAGCAAGGGGTATTTCTCGGTGTATTTGGTACCGACGTGCTACTGGATGATATTGTCAAAAATGTTCTAAGTATTAATTTGCGTGGCGATGGTTATGCCATGTTAATCGGCAAGGATGGGCAGGTGCTGGTGCACAAAAACGCCGACTTGGTGACTAAGCCCGCAAGTCAGATTTCCAGTGCGCTCAGCCCAACGGCCTTGGCCGCCTTGGCCAGTAGTGCTCAAATGCAGGAAGCCACGCTGGATGGCGCTGATAAATATCTGTATGCCCAGGAAATTCCGGGCGCCAACATGTATCTGGTGATCGTGGTGGACAAGGCCGCCGCACTGGCGCCGCTCAACGGTTTGCTGTGGCGCGCCGGTCTGACCTTTCTGTTGCTGATGGCGCTGATCATTCCCCTGACGGGTCTGCAAATCAGTCGTATGTTGCGCGGGTTACGTCAGATTCATGATGTGATGCATGAGATTTCACAAGGTGGGGGCGACTTGACACGCCGTATTGATATTAAAGGCCAGGATGAAGTCGCGGAAACCGCGCAGGCCTTCAATCACTTTCTGGCTAATTTGCACACCATGTTCAGTGCGGTGCAAAACGAAGTGGGGCGGCTGACCGCCGGTGTCAACGATGTCAGCCTGTTGCTGGTGCGCTTGGCCAGTGATTCACAGCTATTGGCTGGTTTGACCTCTGAGAATGCAACCGCGATCAAGCAGATCACCATTAGTGTGTCGCACATTGCCGACCATTCTAATGATGCGGATACCTTGGTGAAAGATACTGGCGCCTTGTCCGCTGAATCGGCGCAAACCGTGAAGGAAGTGGCGGATGAGGTTGGCAGGTCGGCGCGCGAAGTAGAAGGTCTGGCGGCTTTGCTGGATCGTCTGAGTCAGCGCTCACAGGACATTAGCACCATTACCCGGGTGATCAAAGACATTGCCGATCAGACCAATCTACTGGCCTTGAACGCGGCCATTGAGGCTGCGCGCGCGGGTGAGCAGGGTCGCGGCTTTGCCGTGGTGGCGGATGAGGTGCGTAAGTTGGCGGAACGGACCGGTCAGGCGACGGTACAAATCACCACCATGATTGAGGGAATTCATAGTGAAATGGCCGTGGCGGTGACCGACATGCAAAGTACCTTGCGCACGGTGCAGAGCGGTGCCAGTGCTTCGGGGCAAACCGCGGAAAAAATTGCGGTAATTCGCGTGAATATGGACGGGGTGATGGCTAAAATGAATGAAATCGCTTCGTCGACGCGTGAACAACTGTCGGCCACCACGGCGATGGCGAATAGCGCTGAAAAGATCACTTCGCAAATGCAGGGCTCGGATCGTGATTTGCAAAGCGCGACGGATGCGGTGCGTCAGTTGAATGAACTGTCGCAAGGTCTACGGCAGATGTTTTCTAACTTCAAGCTGTAAATTCAGCTGAGTTAACGGCGCTGATACTGGCGTTTTCAGGGGCCCTCGGTTTGATCGAAGGGCCCCTGTTGGCTTCTTGCGCGTCGTCGCGAGGGCTTATTTTTCCGGATGAATGCCCAGGGCCTGCATTTGAGCGTAGCCACTGTCGGTTAATACCAAAAAACGCACATTCTTGGTTTCAACCCAGCCTTTGGCCAGCATTGAGGTCATGGCGTCGTCCATGTGGTGGGCGATGCCGCTGTTGCGCCGCAATCGTGGTGAAAATAACACGGTGCCCACGGGCCTCCAGGCGGTGGCTTTTTGCTGGGCGAAGATTTCAAAAATGAAATGCTCGGCTCTTGCCAGTTGCTCCGGGGTTAGGGGTGGGGCGGGCTCCGGATCCGGCCCGAAAATTTTGTCTGCTAACCGTTTGAACAAGTTGGCCATTGCTTACATACCTGCGTGCGACTATGAGATATTGGTAATATTACACGGTATGCACGCAATCGGCTTGACCCAACTCAGTCAAGCCAACTACATGGGTTGGTGTCGGTGATTAGAACTGAAGCTTTTTGCAGGCGGGACATCGACACATATTACCGGCGATGGTGTTTTCTTCTACTAGTCCCTTGTGGCCGCAATGACTGCAACTGCGCTGTTGCGGGGTCTTGGGACCGGTGATGCCGTCTTTTTTGCCCCAGGCCTGCGGGGTGATCAAACGACGTTGAACCGAGCTGTGTGATGACATGGCATTTCCCTGTACTGTTCCTGGCGCGCAGCTGCGCGCGCGGCGCATCGACCTGCGATGCCGAGCCGTTTATTCCCGGCTTCTAACCCAGAAACATAGCATGGAATGAGGTGATTTCCCAGCGCCTAGCCGGGGTTCTACCAATCCAGCTCAAGCTCTTTGTTTTTGTAGCAGGCCGATGTCGAGTAGGAATTCTTCCACTTGGCGGAATTTATCCTTATCCAGATCTTCCAGTATAGTCCGTGACAAGCTCAGATAAATCGCTTGGCGGTCATCCGCGCTCTTGGTGTGGTAGTGCTGGGATAACGCATGCATCGCCGCGCGCGCGCAGTCTTGATCCAAGGTTAGCGACGCCTTGCGCATCGTAGCGGGAAACTCAAGTAACCAGCGTTCCATTAGCATGATCCTTCCCTCCTCAGTGACTGGCAATGAACTGTTTGAATGCCATTGTCCAATGAATAAACTATAGATCGCGCTAGTGCGGTGCACAAAGGGTGGCAGGTTACCAAGTGTTACCGCTTGTAGCGGAGGTGCTGATGAATCCGCTGGTGCGGGGTGGGGCGCCTGGGGAGTGCTCAATAACGTCATCCACTGGGTTATTGGGAGCGATGAATCAGGTGGAGGTATCTGTGCGCGCGCTGCTTGTCGAGTGCCGTCCAACGCCCATGGTCGACGTCGGATCAAACTTCTAGGAGCCTGTCTGCCTTTTATGTTCGACAGGCTCCCAGGCTTAACGGCGCAAGGTTTTGCGGTCCTGGTTGCGAGCGCTCAGCGGCGCCCTTTGCCCCTGGTCGCGGGTTTTTTGCTGGCCACCACCGGCTCGCCGGTGTGTTTGGTATGCGCCGGTTTGAACTGTCCCTGGCGTTTGGCGCTTTCGTGACCCACGGGCTGACGGGTCGGAATCAACTGCTGTTTGCCATAACCGATCAAGTCTTCACGTCCCATGGTGTATAGCGCGTCACGCAGCATGGGCCAGTTGTTCGGGTCGTGGTAGCGCAAAAAGGCCTTGTGCAGTCGACGGCGCTGCGCTTCGCGCACCACCTCGACTTTTTCCGAACTACGCCCCAGCTTTTTCAACGGGTTGCGCCCGGTGTGCCACATGGTGGTGGCCAGCGCCATGGGGGTTGGCACAAAGGCCTGTACCTGATCCAGGCGGAAATTATTGCGTTTGAGCCACAACGCCAGGTTGAGCATGTCCTCGTCCGAGGTGCCAGGGTGGGCGGCAATAAAGTAAGGAATCAGATATTGCTCTTTGCCCGCCTGACGCGAGAAGCGTTCGAATAGTTCTTTGAACTTTTCGTAGGCGCCCATGCCCGGTTTCATCATCTTGGACAAGGGTCCGGCTTCGGTGTGTTCCGGCGCGATTTTCAGGTAGCCACCGACATGGTGCGTCACCAGCTCTTTAATGTACTCGGGTGAGCGTACCGCCAAGTCGTAGCGCAAGCCGGAGCCAATGCTGATTTTTTTGATGCCCTTGAGCTCGCGCGCCTTGCGATACAGTTGAATCAACGGACCATGGTCGGTACCCAGGTTTTCGCAGATGCCAGGGTACACGCAGCTGAGACGGCGGCAAGAAGACTCGATGGCCTTATCTTTGCAGGCCAGGCGATACATATTGGCGGTCGGCCCCCCCAAGTCGCTGATGTGTCCGGTGAAGCCCTCGGTTTTGTCGCGGATTTCCTCGATTTCTTTCAGAATTGATTCTTCCGAACGGCTCTGAATCACCCGGCCCTCATGCTCGGTGATCGAGCAGAAGCTGCAGCCACCAAAGCAGCCGCGCATGATGTTGATCGAGAAGCGAATCATCTCCCAGGCAGGAATGCGCGCCCCCTGGTAGCTCGGGTGCGGATTGCGCGCATAGGGTAGACCAAATACATGGTCCATTTCCTCGGTGCTGAGCGGAATTGGCGGCGGGTTGAGCCAAACATCGCGTTCGCCATGTTGCTGCACCAGGGCGCGGGCATTGCCTGGATTGGACTCAAGGTGCAAGGTGCGACTGGCGTGGGCGTATAACACTGGGTCGTAGGCCACAGCCTCGTAGGCGGGAATGCGTACCACCGAGTGCGCGCGCACGGCGCGACGCGCCGCAACTCGCTCGGCGGCGGAAACAAAGCGAATCGGTTGCGCCGCGCCACTGACTTCGGCCTTGGTTTCCGGCTGTGCGGGCTCAACCTCGTAGGGATTTTTATGCTCATCGACTCGCCCGGGTAGATCCACCGTGGTCGAATCGATTTCTTGCCACTCATCACTCGGGCGCCAGCCGGGCTGCACCATAAAGGCGGTGCCACGCACATCACGAATTTCCGAGAGTTTTTCGCCCTTGGCGACGCGGTGGGCAATTTCCACCATCGCGCGCTCGGCGTTGCCGAACAACAGAATATCCGCCTTGGCATTCACCAGTACCGAAGGCCGTACCTTGTCGCTCCAATAATCGTAGTGCGCAATCCGGCGCAGGCTGGCTTCGATACTGCCGATCATCACACCGACGCCGGGGTAGGCCTCGCGACAGCGTTGGGCATAGACCCCAACCGCGCGGTCGGGCCGCTTGTCGGGCGCGCCGCCCGGTGTATAGGCATCGTCCGAGCGCGGTTTACGGTCCGCGGTATAACGATTGATCATTGAATCCATATTGCCCGAGGTCACACCGTAGAACAGATTCGGCTTGCCGAGCGCGCGGAAATCATTGGCCGAGTGCCAGTCCGGTTGGCAGATCAGGCCGACGCGAAACCCCTGGGCTTCCATCAGTCTGCCGATCAATGCCGCGCCGAAGCTGGGATGGTCGATGTACGCATCGCCCGAGACCACGATAATGTCGCAGCTATCCCAGCCGAGCTGGTCCATCTCGTCACGGGTCATCGGCAAAAACGGGGCGGTGCCGAAGCGTTGCGCCCAGTATTTGCGATAGGAAAAAATTGGTTTAACGGTGTCTGAAGCGGGCGTCATGTGTGTCGTCTTTTCTGGCAGTCGCGCATTGTGCCAGATTTTACGCGTGGCGATAAGACCGGAGGGGTGAAGATTGCCTTTTTTTTCAAAGCGCTAGCCATTGGTCCGTGATGGCCGCGCTCTGTATAGGGCCTTGTTTTTTCGTGTTCTATTCGGCTCAGGACCCGGTCGCTGGAACCCCATTGGTTAAAAATACAGTGTAATCCGCGCCCAAGTTGCGGTGCGCTTTGGCTTTTTGGTATGCCGGGCTGTGGTACCAGGCGCGCGCGGCTTGCATATCGGGGAACTGTAAAATGACCGTACCTTCCAGGTCGTTCCCTTCCAGAACCTCAATCTCGCCATAAAAGGCCAGTGGGGTGATCTCATGGCCGGGGCGCGCGGCGCGCGCCAATGGCGCGTATTGCTCCAATTCGGCCGGATTGTGGGTATGGTGGCGGATGAAAACGACGTAGGCGCTCATGGTCTTATCCTTCAGTGTATGAGTTTTAAAGACTAACTTAAATTAGACCGGTCGTCTATTTTCTGGGCGACTAAAAGCACGGGATTTGTCTCGGGTTGACGGTGCCGTGCTGAGTTTGTTTTCTGGATTTACAGAAGTTTCAGTAGTTCCAGTGGCGAGTTAATCACAAAGTCCGCTCCCCATTCCTGAGGGCGATCGCTGTCCGCGATATACCCCCAGCTGGCGAGTACGGTACGCATGCCCGCATTGCGCCCGGCCTCCATATCGCGCTCTGCGTCCCCGACGTACAGGCAGTGTTGCGCGTCTATGCCCATCCGGCTGCTGGCGGCGAGCATCGGGCGCGCATCCGGCTTGGCGACGCCCACGGTGTCGCCGCTGATCACGACAGCTGGAGCGTTGGGGAAAGGGAGGGTCGGCACTAGCATGTCGGTAAATCGCATCGGCTTATTGGTCACAATGCCCCAGCACAGCTGGCGCTCGACCAGGCCGCGAATCAGTTCCGGCACGCCATCAAATAGTCGGGTGCGCTCGCTGGCGCTCTGCTCGTAGTGGTCGAGAAAACGTACGCGCAGGGCGGCAAAATCAGGGTGCTGCGGACCCAGGCCGAAACCCAGCTCCAGCAGCCCGCGCGCGCCATGCGAGGCCAGCGGGCGAATCGCCGCGTCACTTTGCGCCGGCAAGCCTTCTTCCGCCAATAAACGGTTGAGCGCGGCGCCCAGATCCAGCGCGGTATCCGCCAGGGTGCCATCCAGATCGAACAATACGGCTTTAATCATGAGAGTCCAGGTTGCCCACGCTAGGGGCGGGTGATAGGGCTGCGGGTCGGATCTGCGGCCGCGCCACGCGAATGATTGAAAACGGTTTCATTATTCCGGGGGTGGCGGGCTGGTGCAAGTCCTTAGCCTTATGGCGAGCAAGATTATAAAGTCAGCCTGCAGTTTAAATGCGAGTGAGCACGGCGCGGAATGTGTGGGGCTGGGTAAAAACATACCGGGGGTGCGTTGGCGCATCCCCGGTGTTTGATTATTTACCGGCGGTTTTGCCGAGAAATAATTGATATGCCTGGTTTTGGGTTTCTTCCACGTAGGGATAGCCCAAAGTGTCGAGAAACTGCTGAAAGGCTTGAGCGTCACTGGTGGGAACCTGAATGCCCACCAGGGCGCGACCATAGTCGGCGCCATGGTTGCGGTAGTGGAACAGGCTGATGTTCCAGTCGGTGCGCATGGCTTCCAGGAAACGCATCAAGGCGCCCGGGCGTTCCGGGAATTCACAGTGCACCACGCGTTCGTTGGTCAGATTGGGCGCGTGTCCGCCGACCAGGTGGCGAATGTGCAACTTGGCCAGCTCATTGTCGGTCAGATCCAGACCTTCCAAACCTTCTTGATTTAGCTCGGCCAGCAATTGCGTGACATCTTCGCGTTTGCTGATTTGTACCCCGACAAACACATGCGCGATGTCGGCGTCGGCATAGCGATAGTTGAACTCGGTAATATTGCGCGAACCGATCACCGCGCAAAATTTCTTGAAGCTGCCCGGGCGCTCGGGAATCGCCACGGCAATAATGGCTTCGCGTCGTTCGCCCAGTTCGGAACGTTCAGAAACATGGCGCAGCCGATCAAAGTTCATATTGGCGCCGCTGTTGATTGCCACCAGCGTTTGATCGCGGAGGCTTTCGCGTTCCACATAGGCCTTGATTCCAGCTACCGCCAGTGCGCCGGCGGGTTCGACGATCGAGCGCGTTTCTTCGAAAATATCCTTGATCGCCGCGCAAATCGCGTCGGTATCCACCAGAATGATTTCGTCCAACAAGTCACGGCACAGGCGGAAGGTCTCTTTGCCCACCAGTTTGACCGCCACGCCATCAGCGAATAGGCCGACATCCTTGAGCTCAACGCGCTCGCCCTTGAGGATGGACTGACGCATGGCGTCAGAATCCACCGGCTGAACGCCGATGACTTTGATCTCGGGCTTGAGGCGCTTGATATAGCTCGCCACCCCGGCTGCCAGGCCGCCGCCGCCAATCGCCACGAAGACCGCGTGGATCGGGCCGGTCTCCTGACGCAGAATTTCCATGGCGATGGTGCCTTGGCCGGCAATCACGTCCGGGTCGTCGAACGGCGGAATATAAGTGGCGCCGGTTTCGCGCTCCAGTTCGACCGCGCGCAGATGAGCGTCGGAGAAGGAGTCGCCATGCAGCACCGCTTCGCCGCCCATGCGACGCACCGCGTTAATTTTAATTTGCGGCGTGGTCACCGGCATGACGATCATCGCGTGGCAGCCCAAACGTTGCGCCGACATGGCGACACCTTGGGCGTGGTTGCCGGCCGAGGCGGTAATAATGCCGCGCGCGCGCTCTTCTGGTGTGAGTTTGGCGATTTTATTGTAGGCGCCGCGTATCTTGAAAGAGAAGACCGGTTGCAGGTCTTCACGTTTGAGTAAAATCCGGTTACCACAGCGCAATGACAGGTTAGGCGCGGGGTCGAGCGGTGTTTCCTCCGCGATTTCGTATACCTTGGAGGTCAAAATCCGTTCTAGATAGTCTGATGTGGGCATGTTTTTTATCCTGATATTTTCTCTCTTTGTGCTATCAGGGTATCAGCAAGAGCCCGCGTAGGAAAAGACCAACGCCATGATTTGCTGCGCCGCGTCAGAAAAAACCGGCTGTCTGACGATATCCGAACGGAGCATGACGGCAACCGCGTGTATAATGGCTGCTTGCGTCAAAAATCATCCCCTGTTGCCTTCGAATACCCATGAAAAAAATGACCCGCCTTGCTGTTGCAGCTGCTTTTGTATTACCGACAGTTGCTTTTGCCGCCTTTGTTCCGACGCCGCCCGCGATAGCCGGTAAAGCCTATTATCTGCTCGACTATCAAAGTGGCCAGATCATTGCCCAGAGTTCGCCGGATATGCGTATCGCGCCGGCATCCCTGACCAAGCTGATGACCGCCTACCTGACGTTCAAGTCAATCAAAGAGCATCGCCTGAGTCTGGATCAGTCGCTGACCGTATCGATGCGTGGCTGGAAGACTAGCGGCTCGCGGATGTTCCTTGACCCGAAAAAGCCGGTCAAAGTGTCTGACTTGATTCGCGGCATGATCGTGCAGTCGGGTAATGATGCCTGTGTGACTCTGGCGGAAGCGATTGCCGGCAGCGAAGATGGCTTTGCGCAAATGATGACCGCTCAAGCGCATGCGCTGGGCATGGCCAATACCCAATTCAAGAACGCTACCGGCCTGCCCAATCCGGATCACTACACCACGGTGCATGATCTGGCCCTGCTGTCGGCGGCGGTAGTGCGCGATTTCCCCGAGTTTTTCCCCATCTACTCGATGAAGTCGTTCGCCTATAACAATATCAGTCAGCCTAACCGCAATCTGTTGCTGTATCGGGACCCGTTTGTCGATGGCATGAAAACCGGTTTTACCGACGACGCTGGCTACAATATGGTCGCCACTTCGCATCGAGATGGCCGTCGAGTGATCTCGGTGGTGGTCGGTACCGCCAGCCCTGAAGCGCGCGCTGACGAAAGCGCCAAATTGCTGGGTTATGGCTTGCAGTTCTTCGAAGCGCCCAAACTATATAGTGCTAATCAAGCCGTGGGCCACGATGAAGTGGATGGCGGAGCCAACTCAACGGTCACCGCCGGCTTCTTGCATGATATCTATGCCACGGTGCCCAAGGGCGACGGCGCGCGGGTGCAAACCGCGCTCAGCCTGCAGCCCGTGAGCGCGCCGGTGCGTGTTGGCCAAGTGCTGGGCACCGTCACCATGACGCTGGACGGCAAGGTACTGAAACAAGACCCGGTGGTGGCGCTGCAATCGGTCGATGAGGGTGGGTTCTTCTCGCGGCTGTGGAGCAGTATCAAGCATTTCCTCCATCTGTAAGGTGAAAGATCTCGCGATGAGTCCGCAATCTAAGGATTTGCTGCAATTCCCATGTCGTTTTCCCCTGAAAATCATGGGCGAACGGCACGATGCGTTTATCGCCACCGTGGTCGAGGTGGTGCGGGCGCACGCGCCCGATCTGGTGGAGGGCGACGTGGCGCTGCGCGCCAGTTCCAGTGGCCGCTATCTGTCGCTGACCGTGACGGTTAACGCCACATCGCGCCCGCAGCTCGATAGCATCTACCTGGCCTTGACCAGTCACCCCATGGTCAAGGTGGTGCTCTGATGGCGCGCCAGGTTAAACATTTGGGTCTGGTGGACTATCTGCCGACCTGGGAAGCGATGAAGCGCTTTACCGACGAGCGCGTCGCGGGCACCGAAGATGAAATCTGGCTGTTGCAACACCCACCGGTTTATACCCTGGGTCTGGCGGGCAAGCCGGAACATCTGCTGCGCCCCGACGCGCCGATAGAAGTGGTGCGCACCGATCGTGGCGGGCAAATCACCTACCATGGGCCGGGTCAGTTGATTGCCTATCCGCTGATCGACTTCAAGCGCATGCATATCGGGGTGCGCGAACTGGTGCGGCGCATCGAACAAGCGCTGATCGACACTCTGGGCGAATACGATATCGTCGCCAATGGCGATGTGCACGCGCCCGGTGTGTATGTCAGCGGCGCCAAAATCGCTTCGCTCGGACTGCGCATCAAGAACGGCGCGGTGTATCACGGATTATCGCTGAACGTGGATATGGATTTGACCCCGTTTAGCTGGATCAACCCCTGCGGTTACCCTGATTTACAAGTGACCCAGTTGCACGACCTGGGCGTGGACGAGAGTGTGGAGCAAGTGGCCGCGCGCCTGTTGCCGCATCTGGAACGCCATTTGACCGTAATGGAGAACACATGAAGCCGGAAGACCAGACGGGGATCAAGCTCAAGGGAGCTGATAAGACCGCGCGCATTCCAATCAAGATCGTGCCGCTGGAACATAAGCTGAAAAAGCCGGAGTGGATTCGCGCTAAATTGCCTAGCGGCGAACGCTTCAATGAGATCAAAGCGATCTTGCGCAGCCAGAAGCTGCATACCGTATGTGAAGAAGCCACTTGCCCGAATATTGGCGAGTGCTTCAGCAAGGGTACCGCCACCTTTATGATCATGGGTGATATCTGCACCCGGCGTTGCCCGTTCTGTGATGTCGGCCATGGTCGCCCGCTTGCCCTGGATCAGGACGAGCCGCGCCATCTGGCCGAGTCGGTATCGGCGATGCGCTTGCGCTATGTGGTGGTCACTTCGGTTGACCGCGACGATTTGCGTGACGGCGGCGCCGAGCACTTTGCCGCGTGCATTCGCGAAGTGCGCGCCCAGTCACCTAATACCCAGATCGAAGTGCTGGTGCCGGACTTCCGTGGCCGCCTGGACGTGGCGGTGGAGATTCTGAGCGCCACGCCGCCGGACGTGATGAATCACAACCTGGAAACCGTGCCGCGCCTGTATAAACAAGCGCGTCCGGGCGCCGACTACGCGCATTCGCTGCAACTGTTGCGTGACTACAAGGCGAAAAACCCGAATGTGCTGACCAAGTCCGGCCTGATGGTCGGCCTGGGGGAGACCGACGAGGAAATTCTCGAAGTGATGCGCGACCTGCGCGCGCACCAGGTGGAAATGTTGACCATCGGCCAATATCTGCAGCCGTCGGACGGCCACTTGCCGGTGTTGCGTTACGTGCATCCCGACACCTTCCGCATGTTTGAAACCGAGGCTTACGCCATGGGCTTTAAACACGCCGCGGTCGGCGCCATGGTGCGCTCCAGCTACCACGCCGATGCGCAGGCGCATGGGGCAGGGGTGGATGATAATTCCAACGCTTAATTGTACTCAACATCGATAATTTGTACTCTACATTGATATTTTGTACTGAGGAGGCCATTTCCAGGTGTTCTGTGTGGTCAAAACGCCCGGAGTGGCCTCTTTTCTATTTTGTCTGGCTGGCAAGCCAGCCCATACGGTAAGAGTGAGCATCATGTAATGCATGATGCCAAGGTCTGCCAGGGGGCGAGTGATAGGCTTCCACCGCATGGTGGTAAACGCCCATGTTGATCAACGGAGCCAAATCATAGCGCTTTGGTTCAAGGTTTTTCGGACGGTCGCCCAATAGCCGCAGTAGAAATATGAAGTCCTGCTCCGCATCGCTTGCAGCCATGCAGCGACGAGGAGAACAGGACATCCATGCGCGTAGAGAGGTGCGAGCCTCCTCTATAGTTTGTCGCCACCAAGCTGCGGTAGGACTTCCCGTTTGACGAATTCCGTGCACTCATCTTCCGACCAGCCTTCTGATAGAACGGCGTACCATTCTCTCTGACCGTCTTCGGCTACCAGTGCAAGCGAGATCAGCCGTGGTTGTTCCAGTCCAAGGCCGGTATATTCGGTATCAAGAAATAGCAGCATTATTAAGTTTGGACTCTCTTTTTCGCTGCGTCATGAATGATCCCAGTCGTTGAATGAGCATTTCTAATACGTTCGGGTCTGAGATGCTTTTGCTGCTATCTGTATGAATCAATCGGTCACGGTCGGCTTCTGCCCATCCTTCTGGATGATCATCGACAGCAACCCAATCCACGAGCTTTGTTCGGTCCACGTAGCGTCTGATTTGTTGATAGCGGGTGGCTTCGTCCCATCATGCTCGCGCTAGCTTGTGTTCCGCCTCTGGATGCTTGGCCATGTCGGTATGCCATGTCGCCCCAATGACACGCTTGCTTAGCTCCGGTGGCAAATAATCGCGTGCATGGCTGAACCGCAGCTCTAGCACCCAACTGGTCGAGAGGACAATTTTTACCTTCGGAAGAGCGGCCAAGACATCGACCAGAAGCGGCGCCCACATGAATAACTGACCTTCGGATCGCAGCTCAGGACGGCGATTGACCAAGAATGCCGCGTCCGGGTGCAATACCCCATCGTGGTCAAGAAATAGAATCATCGTGGCTCCCGCTACTATTGTCTTGCTGCGCCGCGTGCCAGGCCATGTATCCCACGCGCAGTGCCCTGGCACCGGGCAGTGCATGGTGATCCAACTCCAACTCCAACTCCAACTCCAATTTCGATTGCAGGTTGCTACAACTAGCTGTCCAGATAAGGCGACAGGATATTTTCAAGCCACTCGATGAAGATACGTACCCGGCGTGACAGGTTATGTCGGTGTGCTACCACGATAGACACAGGCAAGGATTTCGGGCGCAAGTCCGGGAGAACTTCGATTAGCTCACCACTGAGAAGGAAAGGCTTCAGGCTTAACAGCCCTGCTTGGATGAGTCCGAGCCCAGCCAGCCCGGCGCCATGATAGGTCTGCACGTTATTGACGCTGAGAGATCCGGCAAGTGCCAGTACCGCGTAGGCTTCACCTGTAGGATACTCCCAGCCGAACGGCCGGCTGCCCAATGTCGGGCAATAGTGAACCATGCGGTGTCCCTGAGTAGACAGGTCTTCCAGCGTCCTGGGTACACCATACCGCTTCAGGTAGGCCGGACTGGCCGCATTGACCATCCTTAACGCACCAAGTGTGCGCGCAACTAGCGTCTCGTCGACGATTCCGCCAACGCGCAATACGCAATCCACTCCTTCGGAAATCAGATCGACGCGCCGGTCGGAGCTCGATATTTCCAGCTCGAGGTCCGGGTAAGCATCCATGAAGGATGACAGCGCAGGCAAGACAGTGGAGCGCGCGAATTCGGTTGGCAAATCGATGCGGAGACGACCGCTGAGAGGCGCCTCGCCTCCAGCAAACATCGCACTGAGCTCCTCGGCATCTGCAAGCAAGGCACGCGCACGCAAGTAAAAACTGCGCCCATCCTCCGTTAACTGCACCGTTCGGGTTGAGCGGTGCAGCAGGCGTGCACCAACCTGTTGCTCAAGTTCGCGCACGACGTTCGACGCCCGTCCCTTCTGAATGCCGAGACTCGCCGCCGCGTGCGTGAAGCTGCCCATTTCTGCAATGCGAACAAAGATCTTCAGTGAATCAAGATTTTGCATTGTAATTTATTTTGGTAACAATGAGTTTTTATTGGCGTACTTTATAGCATAAATCTCGCAGCGCATACTGGACTCTTCTGGAGCAAGCAACGTTGCTCCGCAATATGGAGACGATGATGCGCTACAAGCAATTGGGTAACACCGGGCTCTTCGTGTCCGAGTTATGTCTCGGCACGATGACCTTTGGCCCCGCAGGACAGGCAGGCCTGTATCACGATATCGCTGGGATGGACCAGCCGACGGCGGATGGCATCGTTGAACAATGCATCGCCGCAGGGGTCAATTTCTTCGATACGGCGGATGTCTATACGCATGGCCATTCCGAGCGCATGCTGGGCCAGTCATTGAAGAACCTCGGTGTGGCGCGCAAGGATGTCGTCATCGCCACGAAGGTATTCAACCCATCCGGCCTTGGCCCGAATGACCGGGGCGCCTCGCGCGGACACATCATGGATTCGGTCGAGGCGAGCCTAGACCGTTTGCGGCTTGACTACATCGACCTCTACCAGTTGCACGCCAACGATCCCGTCACACCGATCGAGGAAACGCTACGGGCACTCGATGACCTCATTTCGCACGGACTGGTGCGTTACGTCGGCGTCTCGAACTGGCCGGCCTGGCGGATCGCTAAAGCCAACGGCTTGGCCAGTCGCCATGGATTTGCGCGCTTCGAAACAGTACAAGCCTATTACTCCATTGTGGGCCGCGATCTCGAGCGTGAAATCGCGCCTATGCTGACTGAGGAAAAGATAGGCTTGCTCGTCTGGTCACCACTAGCCGGCGGTCTGCTGTCAGGCAAGTTTGGTCCTGATTCGATGAATGAAGGGCGGCGAGCGACATTCGATTTTCCGCCCGTCGACAAGAATAAAGCCTGGGATTGCGTGGCGATCATGCGCCTCATCGCCGAGAAGCATGCCACCAGCGTGGCATGCATCGCATTGGCCTACGTCCTTGCAAAGTCCTTCGTGACGTCGGTCATCATTGGCGCAAAACGCCTCGAGCAGGTCGCGCAGAACCTGGACGCTGCCGACATCGAACTCGATGCCGGCGATCTCGCCACGCTCGACAATGTCAGCCAGCTCATGCCCGAATACCCTGGTTGGATGATTGAACGGACGGCGCCGACACGCATGCCATCAGGTAAACAAGTCATGCCCATTACTACTTCCCCCACCCCACGTTAAAGGTTTGATCATGAGCATTCGTTCCACTGAATTAAAAGGCGTTGTCATTTTCCACTCCGGCTATGGTCACACGACTCGGATGGCCGAAGCCATCGCCGAAGGCGCGCAAGCGGAGCTGTTGCAGATCGACGCCGAAGGAAATTTGTCTGACGAAGCATGGGCACAGATCAACGTAGCGCACTATGTCATTCTCGGGTCGCCGACGTACATGGGCGGGCCCAGTTGGCAATTCAAGAAGTTCGCCGATGCGTCGTCCAAGCCATGGTTTACCGACCTGTGGAAGGACAAGGTGTTTGGTGGCTTCACGAATAGTGCGAGTGTCAACGGCGATAAGCTGGCAACGCTGCAGTACTTCACTTTACTCGCTGCGCAGCACCGCGGCATCTGGGTAGGGGTGGGACCGAAGTCCTCCAATACAAAGGCCTCGCAGCGCGACGACATCAATCGCATGGGCTCCTTTCTCGGCGCGATGGCGCAGACGCCTGCCGATGCTTCGCCCGAAGAAATGTCGTCGGGCGATCTCGAGACGGCCAGTCAATACGGCGCACGCGTTGCCGAGATTGCAGACAAATTATTTTTGACCGTTGCAAAGCCCTAATGCCTTCTCAATCAACTCAAGGACTCAATCTCATGAATATGTCAAAAACAGACTTGTCCGAGCAGCTACGCACCGAACGCATTGCAGTCGAAACACTGTATCGGGCGTTCAGCGAAAAAAATCCCGATCTGGTCGATACCGTACTGGCGCCATCGTGGGAAGACATTCCGCTGGCGCCAGGGCAGGAGCCCGGTCCGGCCGGCATCAAGCCCATCATTCGCATGGTTGCCGCCGCATTTCCGGACATGCAATTGATCATCCACGACATGCTCCAGGAGCCAGGCAAGATTGGAGTGCGCGCCGAGATCAGCGGTACACATTTGGGTGATCTGTTCGGTATCGCGCCAACCGGCAAAAAGGTGAGCTTTCGCTTGTACGAGTTTCACACAGTCGCCAACGGCCTGGTTACTACCTCGTGGCACATGGAAGACTGGTTCGGGTTGTTCATGCGGCTTGGACATTTCCCGCCACAAGGTTGAACCTTTTCATTGGCACGAGGATCGGGTGCAAGCATCGTAGATCGACGCTTTCGGAGGGCCTGATGTTGTCCATCCCGGCACAGCTTCTGCACCCGGGCCGTTTGATCCGCGCGCCGATGTACAACTTTTCCCCGGCCTGACCGAGGGCGCACCGGACAACATGACTCTGCAAATTGAACCAGATCAGGTACAGCATGCCCGCCTGGTTGAGTGCGTGATCGCCCGTCGGTTCGTCATGGATTGAGCAGGTATCAGAATCCATCGCGTGTCGTCGCAAACGCTGCAGCGCCTCCTAGACCCATTTTTGGGGTTCCGAATTTTATTCTCAGATTTTCGAACCTGTACATGACATCGATGTAATTTTCTAGTCAGTACAACGATCGATGTGTGCCAGTACAAAATAGCGATGAAAAATGAGCTGGAATCGGGGCGCTAGTACAAAATAGCGAGGGAATTGACAGTGGATGACACCCCATCGCTTAATTGTACTCAACATCGATGCAATGTATTAAAACGGTCGCCAAGTTTGTCTTCGGCGGCCGTTTTAACATTGATGCCCTCGCCCCGGGCGCTTGCCTCCCAGCCTTGCCTGGTACTCGGATCCCGGTTACGTTGCTAGAACGTTCTGTCAGTAAGAACTGAATGTTGCGAGGTGATTCCATGAATAAAATGATGATTTATCAGCCAGAGGCGGGTGAGCCTGTGTCGGTGCGAATCGAGGGAGAGACGCTTTGGTTGACGCAGGATCAGATGGCGGAACTGTTTGGGCGCGAGCGGTCGGTGATGACCAAACACCTTCGGAATGTTTTCAAAGATGGCGAATTGGTTGAGGAAAGCAATGTGCAAAATTTGCACATTGCAGGTTCTGACAAGCCGGTGAAGTTTTACAACCTAGAGGCCATCATCAGCGTCGGTTACCGAGTGAACTCCAAGCGTGGAACGCAATTTCGCCAGTGGGCGACCGGGGTTTTGCACAACCATCTCACGCAAGGCTGGACACTGGATCGCACCCGAATGGAGCGTAACGCCGCCGAGCTTGAAGCTGCGCTGGCGTTGTTGGTCGCTGAATCCGCCCCCGCGCAAAAAGAAACTATTGTGCGCCTGGTTGAGAACATGCTGGCCGCGCCGTTGTAAGGTGAGGCGCAATCTCATTT